>Ga0308165_1000303_pt1 | contig 105144 bp, 93 predicted proteins | sample PhyWR2_FD_201032 | JGI IMG/M metagenome (GOLD analysis project Ga0308165, IMG submission 201032) | Phyllosphere microbial communities from UC Gill Tract Community Farm, Albany, California, United States - DLSLW.R2 | ecosystem: Host-associated > Plants > Phyllosphere > Unclassified | place: USA... | reverse complement strand
ATCGGTGGTGTCCACCTCTTCCCATTCCGAACAGAGAAGTTAAGCCCACCAGAGCCGATGGTACTGCGGTAACACGTGGGAGAGTAGGTCGGTGCCAAATCTTAAAAGAAACCCTTCAGCAGAAATGTTGAAGGGTTTTCTTCGTTTATAGGCTTTTTTTTGTTAAAGCAGGTCCGTTAGGTTCCCGCAGATTACGCTGATCTCCGCAGAATCCATTCCATCATCCGTTTTACCTCTTCCATCCCGGCCCAAATAGCCCTGATGGCAGCGGAAATCCCTTTTGGGCAAGATATTGTTTAATAGAGAAAGTTCCCCAAAAGGATTGCAGAGTACAGCAGGACGGGACCCGGCCTAGTATTACTGCCATTGCGCTCCAAATAAAAAAAATCAGAAAACTAAAGCAGAAAGACCAAAGATAGTTTGCCATACGCCCACCAGAGCCGATAGTACTGTCCCGGTGTACCGGGATGGGAGCCCCGACCTTGGTCGGGATAAAATCCAGTAGGTGGCAAATCTTAAAAGAAACTATTTAGCAGTAATGTTAAAGGGTTTTCTTGGTTTATGGTTTTTTTTTACGGCTTGTCCATTATGTTCCCGCAGATTACGCTGATCTCCGCAGAAGCGCATTCCATCACCTATTTTCCCTCTTGCATCCCAGCCCAAATAGCCCTGATGGTAGCGGAAATCCCTTTTGGGCAAGATGTGTTGTTCAATAGAGAAAGTTCCCCAAAAGGATTGCAGCGTACAGCAGGACAGAACCCAGCCTATTGTTACTGCCACTGCGCTCCAAATAATGAAACATATGTTTTAACCCATAATACGATGAATACTGAACACTATACTGTTGCTGTTAAAAAATGTAAAATCTTTTATGCTCAAGGCAATAAAACCGTATTATTGTAGTATTACGTACCTATTATGATGATGAATTTGAATCTTAAGAAATTGGCCTTTTTTGCTGCTATTTTGTGCATGCAGTTCGGTGCTTCTGCGCAGAGTAAAAATGTACAGTTACCTGCAAATTGGTTCAACCTCGATTTATTGGAAAACGGTTTCTTTGGAATTAGTACGGAAAAAGCTTATCGTGAACTTTTAAAAGATAAAAAACCTAAACAGAATATCATCGTTGCTGTAATTGATGGTGGCGTGGATATCAACCATCCTGATTTACAACAGGTTTTATGGACCAATAAAAAGGAGATCCCTGGAAATGGAATTGATGATGATGGCAATGGCTATATTGACGACATCCATGGCTGGAACTTTATAGGTTCTAAAAAAGGTAACCTCGAATTTGATAACCTAGAACTTGTGCGTTTATTGAGGATTTATACGCCAAAATATCAATCAACAACGAATTTAACCCCTTTAGATAGCACGCAAAAGGAAGAATTTAAGCTTTACAAGAAGATGGTAGGCGATTTTGGAAAAAAATATGAAGATGCCAGCAATACTTTTTCGGTTCTGATCGCGATTAATAAAGTGTTGGATTCGGTAGCTAAGATTAATAAAAAGGAAATGCCAAGCATTAGTGATATTGATAATTATAGGCCCGATGATGAAACGGAAGAACAGGTGAAAACCATCATCAGAAAAGGTGCTAAAGAGGATGGCAGCTTCGAGAAATTTTATAAAAATATAAAAGAGGGTTATAAGCAGTACGATGCAATGTTAAAGTACAATTTAAATCCTAAATACGATATGCGTGCCGAACTGGTTGGTGATGATTATAACAATGCTTACCAAAAAGATTATGGGAACAACGATGTAAAAGGGCCAGATGCTTTTCATGGTACGCATGTATCGGGAATTATCGGGGCAGACCGAACCAACTCTGACGGCATTTTGGGCGTAGCCAATAATGTGAGTATTATGGCCATCCGAGTGGTGCCTACTGGCGATGAGCGGGATAAAGATGTGGCAAATGGTATCCGTTACGCTGTAGATAATGGTGCCAAGGTAATTAACATGAGTTTTGGTAAAAGTTATAAATGGGATAAAAAAGTGGTGGATTCTGCCGTTAAGTATGCTGAACAAAAGGGTGTATTACTCGTACATGCCGCCGGAAATGATAACCAGAATAATGATGTTGAAGAAAATTACCCCAATAAGTTCTACGATAGCAAAGAAGCTGAAGCCTATAAGGAGGCACATAAAAAACCTGGGAAGCCCGACTTTACACCTCCTAAACCAATGGGACAGAACAATGGTATGGGGATGAGACCTCCTTTTGAAAGGTCTACTTCCGTTAAACCAATTCCTCTTGATTCTGCCAAATTTAATCTCCCGCATGCCAGTAACTGGATTGAAGTGGGGGCAAGTGCCTATAAAGACGATGATAACCTGAAAGCTGATTTTTCTAACTATGGAAAATACAATGTGGATGTTTTTGCGCCAGGTTTTTTAATTAAATCGACTATACCCGACAATAAATATGAAGAAGCTGATGGTACCAGTATGGCCTCGCCTGTTGTAGCTGGCCTGGCCGGTTTAATTTTGAGCTATTATCCGGATTTAAAACCAGCACAGGTTCGCGAAATCATCATGAAATCGGTTTCGAAAGTGGCCCATAAAGTGAAATATAAAAATGAAAGAGGTGAAAATGTACGGGTTCTTTTTAGCGAAATATGTGTTAGTGGCGGAATAGTGAATGCTTACAATGCACTTAAGTTGGCAGAAAGTTATAAATAGTTTCAGTTTGCAATTCTCAGCTTACAGCTAGCGGTATTGATTTTATAAACTCCTGAAAGGTACCAAAGGGATAATTTTTAGCCTTCATCCACGAAATAAGCGCTTCCATACGTTCGATCATTTTAGTACCTGTGTTTTTTCTTACGTAAGCCGGAAAGCCGAACCTTTCGAAATCGTTTAGATCGGTAAATTCCCAGGGATGGAAATAAATATTCAGGTATTTATCCTTTTTATAGGTCCAGCTGGCCAATGTTTTGTAAATGTTTAACGGAAGATTATGAAAAGACAACCAGAACAAGGGGAAGCGGACCAATGGGCTCACAGAGGCTGGAATCTGTAACACATTATCTTTAATAAAATGCGTCCGCGAAATATGGAAGTTATTGTAGCGCCCGGGTAAATAGGTTGGGTTAATGGAGGTATTGTACGTATAGCCCGCCTTTTCAATTTCCTTCTCGTCAACTGGCATCATTCTGGCCATGCGGTAACCTGTAATTTTCCTGCCAGAAAGTTCTTCAAGTTTTAACTTGGATTGCAGCAGGTGTTCGGGTTTAAAATCAGAATGGTAATAACCATGAGAAGCGAGTTCGTGCCCTGTTTCGGTAATGCGCTTAATCAGATCCGGAATATTTTCTGCAAAGGTAACGGTGCAGAAAAACGTAGCTTTCACATCGTATTTATCAAGAATATCTAAAATGGCAATCGTACCTGCTCTCGAAATATCGATCTGATCTTCAAAAGAAATATCTTTTCCGTATTCGAAAGGCATATCGAACTCTTCGATATCGAAACTTAACAGCACCATTTTATTTATGTTGAATATTTGTTGAACGAATAATGTAATTAGGGCGGTTTTTAGACTGCATAAACATTTTACCTACGTAAATGCCTATAATGCCCAAAATAATAAGCTGTAGCCCGCCGAAAAATACAATTGTCATAATTACCGATGCCCAGCCAGAAACTTCAACATTGTTTACAAAAGCGTAAATAATGTATGGGATGTACAGTACCGATGCAAAAGAAAGGGTGAAGCCAAGGTAAACCGCAGAATACAAAGGTTTTATACTGAAAGAAGTTACGCCGTGGAGCGCCAACCTCAACATCTTTTTAAGGGTATATTTACTTTTTCCCGAAAAACGGGCAGCAGGGTTGTAGCGGATAGCATACTGTTTAAAGCCAAGCCATTTAACCAATCCGCGTAAAAAAGGCTCATTTTCATGGAAATTTCTGAAAATATTGACTACTTTCTGATCAAGCAAGCGGAAATCTGCAGCGCCAGGCTCCAAATCTATATCTGATAACCAGTTTAGCGTTTTATAGAATAGATTTGAAGAACTCCTTTTGCCCTTTGATAAACTTTTATCCTCTTCGCGTATGGTATACACCACTTCAAAACCTTCCTGCCATTTTTTTAGCATATCCGGGATCAGTTCGGGTGGATGCTGCATATCGCAATCCATAGAAATTACACAATCGCCAAAGGCATGGTCCATACCTGCTTTAACAGCCAGCTGATGACCAAAATTTTTGGAGAATTCGAGAAAGAAGATATTATCTGCGGTTGCAGCATGATCTTTTATTTTTTCGAGCGTATGATCAGCACTTCCATCATCAACCAGGATAAGTTCATAATCGTAACTGATGGTAGAAAAAACATTTTTTATACTTTCGGCAATTACGAAAATATTATCGGCTTCATTGTAGGCAGGGATAACTATAGAAACTAATTTATTCATTAATCGGCAATCAGGTACGATTCAAAATCTTCTTTCATCATCTGATAAATTATGGTTAGCCAAATGATTACGCAAGGTAGGGCTTTAAGGGAATATAGACGAATAAATTCTTTAACAGGCTTTGGGAAAATATCGGTTGGCGAGAGACTGGTTAACAAAAAAGCAAAAACAAACAGGGCAATTATCCAGCCCTTTTTAGGTTTTTGTTGTACTATAAACCAAATCGCAACGCCTGCAAAAGCAATAATATAAGTGGGCGATTCGGACCCACTGCTAAATATAACCGTAAATATAAGGGTTGAAGCCAAAAGCATTAACCTAAAACCTATATGTTTATATTGGTGTATGCGGATGTAAGGCAATCCAAACAATAGCAGTCCACCCAATAAAAAAGGCATGTTCGGAATGTTGATGTTTCCCGTTGCCCTTCTAACCATTCCCATTAAAGAAATATCCTGAAAAGAAGTTAACGAAGCATTTAGGTCATTTTTATGTGCCAAAGAATGGTACCAGTCGCTATACGACTGAATAACAAACGCTGGCGACGAAATGAGCATTGGCAAGGCAAATAGTACGGCAAAAGCAAGCAATCCGCCTAAGATAAATTTTAACTTATTCTTTGTGAAAAAGAAAAAAGCCAGTCCAACGATACCATATAACTTAACCAAAGTACCAACAGCGATAAAAAATGCAGATTGTATTTCTTTCTTTTTGATCAGATAAGAAAAACTGAGCAATATAATTCCGGTTAAGGCAATATTGAACTGAAAGCTGAAGAGTGCCGTTAAGGTTTCGTGTGCACAGATCCAGGCAATGATTGTACGCTTATTAAGTGAAACGGGAAGACTGTAGATTCCCCAAAGTAGTATGCATACATTGGCAATGTTCCAGAGTATGGCACCTAAACCATCGGGCAACAGGGCAAATGGGGCAATGAAAATCGAAAATACCGGTCCATAATGGTTGCTGTCAAAATACTCCGGATAATTACTGTATAAATTCTGCAGATCGGTAGTATGCCAATATACATATTTAAAAATCAGGTAATTATTATAGGTGTGATGATGATACTGCTTGTAGCCGGCTATAATTGCCAATATGAGATAAATAGCAAACACACATTCCTTTTTTAATAGAAATGAGCATAGCTTACCAAGATTAGCGTTTTTAGGACTGTTCATTATGATTAGTGCCGCAATATAACCATTTTAACAGTTTGCTTAACAATGTATTTTTTGTTTTATAACATATTGGTTACGTTTTGATTTTACTGTTTTAAGCACCTGATACAGCTGACTTCAGCGAACAAAGTTCTAGCAATTTCTTACTTGCCCTAAGGTGCCTCAGGTGGTTGATAAAACAAATTAAACAATTATTACTAAATGGTTAACTGTAGCGGATTGGTAAAACCTTTTACTAATTTTAAGATACTGAACCAAATAGAACATCAATCTTCCTTAAAAAACTATGAAAAAATTACAACTGCCACTTTTTGTGGCCCTGGTACTCACCTTTAGTGCCTGTAAAAAAGAAGAACAATTAAACCAAAATTTCTCAGGTCCAAAATTAAAAGAGGGTTTAAATCCCAACGCTCAACTGTTAAGCTTTTCGTTAAATAACTGGATGAGCGTAGTGGCCGATCAAACCAGTATTGCAGCCATTTCTATTCCCGGCACACACGATTCGGGTGCTACGGTAGAACCTGTTTCGGGTACTGCAAAATGCCAGAACCTAAGCATTGCCGATCAGTTAAATGCCGGTGTACGTTATCTCGACATCCGCTGCAGGCACATTGATAATGGTTTTGCGATCCACCATGGCGCAATTTACCAAAACCTTAATTTTAATGATGTATTAAATGCCTGCATTAATTTTTTAAACAGTCACCCAACCGAAGCCATTATTATGAGCGTAAAAGAAGAGCACACGCCATCAAATAATACGCGTACGTTTGAGCAGACTTTCGATACTTATGTACAACAGAACCCAGGCAAATGGGATTTAGGTAATAACATCCCAACCTTGGGCAGTATCCGCGGAAAAATAAGGCTGTTGAGAAGGTTTTCTGGTGCTTCTCCAAAGGGGATTGATGCTACGGCATGGGCCGATAATACTACATTCGACATCAATAACGCTGCTGCAAACTTAAAAGTGCAGGATTTTTACAACGTTAACGATGTAAATAACAAATGGACAAAAGTAGAGAGTTTGTTAAACGAAGCCAAAAACGATACTTCCAACAAGCTTTACCTAAATTATGCAAGTGGCTATAAAGCGGGCATATTCAGCATTCCAAGTATCACAACAGTGTCGAACGCGATTAATCCAAAAATCACCACTTTTTTCACCAGTAATACCCACGGCAGGTTCGGCGTTATCCCACTCGATTTCGTTGATGCAACCCGTAGCCAGTTAATTGTGAATACAAACTTCTAATTTTAACATTCGATTTGGTTCAGGGTTTTAAAAAGATGTACGGTAACCTAAATGCCGTGCATCTTTTTTTTTGGATGTTATACCGCACAACTCAACATGTGATGAGGGGTTTTATCAATATATTTTGGTCTTTAACCGATGCAGATTAGTATTTAAACTGCAATATCGTGATTTGTCGTTTTATGCAATTCCTTGCTCCTTAACCTGCTCAGTGTTTCTAACCTCATACCCAAATAACTCGCCAGGTAACGTAGTGGTATTTTGTTCATGTCTATTTTTTTGCTTTCTTCTAATCGCCTGTACCTGCGCAGTGCATTGGGGATCCTGGCCAGGATTGATCGCTCTGATGCAGCATAGTAATGAATGGCCAAAAGTTTTCTGCCGATAATGTTGGCTTCTTCGAAATTGGAGTAAGCATATTCGATAAGTGTATACGGAATACGGATCAGTTCGCAATCTTCCAGGGCCTGTAAATACTCTAAAGATTGATTGGATTGGGCATCGGGATGACGTATAGCACCAACTATATTATTTCCAAAACAGAACCATGTGGTAATATCTTTACTGCCATCTTTGATAAAACCACGCACAATGCCGCTTTTTACATAATAAAGTGCCGCATTACTATCGATAGGAGAAATGATATGTTTGTTTTTTCTTATGGTTACCAATGTGCAATTTTTTTCATATTCGGCAAAAAGCCTGGTAGAAATCTGATGGTATTGCTCCATATAATGGATAAGTGGCAATACAAATGAGTTGGGATGGTTCATCATATGAACAACTTTTTAGATTTCGTAAAGGATATTTTAAGCAATATAATGATGTTGTTTAGATATAAGATACGAAATATTTAATGATTTTGCATTAAAAGAAGTATCAGCACAATTATTTGAAGACCATGAGCATATGCTCAGTCTGTTTATTCGCCTGTCATAATATTTTAATTTCATGTTAATCATCCGTGATAGGTTGATTTATAGATCGCGGTCTATTTCTTTATATTGTTGGTGAACATACGTTCTATTTTGCAGACCGGTTTTTATACCATGGCATTATATAAAATTTGCCAACATATCGGCTAGCGAAGAATCCCTTGATTCTTTTGCCCGATCAACCCAAATATTAACGATCATCAAATGCTTTATCATAATGAAATTAACCCTACCGTTTTGGTAAGGTGATTTGGGATTATAGGTGTTGCAAGAAAAAAAATAGAAGGCTTTACGTTATTTAAACTAAGGTTTTAGCATTAAGGTATGTTTAGGGCACCTACTTTGTGATTGGCCAGCTATGAAATTTTAATTATCATGGATAACCAGATCATTTTTGTCCGCATTGCCAATCAAGGCGATGCACATTTCGCAGAAGAAATTATACTAGAAACAGCACAATCGGCCATTGCCAGAGGCTCCGGGATTGCCAGGAGAACGATAGCATCAGTAATAGCGAAAATGACGGCCGGGAAGGCCGTTATTGCCTTAACCGATACAGGAGAATGGGCCGGTTTTTCCTATCTCGAAACTTATGAAGAAGATCGTTTTGTTTCCAACTCAGGACTTATTGTAGCTCCAAAATTTAGAAATACCGGAGTGGCAAGGTCTATTAAAAACAAAATCTTTAAAATGTCGAGGAGGTTATATCCCAATTCAAAAATCTTTAGCATTACCTCAGGTCCTGCAATTATGCGGATGAATGCCAAACTCGGGTTTCTTCCGGTAAGTTTTGCCGAGATTACCCATGATGAGCATTTTTGGGAAGGCTGCAAAAGTTGCGTAAACTACGATATTCTTGAACGCAAGAAAAAATGCAACTGCCTCTGTACCGCCATGCTCTTCGATCCGGAATATTTTTCCGACCAACAGCCTGTTGTGTATCAACAAACAGAAATTTACCAGGAAACCGCCCATTCTTAATCACCTAATTAAATCATTATGAATACCATTAGTAAAATGCATCTAACAGATGGTTTTGATCTTAACCATTTATATCAGGAATCGGTAGAACTTCTTTCTTCATTAATCTCTATTCCTTCATTTAGCGGATCGGAAACGCACACCGCCGATCACATCGAATCATTTTTAAATCAGCATGGGGTTAACACCTCAAGGAAACACAATAATGTGTGGTGCTATAATAAATATACGGAAGCATCAAAACCCACTATTCTTTTAAATTCGCACCACGATACGGTAAAACCCAACGGACAATATACCCGCGATCCCTTTAGTGCGACTATCGAAAATGAAAAACTATATGGTTTGGGCAGCAACGATGCGGGCGGACCGCTGGTATCATTAATGGCTACATTTCTTTATTTCTTTGATCGGAAAGATTTGCCTTTTAACCTTTGTCTGGCCGCTACTGCTGAAGAAGAAACTTCTGGAGAACTGGGTATCCGCGCTATTTTGAGCGATCTTAAAGCGATTTCTTTTGCCATTGTTGGAGAGCCCACCTGCATGCAGATGGCTATTGCCGAAAAAGGATCAATGGTGATCGATTGTATTGCCAAAGGCCGATCGGGCCATGCCGCACGCGAGGAAGGCGATAATGCCATTTATCATGCAATTAAAGATATCGAATGGTTTAAAACTTACCAGTTCCCGATAATGGATGGAGAACCAAAGCCCGTAAAATTGACGGTAACCGAAATCAAGGCAGGCATTCAGCATAATATTGTACCAGGCGAATGTGGTTTTACAGTCGATATCCGTTTCGATCATAATTATACGGAAAGAGAAATTGTAAATACCATTATCAACCATACCTCTTGCCTTTTTACTTTGCGCCCAAATGTGTTAAAACCATCATTTATCGATATTCTACATCCATTAGTAGTGGCAGGACTTTCATTAGGAAGAAAAACCTATCTCTCGCCAACAAGTTCTGATCAGGGCTGGCTGGATATGCCATCGGTTAAAATGGGCCCGGGCAATTCTGCACGGTCACATACTGCGGATGAATTTATCGGTATCGAAGAAATTGAGGAAGGGATTGATATTTACATCAGTCTGTTGGAATCGCTGGATCTCACTCGGCATTGTTAATCGTGTTTGTCATCCCATAACTAGTCTTAGCGTCTCGCTAAGACTTTTTTTTCCATGGAGATTCTGGAACACGGACTTAAAATTTTAGGTCTTAGCGCGACGCTAAGACCAGTACCCACTATTCTTAGCTTCTCGCTAAGACTTTTTTTGCCACGGAAACTCGGAAAATGCGGAATTAAAATTTGTAAAGGCTAAGCGTAGCACAAAGTTCAGAATTAGAGATGTTTAAATCTGTGTTTATCTGTGCGCATCTGTGGTTAATATTACCTCACTAGTCTTAGCGTCTCGCTAAGACTTTTTTTTGCATGGAGGCTCGGTCTTAGTGGGTCGTCTTCCTGAACTTGTTTCAGGATCTTTATAGCATTTAGTTCATCAAGCCTTAGCGAGACACTGAAATCAAACCAAAAATTCGCTGTCAAAATACCTGCCTTAAAATGGTGATTAATTTTTCCCACTATGAAAAAAACCTTTCCAAAATGGAAGGGTTTTTTTATGCCTAAATTTTATTGATTATCTATTAACGGAGGTAATGTATTGATTTTAAGCTTGTTGTATGATTATTTTATTTGTTGGTACAAGTTTGGTTAAATGGCATACAAAATCAATAATCATGATCCTATTAATTCTTTTAATCCTAATCCTGCTCTGTTGGGCTACTTACAAATCAATCGACTGGTTCGAAAAAATCTAACATTATGATCGCACTATTTATGATCGCCATTGCCGTATTTATCTATATGATTTACGTGCTGATCAAACCCGAAAAATTTTAACACTTCTCCTTTATGGAGCGCAATTAACAAATTAAAAAATGAACACTGAATTAACCGGCATTATCGCCACATTCCTGCTCACCCTGGTTATCGCCATACCACTGGGAAAATACCTGGCTAAGGTTTTTGCGGGAGAAAAAGTCTGGACAGATTTTTTAAAACCACTGGAAAATGGTATTTACAAACTTTCCGGAATCAACATCAAAGAACAGATGAACTGGAAGCAGCAGTTAAAAGCGCTCCTTACCATCAATATACTATGGCTGTTTTACGGCTTTTTTGTACTGATTTTCCAGGATAAGCTTCCTTTAAATCCGGACGGGAACCCAGGGATGACACCTGATCTGGCTTTTAACACCATTATTAGTTTTGTGGCCAACTGTAACCTGCAGCATTATTCGGGCGAGAGTGGTGTAAGTTACCTCACCCAGCAATATGTACTCATGTTTCTGCAGTTTGTTAGTGCAGCCACTGGCATTGCAGCAGCAGTAGTTCTTTTTAAGGCTTTTAGAGATAAAACAACCACCGAACTCGGCAATTTCTGGGAGTTTTTTGTGAAATCTATTACCCGCTTATTGCTGCCTTTATCACTTGTTATGGCTTTAATTTTAACTTTTAATGGTACACCAGCGAGTTACGAGGGTAAGGATAAATTTATTTCAGTACAAGGAGATACGGTTAATGTTTCGAGAGGACCAGCCGCTCAAATGATTGCCATTAAACACTTAGGTACAAACGGAGGAGGTTATTTCGGAGCAAATTCGGCCCATCCGTTCGAAAACCCAAGCTACTTTACCAATATGGTAGAGCTTATTGCACAGGTAATTATTCCTATTGCTATGGTAATCGCTTTCGGTTATTTTATCCGCAGAAAAAAACTGGCCTATACCATCTTTGGTGTAATGACCATCGGCTTGTTTATGCTGCTCATTCCTATGCTCAGCTCAGAGTTGGGTGGAAATCCAGTATTGGCGAAAATGGGCATTTCTCAAACCACTGGCGCAATGGAAGGAAAAGAAGTTCGCTTTGGTCCGGCTGCCTCGGCTTACTGGGCTACTGTAACCACAATCATTTCTACCGGTTCGGTAAATAGTATGCACGATAGTACGATGCCAATGTCGGGTACATGGCAGTTACTAGGCATGATGATTAACTCTTTTTATGGTGGTTGTGGTGTTGGTTTATTAAACTATTTCATTTATCTGATTGTTGCCGTATTTATTTCGGGGTTAATGGTGGGCAGAACACCAGAATTTCTGGGACACAAAGTAGAGGCCCGAGAAATCAAGATTGCTGCCATTATCACCTTATTAAGTCCGTTTTTGATCCTTGCAGGAACAGCAATTGCCAGTTATATTTTTACAAGTCATGGCGATGCCGCATGGGCGGTTCAACCTAAAAACTGGCTCAATAACCCTGGTTTCCATGGTTTTTCTGAGATGCTTTACGAAATGACCTCATCAAATGCCAACAATGGATCAGGCTTTGAAGGTTTGGGCGATAACAATATGTTCTGGAACTTATCTACAGGTATTGTGATTTTTCTTGGCCGTTTCTTGCCGATTATTGGCCCTGTGGCAATCGCCGGATTATTAGGTGCCAAAAAATTCATTCCCGAATCTGCCGGTACACTTAAAACCGATACCAAAACTTTTGCACTGATGACTTTTGCCGTAATCCTGGTACTGAACGCATTATCTTATTTCCCTGCCCTGGCATTAGGTCCTTTGGCAGAATACTTTACTCACTAGGTGGAAAAGGTAGGATGGATGATGGTAAATGGGCAATAACTCCTACATCATCCACCAAACATCTTCCATTTCACATCACTTAAACTCTAAAAAATGAAACCCAATAATAAACTGTTCGAACCTGCCCTCATGCAGACCGCACTAAAACAATCTTTCATTAAACTCGATCCAAGGGCAATGGTCCGTAATCCGGTAATGTTTACCGTTGAAATAGGAACATTGGTAATGGCTTACGTTACGGTATACTCTTTCAGCCACAGCGGGCAGGGATCGCCACTATACAATTTTTTCATCTTTTTGGTTTTATTGCTTACCGTGCTGTTTGCAAACTTTGCCGAAGCCATTGCCGAAGCAAGAGGTAAGGCGCAGGCCGACAGCCTTCGTAAAACAAGGGAAGAAACACCAGCCAAGGTACTTTTGGCAAACGGAAGCATCGAAATCCGATCGTCTAACCAGTTGAAAAAAGGCGATGTATTTATTTGCGAAACCGGCGACACCATCCCAACCGACGGTGAAATTATAGAAGGTATTGCCACGATAGACGAATCGGCCATCACTGGCGAATCGGCTCCGGTAATCCGCGAATCCGGAGGTGATAAATCTTCGGTAACCGGAGGTACAAAGGTGTTGTCAGATGAGATTAAAGTTCAGGTAAGCACGGCTCCCGGCGAAAGCTTTTTAGATAAAATGATTGCCCTGGTTGAGGGAGCATCACGTCAGAAAACGCCAAACGAAATTGCCTTAACCATTTTGCTGGCCAGCTTTACATTGGTATTTATCATTGTATGCGTAACGTTAAAACCCTTTGCCGATTATGCCAATACACCTATTACCATTGCCGCGCTGATCTCACTTTTTGTGTGTTTAATCCCAACCACCATCGGCGGACTTTTATCTGCCATTGGTATCGCTGGGATGGACCGGGCATTAAGAGCAAATGTAATCACCAAATCGGGTAAGGCAGTAGAAACTGCGGGCGATATTGACGTGCTGCTTTTAGATAAAACCGGAACCATTACCATTGGTAACCGTAAAGCCACCAATTTTTATCCAACAGCGGGTGTAAACATTAAAGCTTTTACCGATGCCTGTGTACTGAGCTCGTTGGCAGACGAAACACCCGAAGGAAAATCGATCATTGAACTGGCGGCAGAACAGGGAATCAAATCAACAGGAACCCCAGAAGGATCTACATTTATCAAATTCACTGCCGAAACCCGCTCAAGCGGACTGGATACTATTGATGGCAGAAGAATCAGAAAAGGTGCTTTCGATTCGATCCGCAATATTGTAGAGAAAGCAGGGAATATTTTTCCTTCTGGTATCGAAAACCATGTTAAAGCCATTGCTACAAACGGAGGTACACCCTTAGTGGTATCTGAAAATGAGAAAGCGCTTGGCGTGATCGAATTGCAGGATATTATTAAACCCGGCATCAGCGAACGTTTCGAACGTTTAAGGAAAATGGGCGTGAAAACAGTAATGGTTACCGGTGATAACCCGCTCACTGCTAAATATATTGCCGAAAAAGCAGGTGTTGATGATTTTATTGCTGAGGCCAAGCCTGAGGATAAAATGAACTACATTAAAGACGAACAGACCTTGGGCAAACTGGTGGCCATGATGGGTGACGGTACCAATGATGCACCTGCCCTTGCACAGGCCGATGTTGGTGTGGCCATGAACAGCGGAACACAGGCCGCAAAGGAGGCTGGTAACATGGTGGATTTAGACAATGACCCTACTAAACTGATCGAAATCGTAGAAATTGGCAAACAGTTGCTCATTACCCGGGGTACGCTAACCACTTTTTCAATAGCTAATGATGTGGCCAAGTATTTTGCTATTGTTCCCGCCTTATTTATCGCTTCGATTCCTGCCCTTCAAAGCTTGAACATTATGGGGCTGCATTCACCAGAATCAGCAATTATGTCGGCAGTTATTTTTAACGCAATCATTATCCCGATCCTAATCCCATTGGCCCTAAAAGGTGTAGCCTATAAACCTATCGGTGCTACAGCCTTGCTGCGTAGAAACCTATTTATTTATGGAATTGGTGGAGTGGTAGCCCCATTTATAGGTATTAAAATAATCGATTTATTGGTGGGGTTATTTGTATAAAAAAAATGTCATTCTGAGCGCAGCGAAGAATCTGCAGGCGATAAGGATTATCTAAAATCTGGCACTGCCCAATAAGTTGGAAATGTTTCGTTCCTCAGCATGACAGCAATGAAAAATTTAAAAAAATAAAAATATCATGAAAAAGTATATCATTCAATCTATCCGCTTAACTCTTGTATTATTGATACTGTTGTGCGTAGTATATCCCATTACCGTGGCCTTTATTGGTAAAATGGCTAAAGGAAATGGTGGTGGAGAAAAGATCACCAAAAATGGTAAAACAGTAGGTTATACCCTGTTGGGCCAATCTTTTACCAAACCAGAATACTTTTGGGGAAGGCCATCGGCAGTTGCTTACAATGCTGCAGGTTCGGCAGGATCGAACAAAGGCCCATCTAATCCTGATTATTTAAAAGAAGTACAATCGCGTATCGATACGCTCTTAAAATATAATCCTGGGATTAAAAAATCAGATATCCCTGCCGATATGGTTACTGCATCGGGAAGTGGGCTCGATCCGAATATTTCTGAACAAGGTGCAGCTATTCAGATCCAAAGGGTTGCTACAGCACGTAAAATTGACGTGAAAAAGGTAAAAGAGCTGGTTGCGATGAATACCTTAAAACCATTTATGGGTGTTTTTGGCCCTTCATCAGTTAATGTGCTGAAATTAAACCTTGCCCTTGATGAACTTTAATTCGAGGATTTAAAATTATTCGTCATCTCGCCCGTAGTGGAGAGCGCTATAAACTTCATTGAAGGAGGATCCTCTATTCCGTTGCGTATCAGCCGGAATGACGGCTATTAAAATTACCCAATAAAAAAAACAGATAAAATGAAAAAACTAATATTACTTGCCGCTGCACTTATGATCACAGGTTTCGCAAAAGCCCAGGATGAACCTAAAATTAAAGTAAGCGGATATCTTGAGGCCTATTATGGATACGATTTTAACAAGCCCGCCGATCATAACCGGCCAGGTTTTATTTACTCCCATAACCGTGCTAACGAAGTTAATTTAAACCTTGGCTTTATTAAGGCTGCTTACGATAGCGGAAATATCCGCGCCAATTTAGCGGTAATGGCAGGAACCTATGCCAATGCCAACCTTGCAGCCGAGCCAGGCGTATTAAAAAATATTTTCGAGGCCAATGCAGGTGTAAAACTGTCTAAAACAGAAAACCTTTGGATAGATGCCGGGATATTTTCTTCGCACATTGGTTTCGAAAGTGCCGTTTCGAAAGATTGCTGGGTACTTACACGGAATATATCATCAGAAAATACCCCTTATTACGAATCTGGTGCTAAAATTACTTACGGCACCAAAGACGGCAAGTTTACGGCTGCAGTGCTGTATCTAAACGGATGGCAGCGCATAACCCGCCAAAATGGAAATAATAAGCCTGCTGGCGGACTTCAGCTTAGCTGGAAACCTACCGATAAAATCACGGTGAACTACAACAATTACCTGGGAACGGAAGGTGCCGATTCGGTGAGGGTAAACCGCTTTTACCACAACGTTTATGGAGTTTTTCAGCTTAGTGATCAATTTGGGGTAACTGTTGGTTTTGACTACGGTACGCAGCAAAAACAAAAAGGCAGTAACGGTAAAAATGAAGTGATTTCGCCAGTGGTCATCCTGCAATACAAATTTGCACCAAAATGGGCCCTTGCCGGAAGATTCGAATATTATGAAGATAAAAATGGTGTATTTATCGCCACAGGAACACCAAATGGGTTTAAAACCAAGGGTTATTCCTTAAATGTTGATTATGCGCCAATAGCTAATGCTGTAATCAGGTTGGAAGGAAAAACTTATGATAGTAAAGACGAAATATTTACCAGAGAGCACTCAGCTGTAAATGCCAATGCAAGCCTAACAGCAAGTATTGCGGTATCTTTTTAGGTAAGTGGTTCGTCAGTACCAACTCGATTGGGGATCTTAAAGTTTATCGCATTAAGATCTCCACCTGCGCCTATGGCGTAGACACATCTTTTTGTTACGTTGGGTAAGAACTGACTTTGTTTTTCTACAGACTTTACCGATGCAGGCCCGTCAATCCCAAGTGCCAGGGAAAATCAAAAAACAGGTGCACATCAGAACAATTAGCAGTTCCAAACCTCAAACGCAGTGGTTTTGTGGTAAACTTTGCATTTCATAACGTTGGAGCAGAAACGAACAAAACAAGTGCCGCTGTTTTTTGATGAGCGTAGGGCTAAGCAAAAGGCACATTGCCGGATTGACAAAGCGCTTTGGCTACTTTGGCGCTCCAAAGTAGCACGCCTCCGCGGCGTAGAGCGGAACAAAAAAATAATAGATATGCATCCATACATAGAAATTTTATCCAGCCTCTTTTTAGCATTTCTGGGCATGATGATGATGCGGAAATTAAGCTCGATAAAAAGGAAACAGATATCTTCTGTCAAAAAAAGTTATGCTACAGAAAAATACTTTAAAATGCTTTTTAATAAGATTTCCTTTAGATTTATGATGGTATTATTTACCCTAATTATCATTATTGCCATTACTGTATTGATAGAACATGGAATAATGCGCGTAACCTGGTAAACGATCATGGAAGAAGAACAAAAAGAAGAATCGGTCAGGCACTTTTTGGATCTGGTTAAGAAATCAAGGCGTGGAAAGCTGAAGATTTATATTGGTATGAGCGCAGGAGTAGGTAAAACCTATCGCATGCTTCAGGAAGCGCATGCACTGTTACGCAATGGGGTAGACATTTATATTGGCTATGTAGAAACCCATAAAAGGGCTGAAACCGAAGCATTGTTGGCAGGCCTTCCGATCATCCCGAGGCGGAAAATTTTCTACCGGGGCAAAGAGATTGAAGAAATGGACCTCAAATCTATTTTAAACCGCCGCCCCGAAATTGTGGTAGTAGATGAGCTTGCCCACACCAATGCCGAAGGGAGCAAAAACAGCAAACGCTGGCAGGACGTTTTCGATCTGCTCGAAGCAGGAATCAGCGTAATTTCTGCAGTAAACATTCAGCATCTGGAAAGCATTAACGGGGAAATAGAGCAGATTACCGGAATAGCAGTTACCGAACGGATTCCAGATAAGATACTGGAACTTGCCGATGAAATTGTGAATATTGACCTTACCGCAGATGAACTGGTTACCAGGCTTAAAGAAGGTAAAATCTACGATCAATCGAAAATTGAAAGGGCGCTGGGTAATTTTTTCCAGTCTGATAAAATCCTCCAGTTGCGCGAACTTGCCCTTAAAGAAGTAGTGCATCAGGTAGAGCGGAAAATCCAGACCGAAATCCCCAAATCAATTAAACTTAGGCCCGAACGTTTTTTAGCCTGTATCTCGTCTAACGCGGCAACCGCAGGTGTGGTGATCCGCAAAACAGCACGGTTAGCGTCCTATTACCGGTCGCCTTGGATTGTTTTGTACGTACAGCGCGATAGCGAAAGTATGGAACGGATAAAACTCGACAAACAGCGCCACCTGATTAACCATTTTAAACTGGCCACCGAACTTGGCGCAGAGGTGATAAAAGTTAAAAGCAATACCATTACCAAAGCCATTATAGATATTGCTGCCGAAAAAGAAATTACCACCATTTGCATAGGTAAGCCTCATCTCAATATTTTTCAGGTAATTTTACGTACCGCTGTTTTTAACGGTTTACTCAAAAACCTGGCAATGAAAGATATTGATCTGGTTATTTTATCGTAAAAAAAAACATATATGCTTGTTTGCTAGTTCTTTATTTTTTTTGGAGAGGTTGCAGGCTGCATAACCCTTATAAACCCGACAGCACAGCCTCCGATTTTTTTTATCGGAGCTATAATGGATGGCGTGGCTGCAGCAGGCCGAAAACCAGTATATGTCCATTTTCATATTTAATTTACTAATATGTTTCCATGGTATTATAGGTGTTGTATTAAACTGATTGGTAACAGAAAATTGTGAAAATGCCCGGCTATTTATAAACCCTCTTATTTTTAATTGATCTAAATAGTTATATTTGCGACCAACCATCAAACAAGGTATTTGGAAGCATCAGGTAATCCTTTCTCGGACAGGTTAATTAAGATCGATAAGCAATCGTTCGAAATGGCCTATGAACTATATTGGGAAAAGGTATTTGCCGTTTGTTACAATAATATTAAAGAGGTTGAACCGGCAAAAGGTATGGTTCAGGAAATTTTCAAATCCCTTTGGGAACGCAGGGCCGAACTTGAAATCGAAAAAATTGAACACTATCTGATCCGATCGGCAAAATTTAAAACTTTCGAGTACATCCGCAATAAGGTAAACAGGCAAAGGCATAACGAATTCCAGATGATGGATTGTTCTGTATCAAACAATTGTACCGAAGAACAGGTGCTTTTTAATAATTTAAAAGAAAAAGTAAATGTTTTGGTGGATACGTTACCCTGCCAGTGTAAAAGGGTATATAAAATGAGCCGCGAACAGGGGATGAGCAATAAAGAAATTGCCAATTTGCTTTATATTTCTGAGCGCGCAGTAGAATATCACATCACAAAAGCCATGAGCAGGCTTAAAGTAGGCCTGGCCAGTTATTAATTTTTTTATTTTAAACTTACGGTAAATCGGTGTTTAGGCTACTCTATTTAAAAGCAATAATTTATTAAGTTTGCATCTACTGCATCCTTTTTTGTGGCACATTATCCTGAATGAACATTAACAGCGAACTTTTAGAAAGATACCATTTAAATACCTGTACTGCCGAAGAGCGCAGGTTGGTAGAAGCGTGGCTATTTAATACCGAAGTAGATGAACTGGATGCCACAGGTTTAGTGGAAGATAAAAGTGTTATCCAAAAAGCCATATGGCAGGAAATTGAAACAGCCTTGCCACAGGCGGTTAAGCAATTGCCTAAAAGAAGCAATACTTACTTTATGTGGAAAGGAGCTATTGCGGCTTCGTTATTTATTGCCTTGGCCGGATTAGTTTCCTATTTCGTGCTGGCAGATAAAACCAATGGACAAAACGATTTTTTAGCCTTAAATAATCCTTCTGCACTGCATGTAAAATACATTGATGCCACCGGATATCATGTTGCTATAGGGCCAAATACCATAGCCAAAATAAACAATAGTGATGGGATGATCGATTTAACGGGAAGCATGCTCATTTCCCCTAAAAAAGATGTCGATCTTGTTTTTGAAGGTACCAATAAAAAAGTAACCTTGTTAAAAGGGCAGACTTACATTATCCTTAAAAATAAAACAGGCGTAAAAAGTATTATCGTAATCAGCGAGCGAAATTTAATGGATCTGCCACCCGTAATACAGAAACAGCTTTCTGCCCAGTTTGATATTTAATTGCCAGTACCTACCATGAATATCAATAGCATCACCAAATTTTTCTTGCCGGTTATTTTTGCTTTTTGCTTACTTAGCTGCGGGGGCAGAAAAAATGCTGGTCAAAAAGATGCTAAATATAGCTTGTACATTTTAGCAAAAGATGGAAAAGAATATATGCTAACCAGCAACTCATTTGATGGTGGAACCCTAAAGCCCGAAACACAGGGAGTGCTCTTGGATCAAAAGGATATGGATAGGGATGTTTTTGCAAAGAATGGTTTCTTTTACCACCTTAACCGCAAAACCAGCCGTTTATCTAAATTTAAGCTTGAAGATGGGAAACTGGCAACCGAAGGTTTTATCAACATTAAAGACTTTAGCATCGAAAATTTTAACGGGTCGGAAAAGATAGCTTATTACTTACCGGACTAAACCTTTCGGGCTATAACCATACCAGGTACATTTTCATCAATACAGCTAAGATGGAAACAATTGCACAGGGCGATATGGAAATTCCAGCCCCATCTGGCAGGTACACCACACTTTCGATTGGTTTTGTGGAAAAAAAAGGGGATGCACTTTTGGTTGGCTATACCTACCATGTGGCACAGAGTGTATCCAATTATTTAACCAGCGATACATTATACGTTTCGGAGCTGGCTTATCCTAAAATGAACCTTGTTGCAACGCAAAAAGATATCCGATCTACCTATCCGGGTGGAATAAATACCATCCAATCGTACAACTTTAAAGATGACAGGGGCAATTATTATTTTCAATCGTGCCCGGGTATTGCATTGGGTAACCACCCTGATTTGCCAACCGGTATATTTAAGATTAAGGCTGGAGAGAAAAATATCGACCCAGGTTATTTCTTTAATATTTCGGCTTCTAAAATCAAAAACCATGCTTATGGAATGTGGTATTTAGGTGCAAATAAAGCCATTATCCGTTCAGAAAGAAAAGACCTCTTTAAAGGCCTTGGCGATCATTACAGCACAGCACATTTTGAGTTTTATGTGCTCGATCTGGTTACAAAATCGATTACAAAACTTAACCTGCCGTTAGATAAGGGAACAAGGAGAGAGTGTGTAATTGTAGAGGGCGATACCGCTTATATTTCGGTAAACTCTACCAGAGCTGGCAATTATATCTGGCTGTACAATATCAAAACTGGTGCGTTAAAAAAAGGACTGCAATTAGGCGGGGATACCGATTTTATATTACGGATAGATCGGCTGAAGGATTAATACGTTGTTTTAACTACGGAGATCCACTTTTGCCCTGTCATCCCGAGGGTTAGCATTTTTTAAATATATAGGCGTGTTGGTGATAGGTATAAGCGACTCGTTATCCCGATTGAAGCGCAGCGGAATAGAGAAATCTATAAGGTTACAAAGCATTGATTGTTAGCTGCTGATTTTCTAGCCCATTTTACCTCTTCCATTTTCCTCCCTTCCATTCTCATTTTATTTTGTTTTTTTTTGTTTTCCACCTTCGGGAAAATACGAATTGTGCTACTACCCTATAAATGCACAATATTAAAACAATGTTTTACGGAAAAAATCTACTACTCATTTTATTCAGCGTAATTTCTTTAAGCGCTTTTTCTCAAACCTCATCCTCCATATCAGGAACCGTTAAAGATGGTAAAGAGGTAATTGTTGGGGCCTCTATCCAGCTAAAGGATGCTAAAATCGGAGCCACAACAGATCAATCAGGTAACTTCGAAATTAGAAATGTTCAACCTGGCAATTATACCCTAGTTGTATCTTACCTGGGTTTTATAAAAGAATCTAAAAATGTAACTGTTAAACAAGGTCAAAATGTTAAAATAGATTTTTCATTAAAAAAAGACCAGAAACAATTAAATGATGTTGCCGTAAACGGTAAAACAAAAACACAGGCAATTAAAGAATCGGGTTTTAGCGTTAACGCCATTGATACGAAAAAACTGGCCAATACCACGGCCGATTTAAACCAGATTTTAAACCGGAGTACAGGTGTAAGAATCCGTGAGCAGGGTGGTTTAGGTTCTGATTTCAAATTTTCGATTAACGGCTTATCAGGAAAACAGGTTAAATTTTTTGTAGATGGTATCCCGATGGATGTAATGGGAAGTGCCATGTCGCTAAATAATATTCCGGTCAATATGGCCGATCGGTTAGAAGTGTACAAAGGTGTGGTACCGGTTAATTTAGGTGCCGATGCAATGGGCGGCGCGGTAAATGTAATTACCAACCAAAAAGTAAGCAACTATTTAGATGTAAGCCACAGTTATGGTTCGTTTAATACCAACCGTTCTTCGTTAACCGGACAGTTTGTAGATAAAAAAACAGGAATTATTGTTAAGGCCAGCGGCTTTTATAACGCTTCGGATAATAGCTATATCATGAAAGATGTAGATGTAGTACAGGGCGGAACCAGAATTGGCAATTACATTTCCGATTTAAATGGTGCCGAGTTCGTGAGAACGGATGTTAGGCGTTTCCACGATAATTATGAATCACTATTAGGGCAGATAGAAGCTGGAGTAACCAACAAGAAATGGGCCGATGTATTGTTTGTAGGTGTAGGCTATAATGAAGCTCATCAGGATCTGCAAACAGGTTTCGATCAGAATATTGTTTATGGCGAAGTAACCAGGGCCAGCAAGGCACGCAGTGCTACTTTAAGGTATAAAAAAGATAATTTATTTACCGATGGCTTAAGTTTAAGCGCATTTTTAGCCAGATCTAAAGATACCTATAAAACTACCGATACTGTAAAACGTACTTACAACTGGGATGGAACCTATTTCGATAAAGGCTATTCTGAAATGGGCGGGATTAAAACCATTTCAAACATTATCAGGCCACGTACCTATGCCATGGCCAACTTAAGTTATGTAATTAACAGCGAACATTCTTTAAACCTAAATTACACTTTCGATCATTTAAAGAACAGGAACTTTAACGAACTGTTAACCGATCACGATGAAACACCGGGCCTTTTAAGAAAACAGATTGTAGGTTTGGCCTATCAGCAAGATCTTTTAGATAAAAAATTAGTCAATACTGCTTTTGTTAAATATTACCACCTGGGTTTAGAAAGGCCTAAGTATATCAACCAGGTATATACCTTATTAGATACCGCTTTTAGCAATTTAGGTTATGGCGTAGCATCGCGCTATAAAATTACACCCGATTTAGGTGTTAAAGCTTCTTACGAACATGCTTACCGTTTACAAGAGGCCGAAGAAATGTTTGGAGATGGTTTAAACTTACAGGGAAACCCTGATTTAAAACCAGAACACAGCGACAACATCAACTTAGGTGCTTATTACAACCTAAAATTAGGCAAGAGTACGTTTTTTGTAGAAGCATCGGGCTTTTACCGCAATGCAAAAGATTTTATTTTCCCTGTGCCCGATGAACGTTCAAAATTATTGAAAAACCAAAATCAATCGAGTGTTCGCATTACAGGTTTTGAAGCAGAAGTAAGGTACACTTATGATCAGTTATTGGGTGTTAATCTGAATTTAACCTATCAGAATGCAGTAAATACTACAAAAAACGGTCAAACAGAATCTTATAATGTAGAAGGCACTTACCTTAACAAAATCCCTAACCAGCCGTGGTTATTCGGAAATGCAGATTTCAGTATCGGTAAAAACGACCTTTTGGGCAAAAATACCCGTTTGCAGTTTAACTGGTTTACCCAATATGTAAACTGGTTTTATTTAACCTGGGAGGGAAAAGGAAACCCTAACGGAAAATCGGATATTCCGACACAGTTTATTCAAAATGCTGCGCTAAGTTATTCAATGCAGAATGGCAGGTACAACATTTCTGCAGAATGTAAAAACTTAACCAATGAGTTGGCCTACGATAACTTCAGACTGCAAAAACCGGGCAGATCCTTCTCCGTAAAACTGAGATATTTTATCCAATAAAGAACCCCATTTTATTAAACATTTTTTACACCAATTAAGATGAACAAAATCATATATCACTTCAATAAAATACTTGCTATAGCCATTATCGCTGTTTTTATCAGCGGCTGCGAAAAAAGGAATGTTGGCAATATAGAAGAGGGAACAAAATATTCGGCGGTTTTGTGTGTAGGTAGCTGGCCAAACACGGCTTATTATATTGCGGGTATCCAATCTTTAACCAGTGGTACCGTGAGCTTAAAAGGCAATGGTGCCGAAATGACGGGTAAGGTTTATGCGCAGGATGTAATTCAACGCGATGGCTTTTATTACCATGCCAATGCCGGTAGCGGCAGGTTGGGTAAATACCATGTAGAAAATGGTTCGCTTTTAATCGATAAGGAAATTCCTTTTTCATGGTTAAACTGGAGCTCATATGCCTGGGTTGATAACAATACACTGGTTATTTTTGGTGATGGAAATAACGAGGCCCGTTATGCGGTAATTAAGGTCGACAAAATGACAATCAAAACCGGAAAGCTGAATCTGGAGAAAATTCCGGCAGGTTTTGATGCCTATAACATTGGTTTTGCCGATTACCACAACAATAAACTTTTCCTGGGATATGGTTTTGGTTCTACCGATTATACAAATTACCCAAATATGCCGGTTTATCAGAAAGCCTATGTGGCGGTAATTGATTATACCACCATGGCGGTAGAAAAATCGCTTTCTGATACACGAACAACTGGCTTGGGTGGACCTAATGTTTACGCACCTTCATCATTTGTAGATGAAAACGGTGATTTATATTTCATCAGTGATCCGGTTAATGTTTACGATTACAAATCGCCTTCTGTAATGTACCGTATAAAAAATGGTAGCAGCGAAATAGACCCAACTTATTTCTTCAATTTTTCGGCAGTGGCCAACAACGAAATGGTACCTGCCATGTGGTACATTGGTAATGGAAAAGCTATTGTGCGTTCGCGTATTGCAGGCCAATCTATCGATGCCGACCATTATTTCTGTGTAGTTGATGTTAAAACCGGAACATTGATCAAAAAATTAAATCTCCCTGCCGATAAAGGCGAGCGAATGGTTAATGCTGTTATTGTAGAAGATGGCAAAGCATTTATAGCCGTTAATGCGGCAGATAAAGATTATATCTGGCAATACGATCCGGCTACCGATCAACTTACCAAAGGTGTAGAGTTTGTTGGCGGTATAGATTACATTTTAAGAATAGAAAAATTAAAATAACCAGAATACCTCCCTGTAATGACGTTTAAAAAGATTAATGCCTGGTTACATTTATGGCTCGGGATCGCTTCCGGAATTGTTGTGTTTGTACTGGGTATTACTGGCTGTGTACTCGTTTTCGAACTGGAGATTAAAAGTTTAAGCGCTCCGTGGCTGCATGCAACACCAGCTGCAGCTACCGGGCAAGCTATCCTTAAACCCTCTGTATTGTATAATGCCGTGCAAAAGGCCTTGCCCGGGCGCGAAATCGAATCGGTTTGGTACCATGGCGAAAATAGAACCGCACATTTTAATATCCACGAAATGGATTCGGTGGTGTACGTTAATCCATATACGGCAGAAGTAGTAGCCATGGTAAAAGAGGAAGATGTTTTTCACTTTTTTAAGGAGGGACATTACTACATGTGGCTGCCCGAAAAAATAGGCCACCAGGTGGTAGGCTGGGGAACCTTTGTTTTCTTCTTTTTACTTGTTAGCGGACTGATATTATGGTGGCCAAAAAAATGGAACAAAAAGGGGAAAGACCAAAGTTTTAAAATAAAATGGAGCGCTAAGTTTAAACGGGTAAATTACGATCTGCATAATGTTTTGGGTTTTTATTCTATTATTATAGCATTGATATTTGCCTTTACCGGACTGATGATGAGTTTTGCCTGGTTTAACAAAAGTGTTTTCTGGTTGGCCGGTGGAACGAGTAGCCCTCGGGTTGAAGCATTATCCGATACCACTAAAAATCTACAATCGAACGTGCTGTTACAGGTAGATCGTGCCTGGAAAAAAGGCATATACGAAATTGCCGAACACCGCCCTTTCGAAATTATTCTTCATTTTCCTGAGAAAACATCGGAAGCCATTTATATATGTACAGATATGTACAAAGGAACCTGGCGCGATGTTTATCTCGATCAGCATACATTAAAAGAACTTCCCGCATCCAATAAAAGGCTCCGCGATGAGAACCTTGCCGCTTGGATCAGGCGCTCTAATTATGGGTTGCATGTTGGCGAAATAGGCGGATTAACCACGAAAATTATTTTCTTTTTTGCCAGCCTAATCTGCGCCAGCTTACCCATTACCGGATTTTATATCTGGTGGGGTAAAAAGAAGAAAAAGCCCAACCGTAAAAATACCCCAATACCCTTAAAAGCTTAATTTATGTACAAAATCCCATCCTTTGCTTCAGGTAAAAAAACTGGTGTCAGTAAACTATTGCCTACTGTTTTTTTGCTACTTCTCTGTTTTTTAATGTGCAGGCCTGCTTTTGGCCAGTCCGATTCGGCTATTAACGGTACAGTAATTGCAGAAAACGGTCAGCCTGTAGCGTTTGCTTCAGTAGCACTTCATGATGTAGAAGGCAAGGGAATTAAAGGCACACTTACCGATTCTCTGGGCCGTTTTTCTTTTCTGGCACTACAACAGGGCAAATACCGTTTAAAAATTTCGAACATGGGCTACATTACCCATCAAACAGAAATGATCCAGCTTACCGTGCAGCGCCGGATTATGGTTTTGCGCCAACTAAAATTAATGGAAGATGCGCAGCATTTAGGCTCTGTAAATATTTCCGTTCAGAAAAAAGTAATTGAACAGGGCATAGATAAAATGACCATTAATGTAGAAAACAGCATACTATCAGAAGGCAATACCGCTTTAGAATTGTTGCAGCGTGCGCCAGGTGTTAAAGTAGATGATGAAGGAAAAATCTCTTTAAAAGGGAGGGCAGGTGTAAATGTAATGATCAACGGGAAACTCACTTATCTTTCGCCTGCCGAGTTAGGCGTATTGTTAAAAGGAACAAATTCTGCATCGGTGTCGAAAATCGAAATTATGGCCAACCCTTCTGCCAAATACGATGCTGCGGGTAATGCCGGCATGATTAATATTGTAATGAAGAAAAACCAGATGAAGGGTATAAACGGTTCGGTTTCGGTAAATGGAGGTGCAGGCAGAAAGGCAAGATATGGTTCTGGTTTTAACCTCAATTATAAAAATGCAGGAGTTAATGTTTACGGAAGCTATAATTACGCCTACCGTGGCGAAACCGAATTCCTTGATTTTAGCAGGCGTTTTTACGATAACGGTATTGTTACCGGCAATTACGACCGCATTTCCAATCAGCATACCGAAACCAACGAACCATTAAATACCAACAATTTCCGCATAGGCACAGATATAGATATCGATGCAAAAAATATTATCGGTTTTTTGATAAACGGTAATGTGGGCAAATACCTGCACAATAGTAATACAAGTAATGTTTTGCAGAACCAAATGGGGGCCGTACAATCACAAATGGCCACTACCAATTACGATCAGCAAAGCTGGAGCAACGTAACCTATAACCTCAACTACCTGCACAAATTTAAAAAAGAAGCCCGCACACTAAGCGCCGATCTCGATTTTGCAAGTAACAGTTTTACTTCAAACCTGAATTTAGATACTTACACTGCGCCAAATGCAACTGCACTGGCACAAACCAGCAATAGAAAAGGATATGTGCCTGCCAAAACAGATGTATATGTAGCAAAAGTAGATTATACCGATTTATTGGCTAAAGCCATAAAAATTGAGGGAGGATTAAAAAGTTCCTTTATTACTGCTGATAATAACCTCGTTTATCAAAATTTAACCGATGGAGCTTGGGTTTATGACCCTATTAGCAGCAATTATTTTAAATACGAAGAGCAGATCCATGCAGCTTACCTTAACCTAAACCGCGAGTTTAAAACATTTACGGTACAGTTGGGCCTAAGGGGAGAATATACCCGCACCTTGGGTAATCAGGTTACTACGGGCTCGGTATTAAATAGAGACTATTTTCAGCTATTTCCAAACCTCGCAATAAGTAAAAATTCAGGAGAAAACAATCAGTTCCAATTGGCCTATAGCCGGAGGGTACAAAGGCCAGATTATGCCGACTTAAATCCGTTCAGGGTGTTTAGAGACCCACTTTTATATTACGAAGGCAACCCTTACCTCACACCAGAAATTACTCAAAACATTGTGTTAAGCCATATTTTTAAAGGTAAATATACCAGTGCATTAAACTATAGCCGAACTACTGATGTAATTACCTGGGTAACTGGGCAGATCGATAACCTGAATACCACTTATGAGCGTCCGCAAAATCTGAAAAGCCTGGTGAATTATGGCCTTAGTTTTACCGGACAGACGAATTACTTTAGCTGGTGGACGGCGACCAATTTTGCAAATATCTATAATAACATTTATCGTGGTGGCGAAGATGGCGCAGAATTTAAAAACAGTCAGATAAGTTTTACCATCAATACCCAAAACTCGTTTAAGTTGGGCGGTGGTTATAGTGCAGAGGTAAATGCCTATTACAATTCGAAATCGGTTTATGGTATTTCTACAGAAAAAGCGTATCACTCAGTGTCAGCCGCGTTTCAGAAAAACCTGTTGAAGGATAAAGCCAGCCTTAAACTTTTGGTAAACGATATTTTTCAGTCGAGCCAGTATAAACAGATTACCCGCTACCAGAATATCGATATGTACAGCCATGTAAATGTTGATGGCAGGAGGATAATGCTATCATTCTCTTATCGGTTTGGTAATCCGTTCAGTATTAAGGAACGGAAAAGCGGAAATGACGATATTCAGAATAGGATAAAAGGTGGTGGGTAAGTGATTACAGGAATATATTTTTTTAAGCTGGAGCGCAATGCCTTTACAAAGCAATAAGTTTCTTCCCGTTTTGCACTTCTACGCTTTCCCGAAAATCGGGATGCTTCTTTGCTGCAGGGTACCGCTCCAACCTGAGCTAAGGGGGGTAGGTTAGTGTTTATTTTTCGGGGTTGCATGGCTTTGGACCAAGTGTGATTTTGGAAACAATAGTGCTTCAAAAAATCTTTGACAAACCTATAGGTGCATAGCTGGGTAAGTTAGTTTATGAACGATTTAGATCGCTTGATTTCTCACCCATCAAAACTAATTTCCAGGTTTTCTCAAATTAGTCAAAACCATATGCGCTAACTAAGGTTGAAATAATAGGACCTATGAAAAGTGATATGGAAAAAAAAGATACTAAAACACGTTTAATTAATGAGATTACTACCAGCGGATTACAAACAGCTGCCAAAAAACTGGGTGCTTCGGCAAGTAAAAAACAGATCAGGAAAGGTGTCTCAAAAAACATTAGTTTAATTGACGAGCTGCTGAATATTGTTCTGATCAAGAATAAAGATTCTTCGAAAAGGGTACAAAGGAATATAGAATTTGTTGGCTTGGGTGTGATAGCTGCCCACACCTTTTACCGCGGCATTAAAAAGAAAAAACGCTTATGGATTTTCGAAGGTGTTTTTTTAACGGTTGCACTTGGTGGTGTATTGTTGGCTACACAACTGAAGACAGTGAAACGGCACATTGCCTGATGTTTTGGCGTAAAGAAAAGGTGTATACCCTCCATACCGCCCATTGATGATAAACCTAAAATAGGCATTGTCTGGTGGGCCACCAAACATGGATTCGGGCTTTGGTTGATGAGCCACCAAACCCGGATCCGGGTAAGGACGCTACACACTGCCCATTGATGATAAACCTGATGGGACGGATGCCAATTTTTTCAATTGGCAGGAGGTACAGCAGGGCCAAACCACCCCCATTAACCACAGTCCGTTCATTTCCAAAACAAAAAATAAGAAATATGCTTTGTTTGGTGGGTCACCAAACATGGATTCGGACTTTGGTTGATGAGCCACCAAACACGGATCCGTTTTATTGAAATCAATTCCTTCCCTAAATGAGAACCTTTTGTGCACTGCCCATTGATGATAAACCTGATGGGACGGATGCCAATTTTTTCAATTGGCCGGAGGTACAGCAGGGCCAAACCACCCCATTAACCACAGGCCGTTCATTTCCAAAAAAAGACCTGAAATAGACTTTGTTTGGTGGGCCACCAAACATGGATTCGGACTTCGGTTGATGAGCCACCAAACCCGGATCCGGGTAAGAACGCTACACACTGCTCATTGATGATAAACCTGATGGGGCGGATGCCAATTTTTTCAATTGGCAGGAGGTACAGCAGGGCAAAATACCCCCATTAACCACAGGCCGTTCATTTCCAAAACAAAAAATAAGAAATAGGCTTTGTTTGGTGGCTCACCAAACACGGATCCGTTTTAATGAAATCAATTCCTTCCTTAAATGATAATCTTTTGTGCACCGTCCATTGGTGATAAACCTGATGGGACGGATGCCAATTTTTTCAATTTGCAGGAGGTACAGCAGGGCCAACCCCCCCCCATTAACCACAGGCCGTTCATTTCCAAAACAAAAAATAAGAAATAAGCTTTGGTTGGTTTGCCAACTCCCTGCCGATCTGTTAAATCATTTGTTTTGTAAAACATTATCAATCATTCTGTGTTAAATTTTAGTTGCTAATCAGCTAATTCAGTTAGGGATCTATATTTATGGGAAAGAAAATTTGTTTATTGGAAGATGATGATGGGATACGTGAGATTATCGAAATGATATTGACCGATGAGCAATACGAAGTTTGCGGCTTTTCTAATGTAAAAGATTTCATGGCTTTTGAGGGTAAGGGTGTACAGGATTTGTATCTGCTTGATGTGAGGTTACCAGATGGCAATGGTTTTAATGTTTGCCAGGAGCTCAAAAATGACAATAACACGAAAAGCATCCCAATAATGATGATGAGTGCACATGCAGGGCTGAATGAAATGCGGCGCAGTTGCATGGCAGAAGATTTTATTGCTAAACCTTTCGATATTTTCGACCTGATTAAAAAAGTAAACCATCAATTGGCCACAAGGCATTAAGCTTAATATTCGCTACAGGAATAATATTTCCTTGCCCCAAACATTTAAACAGTGCTACTGTTAACAGTATACAAATACTAAACGATAAAGCATTGTAAAACCCTTCATGCCCACGTTTATCAATTACCCTGATAGAAATAATAGCAATGGAAAATACGTTCGGAAAGAATATTATTCCCGATAACGATATCGAGCGTATTGAAGCCCTCAAACGTTATAAAATATTAGGTACTCCACCCGAAAATGCTTTTGATAATATAGCTGGGCTGGCTGCACAAATATTTAATGTACCTGTTTCCTTAATCTCGCTGGTTGATGCAGATCAGGTTTACTTTAAGGCCAATGTTGGTATGGGAAATGCCAGCACTACTCCCAGGGGAGTGAGTTTATGTTCGCTCGCTATTTTGGATCAGGAGGTAACTGTTTTTGAAAATGCACCAGAAGAGCCATGTTTGCTTTCCAACCCAAATGTTGCAGGCAGTTTTGGTTTGAAATTTTACGCCGGGGCCCCTTTAACCACCGCTGATGGTTTCAGGATAGGCACCTTATGTATTATCGATAAAATACCGAGGAAATTCGATGCCGGGAGCAGAGCTATTATGGAACGCATGGCCAAAATTGTGATGGATGAGATTGAACTCCGCCTTTCGTCTATCAGCGAGATAGAAAAACACCACAGGTTAATGGAAGAGTTTGCCGAAGCAAACGAAGAACTGCTGGCGGCTAATGAAGAACTGATGCGGAGCCAGAAAGAAATCGTAAACCTGAATGCCGAATTATCAGCAAATAATGGAGAAATAACGGTTGCCAACGATGAGCTTTTGGCCGTAAACCATGCCTTAAAAATCACTCAGAATAGTTTGCTATTGGCAAATGCAAAGCTGGCAGAAAGTGAAAACCTGAAAAACATGGCTATAGAACAGGCAGATTTAGGGATTTGGTATATTGACGCCGAAACAAGGGCATTTATTCCTTCATTACGCTTAAAACAGTTTTTTGGCTACGAAGCGCACGAAACCATGCCTTACGAAGCTGCCGAGGAACAGATTAGAAAAGATTATAAAGAAAAAATAATCAAAGAAATTAAGCAGGCTTTTTTAAACAATCAACCTTATGATCTTGAATATCCGATTATCGAGTTTAAAACCAAACGGCAGCGTTGGGTAAGATCTACGGGGAAACTTAATCCTACCGAAAAAGGAAGAAAATCTTATTTCTCGGGTACTGTAATGGATATTACCGAGCAGAAAGAAAACGATCAGCGCAAAAATGATTTTATCAGCATGGTAAGTCATGAGCTCAAAACACCCCTCACCTCAATGGGCGGTTACATTCAGGTTTTACAGATGCGTGCCAATAAAAACAAGGATACCGTAAGCGGCAACATTCTGGACAGGGCCTATATCCAAACCAGGAAAATGAATACCCTGATAGATGGTTTCCTGAATATAAAAAGGGCCGAAACCGGAAAAATCCCCCTCGATTTAAAGCGGTTCGATATGGCCGACCTGGTAAAAGAGGCAGAGTTAGAATCGATGGCCACCATATCATCACACCGTATCGTTTTTGCACCCGTAGAACCTACGCCTGTGCTGGCAGATAGAGATAAAATTGGACAGGTAATTACCAATTTCATCAACAATGCCGTAAAATATTCTCCCCCGGGTTCTACCATTAATGTGGCCTGCATTACGGTAAACCATACCGCACAGCTAAGCGTGAAAGATGAGGGCATGGGCATTTTACCTGTAGATCAGGAGAAACTGTTCGATCGGTTTTATCGTGTAGATAGTAAAGAAACGGCGAATATCAGTGGCTTTGGCATTGGCCTTTATCTATGCGATGAGATCATACGTGAGCACGGCGGGCAAATTGGGGTAGAAAGTGAGTTTGGTAAAGGATCTGTATTTTATTTCAGGCTCAATATCGGTTAATCGATATACTCTTTAGGTGAGAATTATAGGTCCCCAGTTAATCGATATACTCTTTTAGGTGATAATTATAGGTTCCCAGTTAATTGATATACCCTTTTAAGTGATAATTATAGGTTCCCGGTTAATCGATATACCCTTTTAAGTGATAATTATAGGTTCTCGGTTAATCGATATACTCTTTTAGGTAATAATTATAGGTTCCTGGTTAATCAATATACCCTTTTAGGTGATAATTATAGGTTCCCGGTTAATCGATATACTCTTTTAGGTGATAATTATAGGTTCTTGGTTAATCGATATACTCTTTTAGGTGATAATTATAGGTTCCCGGTTAATTGATATACCCTTTTAGGTGATAATTATAGGTTCTTGGTTAATCGATATACCCTTTTAGGTGATAATTATAGGGTTTTGGCGAAATAATATAGTGCTAGCGGTTAGATTTGTTGAAAAAAGGTTAATTATGGAGGTCATATTGCCTACTTCGCCTATTGCTGCAAGGCATTCAGGTAATAATTTACCCTTAAATGTTGATACAGATATAGTTTATTTTTTTATAATTATTAAAACAATATCAATGAAAGGGTGTTTTATTATTACATCTACCGTTAAACATTAACAAAACAGACTTTGCACCAGCAAGGTCTGTTTTTGTTTGTATAGAAGATTAAGCTTTTAATTCCATAATAAAAATCTGGCCCTGGGCAGAGTTCGACTGCACATTTACCATATATTTTTTGCCATTATTTTTAAAGGCGTATACTGCAAAAGGTTCATCATCTGATAAGCCCACAGTACGGTGGTTGCCATTCCATAAATTTTCCTTTAATTGCTTGCGTAAAGCTTCATTTGCGGTATCATTAGCAGGGTAATCGCCTTTGTAAAGCTGTTTCGCACCGATTGTTGTTAAATATTCGCTAACGTTTTGCTCAAATAATCTTTGGCTAAACCGCTGTCCGTCTACATTTTCAAAAACAATTGCACCAAGTTTTCCTTCAGTGGTGTAAACACCTGTGCCCGTATAGTTTTCTAACTTTTCATTTTCGAAAACTTCCGATAGGCCATCCTGCTCATCTAAAACCTTAAATTCTTTTGAAGGCTTAAAAAAAGGGAAGTTGCCAATTTCCTTAGCTTCAGGAATGGTTTCCCAATCGATAGCTGCTGTTGTAATGCTTCCGTTAGTCTTTGGCGGTTCAACCTGGCTGGTAGAAATACTGTCTTTAGGGTTTTCTTCTGCCTCCTTCTCTTTGCTGTTGCAAGAAACCAGGGCTGCTCCAAGTACGAGGGCGAGTGCTGTTTTTTTCATAGATTTTAAATTGATTACGTTTTAGGGTTGAGTTTTTTGCATCCCCGACCTCTGCCTGTTCAAAAATGATGCCCCGATTGGCATAGCGGTAAAGATCATTTTAGCATATTGATATGACAGTTTTTAACCAAAAAATTGTTCAGTTTGTATATGCCCCGGGGCAATCATCATTTCATCATAAATATTATTTTAATAAAGCAAAAAATGGATTTACAGTTAAAGCATAAAACAGCCTTTATCAGCGGTTCTACAGCAGGTATCGGATTCGCAATTGCAGAGAGTTTGTTAAAGGAAGGTGTAAAGGTAATTATCAATGGCCGATCGCAGGATAGTGTAAATGATGCCATTAAAACCTTGGCAGGCATTGCCGGAAGTGAATTTGTTTCGGGCATCGCTGCCGATTTTTCTAAAGCAGAAGAGGTAAGCAGCCTGATCAAACAACTTCCAGAAATTGATATACTCATCAACAACGCCGGGATTTTTGAGCCAAAAGCCTTTGAAGAAATCAGCGACGAAGATTGGTTTAGGTTTTTTGAGGTAAATGTAATGAGCGGCATCAGGCTATCGCGCGCGCTGTTCCCTAAAATGTTAAAGAAAAACTGGGGCAGGATTATCTTTATCTCCAGCGAATCGGCAGTATTTATTCCCGATGAAATGATCCACTATGGCATGACCAAAACTGCACAACTCACGGTTAGCCGCGGTTTGGCCGAATTAACAAAAGGTACTGAGGTAACCGTGAATGCTATTTTGCCCGGCCCAACCAAATCAAAAGGAGTGGGCGGTTTTATCGAAGATTTAGCCAAAAAAGGAAACATTAGCATTGCAGAAGTAGAAAGCGATTTCTTTAAAAACATGCGGCCTACCTCGTTATTGCAGCGTTTTCTCGATGTAAGCGAAATTGCAAATGCCGTTACTTTTTATGTTAGCCCGCTAGCCTCCGGAACCAATGGTGCGGCCATCAGGGTAGAAGGCGGTTTGGTGAGATCGATATTGTAAACATATCTTATAGATCTGTTTAGAAAGTGTTTTTGTATCAGCTGCGGTTAATAACATACTGCCAGGAAGTAGTTTCTTTAAACTTTAAGTATAAAAGATAAGAAGTGCAGGGCGCATATAAATCTATCTGTTTTGCTTATATTTGAGTATCAATTTTTAGCCTTATGTTATTATTCGCAGTTCCATTATATTTCATCGTCTTCTTTGGGTGGATGATGTATGCCGCCTTTGTAAAACAAAACCTGAAACAGAATATGCCGATGGTTTATTTTGGTGGTACGTTTAGTATAATCTGGGTCGTGATCATTGCGATTGCATACCTTTAAAGCCATTTTACTAAGAGATGCCGCAAAAAACTGAAGTATGGCAAAGAGGTCCGCTGCCCGAAATTAGTCCCTTATTACAACCGGTAGCACATGCCCTTTTACAGGCAAGAGAAGAGATTGGTGAATATATGGATAATTTTCCCGTGGATCTGCTGTGGGTTCGCCCCGCCCAAATGGCTTCTACAGGTTTTCATCTTCAGCACTTAAGTGGCGTACTCGATCGTGTATTTACCTATGCACGGGCTGAGGGCCTTTCCGAATTTCAGTTTGCACAGTTGGCAGAAGAGGGTACCGATAAGCCGGGTGGATATACAGTTGCAGATCTGGTAAACCGTTTCAACAATCAGGTAGACCTTGCAATACAGCAACTAAAAAACACAGATGTAGCTACCTTGCCCGATTTTAGGGGCATTGGCCGCGCCGGGCTACCTTCAACAGTTATTGGCTTATTGTTTCATGCAGCAGAACATACTATGCGCCACGTTGGCCAGCTGATGGTTACTGCGGCCGTGGTGAAAAATTAATATACCTGCTATCGCTGGCTTTTATAAAGCGACCGTATCTGCAACTGGTAAATCTTGTGCCTGGTTAATATGATTTCTATACATATTTCCCCAGTCCGACATCGCATCAAGCATGGGTTTCATGGTACGGCCCAATTCGGTTAGTTGATATTCTACCCTTGGCGGTACCTCCGGAAAAACAACGCGGGTGATAATCTGGTCTTTTTCCAGTTCTCTTAACTGTGCCACCAACATGCGTTCGGATATGCCTTCAATATCTTTTTTAAGTTGGCCATATCTCATGGTCCCATATGATAAACGGCATAATATCGCGGGCTTCCACCGCCCGCCAATTACAGCCAGTGAAGAAGACATTCCGCAGCTATCGATCATCATTTTTTCATTTAAAGCATTGGTGGATGTTTCTTTTCTCATTTCTTACTTATTTGTTAGTACCTAACAATTTGTTGCTTACCCGCAAATGTAAAGTATCTCTTTTATTTTAGCAGAAAATTAAAAATATAAAATGAAAAAATTAACAGATAAAGTAGCCCTGGTAACCGGAGGAAGCCGGGGTATAGGCGCAGCAATAGTAAAAAGATTGGCTGCAGAAGGTGCAAAAGTGGTATTTACTTATGCCAGCTCACCAGAAAAAGCCCAGGCTGTTGTGGCCGAAATAGAAAGTGCGGGTGGCGTGGCCATTGCGGTAAAAGCAAGCAGTGCTGTACCTGCAGAAGTAACTTCGGCGGTAGCCAAAACAATAACCGATTTTGGGCATATCGATATCCTGATCAACAATGCGGGTATTTATATAGGTAAAGCCTTTCAGGAACACACGCTCGAAGATTATAATGATATTATGGCTGTTAATGTACAGGCCGTTTTTGTAGCGGCTTTAGCAGCTGTAAAAGGTATGCCGGAGGGCGGGCGTATTATTACCATAGGAAGCAATATGGGCGATAATGCTGTAGGACCAGAAACTACCTTGTATACCATGAGCAAATCGGCGCTTCAAGGTTTTACAAGGGGCTTGGCGCGCGATCTTGGTGCACGAAAAATCACCGTAAACTTAATTCAGCCCGGGCCAATTGATACGGATATGAACCCTGCTAATGCGCCACTGGCCGATTTCTTAAGAACCCGTTTGGCACTACCTGATTATGGTGCGGTTGAGGATATTGCATCGTTTGTAAACTTTATTGCCAGTGAGGAAGCCAAATATATAACAGGTTCGTTTTTAACGATCGATGGTGGATTAAATGCTTAAAAGGATTATGGTTTTGGTTGGGAGGCAAATCCCGACCAACCTCTTTATAACCCAACATCTGCTTATTTCGAGTTTTGCCTTTCTTTAATTAAAAATAGCAGATCTCAAACCCTGCCATATTTTTGAAATCTGTAATACTTATGCTAATTTGCTCTTGGCATTAAAACCTTAAATTACAGCGCATGAATACTTCTGATACCCACAACGAGCGTATGGCAAAAATGACCTTTGCATCGGTTTATCCCATGTACATTGCAAAAGTAGAAAAGAAAGGAAGGACAAAGGAAGAATTGCATCAGGTAATTAGCTGGTTAACCGGTTTTGATGATAGCAAACTCCAGGATCTGATCGATAGAAAGGTAACTTTTGAGACATTCTTTCAGGAGGCTTCGCTAAATCCCAACGCTTACCTCATTACCGGATTAATCTGCGGGTACCGCATCGAGGAAATCGATAACCGCTTAACACAGCAGGTAAGGTATTTGGATAAATTGGTTGATGAGCTGGCCAAGGGCAGAAAAATGGAAAAGATATTGCGGGCCGGGTAGGAATATTATTTAAAGATGTATGTTTTTATGGCTAAAACCATTTGTTAAAGAAAATTTATCCAATTTGCTTTAACAATATTCAAAGCTCTGATAAAGATTTTCCCTTTTTGGCTACAACATGGCGACATTTGGCTACACCTGTTTTTCGATGGTTCTGCAATTTTGTATCAACAAATAAAAAGAACAAAAAATGAATATTGTACTCACAGGTTCCATTGGGAACATCGGAAAACCACTTGTAAAAAAATTGGTAGAAAAGGGGCATTCGGTAACGGTAATCAGCAGCAACAGAGAAAGGCAACTGGCTATCGAAGCATTGGGTGCAAAAGCAGCTATTGGCAGTATATTCGACGTTGATTTTTTGGCAGTAACTTTCAAAGGTGCAGATATTGTTTACCTCATGGAAACCATGGAGGCCGCAGGCGATATGTTCGATAATGAAGTCGATTTTATCGCAACCATCAACAAAATCGGGATAAGCTATAAAACCGCAATCGAACAATCGGGGGTTAAGCAGATTATACACCTGAGCAGCATCGGCGCGCACACCAACGTAGGAACAGGCATATTAATTTTTCATTATAATGTAGAAAATATGCTGAAACAGCTTCCTGGTTATATTGACATTAAATTTATCCGCCCTGTTGGCTTTTATATCAATATGTTTTCGTTTGTGCAGACCATAAAATATAAAGGCGCAATCATTTCCAATTATGGCGGCGATAATAAAGAACCCTGGGTGTCGCCATTGGATATTGCCGAAGTAATATCAGAAGAAATAGATCAGCCATTTGCCGGCCGAACGGTGCGCTATGTGGCCAGTGATGAGGTTTCTCCAAACGAAATCGCAAAAACATTGGGCGAGGCTATCGGAAAACCAGATTTACAGTGGAAAGTAATCAGCAACGATGCACTTTTAAACAATTGGCTCAATATCGGTTTTAACGAACAGGTTGCCAAAGGATTTGTTGAAATGCAGACAAGCCAGGGCAATGGTTTATTGTATGAAGATTATTACCGCAACCGGCCTGTTTTGGGAAAAGTAAAACTCCGGGATTTTGCGAAAGATTTTGCCGCTGTTTACCATGCTCAGGATTAAAACCTGCAGAATTGAGGTGAAATAAAATTAAAAGCGTTTTGGCATTAACCTAAAAAAGGTAATTTTAAATTAGCATGGAACACAAACGCACACAAAGGATAAAAACAATCAGCGAATATCATCAGTTGAGAAATCTTCCTGAACCCGAGCACCCTTTAATCAGTGTGATCGATTATAGTGCAATCAAACGCCCACCTGATATTGGCGAGGTAAACTGGGTGCTCGATTTTTACCATGTTTCCATCAAACGCGGCATGAACGCTAAAATCAGATATGGCCAGCAGGTATACGATTTCGATGAAGGCATTATGTTTTTTATTTCGCCCAACCAGGTTTTCAGGATAGAAGCAGAACATAACCCAACAACAGAACAATCTGGCTATATGTTGCTCATCCACCCCGATTTTTTTTGGAAAACCCCACTTGCTTCAAGCATTAAGCAATACCATTTCTTCGATTATGCGGTAAGTGAGGCTTTGTTTCTCTCTAAAAAAGAAGAGCTAACGATTAATGAGATTATTGCGAACATCAAGCAAGAGTACCATACCAATATTGATAAGTTTAGCCAGCGTATCATTATATCGCGGATCGAAACTTTGCTCAACTATTCAGAACGCTTTTACGAACGGCAGTTTATCACCAGAAAAATTACGAATCACCAGATACTCGAAAATTTGGAAAAGCTGCTCGATGATTATTTTAACAGTGGCGATTTGGTGATAAAAGGATTGCCGAGCGTTCAGCTTATTGCCAATAGCCTGGCTGTATCGCCAAAATACCTGAGCGGTTTACTTAATGTTTTAACCGGCCAAAGTACACAGCAGCATATCCACAATAAACTCATTGATAAAGCAAAAGAAAGATTGTCGACTTCAAATTTGTCAGTGAGCGAAATCGCCTACCAATTGGGTTTTGAACACCCACAATCGTTTAGCAAACTGTTCAAGGCAAAAACACAGCTTTCGCCTTTGGCATTTCGGGCCTCCTTTAATTGATCGCTTTTGGAATAGCCTGCTTACCAGAACCAGATGGAATTGATTATGATGAACCATTTTTGGATTGCATATCTTTACAAACGCAAACTTAACTCGATATAGAATGGCCAGTGCAAATGATATGAAAAGGCTTACCAGGCTAAGTGCAATATTACTGCAGCTGCAAACCAGAAGAATAGTAAGTTCGGCCGAACTTGCTGATAAATTTGGGGTAAGCGTCCGGACCATTTACCGCGACATCAGGGTTTTGGAACAGACCGGTGTGCCAATTGCCGCAACAGAAGGAAAAGGATATTCGCTGGCAGAGGGGTATAAAATACCGCCCATAATGTTTTCCGAAGAGGAGGCCAATGCCTTAATTACCGCATCACAGCTGCTTAAATTAAATAAAGACAGTTCATTAACCGGTGCATTCGAAAAGGCATTAGATAAAGTAAAAGCTGTGTTGAACTTTACTGCTAAAGAAAAATTGGAGCTGCTTTCTTCAAGGGTTGCAGTTAGCCCTCTGCATATCGGGCAATCTTCCAGCAGTTCATTGGCATTGATACAAAATGCACTTACGAGTTTTACTTTATTGCGCATCCGCTACAGGGCAGAAGCAGAAAAACAAGATACAGAAAGACTGATAGAACCCTTTGCATTTTATTACAGCGGCCAGCAGCAATGGACACTGATTGCCTACTGCAGGCTCAGAAACGATTTCAGGATGTTTCGGCTGGATAGGATCAGCGAGGTTTATCCAATGGATATCAGCTTTACACCACATCAGTTAAGTTTGCCGCAATATCTGGAAGAAAAGGAAAAAAAATTTTTTAAACCCTGACAAACAGTTGTCATAAGACCACTATAATTTCGCTTTATAAATAAAAAAAATAAAGCGATGAATTTAGTATCCATTCGAATCATTACCTCCAACGTGGAGAATCTCATTACATTTTACGAGCAGTTAACAGGCTCTTCTGCCATTCGGTATACGCCAGATTTTGCAGAACTGAAAACCAAAACGGCTACGCTGGCTATAGGAAGCACCAGAACATTGCAGTTTTTCGGTGGCGATTCGGTAGCGGAAGCAGCCCATAACCGTAGTGTGATTATCGAGTTTCTGGTGGCCGATGTAGCAGCAGAATTTAAAAGATTGGCTCCCCTTTTTAAAGAACAGACCGTGCAAGAGCCTACATTGATGCCTTGGGGCAACATGTCGTTGTTGCTGAGAGACCCCGACGGAAATTTGGTGAACCTGTTTACGCCCCATACTGCCGAAGCTCTCGCCAAATTCAGTGATAAAACCTTGTAGGCGAACTCCCACCTCCACATATAGATACAATGGGCGGTGGGAATTGCTTATTTCTTGATGGCTATTCGAATTGATGGATTTAATGTCGCAATTTGCCGCTAAAGTTGTCGTTTTTACGCCGTGTTAAATGCTGGGCTGAACGCCATATTTGTATTGTAAATAAGTTTGAACCAAATTTTAATAAAACGATATGGAAAATTTCTTCAAAACCGGCAATGCAATAAAATCAATATTGTTCATGGTAATCATGATGTTTACGGTAGCACAATCAAACGGGCAACAAAGTAAACCTACAAACAGCGGTTACGCCCCTGTTAATGGCATTAAAGTATATTACGAATTATATGGCGAAGGGAAACCCTTGGTGTTGATCCATGGTGCTTTTATGACCATTGCAACAAATTGGGGCGAAATGATACCTGAATTGTCCAAAACAAGGAAGGTAATTGCCATTGAAATGCAGGGACATGGACATACCGCGTTTTCTGACCGGAAATTAGATTTAGCTACGCTGGCAAGCGACGTAGATGGCGTAATGGCGCATTTAAAAATAGACAGTGCCGACGTGGTGGGATATAGTATGGGCGGTTCCGTAGCTTATCAGTTGGCTATTAAAAGTCCAAAGCGCGTAAAAAAACTGATCATTATTTCTTCTACATATAAAAGCACCGGTTGGATGCCCGAAGTAAATAATGCCTTTAAAGGTTTAAAACCTGAATTTTTAACCAACACCCCAATGAAAACGGCCTATGATGCCGTAGCACCCGACAAAACAAAGTGGACAAAGTTTTTGGAGCAGATGATTGCTTATGCTGCGGTGCCATTCGACCTGGGGGATGCCAATGTTGCCAAAATTACTTCGCCGGTATTGCTTATTGCAGGCGACAATGATGGCCTGGATAAAATTGAGCTGATCAAAACATATCAATTATTGGGAGGTGCTATATTTGGCGATATGAAGCCGATGCCAAAATCGCAATTGGCCATTGTTCCTTCGCAGGGGCATGTTAGCCTGATGATGCAAACGAAAACGTTACTGGGTTATTTAGATGGCTTTTTAAGTAAATAAAAGCAGGCCGCCCTGTCGGCTGGAGCTGCCGATTTTTTATCTGTAGCGCAACGGAGAAATCTAATACCTCCAAAAAATTTGTCCTGAACAAATTTGCCAACAAATTGAACCGATCTGCCAATTTAAATCATTCACCTTTAGCCACCTTTGTTCTATACAAAAACATAAAAACAAAACATTATGGGACTTTCTGGCTTAGGTATCTTTCATACCATTATTGGCATTATCGCCATCTTTGCAGCGTTAATTTCATTTATCCGCTTTGGCAAAATTGATTTAAACCAGGTTTCTGGCAAAACATATTTTTATACCACTGTAATTACTGCCCTAACTGCGCTGGGACTCTCTAAACATGGCGGATTTAACCCAGGACATATTTTCTCTATATTTATTTTCCTTTTAGTTGTGGCTGCTTTCTGGCTTTCTGCAAAAAAGAAAGGTGTAAATAAATTCCGTTATATCGAAAATATTTTACTGTCTTTAAGTTTTTTTCTCTCCCTGATTCCTACCGTTAATGAAACCTTTACAAGAGTTCCGATCGGGCATCCATTGGCTGCGGCACCAACAGATCCGATAATTGCTAAAACCTTGGGCATACTTTTAATCGGTTTCATTGCAGGCTCGGTTTACCAGTTCATCAAGGAGCGTAAACTGATCAGGCAAAAGAATGTTTAACCAAAATTTATAAAAGGAACAGGTTTTACCCAATATTGACTATTGTAAACAGGATTGGGTAAAGCTGTTTTAATGAACACCGATGCTTTTTGTATTTTAGCGTATCTTAAATATTATGATACTCGACCACAAAACCTACGAACTGTTCGGGAAGCCGATTTTGCAAAGCCTGGAAGTAAAGGCACCATACACCTTTACCTTTCCGGTAACTGATCACGCCTGCTTTTTATACATGGTACAAGGTGATATTAAGTATCAGTATAGCACAGAACAGGCAGATTTGCCTGCTAAACATTCCCTGTTTTTAAACTGCATTCATTCCAGCAAAACATTAAGTGCCAACGATAGTGAGGGTACCAAGAAAATAATGGTCGTAAATTTTCATCCTGATATTTTATTGAAAATTTACGACAGAGATGTACCTGCCATACTGCATCAACCAGGCAAAATTCTTTCCAATCAGTCTATAGAGCATATTCATAGCAATATTTTAATTGAAAAATATATCGATGGATTACTTTTTTACTTTCAGCATCCAAACCTTGTAAATGAAGATATCCTTGTTTTAAAATTAAAGGAAATTATCCTCCTTTTGGCACAAAGTCCAAATGCTGCGGTTGTGCAAACCATTTTTGCCCAGCTATTTTCTCCGAACACCTATACTTTTAGGCAGATTGTTGAAGCCAACCTGTATGCACAGCTCAGCATCGAAGCAATGGCCAAACAGCACAACCTTAGCATATCTTCCTTTAAACGCGAATTTGCCAAACAATACCATAATACACCTGCCAGTTACCTAAAAACCAAAAGAGTAGAAAAAGCAGCAGAGCTGCTTAATCTATCCTCCGAGCGTATTAAAGATATTGCATTTGAATGCGGCTTTAGCGATGTAGCCAATTTCACCAAAAGCTTCCGCGAACAGTACAAACTTAGCCCAAGCGCATACCGCCAGGCTCAAAATGGTAATATTATAGCCGAATAAACGGCGATAGACAACTTTTTATAATTCTCTTTTTATAACCTCATCAGCAATCAGTGCAGCGGCATCGGCATCCAGTAAGATTTCGCAATTGGGATGCAGTTGTACCACTGATGCTGGAATATCGGTGGTAATTGGTCCTAAAATGGCCTGCTTTACAATCTCAGCTTTATGGGCGCCCTTTGCAATTAAGATGAGCTTACGGGTATGCATAATGTTTTTTATACCCCGCGTTAAGCCTCCCAGTATAGTTTCTGGTGGTACCTGTGTTTCTCTTCTTACACGGGCTTCAAAATCGGGGTCCATTGGCGATACCCATGTTTCACTTTCGAATGGCGTGCCGGGCTGGTTAATGCCGATGTGGCCATTGCTGCCAAGGCCTAGCATTTGCAGGTCGGCACCGCCACGTTCGGCCAGTCTTTTTTCAAACAATATGCTTTCTGCTTCAAAATCATCCGACAGGGTTGGTGGCATAATAAAGTTTTCGGCAGCAATACCCAGCGGACCGGCAATCTGGTTTAAGATCATGGTATAACAACTTCCCGCGTAGCAGCGGTCGAGATTGGTCAGTTCATCTACATTGAACAATGTAATGTTTGCCACATCAAATGGATATTTGGCATAAATTTCGGAAACAATCCGGTGCATATTGATGGTGGTTTGGCCGGTAGACAGGCCGATCACCGCATTTCTCTTTTCCAACATCTGGCCAATGATCCGCCATGCCGATATGGTATCAAACTCCTGTTCGCTTTTTGCAATGGTAATCTTCATTTATAAGTTTTTTAATTCTATGGCGAAAAACTGATCAATATTGGTTGAGGCTACAAGCTCATCTTCCCCATCTATGGATACTGAAATGGTTTCTCCTCCTTTTACATTTAAAGAGAGAATATTTAACATGCTGTTTAATCTGATGGTTTTTTCTCCCTTTTTAAGGCTTATTATCGATTTGTAATTCTTTACAAGTTTAATCAAGGTTGTGGCTGGTCGGGCATGGAGCCCCAGTGGGGCAGTAATTACATAATCTTTGGTTATCATAGTGTTTGTTCTAAATAGGAGATAATTGGTGCTGAACTGTCCATTTGCATTACATGGCTGCAAATTTCCTTCGCTTTTTCCATGCGGGTAGAGCGGATAATCTTTTTGATGGCTGGAATGGAAGCGGCCGACATTGAAAATTCTTGTAAACCCATTCCCATCAATAATTGCGTAGCCAGAGGATCGGATGCCATTTCGCCGCACATCCCTACATGGATGTTATGTTTCAAACCCTGATCGATCACATTCTTAATCAGCCTCAATACACCAGGGTTAAAAGGGTCGTAAAGGTGGCTGATTTTCTCGTTCATCCGGTCTACCGCCAATGTATATTGGCAAAGGTCGTTAGTGCCGATGCTAAAAAAGCTGACTTCACCGGCCAAAATATCGGCTGTTATGGCCGCCGATGGAATTTCGATCATAATGCCTACTTCGATACTTTTGTTAAAGTAGATATTTTCCTGGATCAACAGTGATTTGGCTTCTTCCAGTATCGTTTTGGCCTCGCGGATCTCTGTTAAATTGGAGATCATCGGAAACATGATTTTCAGATCGCCAAATGCCGAAGCACGCAATATCGCTTTCAACTGGGTAATAAACAGGTCTTTTTTATCTAAACAGATCCTGATGGCACGGTAACCCAGAAAGGGATTTAATTCTGCAGGCAAATTAAAATAAGGAAGGTGTTTATCGCCGCCAATATCCAGGGTCCGCACAATTACAGGTTTCCCCTTAACGTTTAAGGCAACGGCTTTATAGCACTCAAACTGTTCCTCTTCATCAGGGAAACAATTACGGTTCATAAACAGGATTTCGGTACGGAGCAACCCAACACCTTCAGCACCGCATCCAAACATAGATTCCATTTCGCTGGCACCGGAAATATTACCCGAAACCGTAATCCTTGTACCATCTAAAGTGATTGCGGGTTTAGCACTCAATAATTTAAGTGTTTCTGCCTGTTTCTTACCATCAGCAACCAATACACGGTATTCCTGTAAAATGCTTTCAGGCGGATTAACGTACAGCAGGCCTTCGGTGCCATCCAGGATAATGATGTCGTTATCTCTGATTTGATGTATCAGTTGCCCGCAGTTAACTATTGCAGGAATACCCTTCGATTTGGCAATAATGGCTGTATGAGAAGTTTTACTTCCTGTTTGCGTGGCAAATCCGGTGATGAATCTTGTATCCATCGTAATGGTATCAGAAGGTGTTAGGTCTTCAGCTACCATGATGGTGTCGGGTTGGAAGGTACGGCGTACCGTTTCAGTTTTATTCAGGTGCTTGAGGATGCGGTTGGTGATGTCTTTCATATCGGATGAACGTGCACGCATATATTCATCCTCCATGTTTTCGAAGAGTTGCACAATAACTTTAACCACCTGCAACAACGCGTCGTTCGCATTAATTTTTTCTGTGCTGATTTTGCCCGTTACATCTTCCCTGATCTGTGGATCCGTAATCAGTTCGATCTGGGTTTCCAAAATTGCACGTTCTTCATCATTCAGCAAGGTTTTGCTGGCTTTTATGTCCGCTATTTCAAGTACAGCGTGCTCAACGGCAAGGTCGAAATGTCTAATTTCTTCAATAACTTCGCTTTCATTTTGTAAAACAAGGCCCTTAGCCTGGGGCTGTTCCTTTTTTAATATAAAGGCCCTGCCGATACAAATGCCTGGTGATACGCCGGTTCCTTTAATCATGGGTATTCCGTTAAGCGAATAAGTTGATAATGCTTCCTGTAAAGCCCAAAGCAAGTAGTCCGAGCAGCAAATACGTGGTTTTTACATTCTTTTTCACAAAGTGATACACCAAAAATGTAAGCCCTAAAGGAATTATGGCAGGCATAATCTGATCTAAAATACTCTGTAGGCGAACAGCAGAATGGTCATTTCCTAATTTCAATGGGGTAGTAATGTGCATCAGCGTAGCGGGCATGGCGCCAACTACCATTAAGCCAAGTATTGATGCACCTTTGGTTAACCTATCCATTACATTGTTTTTGGCCAGGTTTTGAAGGAATTTGGCGCCTGTACGGTAGCCAATAAAAGCGAGCTGATAACGCAGCAGCAAATGCGGAACGTTAAAAATCAACAGAAACAAAATAGGCCCCATAATATTGCCTTTTATGGCCATAGATGTACCCACGCCCGCGGCAATAACCTTAAAAGTTCCCCAAAATAGCGAATCAAAAACACCTGCCAATGGCCCCATTAAACCCAATTTAACCGAGTTGATGGAGTCTTCGTCAAAATCTTTGTTTACACTGTTTTGCTCTTCCATGGCTGCGGTAATACCTAGAATGAGCGTAGAACCATACGGACTGGTATTAAAAAACTGCAGGTGCCTTTTTAAAGCTGCTGCCATGGCCTGTTTGCTGGTATATAATTTTTTCAGTACCGGGATAAGGGCATAGGCAAAACCTGTATTTTGCCAGGTTTCGAAGTTAAAGTTTGCTTCTAATAACATAGAACGCCAAAATAACGCCCTTACAACTTTCCTGCCCAGCTTAGGCGCGGTTGAGTGGTTATCTGCGACAGGTTCTTCTGTCTCGGTTTCAAAGTCATCATCATCCGTGTTAGGTTTTTGCACTGCAGGTTGTGTAACCAGCAGGACGATAATAAGTCCAAATCCTCCGATGGCGATTACCGGCAGCTTTAAATAACTGGCGAGCATAAAACCTAAAAAGAAATATGGGGCAACCCGTTTATTAAACATCAGGTTCATCAATAAAGCAAAACCCAGTGCCGGGAGCATGTTGCCCGCAACCTGCAGGCCCGATTGAACCCATGTAGGAATCAGATCTAAAAGCGATTTCATCGCAGTACCACCAAGTTGCAAAGCCAGGAAAACAATAATGCCCATTAATAGGGGTTTGAGGCTGCCAGATAGGATATGGAGTTGTTGAATGCCCTTAAAATTACCCTGCGCTGCATAATGATTAAACCTTTTATTAAATATAGGGCGAAATACAAAAAGACCACTGATTAGCATTTCGGCAAGGATTGAAACAGGTATGGCAATGGCAAGCGCGATGGCTGGGCCTTTGCCTGAGGTAATGGCGAAAGCTGTGCCCAAAACGCCACCTGTAATTACATCAGGGGGAATGGCGGCGCCTACCTTGATGTTTCCCATAAAAATGAGTTCGAGGGTAGCACCAATTATGGTGCCCTGGATTACATCACCCAGCACGAGGCCAACAAGCGGACCTAATACCAATGGACGGCTGAGCAAAGTGGTACCCAAAAAATCTTCTGAATGGCCAAACACCGCAATAAGTGCGATGAGCAGGTATATAAACGACAATGTATTTTGCTTTAGGTAAATAGATAGATAAATGGCTCGGGTTAAATCAGCTCTTTAACAAATTTCTTGTTATCTGTTGGTACCTGTCTCACTTCCAGTTCAACTCCTTTTTCCAATAAATTGCGGATAATTTCGATATCCTCCTCGTTTACTGCGAAAGCCTTAGAAATAAGCTTCGAACCATCTTTTGATCGTAATCCGCCTAAATTAATGGATGTAATTTCCGGAGCAAGCGCAACCAGGGCAGCAGCATCTTTTACATTGTTAACCAGTACCAGGATTTTTAATGGTTTGCTTCGCTCATCGTTTAAAAAAGTGGCGGCATCAGTTACCGATTTAATCAGCAATTTAATTCCTGAAGGTTTGGCCAGGTTAAGGGTCATTTTTTGGAACTCATCCTTAACTACTTTGTCGTTTGCAACCAGAATGCAATCTATGCCCAATGAGGGTGTCCAGGTAAAAGCTACCTGTCCATGCACCAGTCTATCATCTATGCGGGTTAACTTAATCATTGTAGGTATTTTGAGCGGTTAAAAGTTTATTTACGTATACCATCTGTTCTTTTGCGTTCGCAATTGCTTCGCAGATCATCTGCTCTGCAGGAGTTTCAGTTTCGGCAAGCAGGATTTCTATTACCAAACCCAGGTTAAAGCCCGCTATTACATGAACATTATCCCTTAAGCCATATCGAAGGATCTGGTTGGTTACACTGCCCCCCAGCAGGTCAGAAAAAACAATCAGCTCTTCGTCATCACCAAGTTGTTCAAGAATGGCAATAATTTCTTCTTCGAGCGATTTATTGTCTTCAACATAAGCCTGCATCAGAAAAAGGTTTTCGGTGGCACCGATAATAATTTCTAACGACGATTTTACTCCTGAAGCAAAGGTACCGTGTGTGGCAATCAGGAACTTTCGGGTGTTTACGGTTTTATCCATAAGGTAATTTATGCTTTAGGTTTTCGGCAACAGGATTTTCAATTGGAAATTTGTATACCAGTTATATTTGGTTTGGTTAATGTGGCTAGCGTGGTACAATTATCAGTCAAACTTTGCTCAATTGCTATTTTATCACCACTACAATGCTTCTACAAAACGGTCTAATTTGCCTTTTTTGCTGTTTTAAGGCAGGTTGGCATAAAAAAGAAGCGATTTTTTGAGGAGGATGTTTGATAAGGTCCAAAGCCAATTTTTTCGGTTTATTTGAGGTAGTGTTAATGTAGTGGCTTTAAAATCGCTAAGGAAAATGAAATCAATTAGCTTTGAAGAACAAGCATAATCCTACCTTTTAATCCTCACGTAACGAAATGAAGGTTGCATGATATTAACTGGTGGGATTTATATTATGTCTATAGTGTTGTCGAGGCTGTATGATGAATGTAGCATTGTCATCCTAAGGGATAATTTATTACGAGTGATGTAAACGAACTATTTTTTTGGCTTACACTCATCCTTGCCTCGGCTCGCCGCCGCCGAAGGGCTCTTTCTTTTTGGCATCAAAAAGAAACAAAAAATGCCGGCTGAAAATTTTTCTTTCGAAGGCAGCAGGATGGCGGGGACAATGGAACCCGAAAAATTTGTTAGGCCGATTTTATTGGAACGGAGAAACTGTGCTTAGGCCTAGTTGGATGGAATATGCAGTTATAAAAATAGCGTAGATAGTAGCTTATGATGCAGCCTCCTATCCATCGGGAAAGATGCAATGAATAAATATTAAGCTAACTGATTTCAAAACATATATTTATAAAATACATACAGAAATGAAAAAGATCACCCTTTTATTAATGTTTTTACTGGTTAATGCAGGTGCTTTATGGGCGCAAAAAATACCCCGCTTTAGGGTAATTGCACTTTATGAAAACGGCGGTCACCATATAGATTATTCGAAAGCAGCCGTGCTCTGGCTCGATAAACTGGCAGCAGAAGAGAATTTTGCCATAGATTATATCCAGAATACGGATCGGATAGATAGTACGTTCCTCTCCAGATATCAATTGTTTATCCAGCTTGATTACCCGCCATATGCCTGGAAAGATAAAGCCGTAAAAGCCTTTGAAAACTATATTAATAGCAGTAAGGGCGGCTGGATCGGCTTTCACCATGCTACCTTATTGGGCGATTTTGATGGTTACCACCTTTGGCCGTGGTTTTATAAATTTATGGGCGAGATTAAGTTTAAAAACTATATTGCCAAGTTTGCAAGGGGGAAGGTTAATGTAGAGGTTCAAAAACACCCCGTCATGAAAGGCGTGTCGCCGTCTTTCTGGGTAGAAAAGGAAGAATGGTACACCTACGATAAAAGCCCGCGCCCAAATGTGAAGGTACTTGCTACCGTTGATGAAAGTAGCTACGAGCCAAAAGATGGCATCACGATGGGCGATCACCCTGTGGTGTGGATAAACCCAGCTTACAAAGCACGCAATGTGTATATTTTTATGGGGCATTCGCCAGTTTTGTTTGATAGTAAAGATTATACCACCTTATTTAAAAACGCTATTTTCTGGGCTGTTGGCAAGAAATAAACAAACTTTAATTGGTCGATTCGATTAAAAAATCGTACAGGTTTACTTCAGTTGGCAGCTGTAGCTTTTTACGCAGGCGGTATCGGCTGATTTCGACTCCTTTTAATGAGATATTAAGCAGCTGTGCAGTTTCTTTCGACGACAGGTTTAACCTTAGGTAAGCACATAATTTCAGATCGGTTGCACTGAGATTGGGGAATTTTACTTTCATCGTAGCCAGGTAATTGTTGTAAACCTGATCGAAATAAATGGCAAAATGATCCCAGTCTTCGTCACCTTTTTCGGCATCGTTGAGTAACATATATACCCTGCGGAACTGATGGCCTGCATCTTCAATATTTAGTTTCTGGGTTATCGCAATCAGTTCTTCCTTAATCGCCTGTAATAATTTTCCCCGGTCTACGAGATGCATCGTAATGGTAGCCAATTCCCTGTTCTTATAATTCAGTTCTGCTTCGAGGTTATCGTTTTTAAGCGAAATAATCTCTTTCTCATTGCGGTCCATCTCTAATCCATGCAAATAATTAAGCTTTTTCTGTTCCTCTTCGTGCTTTTTGTGATGAAGTGCAAACCGCTTCTGTTGCTGGCTAACCACAAGATAAATAATCGATATCAGGATAACGAAGTAAAGTAGCAGGGCCCAAACGGTTTGATACCATGCCGGTGCTACGATAAAGGTATAATTTACAGGTTCGGATGCGTTGCCAAGGTTATTGCGCACTTTTACCGAGAAAGTATATTTTCCAGAAGATAGATTGGTATAATCTTTTTCTGTTTTGGTTGACCATTTAGACCAGTCGTTATCAAAACCGATTAATTTATACGAAAACTCTTCGTTGCCCTTTTGCGCAAAAAGGGTAGAGGAGTACTCAAAATGAAAAGAATTCCAGTTTTTTGAAAGACTAATGATCTTACCTGATTGCTGGGTATTAATGATCTGACCATTTTTAACAAAATAACCGCCAAAAATAAGGCTGTCTTTCTCTCCGATTGCCTTTACCGAGCTTAATATCAGGTTGAGCTTTTTTTCTGAAGTTACGTACTGTTTGTAGTTGAGGTGAAAAACGCCATCATTAGCGCCAATAAAGATATTCTCTGTATTGTATGGATAAATATATTCGGCACCTTTAACTGTTTGTGCGGTAAGTTCAGGGAAATAGATCGGTTTATATTGTCCGTTCTGAGCAGGGCGGCTAAAATCGACCAGGCCTACACGCTGATTGCTTACAAACCACAAATTTCCGCGGCTGTCTTCTGTTAAATACGCTACCGGATCATTGCCGAATATCGGTTTGTAAAAAGTAGAGGGGATAAATCTGTTCTTCCGGATATCGTATTCATATATGCCGTTTTCTGTAGCTGCGATGATCTTGTTCTTTATAAAATAAACATGGTTGTTTAATACAGAAGGCAGGCCATCGTTTGTTGTAAAAATTTTAAAGCTGAGCACACGCTGCCTATCTGCCGACAATTTAGCTTTAAAAATTCCCCTGTGCGGGTGGGTAGCCCATAAATTATCTTCAGCATCGTGTGCCAAATTGCCCAATGATTCATAAATACCATCGATTTTCCCGGCATTTACATAAGCTCCATTTTGAGCTTTTAACAGCTGAAAACCGGTATAGGTACCTGCAATCACATCGCTAGAAGGTGCGAATGCCTTTAACATCCAGGCACCTGGTCCGTTGGTAATCAGTTTGGCCTCATCGTTTACGATGTTCATCACCCCGTCTTGATGGCCTGCAAGCAGGCAATTATTTACCTGCGTTAAACTCAGTACCGCTCCCCTGGTATTTTTTATTTCTGTAAACAAACCTGTTTCAATGCTCAGGTCGTTCTGCAGGTTGTTCAGTGCTGCGCTATATAAACTGTTGGAAGATCCGATATAGAGCCTTTTGTTAAAAATGGCTACGGCGTTGCCTTTAACATGATCTTCACGGTTCGGATAAATGTGTTTTATAGCGGTATTGTAATTGATAAAGTCGGCTCCATTTTCCAGTCCCAACCACAGGTTTTTATTGTTATCGAGCAGGATACTATTGATGTTGTTATTCTGCAGTCCATGTTTGTTCGAAAACTGTTCAATCATTTTGCCCTGGGCATCGATAATGATCAGGCCTTTTGATGCTGTGCAGATGGCAAACCTGTTTTCGGCTATTTTAGCTGCGGCATTGATGATGCTGGTGCTGAAAATTGCATCGGCCGAAGTGGACATTTTTTTGAGTTCGGTACCGTTCATTAAAAAGAGTCCGTTTTTACGGGTAGATAGCAATAACGTCGACGGGTTGAATGCTGTAATTCCGGTTACTTTAAGTTCTGCGGTTTCTGGCCGATTGGGTTTTATACTGGCGCCATAAGGCTGCCATTTAGCATCTTTAAAAAACAAAAGTCCGGTGTCTTTATCCGAAGCAAGCAGCATATCACCCACCCGGTTTAAGGCGATCCATCCTCCGGGGGCATCATAGGTGTAGAATTTGTTGTTTTTAAGCTCCAGTATACATTCTATTGTACGGAAAAAGACTTCGTTTTTATACAATACAATATTCCAGATATCTGCAAACTGCCTTGCCCCCTGGGGCACCAGGTGTTTTAGTGAATGGAATTTTAAAACACCAAACTGGTCGGGGAAAAAATAACCGATTTCATCCTGTCCGCCAACATATATCTTTCCGGAAGGATCAATTTCGAGCGACTTGATGGCACTTTTGTTTGGAAGAGGATAGGTTTTCCAATAACTGCCATCAAAAGTGAGCATACCATCATTGTTAGCCAGATAAAGCATTCCGTTTTTACCCTGTTTAATATCCCAGATCCCGCTTCCGGCATTATAATCGGTAGCGGTATAACTTTTTATTGAAGGTATGGCGAGTTTCGATTGCGCGAGTAATGCGCCCGTAAAGGCATTGCAGATTAAGATTAGGAGAAAAAATTTTTTCATTAATGGGTTTAGTGAAAGGAAATAATCCGCTTCATAAATTAGAGTTGGCGCTTAAAAATTTGGGTAGAATGAAGCTGTAATTTAGCTAACATTTTGTAGAAATGGTAAATGTTTTATAAAATGAACAGTTCTTGCTCCGCAAATGGAAAGCTTTTGGTATTCAGTCTGATTGCCTTTGGACTAACGTTTTAAGGCCCAGAAAATACAGTTTCGGAATAAAGTGGTAAAGTTTTTATCGGCCAATAGTTCGGGGAAATGCCCCATTGCAATGTAAATATTTTTTGCCTTCACCTGTTCGTTGCTCCAAATTACAGGATGATCGCCCATTTTAACTTCTTTAAATGCGCTGTAAGTAGATTCGTCGATGCTGGCCAGTACGTGCACGTTTGGGCGTGGGCTTTGGTTATAAATGTACCATTCATCTCTTGTGGTAAAGGATGGCGTAAGCCCTTTCATTGCGGGATGTTTCTTATCTTCGATATTAAGTGTAGCGTAAGTGCCCCCGGGGATATGGCGTTTAAACTGTATTTTTCCCATAAAATCCGAATACCATTGCCACATGGGGTAATGATCGAATATCCCTAAAAGTGTAGGGTGGTGAAAACCGATCCAGCCACCTCTTCCATTTTCGATATAATCTTCAAATGCTTCCTGAGCAGCCTTCTCCCAGGGATAAGGCGGGTAATCCAGTTGGATAAAAAGCTGGTATTGTTTCAGAAATTCTTTGTTGATGTTTTTGGTGTCGCTGGCATAATCGATGGCAAAACCATTTTCTTCTGCCAGTTTATTTAGCCATAATTTGGCTGCTTCATCAAATAGGGCATGTGCTCCACCAGTTTCGGACAGGGCGAAAATCCTGATTTTTGGCTTGTGCGGTTTTGCGATTGTAAAGCTACAGGATAAGATCATATAGGCGAGCAACAATACAATGGTTTTTCTCATAATTAGTAATCTGGTTTCTTTTTGTGTAATTATTGAATGTTAAGATAAAGGATGCACACAGCTATAAATCTGTGTTTATCCGTGTGCATCTGTGGTTTAAAAACCCCTATTTAAGCATGGATATCTTTGAAAGTAATGCTTTTTAAGCCCTACTTTCCTTTGCCAAGCCACAAAAGTCCGTCGATGATAAACCTGTTTTGAATTTCACTGCCAAATGTGGAAGATTTACCCACGTTGGCGGCATAGTCCATCGCGTTGTGCCCAAAATTGGCATAAAGCATTTTATATTTGTTGTTGGTCCAAATAATAGGATAATAGCCGCTGTACCAGCTTTGCTTGGGATCTGTACCGAGCGGGAAACTGCTTTCGTGTACCGAACAAAGGATTTTAATATCGGGGTTTTGGCGTAGGTCTTTGGTCCAGCTATACCATTCGCTCACCGATGAAGTAAACGTTTCGGGAAGCCGCAAGGTGGCGGGATGTTTTTGGTCTTCACATTTCAGCACTGCGGTAGTAGGGAACCAGGTATTGTTTTTAAAGCTTCCAACACCTAAAAACTTATTGTAGTACCAGTCCCATTCTGCAGGGTTGGTATTAAAGGCGCAAACATGAAAACCCATCCACGCACCGCCTTTATCCATATAAGCCTGAAAAGCTGCTTCCTGGGCTTTCGGTGCCCGGTCATCTAGAAAAAGCACCACCTGATATTGTGCGAGAAAAGTTTCGTTTAACTTGCTCCAATCGTTGGTAGCGGTATAGGTAAAACCGTATTGCCCGGCCGTTTTAGGGAACCATTCGTTGGCTTCTTTAACAAAGTTGATGTGCGCCAGATCGTAGGTGCCATTATAAAATGCAATTACATTAAATTTTTTAGCTACTGAAATCTTTTTGGTGCTGGCAATTTCTTTGTCCTTAACCGAAGCAATAACTTTTACTGTGTGTTCTTTGTTGTCTTTGATGATAAAATTGAGCACATCACTATAAATATTGGCACCCGAAACGCCCTTTGCATCTACATCATCTATAAACCAGGAGATTTTATCTACCTTATATTCATAAATGGGGGTAAAAGAGATTACCGAACCGATTTCGGGGTTTTCATTGCTCGATTTAATGGATATTGATGCAGCGTAAACAGGTTGGTTGGGGGATTCGCTTTTGGATTCCGCTTTCTTACATCCTATAAAGAGGATGATCAGCATCATAATTGCTGAGAGTAATGATTGTTTATTCATATTATAAATGGTTAGCATTTAGGCTGATCTGCCTGCTTTCTAAATTATAAGCTTATTGATAGAAATAGGTAGGTTATGCCCCCTACATTTGCTCTACAAGGGGGTGTTTTGTTGAAATGAGTGGATGTTTTGCATGAGGGGGTCATTTCGAGCGAAGTGCAACGCAGTCGAGAAATCTATATAGATTTCTCCATTCCGCGACCGATGAAAAATCGGTAAGCTTCAGTCGAAATGACGATCTGGTTTTGAAGCGGTCCCAGTCGGGATGACGAATTTCTAACTCCCCTACATCGCTACTACCTAAGCATTTTTCGGCCTGAATCATTTGTCTTAACCAGTCGGTTTTGTTCTATTTGTGCTGCAAATCACCTCACAAAAACTAACAAAATGAATAAACTTTTCCTGTTGTTGATCCCGGCGATGGTACTGCCGGGGATCAGTAAGGCCCAACAGCAACCAATGGTAAAAACAGCTTATACTGCCGGAACCATCAGGCCAAACCATAAATCTGCAGCGCAGATCAATGCCGACTTGGGCGTAGTTTACGACCGCTGGAAAAAAAATTACCTCACCGAAGATATAGGTGCAAAAGGCCAGTACTATATTAAGAGCCAGCGCAGCGGGCCGGTAACGGTTTCGGAAGCACATGGCTATGGCATGATATCGCTGGCGTATTTATCCTGGTACGATAAAGATGCTAAGGTATATTTTGATGGGATGGCACGTTTCTTTAAGGCGCATCCGAGTAACGGCAATAAAAATATGATGTGCTGGCAGGAGGGCATCCGCGAGGGCAAGGTAGTTTCGGTAGGAGGCAGCAGTGCTACAGATGGCGATATGGATATTGCCTACGCTTTCCTACTTGCCGACAAAATATGGGGGAGCAAAGGCGAAATCAATTACAAAGCAGAAGGCCTATCGGTAATTGAGGCCTTAATGCAATCTATCGTTCACACTAAATTTAAAACACTTAAAATGGGCGATTGGGCAACCAGCGAAGGCTCTAGGGTAAGTGATGGTACCAGGCCATCCGACTTTATGCTTCAGCAATTAAAAGCCTACCAAAAAGCAAGCGGAAATAAAGTGTGGAATACAGTAGTAGATAGTACCTATGGTATTATCCGGCACATTTTCGCCAATTATAGTTCTGCAACTGGTTTGATGCCCGATTTTGCGGAAAGAAAAGGTAACCAGTTTGTACCGGCTATTGGCTCATTGCTGGAAGGTAAAACAGATGGATCATATTCCTATAATTCGGCACGTTTTCCATGGCGCATGGCTACCGATTACCTCATTACCGGCGATAAACGTGGACTTGCACAGCTTAGGGTGCTGAATGCCTGGGTTCAAAAAGTATCATCAGGCGAACCTGCCAAAATCGGCTCAGGTTATCAGTTAAATGGTGCTGTTCTCGACGGAAGAGATAATCCGGATCTGGCTTTCCAGTCGCCATTTATGGTCAGTGCGATGGTGGATAAAGACAATCAGCAATGGCTCAATAAATTATGGGATAATGGCCTACAGAAACACAACAGTTATTTTGGCGATTCGATTACGCTGCTCTGTATGATTGTGGCTTCTGGTAATTGGTTTACTCCTTGACGAAATTCGTCCTTTGCAATGACGAGAATCTATTGTAATTTATCAATGTTCGGTTTCGTCATTCCCAACTTTGATTGGGAACCACGCAGTGCTCATGAATGCCACTGAATAAAATGAAAACTTATGAATAATCGTAATGCTTTGATTGGATTTTTAGGTTGCTTTAAGATTCCCGCCTGCGCGGGAAAGACGGCGCCTTTATGAAATTTGACGATTTCTCTTTTAGTGGTAAACCGCAATATTTACACCTCGCATCAGTTGGTTATCCTACCGATTAAATACATTACCCTTTTTATCATTGGCAACCACCCAGCGGAAAGCGTCAACAATAAGCTTGTTCTGTGTGGCATCTTTAAATATTTCGCTTCCATGCCCCATATTCAGGTAAATCATGCGGTAATCGGTATTGGTCCACACTACTGGCGTATCCCCGCCAGGAAGAACATCTTTTAAACCTAAAGGATAGTTATCCGGCGATAAAGATACCAGCACTTTTACATTTTTACGTTCGCGTGGACTTGGTTTCCACTGGTACCACTCGTTTGCAGGCGCAATAAAGGTACGCGGTAAAGCTTTTGTAATTGGGTGTTTAGTATCTTCAACATTCAGTTTTGCCGGTAAGGGCGGCCAGCTGTTCCTATCGAAAACGCCACCTCCCAAAAAATCTACAAACCAGGGCCATTGGGTGGTGCGGTCGTTGTAAGCCGCCACATGAAAGCCCATCCAACCACCACCGTTTTCCATATATTTCTGGAAGGCCTGTTTTTGTGCCGGGCTGGTCGGGAAATCATTCAGCATCATCACCAGTTGATAGTCTTTTACCTTTTCATCGTTCATATCATCCATATTGGTGGTTAAATCGAATACAAAAGTTTTTCCAATGGTGAGATCCTGAAAAAACTTAATGGCATCATTGGCGAAGTTAACATGTGCCGATTCTACCTGTTTACTGTAAAATGCCAAAACTTTAAACCTTGGGTATTGGGCCTTTACATTTGTGGCGGTTAAAAATAGGAGTACAACCCCCAAAAGGAGGTGCTTATAAAAAATGTTTTTCATTGCTATAAATTAATATGTTGATTATTCAGCTTTCGTGCTTATTTAACCGACATGGCGGTTACTGCCTGCAAAAACCAGCCGGTATGTGGGATCCATTGTTCGGTCCAGCGCCATTCGTTTCCGTTATCGCTCATTTTGAAGTCGATACCAGTGCCATCGCCCTTTCCATCTTTTCCGGTAATGCCGTTAGAAATGCCTCCTTTTCCTGTTCCGTGGCCGTACATGGCATCCATATGGGGCACATTGTTTTGCCCATAACCGTACATCATGCAGATATTGTAAGGGTTACAGCCTAAAACCCACGATACCAGGTGATCTGCAAATTGCGAAAGTTCAGGTTTTACCCCGTAGGCACCCTTGCCAGGGTAAACCAAACGGCCGCCATAAATTGCGGCTGCTGCCAAAGAGCCAAGCCTGGCATCTTCGCCCTGCCACCACCACCCGCTTTCATTATCGTGCGGGATAAAAAAGCCATTCTGTACTTTTCCGTTATAGATAAAACTTTGCCTTGGGTAGCCAAAAGGGTTAATGGTTTCTTTAGTGATTTGCAGGTTATAATCCAATGCCGTTTTAATGGTTGATAATGCACTCTTCCTATATGTAAGGTCTTTTTCTACATCCAGGTACCTTACCAATGCGATAACGGGCAAACCTGCATCAGCAGCATGCCAGAACGGGCGGTTGGTATCATTTGCAATAAAGTATCCGGCAGGGGCAAGGCGTTTACGCAAATGCGCTGCACGGATGCGCGCTTCTTTTTCATATATAGCTTTACCTGTTGCTTTCCAGAGCTCGCTGGCCGCCATCAGTGCGCAATAATCATCGATCACATTATTTTTATGGTCATCGGCATATTGCAGGCTATACTTTTGCAAATGGGCGAAAGCGCGTTCTGCTGCACGCAGATAATCTTTAGCCTTAAAATCGCCGTTAATGTTCCATTGGGAGATACGCGCCAATGCCGCAACAGCCATGCCACCGCCTTCGCGATAGGCACATTGGTAATCATCAGTTGTTTTACTATCGGCCAATAAACCTACCACCCTGCGGGCAGATGCGTCTTTATTGAAATAGCTAAAAACCGTCATGTAGAAATACCCTTCGGCATCGAGCGAGCGCATGAGGTAATCTGCGCCATAAATGGCCTCTGCAGTAAGGGCCTGTTTGCTTCCAATGTGCGCCAACAAAGCTGGCACCTTTTCTACTGTGTTAATCATCGACCAGGTAACCATAGGCGTTTGTTGGGGCAACATTACATTGGTATAAGCCAGGTGAGAGAAGTATTTGCTTACATCGCCAGAAGCATCGCACCAGCCGCCTGTTAAATTAACGGTACGGGTGCTGCCATGTAAAAGGATGTGCTGATCGGCCTTTAGTTCTTCGGGAGAATTTGCCCGTTGATGGTAAAAAAAGTTCACAATGGCTGGAATTGAAATCTTGCCGATTAAAGCATCTCCAATTTGAAAAGGGTAGGAGTAGATTGTTTTTCCGTTAACAAGCAAACGGATTTTGTAGGTTCCATTTTTAGTGTAATCAGAGAAAACGATTGGACTATAATAATATCCTGTTTCCCAACTGGCCACCCGTTCGCTAGCCTTAACTTTTCCCGAAAATACAGTTAATCCGTTTTCAGGATTTAACAGCTCGAAACTGAGTCCACCAGGTAAGGCCTGTTCGCTTTTTACCATGGCCTGTTTGGTGCCGTTTAGGTTATAGGCCACCTGGTTTACCAATATCTCGATCTCGTTCTGCGGTTTGATATAGGCAAAAGAAATATTGGTTAGTATGGCAAATACCAAAACCGTAATTGTGCTGTATCTCATCATATTGATATAAAACCAGGGGATAAATGTTATTTGTAAATATTTGTATAAACTGCTTTTCTCAACGTACCTTCATCGGTATCGCCTGCATAGTCCCAATACATTGCGCCGAGCATGCCTCTTTTTAAAAGGTACTCACATTTAATCTGTATCGATTCGGGGTTTTCATAGGTACACACCAGTTCTCCTTTATCGTTTTCTAAAAAGGGTACTTTTGCTTCCTCATCCCACTGGTTCTTAAAGCCGGTAAGCTTAATTAATTCTTTGTAATTAATATAACCTGCAATACCGTTTTTACCATGTCCATAAAAAGGAATGCCCAAAACCAGTTTATGTATTGGTATGCCTGCATTTACGTGTGCCGTTACGGCATCATCTACAGTAAGCCATTTCGTATGTTTCGACCGGTATAAACCTGCATGGTGATTGGGGGGACTGCCCATATCGTAAGTCATGATGTTTACAAAATTAATTACTGGTTCGATAGATTTGAAATCAATATAATGTGCATCTGCAGATGTAGCTAAAGTTAACAATTTCTGCTTGCCTATTTTGGCACGGATCGCGCTCATCATTAAAGTATAATTTTTGGTGTCATCGGCAGCTGCGGATATGCCAGCTGATTTACTGGTGGGATACTCCCAGTCGATATCAATTCCATCGAGGTTATACTCTTTGATTACACGCAAACAGTCGTCGGCAAATTTAGTTCTGGTGCTATCTGCTGCTGCCATTTCGCTAAATTTTCCACTGCCCCATCCGCCTATGGAAATCAGCACTTTTAAATTGGGGAAATCGTTTTTTAGTGCTGCAATTGTTTTGAGCCTTTCGGGATTATTAATGCGGATCCCATCAAAACTGTCGTTCACATGCCCAAAAGCATAATTAAGATGTGTAACATGGGTAGGGTCGGGTATTACGGTAGTCCATGAGGTTACATAGGCCACAATAACTTTCTTAGCTGCCTGCTGCTTTTGGTTTCTGTTTACAAAACAGCTTTGTACGAATGGAATGGTAATCACGAGCAGGATGAGCCATTGTAATTTCATTGGCTTGGAAGGATGTTTTGGTTTCATAGGGGATTGATGTAGGGGCATTTGTTCTACAGTTGAATGATTTTAAACCACAAAGTTGAACCGGTTACCGCAGGGATTAAGGCGGTGAACCGGTCCGATAAATTTTTTATATTGTTAAAAGGCCAGTGATTTCATCCTAACCCCCGAAATTTTGAGGTAGTTATTTGTGGTGGTGTTACCGATTAACGTAGCCACAAAACCAAAAGATACCTGGGTGGGGTGATCTAGAGTGAAATTAATGGTAATGGTATAGGCCAAGCCTGTTGCCGTTGGTTTAATCTGTGTATAAGATGCATCATTTGCATTTGCCAGAATAAGCATACTCGGTTTGGCCGCCAATGCTTCTACATCGGGTATCTGCGTACCTACACTGGCTACAAAATAACTAAGTGAACTTGTAGAGGCCAAACTGGCATTGCCTACACGCGCTTCCAAACTATATTCGCCGGCAGGCAATAGTTGTGTTTGGTAAATCTTACCATTGTTCATGGTATTTAATGCAGGTGTGGTGGTGTTTTTTCCGGCCTCGAACGACATGGTTCCGAAATTGGTTACGTTCTCTGCGGTACGCTGCACATAGCTGCCAAAGGTATCGAAACCCGTGCCCCAGTTATTGGCCGCAGCATTGGATGTCCACGAAGCCAATCTCCGCCAGGTAGCTGCATTGCCTGCAACCACTGCGCCCTGAGTGGTGCTTACCGGTTGAAACTGGGTACCCGTTGTACTTGCAGGATTCATTTTGCCGGGGTTAGCAATAAAAGTTGCGGTTACATCCGTTCTGGCATTTACACCTGTGCGATAGGCGGTATAGAAGGTATCAATAGCCATCGTATCAGGCAGGTAAACGGTGCGGTAATCGAATGTGCTCCTGTATTTGTAATCTAAAAGCGTAGCAATTGCCGCATTAACTAATTTTTTTGCCCTGGCTTTTGCCCCTGCGGTATTGATATAGGATACATCCATATACTGCGCACCACTGGTTTTATCCAATCCGCCCCAGGTAACTGTAGCTGTTGTTCCCTCTAAAGAAACATCAGATATGGGCATATTGATCAATGAAGCGGCATAATTATCACCATATACCTTTATGCCGCTTTTTACCACCGGAATGGATGGATTGCCAGCTGCATCGTAGGTAATGATTTCGAAATTGTAATTGCCCTCCAGTAAATTGTTTACATACATTTTAAGGGTATCCACCGAAAGCTTCCGTTCTACAGGCAATATGATAGAATCCTGCCTGCTGTTCCAGTAGATTTTACATTTCGTAACCTTTCTATCCGAGATAAATAGGCCCTGAACAAGCACCCGGTTACGGCCTGAGCGTATTTTTAAAGAGTCGACCCTACCCGTGTAGGATATCTCGCCACCTTCTACATATTTTTTAAAATCATCCATTTTGGTACAGGATGTGAGTGCTGTTATTCCTATCACAAACAGGAACATAACCAGCTTTAAATTAAGCATCTTTTTCATCGCTATTTGATTTAGTCCGTTATTTAGGATTTCCATAAGCTTGCACCTCGCTAATCATCAGGAAGTTTGTGCCCTGCCAGTTGTTGATACATTTAATGCGCAGGTAACGCAGCTTGGGTACGTTAATATCAAGGTCGTAACTTAGGCCCGCTGCCGCAGTGGTCTGGTCTTCATCACTTACCTCGCCATAAGGCAGGCCCGATGGTTTTACCGAAGTATAGGTGCCCAGTTTGTACCAACTGTCGTACGATCCATCAGGATTTGGATTTGCCGAACCCCATATTTCGAAGTTTTTCATGTTGCCACGGTAGTAGTATGTTTTTCTGCCGCTAATGGTTTCGGGGTAATCCCAGATTACGAGCCGGCTTAACTGCGCCAGTTGCCCGAGGTCGAACGTAATGGAATGCGGCCCCTGATCGGTAATTGTTGGCGGTGTATAGGCCACACTAGGGAATGCCACGGTTTCTGCATCCCACATCCTTTTCACTCCTGTTGCATCAGTTCCGTTGTTCGAGAAATTGGCGCGCTGATCGCCAGGCCAGATTACCGGCTGCATTTCTTTGTATAAATTTTTGGCCAGTGCCAATTCGAACAAAGGCTTAACGGTTGTAAACAAAGTGTCGGTCTGGTTTAGGAAGCGGTCGCGGATTACCACGGCTATTTTTACCGGAATGGTATCCAATCCACGGATATTTTTGCTGATATCGGCTGCGGAAGTATAAATTCCATCAAATGCCACCCAGCCTTTATAGCCTTGTATACGCATCGGAATGATGGAAAGGCCAGCTCTCGCAGCATTTTTTAAAGAAACGTTAATGCCCCCAAAAGCTGGTATTACCTTCATGGTGCGGTAGGCAATCTGGATGGCATTCTCCAGTGGTTTTATCTTTATGGTTACCGGAGTAGAAGCTACCTCACTTTTATTTACCACCCATAAGGTTACTTCGTGTTCATTGGTATCGCCAAAACCATCAACCACCATTTGGCTGGTGTAAAATGACGCCCTTACCTCTCTTTTCGCGCCCGAGAGTAGGGTGTATTCGGCTTTAACATAAGCAATATCGGGATCGGTAGGCAGATTATAGGTAAGTGTGGCCTGGCCCGATTGGTTGGTGGCCTGTACATTACTTATCGGCCCCGGCGGATTTGGATTGTTCCCCAAAGGGCCAATAATATCTTTCTGGCATCCGCTTAAAGCGAAAAGCAAGGGCAATGCCATGATTAAAATTGATCTGATTAATTTCATTTCTTATCGTTTTAAATAATTACCACCCTGGATTTTGAACTAAATTTGTATTTACCCTGAAAGCTCCCGTTTGGATCGGCCATAAATAATCTCGTGGCGCAATAAAGGTCTGGTTGTAAATTACCCTGGTTTGGTAATAACCAGCGGGCGACACCTGGCTGATGGTCCAGCCGGAGATTGGTCCGTTTAACTCTGTTGCGGCAGTTTTCCACCGGCGGAGATCCCAGAAACGGCTGCCTTCGAAAGCCAGTTCAATACCTCTTTCGCGTCTGATAAGCTGGCGTACATATTCTTTATCGCCCAGTTTTGCTGCACCATTTTCTACATAATTATTCCAGGAGTCTCTAACACCCTGTAACCCGGCCCTTGTTCTAATCAGGTCGAGGTATTTGAAAATTTCAGGATCAGTTGGGCCATTGGCTTCATTTACAGCTTCTGCATACATTAAATAGAGATCGGCAAGCCTAATTTCTGGCCAATCGTATGGTTTTACGGTATTGGCGGTGCTAGAGTTGGTTAAGTTGGCCTCCACTAGCTTTTTAATAAAATATCCGGTTTCGTTATAATAACCTTCAGCACCCGAATTGCCTGGTTGCGTATATTTGGCCTGCATGTAAAAGGTAGCTTCGTCTCCAACGCCAGGGTTATTGGCAATCATGTACCAGGTACCGCCATCAAATCCCAAATCGGCATAAAAACGTGGTTCGCGGTCGAAATTTACACGTGCCGTTTGGTAACCTTCGCTAATGGCGAAGCGCTCATCACGGGTAGCGGTTCTCAGCTCGTTTTTTACGGTAAAATTCAGTGTCTTATCCTCATTCATCGGAACGCCATTCTTTGTATAAAAGAGGTCTGCTATCTTCATTGGCGCGGCCAGCTGGGCATTCGAGTTGTTCGGGGTAAACGAAGAGGCTAAACAGCCCATGGCTACACGTTGTATCTGGCCTGCATAACTGTTAGATAAGCCCCAAACGCGTTCGGTATTCCAACGTTCAGAAACCGCACCTCTTAAAGTCATCTGCTGGTTGGTAAAAGGAGAAAGCACTGTTGACGGAACAGCGGTATATAATTTTAAACCAGCCTGCTCAGCTACATCAATGGCAGCTTTTGCGGCCAGTGCCGCCCTGTTCCATTTGCTTTGATCAAAAGCAGTTTTTACCAAAGGTGTTCCATCTTTGTTTGTTAAACGGGCATAATCGCTGTTGCCGTTAAACAACGGGCTTGCAGCCAAGAGCAACAGTTTTGCTTTAATGGCCAAAGCAATAGGCTGTGTAAGTCGGCCCAGTTCGTTGGCCCTGTCGCTAATTACTACAGGCAAACCGCTAAGGGATTTATCGATCAGGCCTGCTGTGTAATTTACACAGTCATCAAAAGGAGACCGGCTTACCATCATTTCGGAGGTTGGTGCATCGATATCAATATTGACATCTACAATTGGGATCGGGCCATACATCCGTAACAGTTCGTAATTGTAAAAGGCTTTTAAAACGGTTACTTCGGCGAGCCAGCGTGCCCTTAAATCGGGTGTTAAATCGAATACCTTCTGCTCATCCTTTACATTTTCGAGAAAGATATTACACTGCCTGATGGCCTGGTACCTGCTCGTCCACACGCCAGCTATAGGGTTGGCCGAGTTTTGGCGGCCCAGCGCAATATCCCAGTTCATTAAGCCGCCCTGTGTATCAAATGTACCTCTGCGGCTATTCGGGATCCATAGCTCATCTCCGGCCAAAAAGCCAGGGTTGCCCACTACATCTGCATTTTTGGGCAGATAAGAATAACAGGTAAACAAAAACTTCTCAGCCTCATTTTTACTGGTAAATGCATTGTCTATCGTTGGTACGTTATCTGGAACTACATCCAGGAATTTTTTGCAGGAAGAAACGGCGAATAACAGTAATACCAATACCGGCCATATCTTTTTTGATTGTATTATATTTTTCATTGTCTTATTATATCTAGATTAAAGACCTATGTTAACACCCAGGTTGTATACGCGTTGAAGCGGATAATCCAAACCATTTCCACGTACTTCGGGATCCCAGAGTTTGAACTTGCTCATTACGAAAAGGTTCCGTGCACTGGCGTATATCCGAAGGTTGGCCAGGCCTAACTTCTGTCTGAAACGGGCTTTCGGCGTAAAACCAAGTTCTACCTGCTGCAGGCGTAAAAAAGCACCATTGCGTAGCCACCAGCTCGAATTGACATAGTTGTTCGGCGTGGGTGTACTGCTTAAACGTGGAAAAAAGGCATAAGAATTACGGCTATCTTCCGACCAATGGTTATCGGCCACCGATTGTAAAAGGCCCGTTTGGTAACCACCTATCTGTAAAAAGGGAGCAATACCACTTTTGCTTAGGTCGTCGGTATTAAAGCCGCCACTGTTTACGAAAAACGCAATACGCGCATTTCCCTGCATCTGTGCACTGATATCGAAAGTTTTATAAGAAGCCGAGAAGCCAAAGCCATAGGTAATTTCTGGGGTATTGGGCAGGCCCATAAACACACGGTCGTCGGCATTGATCACACCATCTCTGTTTACATCCCGGTATTTGATATCGCCGCCCCTTACAGGTGTACTGCCAGCCAAAGCCACCTGGCTTGGCGAGTTGGCCACTTCAACATCATCGGTAAATAAACGTTCGGCAATGTATCCCATCATTTCTGCTGAAGAGTGGCCAACACGGTAAAGGTTTGCCAGGTTTGCAGGATAGGTAGGTTCGTCGTATTTTACTATTTTATTGGTGGCATAGGTAAAGGTACCCCGCACCTGGATCCAGCCGTTTTTAAAACTCTTGCTGTAATCGGTCTGAAAATCGACACCCTTACTCTCCGAGATACCTACATTGGCACTTGCAGAAGCAAGTAGGCCCATGGTGCTTGGAATACCGCTTCGTACCTGAAGAATATTCGATGTACGTTTTTTATAGGCATCGATGGTAAAGTTTATCGCATTAAATAACGATAAATCCATACCTAGGTTAAGCTGTCGGGATTCTTCCCAGGTAATGGCCGAATTTGCATACCGCGAAATGGTAATCCCGTTTCTGCCATAGGCTGTTGCCGGGTCTTCACCAAAAGAAGCACCTGCACCGTTGTTAAGATTTACATTAGAAAGGTAAAAGAAGCGGTCCTCGTCTGCACCAATCTGGTCGTTTCCGTTTAAGCCATAAGATCCCCTGAATTTTAACAGGCTTACAATGTTGGTTAATGGTTTAAAGAACTTTTCGTTGGTTAACACATAACCCACACCCACAGAAGGGAAAAATCCGAATCGGTTTTTCTTGTCGAACCTTTCTGTTCCATTGTATCCGAAGTTAAATTCGGTTAAATACCTGTCGTCGTATCCATAAGTAAGCCTGCCCGATACCCCCACGTTACGTTTTGGTAACGAGTTTTGCAAACTGCCCGCATTGCCCGAAAGTGAATTGCGCAGAATACCCACCAACATTCCGCTTACGGTATTCTTTTTAAAGGTTTGGTTATAGTTGATGGCCGCCTCGGTATACAACACCGATTTAATATCTTTGGCACCCTCAGCATAGCTCAGGTAATCGCTACCTACAATGCCTACGTTCTGTGGGCCGCCATTGTTAATTTCGGTTAAGGTAATGTCGTTTCCGTCAATAGAATTGGCACTATAATAAAATGGATTATAACCACGCGATACCGAATAGGCACTGGTGCGCTGTACGTAGCCCATAAAACGGGCTTTTAATCCCGAAAGGATGCCTTTCAGATCCTGGTTAACCTCTATTTGTGGCTGCAGGTTCGATGTATTAGACTGGCGGTAGCCCCTTACCAGATCGGCGTATGGGTTTACATAAAGGTTGCCGCCTATAATTGAACCCGGTACGGTTTGCACTACCGCATTTCCGAACAGTACATGTTTTATTTTTGGTGCATACTCTGCCGGAAAGCGCATTGGAAAGTTTACCGGATTGGCAAACATGGCGCGTTGAAATACATCTTTTCCACTGCCAAGTGGTCCGTTGTAATCGTCGAACTGCCCATATACCCTGATATCAGCCCTGGTTGTTTTGGTGAGGTTTAGCGTAACGTTCGATCGGATGGAATAGTTGATCAGTTTAACGTTGCTGTTAAAGTTGTTCAGCTTATCTACATTGTAAATCCCGTTATCTACGTTAAAGGTTCCCGCTACATAATAATTGGCCTTATCGGCACCACCGGTAACACTCATGTTAAACCTTTGGTTATAGGTATAATCTTTAATTACCTGTTTAATCCAGTCGTTATCGGGATATAGATATGGATTTGCAGTGCCCGATGCCGTACGGTCTATTTTTGTTTGTGAGTAGGGCAGCGGATTTAACGGGTTTCTGGTTAACGCGGCCTCGTTGGCCATGGTCATATAGGTAATGTTATCGGCATACTTTAAATTTTCGGTATTGCCCGATACGGTATGATCGGTACGGAAGGTAAATTTGGTTTTGCCTGGCTCGCCCTCTTTGGTTTTTACCAAAATTACCCCGTTGGCGCCACGTGCTCCATAAACGGCTGCAGCGGTAGCATCTTTTAGTACCGAAAAGCTTGAAATATCATCGGCCTGTAAGCGGGCAAGGTCGTTTTGTGAAGATTCTACCCCATCTATGAGGATTAACGGATCTACTTTTCCGGCCCCGAACGATCCCAGTCCCCTTACAAAGAAAGAGGCGTTATCGGCACCGGGTTCGCCACCGCTTTGGTAGCCGATCACCCCGGCCAGTCTTCCGGCCAGCATTTGCGTTAAATTACTGGTAGGGCCTTTCAACGCTTTAGGGTTAATCGTTGTAACGGCACTAACCATGCTAATTTTCTTCTGTGTACCAAAGCCCACTACGGTAACTTCGGTAAGTGAATTTTCATCAGCAACCATGATTACATTGATGGTGTAAGTGCCGTTGGCAGCAGGCTTAAATTTTTTGAGATCGAATTTCTGTGTTACAAAACCTGTAGAAGAAACCAACAAGGTTCCGGATCCGGGCATATCAATTTTATAATTTCCATCTCCATCTGTTGCGGTGCCGATTTTTGTGCCCACAACCGTGATATTTACACCTGGCAAACCACCAACGCTATCTTTAACACTGCCCCGTACTTTAACAAGGTTTTGTGCCATACCCTGTTGGGCAGTTATGATAAGCAAAAACAGGAAGAAAGAAATGCGTACTGTACATAACAGTAGCCTTTTATGAGCGCTAATCATCATTTTTTAAATAATTTGTGAACGCCCTAGACTGTAAATTATAGGATAATTTAAACTTCATAATAATTTAGAAAGTGCTTTAATGAGTAATTATTCGTTAAATTTTTGGCAATAGTTTTCACTTGGCGAATTGATTAATTTACCTCAAATGAAAAATGAAAATTGGGGTTTGCCCTTAGGTAAGAATAGGTTTAAGTTTTTTCATGCAATTTGGTTTTTAGTTCGGTTTGGGATTTGGTTAATCGGTTTCTTCAGTTATAGATACCGGCGATTTTGGTTTTCAACATAAATTCTATGTAGCAAACGAAGAGCAGTTTTACATACGCAATGTTTTAACCACTCCTAAGAAGGCTTTGTCATGATCGTTTATTTGGTTAGTGTTTGATTTGGTTGATGTAAATCTATTCTAATGGAATGATAATCTCAAGCCTGTAGCGGCTGAGAGATGGGATTGAAAAACAAACGTTTTCAGGTGTAATGCGTTTAATACGCAACGATAGGTGTGCTTAACCTTCCATTAAAACGATTGTGCAGATCTATTTGCGTTTTTGCTGTAATACGCTAAGAAAACAATTAATAAAGGGCTTTGTAGAGGTGAAAAAGGGTAGGCTGTTTGAGGTGGTTTTTGAAAAGGTCGGGTATATGTGTTGTTTTTAAAGGTTATTTGGTGATGGATTAAGGTTCCCAATCAAATAATCAATAACAGATTCTAGAAGTAGATTCCGTGTGTTCTGTGTTTCCGTAGCTGATTATTTGTCCAGACGGGGAATACCATAAACTGATGGTTTTTTGCCACGGAAACACCAAGATCACGGAATTAATTAATCACATTCTTTGGTGGCCTTATCAATGATGATTTTACGAAACAACATACCATCCCAACTCCTTTGTTTTTTACGGCTTAAAGAACATAAACGCTAAACTGCCTTTATTTTTTCAAACGTTTGAAACCCTATTCAGGTTAAAGAATTGGGTTATTTATGGGTTCGAAGATTCGGAATAAGGTAAAATATAAGTAATATAACCTCAACCAACCAAAAACCAGTGATGTTCCAAAAGTATATCGTACTGTTTAATCAGGCAAAAAAATCGCTGACTTACCACTTTTCTTTATCTGGGCGGGTATTCGTTCTCACCGCCGCATTCATGTTCCTGCTGAATAATGTGGCTTTCGCTGCTCCAGTAATTTCTAACAACAGCTTGTTTTACTATAGCCTTGGTGCCATATGTTTTATAACCGGAATCCTTATCGGAGCGCTGGTTACAGCAAGCAAGATAAGAAAGCAGGAAAAAAGGAAAAACCTGACAAGGGAGCAGTTGATGGCGCAGATGGAGATCAATGAGAAACGTAGCCAGGAAATTAATGCAGAACTGTCTACACTTTTATATAACCATAGCCTTGAGTTAAAAAGAAGTACAGAAATTATTCAAAAACAAAACGGAGAGATTTCGATGCTGAACGCTTTGCTTAAAAAAGATACTAACGTATTGAACCTCAACCTGGATGTGGAGAATGCTGGCAAGGGCCCCATCATGTCTAAATTTGTAGATTTTGAGGCCTTTAGTAAAATATATCCTGATAAAGATGCCAGCCTTAAATATATTGCCGGCCTGAAATGGAGTAAGGGTTATGCCTGTATCAGATGCAGTAATGCCACATTCCTTGCCGGGCAAACGCCATATGGCAGGCGATGTACCAAGTGTGGATACGACGAATCGGCCACTGTGAACACCATTTTCCATAATTCCAAAATACTGATCAATAAGGCGCTTTACATGTTAATCCTTGTGTACGATACGAAAGGTACAATATCCTCTTATAAACTTGCCGAGCTGCTCGATATCAGGCAGAGTACCTGTTGGATGTACAGTTCGAGGTTTAAGAAGAAATTATTGCAAAGCAGGGATACCTCTGGTAAAGCCGATGCCGAAGGTTGGAGCCAGATGGTGCTGGATACGCCTTAAAAACTGATTTAGAAGGGTACAGCTTTTTTTGCAAAGCATTGTGCAAAGCAAACAACTTTCTTTTTTTTGGTTGTAAAACGGGGTAACGCACTCAAATTTGCTCAAAATTACCCTCAATGTGGAGAAGGATAGATTTTTTAGTCTATATATTTTCCTGCGGGGCACAATGATTTTATTAGCGGGATTATATTTACATTTGGATATATGTTGAAAAGAGAATGGATGATGTTTTAAAACGTAACAACGTAAGTATCTATGGAGAAGCAGGAAAGCCTGTAATGGTATTTGCCCATGGTTATGGTTGCGACCAAAATGTATGGTCGGCAGTAATTGAAGCATTTGAGCAGGATTACCAGATTATTGTTTTTGACTATGTTGGCGCAGGGAAAAGCGATCTTTCTGCTTATTCTACCGAAAAATATGCCTCGCTCGAAGGATATACCGAGGATATTTTTGATATCTACGCATGCCTGAACCTGAAAGATACCATTTTAGTTGCCCACTCTGTAAGTTGTATGGTGGGTTTACTCGCGGCCATTAAAAAGCCCGAACTCTTTTCTAAACTCATATTTATTGGCCCTTCACCCCGTTACATTAACGATGATGCATACCATGGAGGCTTTACCAGTGAAGATATAGATGGTTTGTTCGAAATGATGGACGACAATTACCTGGGCTGGTCGAGGGCACTGGCCCCATCGATTATGGGCAATAGTGATAGGCCGGTATTAGGAGAATCGCTTACCAATACTTTCTGTGCAACCGATCCTACAATAGCAAAACAGTTTGCAAGGGTAACCTTTCTTTCCGATAACCGTAAAGATCTTCCAAACCTTGGTGTGCCCAGCTTAACGCTCCAGTGCGTTTCTGATATTATTGCACCCGTTGAAGTTGGTAGCTACATGAATAAAAATATGTTAAACAATACCCTCGTGGTGATGAATGCAACCGGGCATTGCCCGCACATGAGTGCCCCAAAAGAAACTATCGACCTAATTAAAAGCTATCTTCACTCTAACTAAGCCTTAATGGCAGATCTTGAAAAAAAAATAAAGCGTGCAATAGCCGATACAGATTCTTTTTATGAAAATGCACCTTGTGGGTATCTGTCATTTGGGGCGGATGGCAAGGTGATCAAAATCAACGAAACCTTACTAAGCTGGCTTAATTACGATAGGGATGAGGTTGTTGGCAAGTTAAAATTTAAAGATCTTCTTCCCAAAGGGGGACAGATTTATTACGAAATGTTCTATTATCCCTTATTACAGCTTCAGGATGTAGTAAAAGAAATCAGTTTCGATCTTTTAAGGAAAGATGGTTCCAAAATTCCAGCCCTGGTAAACTCGTTGGTTAAGCTTTCTGAGGGAGCAGAGCTATTGATCATTGATGTTACCGTGTTCGATATTACAGATCGCAAGAAATATGAACGCGAGCTTCTGGCTTCGAAACGGGCAGCAGATGAGGAAAGGAAGCGCTTTGAGTTTCTTTCTGATTTTGTGCCTGAAATGATTTGGACAGCCGACCCAAGCGGGGAAATAAACTATGTAAATAAACGCTTCCTTAATTTCTTTGCACTCGAAAACCATGCAGCAATAGGTAATCTGCTCATCAATAAAATACACCCTGAGGATAGGTTTAAATTTTTGCGCTCGTGGCTACGCGCACTAGAATCAGGCAACGACTTTGAGTTTCAGGTGCGGCTGGAAAATGGATCCCATTTTAAGTGGTTTTTGATCAGAGCAGTTGCGTTCAGGGGAGAATCGCAGGAAATACTGAAATGGATGGGCGCCTGTACCAATATCGACGAGCAGATAAATGCACTCGAACGTAGGGATGAGTTTATCAAAGTGGCCAGCCATGAACTGCGCACGCCGATAACCAGTATGACCGTTGCTTTGCAGCTTATGGACCGGTACAAGAACAATCCTGCCAAAATGGGTACACTTTCCGACCTGATTGTGCAGAGCAATTCGGCCATCAAAAAATTAACACGGTTGGTCGATGATCTTTTAAATACCGAACGGATTAAAGATGGGCAGATTGAACTGAGCAGAAATAAATTTTCGGTCCGGTCGCTTTTAGTGCACTGCTGCGATCTTGTTGACACTGAGCGTATGGATGTCAACATCGATTGTGAACCCGGTTTAATGGTTTTGGCAGACGAAAACCGAATAGAACAGGTGGTGGTTAATTTTTTGAATAACGCCATCAAATACGCGCCCCATTCTAAACGCCTCCAGGTTGGTGGCCTTGCGCATGGAGAAGGTATCAAAATATGGGTAAGGGATTTCGGACCGGGCATTGCCGAAGAAAATATCCCAAAACTATTCGACCGCTACTTTCAGGCACAGCAAAAAAGCGATAAATATGCAGGTTTAGGGCTCGGGTTATATATCTGTTCAGAAATTATTAAAAAACATGGAGGTAGCATTGGCGTAGAAAGTACTGTTGGAAAAGGCAGCGAATTCTATTTTAACCTACCTATTTAGCAAAATCTTCCATAATAATCCCATTAGGTAAATACTGCATTTATATCTAGTGCATATAATAGTTTGCTTGTGTTGAGCCGTACAGACAAAATATTTGAGCCGTAGAAGAAACTCCCTGCTGTTTCGATTGTTGATCTTTGAATCATGGAAAACATCACGAAAATTCAGTTGGGCCAAAATGGTCCGCTCGTATCTAAACTTGGTTTGGGCTGTATGCGCATGTCGTCTGTTTGGGGCGGCCCTATCGCCAACGAAACGGAAAGCATTGCCACTATTAATGAGGCTTTGGATAGCGGCATCAATTTTTTAAATACAGGCGACTTTTACGGTGCCGGGCATAATGAAATGTTAATTGGCAAAGCCATTAAGGGCAGGAGGGATGATGCCTTCATTAGCGTAAAATTTGGTGCCATCTTTCATAATGGCCAGTGGCTAGGGCTAGACTTACGGCCCATGGCGATCAAGAATTTCATCAATTACTCACTTACCCGTTTGGGCATCGAAACCATCGACCTTTATCAGCCTTGCCGCATGGATGGCAGTGTACCGGTAGCGGACATCATTGGAACCATTGCCGACCTGATTAAAGAAGGCAAAGTGCGCCACATTGGTGTATCTGAAATTACGGCCGACCAGCTACGCGAAGCCAATGCCGCATATCCAATCAGTGCCTTAGAAATCGGTTATTCGCTCGCCGACCGCCAGATTGAGGATGATCTTTTGCCAGCAGCCAAAGGATTGGGTATTGGTGTTATTGCCTTCGCAAATACTGCAGAGGGTTTATTAACTGGCGAAATGAAAGCTCCGCTCGCAGAAAATGATTACCATAGCCATTTCTCGCGCTTTCAGGGCGAAAACCTGATCCATAATCTCGAAAAAGTAGAAGTATTGAAGCAATTGGCCCGCGATAAAGGCTTTACACCAACGCAGGTGGCTATAGCCTGGGTAAAGGAGCAAGGCAAAAATTCAATGCCATTGGTAAGCATGAGCCGCAGATCGCGCCTGCCTGAAAATATTAAGGCGCTTGATATTGTATTTACTCCAGAAGAAATGAATACTTTAAATACTACTTTTGCAATAGGTGCAATACGTGGCGGCACTTACTTACAACGTTAAATGACCAGTCCAGCAGAAATTCTTCCCGGTGTAATTTTTTATTCTTATCTCTCTGCCGAGCGGAAAGAGAAGGTATGTTTCTGGAACCACCATACCCTGGTATTGCAGGTTTCGGGCCAATTTACTTTAGAAACCTCAGAACAGACCATATCGATGGCCGGGGGAGAGCTGCTGTTGATCGAGAAAAACCAGCTGGGTACACTTACCAAAACGCCGCTGCCCGGTGGAAATTATGAAACCATTGTAATATCCCTGCAGGAAGATCTTTTACGGAAGTTCGTGCTCGAAGAAAAATTCGAAACAGACCGCAAATATGTTGGTCCGCCGAATGTATTAATCCCGTCGAATGAGTTTCTGAAGGGATATTTTCAATCGATTATTCCTTATGCCCGAAGTTCGGGCGCAAGCATGACCGATGAAATGGGCCTTTTGAAAGTAAAGGAGGGTGTAAAATTACTGTTGCTTGCCGTTCCGGCACTCCGTAACTTTCTATTCGACTTTTCTGAACCCCATAAAATCGACCTGGAAAAGTTTATGCTCAATAACTTCCACTTTAATATTCCCATCGAAAAATTTGCACAGCTTACCGGGCGCAGTCTGGCAGGTTTTAAACGCGATTTTTTAAAAGCCTTTGGTGCCCCGCCACGGCATTGGCTACAGGATAAACGCCTTACGGAAGCCAAACACCTTATCGAAACCAAACACCAAAAGCCTTCTTCCATTTACCTCGATTTGGGATTTGAAAGCCTGTCGCATTTTTCGCATTCCTTTAAGAAAAAGTTCGGCATGGCACCAACTACGCTTAATTTTGGGAGGCTTACCGAATCCAAACGCCTCTAGTCTTAGCGTCGCGCTAAGACGTTAAAATAATTCTAACCGATCGTTTTTACTTACGGTCTTAGCGAGACGCTAAGACCAAAGACAGGTATCTTGATAAGCCCTAACAAAATCCAGCCTTTATATTATTTGAATACTGGCAATCATATTTCTAACCGTGGTAAGTTCTGTTTCATTAATGGGCAGAAATTCCTGGGTTTTATCAATGGTAAACGTACATAGGAAGAGATCATTGTTCTTTCCTGTTATCCAATAATATGTAATAATCCCTTCACCACCTTTTAGCGATTCTTTCTTATAATGTGCACAGTGGTTGTTTCCTAATTTGATGCTTTGGGCATTAGCATTTTCTGCTATTTCAGTAGCAATGTAATCGCCAGCCTGATCTGTTTCAGGGCTTGCGGCATCTGGCAATTGAAAAGCTGTGATTCTGAAATTGCCAGTCCATGTAGGTTCTGTTTCATGCCAGAAAGCATAAGTAGAATCATCTTCGTCATCGTATTCTATCCAAGTATTGGCTAGTGTGAAGCTAAAACAATCGTTCTTTGATATATAATTATTATTCACCTATTAGATTGCGTTAAATTTAAATGAAAGAAAACAATATTTTCTGAGTTTTTCGGGCATATCGTCTTAGCATTTCGCTAAGTGCCTATCTAGTCTTAGCGGCGTGCTAAGATGTTTAAATAATTCTAACCGATCGTTTTTACTTACGGTCTTAGCGTGACGCTAAGACCAAAGACATAAGCATATCCCCTCGAAAAAAACCACCCTTTTTATTCTTTTAACCAGGAAACCTGCTGGTCGGCTACATGGTCTGAACCCAATATTTTTGCATACAATGACGGTTTTCTTGCTTTTCGGTACCGCTGACCGCCAGATTTTTCAATCATTTCAGATTTGAATTCGGCAACAACAAACTCATTTTCCAAAGATCTGCATTCAGCCATAATTTCCCCAAAAGGATTTATCAGCATCGAACAGCCATTTTTAAGCTGATCGTCGTCCATTCCTATAGGGTTGGAAAATACAACAAACACCCCATTGTCGTATGCCCTTGAAGGCAGCCATTTCATGAGCCAGTTTCTGCCTTTATCTCCATCAAATTCTGATCTTAACCGTTTGGCATTTTTGTTTTTGTCTTTCCAGAGCTCTGCGTCTACAAAACCTGCTCCTGGCCTTGGCGAAGGCGTACACATGGTTACGTGAGGCATGAATATGATCTGGGCACCGAGTAATGCCGTTGCACGTACGTTCTCAATTATATTATTATCATAGCAAATCAAAATGCCGCATTTCCAGCCTTTGATGTCAAAAACAGTGTAAGTATCGCCGGGCAAGAGTGCGGGATTGATGAAAGGATGGAGTTTTCTGTGTTTAGCGATCAGGCCAGATGGATCTACACATACATAAGCCTTGAAAAGCTTACCCAAAGGATCTTTCTCAAACAGTCCTGCAAGGATTGTAATCTGATACTTTTTTGCCAGTTCGATTAGCGCGCTAACGGTTGGGCCATCAGGGATTAACTCAGAGAGTTCATAAAGCGCTTCGCGATCCAGTTTGCGGGCAAAACTATAGCCGGTTAGGGAACATTCGTGGAAAGAGATTACATCAGCACCATCTACGGACGCTTTAGCAACCAGGGTTTCGATAATGTGTAGATTATAAGCTTTATCGCCACTCGAATTTTCAAATTGGGCCGTAGCCACCTTCAGATTTTTCATATTTTTTTTGATCAAATTTACAGCCCACTTCTTTTACAGACTTGGAAATTTCCGACCAAATAAAAATTAAATACGACGGCCAGGGTAGAAAAGATTCATCGCAGTTGGATCTTTTCCTTCCAGATATTTTGAAGGTGTACTGCCAGTGAGCGATTTAAAGTGATTATTGAGGTGTGCCTGATCGTAATAGCCTGTGGCAAGGGCTGCCGCTCCAGCAGAAATTTTTGTGTTCTGTCGTAATAATTTGAGAAATTCGGTGAAACGGACGATGCCAAAAAACTTTTTCGGCGAGGTTCCGATCCATCGATTGAATTTACGTTCGAGATGCCGCTCACTTAAAGGAAGCTCCTGAAGTAACTTAGTCATGGAGATATTGCCACTGTTTGCTTTAATGATTTTGATGCAATCTGTAATCACCTGCTCTGGTCTTCCCTTACTAAAAAAGAGTGCATGGAAAAAATCTTCCACCAGTTCAATGATTTCATTGATCCCATCTGCCTGGGAGATTTTATTTTCCAACGCGTGGGTAAGGCCAGGCAGAATTTCGGATAAGAAGAGAATCCTATTCTTAAGTTTAAAAGGATCGAGTTCGCTAAGAAGTGCTACCGAATAGGGTTGAAGCACAACAACAATCATACCTTGTGTACTAGGACGGGGTACATCTACATAATGCTCCATCAAACCATAAAGCATAATTTTTCCTTTTCTGCTATTTGTTTTTATTGAAAAAGGTAATTCAGAATTGCCCATCGGAATGATTATCCCAGGGCTGCCATCTGAAAAAAAACGCATAAAAGGGCTTTCAGCAGAAGGGTAATAGATTAGATAATGCCGAATTAAATAGGTGAGTTCTTCTTTAGGGTTAATCTGCATAATAGCATAATTTAAGCGCGCTCTAGTCTTAGCGCAACGCTAAGACATATTAATGTTCTACACTGATTGTTTTACTTGCGATCTTAGCGTGACGCTAAGACCAAAAAAGATGCGCGATTAAACTGATTCCTTATCATTTGGATCAAACTCCACAATCCATTCTATGCCGAACTTATCCCTGAACATACCCGCGTAGGTATCCCAAGGGCTATCGCCAATTGGTCCTTCAACTGCTCCACCTGCCGATAGTCCGTTAAATATTTTGTCTGCTTCCTCACGGCTTTCGGCATTAATGAATATTTTAGACCTGTTTTCGTCTTCATTTACCTTGCCCATAAACTCAGGAACATCATTCGCTACCAATACATTGTTTTTGCCGATGGGCAGCGCAATATACATGATCTTGTTTGCATCATTTTCCGGGATTGGAAACTCATCGCTTGATAATTCTTTAAAACGGACAATCTTTTTAAATGCTCCACCAAAAACTGATTGGTAAAAAGTAAATGCTTCTTCAGCATTTCCGTTGAAGTTGATCCAGGGATTAATTGCTTTCATGATTTGGTTTTTTGGTGCACTAATTTACAGTAAAAAGAGATTATTTAAACGGTCTATTTTGCTATTAATCATTAACAACTCAAATTTTTCAATCCTTATAACGCTTGGAATGCCGGAATTCCAATGGAGAAACATTCATTTTGTTTTTAAATAGTTTGTTGAATGATTGAGGATATTCAAATCCAAACTGATAGGCAATTTCACTTACCGTTAAATTGGTTACGCTTAACATTTCTTTTGCCTTTTCGATCAGTTTCTGGTGGATTTGCTGTTGTGCATTCAATCCGGTCAGTTCTCTGGATACATCGCTTAAATAACTGGAAGAAACATTTAGCGAATCTGCCAAAAACTGAACACTCGGAAGCCCTTGCTCCCTGCCTGTATTTTGAATGAAGTAGTTCTCCAACAGTTCATCCATATTTACCATTAAACTGTTGTGTTTTACTTTTTCGATGATGAACTGACGGTTGTAAAAGCGATTGCTATAATTGAGCAGAAGTTCGATCTGGCTGATAATTACATCTTGGCTAAAACGGTCTAACCGCTCGTTTAACTCTTTTTCAATCGAATAGAATAAAGCAAAAACGGTTTGTTCCTCTTCAACCGTTAGCTTTAAGGCTTCGTTTGCACGGTAAGAGAAAAATCCATAGTTTTTGATGTTTTTAAGCAGCGGATAGCCAATAAGAAAATCTGGATGGATCAGTAATGTTAATCCGGCGCACTCACCATTGTTTTCATCTTCTGCAATGAACTGGTGTGGGGCCAAAAAGGAAAGTCCGCCATTTTGAAAATCGTAATGGTGCTCTCCATATTTTATTTTACCGCTCAGTGCTTTTTTGTACGATATTTTATAGAAATCCATCACCATTCCTTTCGCAATATCGGTAACATCGTTACTGATATCCTTATAATCATTTACCGCAATTAACGGATGTTTTGGCTGCGGCATTCCCAACGCAGAATTCATTGCCGAAATGGAATGAAATTGATAGGGAACTTGAATGGCTTTTTTCATACTGGTACAATACAAATGTATGAAAGTGCGCTTGACTTTCATCAAGACACTTTCATGGGGTAGTGAAATGCTGTTTTTACATTGCTTGTGCAGTTGGGCGGATAATCATTTCATTCACATCTACATTTTGAGGCTGGCCTATTACATAAGCTACAGCCTGTGCAATGCTATCTGGCGAAATCGCCAAACTGGCAATCTGGTCGATCATTGGTTTTATTTTTTCATCTGTTATGGTATTGGTTAGCTCAGTTTCAATAATTCCGGGAGAAATTATGGTTGTTCTTATGTTGTATGGTTTTACTTCCTGGCGCAAACCCTCGCTTATTGCCCTGACGGCAAATTTGGTTCCAGAATAAACCGCGCTTGATGGTGCAACCAAATGCCCCGCAACAGAAGAGACATTAATGATGTGACCGTGCTTTTGAGCCGTGAAATGTGGCAGAACTGCACCAATTCCGTATAGTACACCTTTAATATTGATGTCTATCATTTGTTCCCATTCTTCGTAATGCAAGCTTTCGAGCATCGAAATTGGCATAACACCCGCATTGTTAAATAAAACATCAATTTTGCCAAAAGCTTCAATCGTGTTTTTAATAAGTGCATCTACATCCGCTCGCTTACTTACATCGGTGGGGAATGCTTTTACTTTTCCACCTTCATCTTCGATCTCTTTAACCAGCAACTCAAGCTTGTCTACACGTCTTGCCGCTAAACTAACTATTGCGCCCTGCGATGCTAATAATTTGGCTGTAGTGCGGCCTATGCCGCTACTTGCACCTGTAATGATAATTACTTTTCCTGAAATATTATTGTTCATAATTCCTTTTTTAACCATACAAATTTCCCGTTATTGTGAGTATGAAAAGTATCCAAAGTGAGGTAAAGTGTATCCTCTGTTTTTTCAATTCAAGCTTAAGGTCACTCCTATATAGAAAATCCTGAAAAATGTTTACATTGTAAGATGATTTTGCCTGGCCTGGTCTTATATGCTTTGATCCCGGATTTTTAATTCCGTAGTAAAGAAAAAATGAGATTGATGGAATATCCGAAACATCAAAGCCAGTTCGAAAAAAATAACCAATAAAAAGAATAATAAGGACAGTTGTGTTATGAATCTGGTTCATATCCCACCATTTAACCCATTTTAACAATCATCGTTATGGCTAAAAAAGCAGAAACAACAGAACAGGAAAAACCGGCAGTTACACCCAAACGTTTGCCCCGTAAAAAGAAAAAAATGGGAAATAGCGGTGGTAAATCTGGCTAATCTATTTCAATCCTTTCATCATTTATTAAATCTTAACAACCACAATCATGGCTAAAAAAGCAGAAACAACAGAACAAGAAAAACCGGCAGTTACACCTAAACGGTTGCCCCGTAAAAAGAAAAAAATGGGCAAGAGTGGCAAAACCGGAGGATAATTTGAACATAATATGGAAAATAGAATAGGGCAGGTTATTGGCAAAACCGGAAAACCTAAAGCCATTAAAGATCCAAGAAGCTTTAAGGTAAGCGATTACCTTGCCCTCCATCAACTTCAAATCCCTGATGCGCACGACTGGACAATTGCGAAGAAAAACGAATGGGGCGTATTCGGGAACGACAGTATCAGCAATTGTACCTGCGCTGCTGCCGGCCATATGATTAAATGCTGGACAGCCAATTCGAGTACGGAATTCGAAATTTCGGAAGAAGCAATTTTAAACACTTACATTACACTTTCTAAATACAACCCCATCACCAAAGAAAACGATGATGGTGTGTATATGCTCGATGCTTTAAAATACTGGCGTAAAAATGGCATCGATCAGCATCGCATCAGGGTATTTGCTACCGTTCCGCACGACCGGCGCGAGTTTGTAAAGGCTTCAATTTATCTTTTTGGTGGAATCTATGTTGGCCTTCTGCTGCCTAAAAGTATTGAGCATCAGGAGATCTGGGAAGTAAAACCTGGTGGACTCTCCGGTGATAATGAACCCTTTTCGTGGGGAGGGCATGCAGTGGCGATCCTTGCCTATGATGAAGAATACCTTACCTGCATTACTTTTGGGCACGAAAAAAAAATGACCTGGGATTTCTGGGAAACCTATAATGATGAAGCATACGCAATCATTACCCAGGATTTTATGAAGGGCGACAAAAATCCACTGGGGCTTAATCTCGCGGCCATGGAACAGGATTTAATGAAGCTAACGCAGGAAAAGATCCGGCTGGCCAAGCGTTTGGCACAAGAACAATCTGAAAATATTAAAGCTATATGATCGAACTGATCAAACAGCTGATCCTTGCTGAGGTGAAAATAGTACCTGAAATTGTCGGCCAGATTTGCGGACAGGCGATCCCAAAACCACATTACGATTTAGTATACAGCCTCACTTATAACCAGACAGATCCGAAAACAGATGATCTGGTTGATCTGATTGAAGAATATGGTTTGGAAAAGGGGCATCACATTATGGAAATCATGGCTGGTAATGGTTTTGAATGCAATGAAATAGCCAAAAGATTTCCGGATAATGATTATAGCTGTTTAGATATAGCCAGTTATTTTTCTACTTTCTCAGGATTAAATTATGTAATGGCCAGCTGTACCGACATCGATTTTAAGCATAGCCAGAAACAAGACCTGATTTTTATAGGCAGTGCAAATGCTTCCATGTGCATGCTAACGGAGTTAAGGGAAATTATGCGGCTGGGCATTTTTCTTCAAAATAATGTTAAGCAGGGTGGGCTGGCAGTGCTTTCCTACTTCGAAGAACACAACGCGGTTTCAAATTTCGTAATAGACTATTCAGTAAAAACCATAAACAACCATCAAGAGCCAGATTTTAATGGTTCGTATGCGCATTGGTTTAGTGCCGTAAAATACGACGTGGAAAAGCAACTGCACCATTACCACGATTTGGTAGCACTAACACACGATGATGAGCTGAACCTAAATACCACTTATGAGCAAATTGTTTACCATGATAAACCTTTTGTTGCCCGTAGCTGGCAAAGCGCGGTGGTAATGGAAATTATGCAAACGGCAGGTTTTGAGTATGTAGGCCATAAATGGAATCCCGACTGCCGTTTTATGCCATTTAAGAAGATCAAAGAAAAAACGGACATCAACTATTTAAACTATTAATCTTTTAAACAGGGTTGAATCATTTCGGATCGGGAGAGATATTACCGTCCTGATTCGATAACACCTTACCGGGCATTGGAATTGTAAACGCAAAAAGGGCGCCCTGGCCTGGATTACTCTCCGCCCAGATTTTACCGTTATGGCGTGTGATGATTTCCTTACAGATATAAAGGCCAATTCCAAAACCCGATATCGTATTGAGTTTGCCATCGTCTGCCCGGTAATAACGCTCAAATACCCGCGGAAGATCCTGTTTTGAAATGCCTATGCCATTATCTTGAACTGTAATTTCGGCGTTTTGCAGATCGCTGGTACAGGTTACCCTGATTGTACCGCCGGCAGGAGAATATTTCACTGCATTTGATATGAAATTATGGACAACATGAGAAATTTTTTCCTCGTCTGCGTCAATCATAGCACTTTCAACAGGATCAAAAATGATTTCGTGACTGGTTATTGTAGATTCAGTTTCTTCTCTCACCGATCTGATCAGATCGGCAAGGTCGAACAGTTCGTTATCGATATGAATCTTGCCTGATTCCAGTCTCGAAAGATTAAGAAAGCCGTTGATCATCGAGGTCATTTTTTCCACCTGAAGGTTCGCTTTTACGATGGTATTCTTCAGCACTTCATCACCCGATAATTTCAGTTTGTGTAAAACAACCTGTATATACGCTTTCATAGAGGTTAGGGGAGTTTTGAGCTCGTGGCTAACCATAGCAATAAAATCGTTTTTCCTGAGCTCATCATCCTTCTGCTCGGTAATATCCATCAATAATCCTGTAAATATGGAAATGGATCCATCGGCATCTGCTTTGAGGTTACCCACAGCCCTTACCCAGCGGAATTTATTGTCGCGCAGGCCAATAACCGAACAGGTGACATCATAATCGCCATTATTGTATAAGGCATTATCAAGTTTGGCCGAAACCATGCTGCGGTGTTCTTCAATAACCCGTTCAAGTGCCTCATCCAGAGTCGGTTCGTCAGATGGATCGAAGCCTAAAAGTTGCCTTACCCTCGCGTCGGTTACAAACTGCCTGGTATCTGGATGGATGTACCAGGTACCAAAATTGGCTGCCGCAATGGCTTGGCGCAATATGTTTTCTGAATCAGCATTTTTTTTCCTTGCCTCCTGCAACTGGTTGTTCAGTACCTGCAGCTGTTCGTTTGTAGTGAGGTATTCTTCGTTGGAGGCGGCAAGTTCCATGGTGGTTTGATGGAGATTCTCCATCGTATTTCTTAGCTCGGTTACATCGCGGGTAGTACCTGCAACGGCTTCCACCTGGCCATCTGCTCCAAATACAGGCGTGAAAATATAGTCGTATATCCTTTTTCCAAGTTCAGCATGTTTAAAGGAAACCTCTCCACGGATAGATTTTTTAGTGGCCACAACCTGATCAATTTCCCGCTCATGCATAGTAGCATGCCATGGCTCATATCCGTTTTCAAGTAAGCCCTTGCCAATAGCCTGTGCTGCAGGCTTGCCCCACATGGCCAATAGTGCTTCATTTGCATAGATGAAACGGTAATTCAGATCAAACACATACATCAGATCGGGTGTGCTGGAAGTAATGGTTTCATAGTTCCGCTTTTGTTCGAGGGCCACCCTCCGCGATTCGCTCAGGGCAAATTCTGCTTCCTTGCGTGCGGTAATATCACTTGCCGCGCCCAGCCACTCCAAAATTTCTCCCTGATCATTTTTGAGGGGGATAGCCCTCGAATAGGTCCAGCCAATTGTACCGTCGGCACGGTTAACCCGGTGTTCGAGTGCAAAAACATTTTTCTGCTCCACGGCCTCACGGATGGCGTTATTAACCAGCTCTATATCATCAGAATAGATATTAATCTCTTTCCAGCCCACAATAGGCTTGGCCGCATCAACCAGAAATCCCCGTCCATCAAGCTCATGCATTACTTCCCAGTTTGCACTAAGCCTGTAGATCACATCGGAGGTTGCCATGGCCAATGCACGGAAGCGTTGCTCAACGGAAATATTTTCTTTATGCTCAGAAGGGTTTGTATTTGATGCTTGATCCATTGACCGCTAAATTAACAAGACTTTATTAAAACGTGGATAACTTAAATTTGTTTGGAAATGATGGTACCAGAAAACATTGTTCTTACAACCAGGGGTGGTAGGTTGTGGCTGGACCTGATGCAGGTAAACTTATCCCGACGACTAAACCCACAAAGGGTTGATATTTCAATGCCTGAATCTGGTGGTATTTCCGATGTGGCGGTTTGGAGATGTCATTGAAGTCTTTCAATAAGGTATTGCATTTTTCGTCTTAGCATCTCAAACAGAATTAACATAAATGATCGTATTCCCATCTAGTCTTAGCGTCTAGCTAAGACTTAACCTTAATTTAAATCTACATAAACCCAAAAAAGCCCATCTTTCGATGAGATTTTTCTCAATAGAGCCAATCAGCGAAAGTTCGACCTTTTATGACCATGTTGAGGTGGTAGTTAATTTTGAGAAAGTGTTGAAGAACAAGATTGACGGCCAGTATCGGAAGAAAAAAATTATGCATGCACAATTGAGTTGACAGTATAAATTACTCCTTGGTGAATAAATGAAAATGTTTTCATCCTGTTAAGCCAAAATAGAAAACTGTTATAGCGTATTACTTGTTAGTAGATTTGTCCCCACCTAATTTCGCTCATGCAGCTTTTTCTTCACACCCCTATTATTTTATTCAAAAACCTGATCAAAAAATATAGGTAACATTATTGGATTTTTTCAGAATTTGGAGGTTTTAATAACTATATTTGCGCCAAATGTTGAAGAGGATAATTGCCATATCTTTACTTATTGCACTGATCGCATCCAATTTTTCGCGTTTTTTCGTTTATGCAGGCTTCGAATTCAATCAGAAGTATATTGCCGAAAAATTATGCGTGAATAAGGATCGTCCCTGGATGCACTGTAATGGCAAGTGTTTTCTGATGAAGAAGCTTAAACAGGTTGAGGAGAAGGAAAAGAAACAGGAAAGGGAAAACCAACGCAGCCACTATGTGGAATGTTTGCCTTCCGCTGCCACTTCTTTTACCTTCAAGCGTCCCACTGTTAAAGTAATCTATCCTGAGGGTACAGTGCTTAATACGGTACACCGTTCATTCTCAATCTTTCAGCCGCCAAAATCTCTGGCTCAACAGGCTTAATACATTTTTACTGATCAATATTGCCCGGCAATCCTAAAAAAAGGATCGTTGTGTGTTGCCGTATTTGTGATAATGGGGTTTTTAGCTCCTTTTCAGCTCTTTTTGCCTGTCCCCAGATTTCTCTTTATCCGCTAAGGATATTAATCATTTATTAAATGCACATTTAACGCATTTGCGGCAGGTAAACCCATGTCCGCACAGATCATATTATAAATTAACATGAAAAAAATTTTAACAATTATCGCTATATCGTCTTTGTTTTTTGCCTCTTGTTCTAAGGACGAGGTAGTCCAGACTGTTGAATCCAACGGAAAGACAAGCATCAGCTTTGATGCAACTGTTAACGGCGCAGACCTGGCACTGAACAAAGATTTTACCATAGGTGCCAATACTTACAATTTTTCAAAGTTCAGGTACTGGGTGAGCAATTTGGTATTGGTTAATTCAAAAGGCGAGGAGTATAAGGTTCCTTCTTCTTACTACCTGATTGAGGAAACCGGAGCCGTAGCTGTTCAGGATGGTGCTTTTACCTATCCTGCAACAAAACGTGAAGATGTTGTGCTAGCTGATATCCCGGCAGGTGATTATACTTCGATTAAATTCTCGGTTGGTGTAGATGAAAAATACAACAGCAACATGAGCCTTCAGGCAGGAGAACTATCGCAGCTGAATGGAATGACCAATATCTCATGGATGTGGATGACCAGTTATATATTTACCTCAGTTACCGGTACAGTTAAAGACGCTACTTCGACCAAGACGTTAAAAGTAGAAACCGGATTGAATGCAAATTACAAAACAGTATCACTTACACTTCCTTCTACCCTTAAGATAGGCTCATCTAAGACAGGTGCAATTGTATTAAATGTTGATGTTGCGAAAGTTTTCGATGGTGTAGACGTAATTGCAAACCCTACCGTTGGTGCATCGCAGGCCACAGTAATGGCAGCTGTAGCAGCTAACTACCAGGGCAAGGTATTTACCGTTAAATCTGTAAAATAGAAAATCAATGCGGGAAAATGACCCTCGTTTTTATTTTCCGGCCTTAATGTTATTGCTTTTTTTGTTTTCTTCCTGTAAGAAAGATGAAGTAATAACCGAAAGAAGCCCGGCACCCACACCAGTTAAGCTGGAAGTGCCGGGCAATTTCCCTCCCTTTACGGATGATGTGGATAACCCATTGACCCGGGAAGGTATTGAGCTGGGCAGGATACTATTTTATGATGCCAGGTTATCAGGAAACAACAAAATCTCCTGTGCTTCCTGTCACCGGCAGGATATTGGCTTTTCAGATGGTGTTGCCCTGACTGCTATTGGCGTTTCTGGCAAACACCTGGAGCGTCATACCCCAATACTGTTTAACCTGGCCTGGGCAAAAAATGGATTGTTCTGGGATGGAGGATCAACTAACCTGGAGTCGCAGGCCCTTGGCCCGCTAACCAGTGCAGATGAAATGAACCAGAATCTCACCGAACTGGAAGCAGAACTGAAAGCCATACCGGATTATGTGAAGCGGTTTAACTTTGTATTTGGCCGTGAGATCAGGACTGCGGATGTGATCAGGGCTTTGGCCCAGTTCCAGCGGGCACTCATTTCAGGCGGTTCGAGGTACGACCACTATAAAAGGGGGGAAACCGGAGCAACATTAAGCGACCTGGAATTACAGGGACTGAGCCTGGTCAATGCCAAATGCCGCTCCTGCCATACGGGTGAGCTTTTTACCGATGATGATTTTCACAATAACGGGATTGATTCATCCTATCCGGATGATCTTGAAGGCTTGTTTCAGGGCAGGTTTCGAATCAGTTTTAATCCTGCCGATATGGGAAAATTTAAAACACCCTCGCTAAGAAATGTATTGATTACCGCCCCGTACATGCATGATGGCCGGTTTAAAACAATCGATGAGGTGCTCGATCATTATTCTGTGGGATTGAAAAGTTCGCCGACAGTTGATATGCTGCTCTATCAGAACGGGGGAAAATTAGGTATCCCGATTACCGCCAGCGAAAAAGAGGCCATCAAGGTTTTTTTGGCAACACTTACCGATCAAAATTTCCTCTACGATGGAAAGTTTGCTCGACCAAATTAGTATTACCGGGAGAGGCTTTTGATCCGAATCCCACAAAATTAAGTATTATGAAAAAAATAATAAACAGCTGCCTCTGGGTATTGGCAATGCTAACAGCCGTACTGATCACATCATGCTCGAAAGAGGATGCGCCCACCCCAGAATTCGTGGAAACCAACCTGGCTCCATTTTCTGTAGAGTTTGACAATATCGTAGGCGAGCGCACACTTGCCTTTAACAATTCGACTACCCCTTATGTAAATGCAGCCGGAGAACCATTCACGGTTTCGATGCTCCAGTATTTCATCAGCAACATCAAGGTGGCAACTGCCGATGGAAAAGAATACGCCGTTAAACAGGACAGTAGCTATTTTCTGATCAAATCTGCTGACAAGGCTACACGTTTTGCAAAAGTGAAAGTACCTGAGGGCGATTATACCCGGTTAACTTTTACGCTGGGTGTAGATAGCCTGCGCAGCACAATGGGGGTTGATAAACGTACCGGTGTGCTCGACCCCGCGGCAGGCGGCGACCATGATACCGGTGGGATGTACTGGGGCTGGAATTCAGGCTATATCTTTTTTCGTTTCGAAGGTAATTCCAACGTCGTTTCAGATGATGTTAACGGCGACCCTACCGGTAAGAAACAGTTCAAGTACCACATTGGGGGCTTCGGCGGTTATTCTGCACCCACCATCAATAACATTAAGGTTATAACCATTGATCTGACCACTGCGGGAATCGCAAAAGTGAGAAAGGACAGGCAAAGTAACGTGCATCTTTTTGTAGATGCAATGAAGGTTTTCAACGGCACAAACAGTTTCAAAATCGCAGAACATCCAAACGTTATGTTTAGCGACTATAGCGTTAACATAGCCAAAAACCTGGCACAAATGTTCAAGCACGACCATACCGAAAACTAAGGGACATGAATAAAAAACAATGGATGCTGCTCTTGTGCCTTGCGCTGTTTGTACTGGCCTGTAAAAAGAGCGGGCAGATCGAAGAAAAGATAGAAAGTTTCCTTGGTTTTCAAAAACCATCTAACTTCCCCGAACCGGTGTATAAACTGGCTTCAAATCCCGTAACCAAGGCAGGCTTTGAACTGGGGCGAAGCTTGTTTTACGAGGCAAGGCTTTCCAGAAATAATACCGTAAGCTGCGGATCCTGCCATATCCAGTCTTCAGCCTTTACCCAGCATGGCCATGACGTAAGCCACGGCATAGACGACCGGTTGGGAACCCGCAATTCCCCGCCAATTATGAACCTCGCCTGGAACAAGGCCTTTATGTGGGGCGGGGGTGTTTATGACCTGGACTTACAGCCTATTGTACCCATTACCACGCACGAGGAAATGGATGAAAGCCTTGAGAACGTGATGAATAAACTTCGTGCGATGAGCAAATATACTTCCATGTTCAAAAATGCTTTTGGAACAGAAGAGATTAATACGAGCCGCTTTATGAAGGCACTTTCCCAGTTTATGGTAATGTGCGTAAGCAGTAATTCGAAGTACGATAAGGTTAGCCGAAAAGAAGATGGGGCTGTATTTACGGCAGATGAGCAGGAGGGATACAACATTTTTAAAAATAAATGCGCTTCCTGTCACAGCGAACCGCTGTTTACCGATGGATCATTCAGAAACAATGGTCTGGCCCTGAGTCCAATCAATGATCAGGGACTTTATACAGCAACATTGCTGCCTGCTGACCGCTATAAATTTAAGGTGCCATCTTTGCGTAATTTGAGGTATACCGGGCCTTTTATGCACGATGGCCGGTTTTTGACACTTGATGGCGTACTGGAGCATTACAATTCGCAGGTTCAGGACCTGGCTAACCTCGATCCAATATTTAAACAGGGAGCAAAACTCGGTATTTCGCTAAGTGATAACGATAAAACCAAATTACTGGCCTTTTTATCCACCCTGAACGACGAAACTTTTATCAATAACACGGCTTTGTCCGAACAATAAGCTAAAATGGGATTAAAAAAAATAATTATAGGCGTATTTCTTTTGGCGCTTTCATTTCCGGCTCTGGCCTGCGATATCTGCGGTTGTGGTGTTGGAAGTTATCATATCGGTATTTTGCCCGAATACAATAAACGTTTTTTAGGTCTGCGCTATCAATACAAAAGCCTGCAGACCCATCTTGGACCAACTGGAGAACGCACCCCCTTAACCGCTGATGAGACCTATCAAAGTGCAGAACTTTGGGGCGGCTGGAATTTTGGTAAAAAATTCAGGGTATTGGCCTTTGTACCCTATAACTTTAATGAACGCACAAGTCAGGAAGCAACCGGGCGCAAAAACGGACTCGGTGATATTGCGTTAATGGGCTATTATAACCTCTTTAGCCAGAGCGGCACAGTGGGCGAAAAATTACTGGTGCAATCCCTTTGGATCGGTGCAGGAGTTAAAGTACCAACCGGCAAATACGAGCCGACCGAACGTTTGGCCGTTCAGGAATCGCCAAATAATTTCCAGCTCGGAACGGCCAGTACCGATTTTACGCTTAATGCAGCTTATGATATCCGTTTGAATGATCTGGGGCTAAACCTGAATGCCAACTATAAGATCAATACCGAAAACAAATATGCGTATCGATATGGCAATAAATTCACAGCCAATACGCTCGTTTATTATAAATTCAGGGTCTTGCACAAGGTTACCATCGCACCAAACCTGGGGCTGCTCTATGAAACTGCACAAAAGGATGTGGAGAGTAAAAAATATCCTGTAGCTGTCTCGGGTGGTTACTCCCTTTCTGCTGTGGCTGGGGTAGAGGTTGGCATGAAAGGCCTGTCTTTTGGTGCGAACTATCAGAACGTACGCTCGCAGGATTTAGCCGGAGGCAGGGCCTATGCAGGCAACCGGTTAATGGTTCACATGAGTGTACCATTTTAATTACTGTTAAAGAAAATTTAAGAACATGAAAAAATCAACATTTAAACTACCAACATATCTTGTGGTTATTCTGGCATCAGGCCTTTTGATGGTTCAGTCTTGTAAAACAGCACCCGATTATAAAGTGGTGCGACAGGAAGTAATGGATCTACATGATAAAGTGATGGCCGATGGAGAAGATGCCGTTCGCAATAAAATGCTGCTGGATACACTTTCCAGGATAAAGCTCCCTGCCATCAAAACCGCACAGCCGGCATTGGATACGGCTTTGGAACAAAGGAAAATTGCAGCGCTAGTTGCAAAGCTAACCAAAGCAGATGATGAGATGATGGACTGGATGCATGCCTTTCAGCCCGATACTGAAGGGAAATCAAATGAACAGGCTGTTTCCTATTTCAGGGCAGAAATGGTCAAGATTTCTGCACTGGAAAAATCCTATGCCCGGGCACTTCAGGAATCTGATGCATACCTGAAGAAATTCGATATGAAACCAAACGGTCATGCAGCTACAGATGACCACAGCAAACACGGACACTAACATGGACAGGAGATTTAATTTAAAACATTTGGCGGGACTGCTTTTGCTTGGTCTAACAGTTTTAATGAGCTGTAGTGGACCCGAACGTAAACTTCCGCTAATTCCCGCAGGGGTAAAGTCAACTGTGGTTGATGGCAAGACCGTAATGGATACGGTTTACAAAACAATATCAGATTTCAGTTTTCTCAATCAGGATAGTCTTGCAATCACCAATAAAGATTTTGACGGAAAAATTTATGTGGCCGACTTCTTCTTTACCACCTGTCCAACCATTTGTCCGGTAATGCACCGCAATCTGCTCAAGGTATTCCAAAAATACAAAGAGAACCCGGAAGTGATGCTGCTTTCGCACACCATAGATTATAAGTACGATATCCCTTCAAGACTTAAGGCTTACCGTACCAAACTTGGGGCCGATGGTAAACAATGGCAGTTTGTTTGGGGCAGCCAGGAAAAAGTATACGGTATTGCGGCCAAAGATTACCTGGTTTCTGTTTCAGAAGACAAAGCTGCTCCGGGCGGTTACGTACACCAGGGCTATCTGATACTGATCGATAAACACAGAAGGGTAAGGGAAGCTTACGATGGCACTAAACCCGAACAGGTAGAGAAACTCATGCAGGACATGGACTTGCTATTAAAAGAGAAATAATTCAGTCAGGCTAAAAAGCTTACAAAAAACGATGAAAAAGAATATCTATTGGCTTGTTACGGCAGTAATGATGATTGCCTTAGCAAGCAGGGCCGATGCGGTGCCGGCAAAGACTGCCGGGTTTGAAGAAAAGCAGGATACCCTTAAAAAAGATGGCATTGATCCGGTTTGCGCAATGAAAGTAAAAGCTGGTAATACCAGAACAATCAGGTTTGAAGAAAAGCTGTTTGGCTTCTGCTCGGAAAGCTGTAAAAAGAAATTTGTGGCCGAACCCAGGAAATATATTAAAAAGTAGGCATATAAAAGGGATCTCGGCGGTAATTGCCTTGTCTGTATGCTGTAAAAGCACAAGAGGCTACTCCAGTTATACACCGGCTGTGCGAACACTGTAACCAGTTGGCTGCACTGGTCTCGGGTTGAAGATAAATCCATCCCTGAAATGCTACATAAAACAGAATACAACAATAATTGCATAAAATAATTAGTGACAACCAACATTAAATGAAAAAAATATTATCCGCACTGTTAATACCGTTAATGCTCTCCCTTGGTTTATCCGCGCAGGAAAAGTTAAAAAGAGATTCTGTCAAAAATAAACGCGATACGGTGGTAAAAACCCTTAACGATGTGGAGGTGAGTTCCCGTTATTACCGCAGGTACAACCTGAACAAATCTTCTACGAGCTTAAAGCTTACTACGCCGCTGATTCAGCTTCCGCAGAATATCCAGGAGATTGATAAAAGCATTTTGCTGGATCAACAGGCGATCAATATCAATGAGAGTGTAACCCGGAACGTAAGTGGGGCCATGCGTAACAATACTGCCGATTTTTACGGACCATTTATCTTTATGCGTGGTGCAGGCATTAATACCTTGCGCAACGGGGTAGATCTTTCGATGATCTATTATGGCCCGATGCCCGAGGATGCGGCAATCATCGACCGGATGGAATTTATCAAAGGGCCTGCAGGTTTTATGAATGCGATCGGCGACCCGGCGGGTTCGTTTAATATTGTAACCAAAGCGCCAAGTGGAACCTTCAACAACAATGTGAGCTTTACTGCCGGCAGTTTTGACCTTTTCCGCCTCAGCGGGGATTTTGATGGTACGCTGGATAAGAACAAAAAATGGCAATACCGTTTAAATGTGGTGGGGCAGAAGGCAAAATCCTTTCAGCAATTTGCTTTTAACGATAAGGTGGTGGTTAATCCGGTGCTGCGCTATGTGATCAGCGACCGCTCGTCGATAACCGCAGAATACATCTATCAGAAACAGGAATTCCTGCAATACCTGTTAACGGTATTTACACCAAATGGTTTTGGCTCACTGCCGCGCGATTTTAGTATTGCAGACCCGGGTAAAGAACCGGTACGGGCCAATGAGAACAATGCTTTTTTGACCTATGAAAATCAAATTGGAAAAAACTGGCACTTTACTGCCAAAGGGGTATTTGCCCGGAGCCACCTGGATGGGAACTACTTCTTTGTTTCGGCCTATAACAAGGCAGCCCCTAACCTGCTCCCACGGAGGGTAACCTACGAGCGATTTAATACCGATGTTTATGCCTTACAGACCTTTGTAAATGGGGAGGTAAAAACGGGCCCAATTACCCATAAGCTCATTGGAGGGATAGATATCAACAAAAAGAATTTACTGGCCTATTCGGGCTATAACGATAAAACGGCCAATCAAACCCTATATTACCTCGATGTAAATAATCCGGTGTATGGGATTAATTTCGATTCAAACAAAAGAGAGGGAAACCTGGCAGATATAGCGACCAATAAACAATCGGTTTCCTACTATGCAGCCTATTTACAGGACGAGTTGAACATGCTTGAAGACAGGCTAAGGCTAACTTTGGCCGCCAGGCTAACCAGATCTGAAAGTTCGGTTGCGATACCTACGGTGTCTGCGGTGAAAGACCTGGTATTAACCCCAAGAGTGGGCTTAAGTTATTCTATCCATAAAGATTTTGCTGCTTATGCAGTTTATGACCATACTTACACGCCACAAAGTGGCTTGAGTACGGCTGGGACAGTTTTTGATCCCCTAAAGGGAGAAAACCTGGAAGTTGGTTTAAAGAAAGATTGGTGGGGCGGAAAGTGGAACACAACGCTTTCGTTTTACAGGTTAACGCGGGATAATATCATTGTTACCGACCCTTCAACGAATCTTCAATCGCAGATAGGCCAAACCATGGCCAGGGGAATCGAGTTTGACCTAAAGGGAGAGATTTTTAAAGGATTGAATGCGGTGATCAATTATGCTTATACCGATACACACATTACAAAGGATGCAAATCCCGCTTTGGTTGGATTGCCTTCGCCTTACCGGGTAAAACATATCCAGAACACCTGGCTAAACTATAAGCTTCCTTTTAGGGTTTTGAATGGTTTCACCCTTTCGGGCGGTTACCAGTTGCAGGCTGGCAGGTTTGGCCGGTACTCGCTGGAGAACGGTCTTGATGTGGCACCTATATTCAGGCTGGATGGAGGTATCGGATGGTCGAACAAAAGGTTTTCTGTAAATGGTATTGTAAACAATATACTCAACAGGTTAAATTACGGAAGTGCGTGGATTACGCCGGTATCGGCCAATCCTGTCGGACTCAATGCCTATGTACCTTTTGCACCCAGGGAATTTAGGCTGAGTGTTGGATATAACTTTTAATGTTGATGAAAAGGAAGTGCAATTTAACCCGGTTGGCCTTTAAGTGGCATGGATGGCTTGGCCTGGGGGCTGGCTTGTTCTTCCTTTTTTATGGGCTTACCGGCTCTATGCTGATGTTCAGGGGCAGTTTGGACAGGTTCTTTAACCCAGAACTCCATCAATTGGTGCCACAACAAAAAAAGAAAAGCGCCGATGAAATCTACCGGAACTTGGTGCTTAGCCATCCTAACCTGAAGAAGATTGTTTTACATGATTTCCCGCTGGACAGCCGCGACAGCTATGAGTTTATGGTGTACCAAAATCAGCAGGGAGTAACCGAAAACTATCTTTATTATATCTGCGTTGATCCCTATTCGGGGAGAATATTAAGAGAAGGCAGTTATGCTGATCTGCAGCCGTCTTTTTTCAGGTGGCTTTATTCACTTCACTACAGCCTTCAACTGGGGATGCCGGGTAAGCTCATTTCTGGAGTAGTCGGTCTTTTGATGCTGCTCTCCCTGCTTTCGGGAATTATAGTTTACCGTAAACATTTTTGGGATGCGCTGCGCTTCAAGGCGGGACTGAATTTCAAGAATGCGCGGACAGCGATATCGTCCCTGCACCGGATTATTGGCGTGTGGTCGCTCATCTTTACCGCGCTGCTTTTCTTTACCGGATTTTGGATGAACCGTGAGCATTTTAGCCCGGCCACCTGGAAGATCAGTCCGCCAAATGAGAATAAGCTGGTACAGGTAAATATTGATTCGCTGGTTGATGTGTCAAAAAAACTCGTTCCCGGTTTCGAACCCATTGCGGTCAACATCCCAACTACCGGAGACGGACCGGTACAGGTGAGGGGCCATATGCCGGCAAGCGGGCATTTCCTGTTCCGTGGCAAAGCCAGCGGTTTTAGTTTTGACAGCAGGAATGGAAAATTGTTAAACACCAGTGTGATTGAAAAACAACCTTTTTCGGCACGGTTTGATGCGGCAGTTTACCAGTTGCACATTGGAGCCTTCGGGGGGAGCATATTAAGATGGTTTTATGTGCTTTTAGGTCTGCTGCCGGGTATCCTCTCGGTAAGTGGAAGTTTGCTTTGGTTAAAGCGAAAAAAAGGTTGACCGGTTTAACACCATGTTCTAAAATCATAATTGACCATAGTCTGCCTTGGCTAAATGCCTGCCTGTTCAATTCCAACCTTAATTTTCTTTTTCCGGATTATTTTAGCGCCATTTTTATGCTATTTTTGCGGCTGGTACCGAGGAAAACTGCATATATGACAAAACTTTACATTCTGATCGCTTTATTCGCATCTATTCAATTTACTTATGGGCAAAACCTGACCGGAAAGATTACCAGCCAGCAAAATATTCCTTTAGAGGACGTTTATCTGCAGGGTATTCATTCGAAAAGGCATGCGCATACCGATTTGCAGGGCGATTTTTTGTTAAGGGAGGTCCGGAATGGCGATTCGGTGCGCATCACCAGGATTGGCTACCAGCCAGTAGTAGTTAAAATCAGTGGACCTGTTTTAAATCTTCAGTTAATTTCTTCGGATTTTCAGCTGGATGAGGTGGTTGTATCTGATGGCGTAAATCATTTATCCTCCGTTGCCGCTATTGATATCCAAACCAATCCGGTTAATTCCTCACAGGAACTACTTCGCAAAGTGCCTGGACTTTTTATTGGTCAGCACGCAGGAGGGGGAAAGGCTGAGCAACTTTTTTTAAGGGGCTTCGACCTCGATCATGGCACGGATATTAACATTAGTGTAGATGGCATGCCGGTAAATATGGTGAGCCATGGGCATGGGCAGGGATGTGCAGACTTACACTTTTTAATTCCCGAGACTGTAGAAAAAATAGATTTTGATAAAGGACCTTACCATGCAGATAAGGGTAACCTGGCCACAGCGGGTTACGTGGCTTTTGAAACCAAAGACCGGTTGGATGAAAATACCCTTAGCCTGGAGGGCGGCCGTTTTAATACTTTCAAAGGTTTGGGCATGCTCAACCTGATCAACAATACACGTGAATCCGCTTATCTGGCAGCTAGTTTTATCAAAACTGACGGTCCGTTCGAGGCCAGCCAGGATTTTAAGCGATTGAACCTTTTCGGTAAATACAATATTGTTTTAAAAAATCTGGATAAGCTAAGTTTTTCGGCCATGCACTTTAACAGCAGCTGGAATGCATCAGGGCAAATCCCTCAACGCGCCGTTGATCAAGGCCTGATTGGCCGCTTTGGCGCCATCGATTCAAATGAAGGGGGAAAGACAGACCGTACAAATATTAATTTAAAGTTTGACCATTATTTAAGTCCGGATACCTGGTTAAAGACCAATGCCTTTTACAGTAATTATAACTTTGAACTATACTCCAACTTTACCTTCTTTTTGAATGATCCGGTAAATGGAGATCAGATCAAACAAAAAGAATCACGAAACATCCTGGGCCTGGAATCAGTGCTTCATAAAAAATATAATTTATCAGGCTCAGACCTTGGCCTGCAGGCAGGTGTGGGATTTCGCTATGATATGGTGGATAGTTTGGAGCTTTCCCATACGGCAGACCGAATGGATGTGCTGGAACGTTTAAAGCTAGGTAATGTGGATGAGCTGAATAGTTACGCTTTCCTGAGTGCGCAAATAGATTTTGGCAAACTAATGATCAATCCTTCGGTGCGATTTGATTATTTTAATTTCCGGTATCAGGACCTGTTGAGTGGAGGCCAGGTTTCAAATAAGGGGCAGGGAATTGTAAGTCCGAAGCTAAATTTTCTGTATAATCAAAGTAAGGACCTACAGTTTTTCCTAAAGCTTGGAAAAGGTTTTCACAGCAACGATACCCGGGTTGTGGTGAGCGAACAAACTGAGCGTACCTTACCGGCCGCCTATGGAGCCGATTTGGGCTTAAGCTATAAACCCGCACCGAGGTTAATTTTAAATGCGGCCCTGTGGTATTTGTATCTTCAACAAGAATTTGTATATGTGGGTGATGCAGGCGAGGTAGAACCAAGCGGCCGTACGGCCAGAAAAGGGATAGATTTTGGCCTACGCTATCAACTTACCAATTGGTTATTTTTAAATGGCGACATTACCTACAATCACGCCCGTTCTTTGGATGATCCCGATGGTCAGAATTATATTCCCCTTGCACCTCCTTTTACCTTTACAGGTGGCTTGAGCGTAAAGTCTTATCATCATTTTTCAGGCAGTTTAAAAATGCGTTACCTGGCCTCCCGCCCGGCAAATGAAGACAATTCTATAGTGGCCAGGGGATATTTTATTACAGATGCCAATATCAATTACAGCTGGAAGCGGTTTACTTTCGGCATAGTAAGTGAAAATATATTTAACAGGGCCTGGAATGAGACGCAGTTTGCCACCGAATCCAGGCTGCTTAACGAAGCTACCCCGGTAGAAGAGATTCATTTTACGCCAGGCACACCATTTAATATTCGTGGCACCATTAGCGTAAGGTTTTAATATCGATTAACAGATATACATCAACTCTTTGATTTAGAAAAGGAACCCAAAAGTAAAATATAGATTGAATAATTCGGCAGAATGAATATTCACCTTTATCGTTCTGCCATAATTAACACCGTGTATTTTAAGGCTCCCATAATCAATGTTTGTCATTGGAAGCATCAATATTTATCACTTAAAAATCACCAGAATTGGGGACGGAGCACTTTTGGCGAAACATCCGGCATTTTGTATAAGTATTTTGATCTGCTCGGATGCATTAATCATCCGGTAGGCAGCTATTTTGGAAATTCATTGAAGATAATCGAAGCTTTAGTTTGCATTATTAAGTTTATTAATGCAATTTTGTTGCAATTTGAAAAGGGAAGATATATATCTGCAATATTTGCAAAGTGTTTTAGCCGTTTGGCTAATAATACTTTTTGTGGGCACCTCATTTTTCCAGATTTTTCACCACCATCATCAGGATTTACCCACGCATAAACACAATAGCCAAACATCCATACAGAAATGGGTTAAAAGTTGTGAAGTGTGTAACTACCTGGCGCATCATCATGCGGTAGCTATTTTAACCGCTCATCATTTCGAATTAACAGCACCGGTAAAACCTACTGTGTCATTTGCAGGTAGGTATTATATTGGTTGCTATAAATTTACGCTGCAGGGCTTTACCAATAAAGGCCCTCCAGCCGTCATTTCCTGAAACCTGGTTTCATATGTTTAGCAACGCCCAAGCCGGGCGGTTTTTTCCTATTTCCCAATTTTTAACCGGTTAACCGAATTCATTTCGGTTGGCTCAATCATTCGCGTTAGCGTATCAATTTTTCTATGAAGAAAATGATGATGCTATTATTAAGCACATTCTTTTGTCTAGGGTTATTTGCCCAAACCTACCCGGTAAATGGCCTGGTTACTGATGGTTTTCATCACCCGCTTTCGGGGATAACCGTAAAATTAAGCAATACTAATGTTTTTGCGTTGAGCGATTCTTTGGGCAGATTTTATTTTCAGCTTGCCAATGGACCGTACGAAATACAGGTAAATGCAATGGGTTTTCATCCCCTTAAAAGCAAAATCATGGTTGATGGGAAAGCTATTCAAACGGCTTTAGAACTACAACCGCATACCCGTTTGCTGAAGGAAGTAACCATCAAAAGTAAAGCGAATGAGGAGCGCATCAGGGAGGAATCGTTAAATGTAGAAATCGTAAAAGCCGATTTCATTCAACGCAATTTGGGCGGAAGCTTAATGAACACCCTGCAACGCTTACCGGGGATCAAAACCATTGGCATTGGTTCCGGGCAATCCAAGCCTTTGATACGCGGTTTGGGTTTTAACCGGGTGGTAGTAGTAGATAAAGGAATAAAACATGAAGGGCAGCAATGGGGGGCCGACCATGGGTTAGAAATTGACCAGTTTGCTACCGAAGAAGTTGAGCTTATAAAAGGCGCTGCCTCTTTTGCTTACGGTGCAGATGCCATTGGTGGTGCCATCAATATCAAAGCGCCAGCTATGCCTGCACCCAATAGCTTTGGGGGCGATGTAAACTTAATTGGCAAAAGCAACAATGCTTTATATGGTACTTCAGTAAGGCTATTTCAAAGAAAGGAAAAACTCTTTTTCGACGGCCGGTTTACCTATCAGAATTATGGCGATTACCGGGTGCCTACAGATATTTTATATGTGTATGATTTTGCAGTTGGCCTGCACAAAAACTACTTGAGGAATACCGCAGGCAGGGAAACCGGCATCCATTTCAATACCGGGTACGTGACTGAAAAATTTAAAACCATATTTTACCTGAGCAACACGTACAGCAAAAGCGGATTTTTCGCCAATGCCCATGGTTTAGAGCCTAGAAGAGTTGATACAGACTTACATGATGCCAGCGCACGCGATATTTTGATGCCCTCGCAACAAGTAAACCATTTTAAATTGATTAACAGCAGTACCTGGGTAAAAGGCAATCATCACCTGGAGCTGGAATTAGGTTATCAGCGTAATTTCCGTCAGGAATACAATCACTATGTTAATCATGGTTATATGCCACCAGTTTATCCGGCTACGATGAATATCCCAATTGATCTGGAGAGGGAATTCGATAAACAGGTTTACTCGCTCATGGGAAAAAATCAGATCAAGCTGGGGAAACACCTGTTGCAAATTGGCCTTAACGGCGAAATGCAAGACAATCTGATTAATGGCTGGAGTTTTTTAGTGCCTGGCTTTCAGCAAAGAAGTTTGGGTTTGTACGCTTACGATAAGTTGAAAGTAAACGACAAGCTGCTGCTGCATGGAGCGCTAAGGTATGACATGGCACAAGTGAATTTGTTCGGTTATACGGATTGGTTCTTTTCTGAAACTGCCAATGGTTCGCAGGAAAAGTTGTTGAGGGCAGCTAACCTGAACCGAAACTTCAAGAGTTTGGTTTGGTCGGTTGGGATGAACTACAACGTTGGTTTGTTCGAATTAAAAGCAAATGCAGGTAAGAGTTTTCGCATGCCTATAGCAAAGGAATTGGGTGCAAACGGTGTAAACTACCATTATTTTAGTTACGAGAAAGGCAATCCAAACTTAGATCCGGAGCAATCTTACCAGGCAGATTTTTCAGTTGCATTTAAAACAGAAAAATGGCAGGCCAGGTTAAGTCCTTTCTTCAATTATTTCCCGAATTACATTTATTTAAACCCTACACCGGCACACGATTATTTCTATGGTGCTGGTAACCAGGTTTTCGGATATGCAGAAAGCGAAATGGTGCGCTATGGCGGCGAAGCGCAGGTAAAATACCAGTTTAATAAACAGTGGGGCTCTGAAGTATTGGTAGAATACTTATACGCCAGGCAACTGTCGGGAGATAAAAAAGGATATACTTTACCCTTTTCTCCTCCTGCTTCGGCATTATTTAATTTAACCTATTCGCCACAAAAGTTTTTGGGTAATGCAGGTTCCTACTTCTCGTTAGATTACCGCATTACTTCTGCACAAAATAACATTGTGCCGCCAGAACGAAAAACGGCAGGTTATCATCTGTTTAATTTCCAGGCAGGTACGAGGCTTCAAATTGGGTCATATCTGCTTAATATTAGCATGCAGGTACAGAATGTGTTCAATACCAGATACCTCAATCATACCAGTTTTTACCGCTTAATCAGCTTGCCCGAACAGGGTAGAAATGTAGTGCTGTCTGTAAAAATACCTTTCAGTTTCAATCATCAACCATAATTAAAACCCATGAACAAACAACAATTTCCATTGCTCGTTTTAGGCCTTCTCCTTTGCTTTTCCGCTTGTAAAAAAGAGGGCGAAGCAATCGATACCGAATATCCGGTAATTGACGTAAGCGGAACAGCTTTTCCTCAGCAGTGCTCGGTGATTAAACGAGGCGAAAAATTCGTTTTCAAAGCAAAGCTGAGCGACAATGCCGAACTCGGGTCTGTAAGTATCGATGTACACCACAATTTCGACCATCACAACCACAGTACTGAAGTGAACGAATGCAATTTAGGTGCGGTAAAGCAACCTGTAAAGCCATTCTTGTTAATCAGGGATTTTCCACTGTCAGCAGGCCAAAAAACACACGAAATAGCGCAGGAAGTAACTGTGCCGGCTGACGTTGATGCAGGCGATTATCATTTCCTGATTCGCCTTACTGATAAAGCAGGATGGCAAACGCTTAAGGGATTAAGTATCAAAATTAATTAACAAACCATCAATTATTTTAAAACACAAAAAAAATGAACACTAAAAACAAACTTAAAGCTGCTGCATTATTTATATTATTTACGGCTGGTTTTTCCGCTTGTAAAAAAGACACCGATACGCCAACACCAGAACCCGTTGTTACCGCAAAAGAGCAAAAATTTGTTCGGGTGTTGGTGAGCGATGAAACATCGGCCATTTTAACCCAAATAGATCCCTTTACAGCTAAAATATCAACTTTTACGGGTAAATATCCCTTAGCCAGTATTTATGGAACGGCATCTGGCCGCTACGCTGCAGTGTTGTATGGTGCAGAAAACCTGGTAGAAGTTTTTGATAGCGGTTTGCAATCTCACGATGATCATGTAGATGTAGATGGGATTGCCAAATGGGCTGCTATTACTGCCAATGGCATCAAACCCACCCATTTTAAAAGTAAGGGAAATGAATCTTTAATTTTTAACGATGGAGACGGTACACTGAGTGTGGGCAGCGACGCGGATTTCAATACGGCAAATGCAAAATTTAAAGTCGTAAATGCAGGCTTATTGCCACACCACGGTGCTATGGCGCAATTTACCAATGGCAACTACGCCATTACTGCCACCAATACCGCAGGGGCATCTCCAACTAAGGTAATTGTTACCGATAAAAACGGAACATTGGTGCATGCAGCTACACAAAACATTGGCAATATACATGGCAATGCAAGTGATGGGCAAAATGCCGTGTTTGGTGCTTTTACCACACCTGCAGCAACTGCCGGTGGTGTTTTGGTAGTAGAGCAAAATGGTGCACAACGCCTTATCCCAAATCCCGATGGTTTTGGTGCATTTCGCCTGGCAACGATCCTGTATGCAGAAAGTGCCAAAAAACTTATTGGATATGTAGCCACTAAAGGCGCTTACCTGATTGATCTTACAGCCAATCGCATTAGCCCAATTTACGCCGGAGCAGATGCTTTTCAATGCAAGGTAGATTATGCGGGTAAAAACTTATTGGTGTTAACCCTTGATGGAAAACTCAGAATTTACGATTTAGCTTCTGGCAGCCTGAAAAAAGAAGGTGCAGCAACAGCTGCAGTTGTTGCAACCGATACGTATAAACCAGTTTTAGAAGCCACCTCCAAATATGCATATGTGGCGGTTCCGGGAGCTGGTGAAGTGCAACAAATAGATTTAACAGATTTTAGCAAAGTAATTAAACACAAAGTATCTGCCAGACCAGTGAGGCTAACCTTATTTGGTTTTGAAAGTAGTGCAGGCCATAACTAAGAAACCGAAGCCGATTAAGATGAAAAATTCAATCAGTAAATTAATCACCTGGCTATTGCTGCTGGTGGTTTTTGCAGCAAGCTGTAAAAAAGATTCAGAACCCACTATAGCTTCGCCAACAGCTACCAATGTGGAAATAGGGACAGCAAATAACAGGCAGGGCATAAGGGGAAGAGACTTCCATTTGAATGCAGATGTTATAGCCGGAGAAAAAATAAAAGGGGTAGAAGTTAAGATCTTGCAGAAAGCCGGACAAACTTATACCGCATCATGGAAACTCGAAATGGCGTGGGAGCAGTATAATGGGGCAAAAAATACCAATGTACACAAGCATTTTACCATCCCGGCAGATGCACCAGAAGGAAAATATGATTTCTGTTTCATTGTGTTGGATGAAAACGGAACAAAGCTGGAAATGAAAGAAGATTTTACCATCATTGATGCCGCCAATATCCCCGTTGATCCGAAAATCGGACGAGATATTTTCTCGCGAAACGGTACCATGATTTACTACATGGATACCTTTGTAGAGCAAGAGCTTATTTTTAAAAAAGGCCACGAATTTACCGCGCATGCCCAGGTAAGTGAAATTAAGGGTGATGGGATTTTGTACACGGTTCTCATCAAAAGAAAAGCAAGTTATTTTCCTGAATCGGTAGATAAGCTTGATCTGAACAAAGCCATCGTAATTTCTAAAGTCGAACACAAAGGCCTTCCTAGTGCATCAAAAGTATCAACGTTAAAGCTGGTGAACGGAGTGTATGGTGGCGAAACCATCACCATAGGAGCAGAAAAAGATGGTAACGAACCAACGGCAAATCTGATCAGCGGCGAAAAAGCCTGGGAATCGGGAAAGTATAACCTGGTGATTCTTTATAAAAACACAACTTACAATAGCAGTACCTACAAATCAATTCCGGTTACAATAGTTTATTAAATTGAAAAAGAAAAGCTGTCTTTTTAGTATTTCGATCAGCCTGATGTTGATCATTACCTTCCTGTTAGGCATGCTATCCGGGGCTGTATTAGTTTTACACCTAAATTAACCTGTAGCAAAGCGGATAACGAAAGTTATTCGCTTTGTTAATTTACCAGCAAATAAAGGGCTATCATTTTGGGATTCCGTCAAAAGTTTCAGCGAAATCCCCAATTCATATCGGGTTTGATTATTTTTTCAGTTTCCATGCAAGTAATTCTTGGCTTTTAATATATTGAAGAATTATTTATCTCACTTTTTAGGAGGGCAATTTTTGATAATATCCAAAAATTAGTTTGATCCTATATTTAAGGTGGAGGTTTTAAAACTGGATATTAGCCCATTTTGAGCGATGATCCGATTCAATATGCTGATTTTTGAAGAGGTAAAACATAAAAATCTGCGCCAATAGATACGTCAAATAGAGCGTGTTTTATTAAGCAAATTATATAGAATAGCAGAGAAAAAGCTATGTTTGAAGTAAGCAGAAAATACTTTTATGGGATAAAAAAAACTCATTCAGTGCACCCTTCAAACAAAAAAAGCCCGTCTTTCGATGAGCTTTTAATCAGTAGGGTCAACCCGCGGAAGTTCGACCCTTTTTGAGCATTGTGAAGCTGTGGTTAATTTTGATAAAGTTTTGAACAACAAGATGGAGGGACAGTATAGGAAAAAGAAATTATTCGATGACAATCGA
>Ga0308165_1000302_pt1 | contig 105348 bp, 87 predicted proteins | sample PhyWR2_FD_201032 | JGI IMG/M metagenome (GOLD analysis project Ga0308165, IMG submission 201032) | Phyllosphere microbial communities from UC Gill Tract Community Farm, Albany, California, United States - DLSLW.R2 | ecosystem: Host-associated > Plants > Phyllosphere > Unclassified | place: USA... | reverse complement strand
GATGCCGATGCCGATGCCGATGCCGATGCCGATGCCGATGCCGATGCCGATGCCGATGCCGATGCCGATGCCGATGCCGATGCCGATGCCGATGCCGATGCCGATGCCGATGCCGATGCCGATGCCGATGCCGGTGCCGGTGCCGGTGAGGCGGGCGCCACATGCTTTGCTTTCTTGATGCATGCCTGTGCCTCAGGCGTGAGCAGCAAAGCGTCCAGCAGCTTCTGGGTGGGAACCAGCGGCGAGCTTGAGCCCCGCAGGCCTGCACGGGCCTTCTGGTCGCGCTCGATCAAGCCACGCTCTTCCAGCCAACGGACAGCACGGTGCACGGTCTCCACGCTCTTACCGGACTCAGTAGCCAGCGTGCTGCGGCTGGCTACAACCGCGCTGCGCGGCGCGCGCAGATTGATCTTTTTGACGATTCGCACGATTACACGCAGGAAACCGTCGGGTAGCTCTTTGAACGCAGGAATCTCGTCAATCGATGCAATAGCGCGAGAAATCCCGGAAGGATAAATTGTGGGTAAAAAAGTCATTCTGGTCTTTTTTGGGCAAAGTTTTCCCCTTGACGCGTTTTGCGATGAATGACTAGAATGACCTGGAGAGACGAAAAAGCACCGAAGCTCGTAATTTCTTGGCTTTTTCGTCCGGCAGGGGTCTCCTAGTTCTCATCTAGGCGCCAATCCGAACGCTCCCTTGGATTCGTCCAGGGGAGCTTTTTTTTGGGCGGTTCCAGCTAGGTCATAGGTGGGCTCCTCGCAAATCTGCACCCCGAAAACGACTGAACCCTGCAGAGCAGGGTTCAGTAAGGGGGGGAGTGGTGCCAGTTCGTGCCACCTGGTTAAGCCTTGTAGGTGGCGGCATCAAGCATCTGTCGGTGCTAGGAGGTCTGTAATCGTGCGGCCGTACATAGCTCGCTGACCCGGTGTCGAGGCTCAAATTTATTAAACATTTAATAACTGGCTGGTCGTGCAGCAGGAATGGTCTGCCGAGGCTATCGCCTGGCGCGACCAAGTTCTGACCTGTACGTGGGTCCCCAGCATTGGAAAAAATTATTAAATGTTTAATAACGCGGCAAGCAGATGCTGCAAAGGCTTGTACATCGATGACCCGGACGTCCTGCAGGATCAAATACTCATGGTCAGACGTACTGATAGAAGCTGCCGGTATCGATTCATCTGCTGCAATCGTCGATGAGCCTAAGCCACCAGCACCCTTATGGAACATCCGGGTCGCACGCGCTATATCCATCAGTTCAAGGCAAGGCAATCTTTCGATCTGCAATTCCACCCCAACCGACTTGAGCGCTGCAGCGATGGAGCACTCATGAGTGATAAAGGAAAGTTGCCCAAGCACCTTGAGTAGCGCATCTTCTGCAGCGTCGCTGCTTTCGAGACATACCGCATAGCCAGTCGACTTTTGTTGAAGAAAGAACGTGCTGCCCATGGACGGCGACCAATTTATTAAATGTTTGATATTCCAGTAAACCGATCCGGTGGAGCCGTGTTCATCCATGGCGGGGTCGTTCATCGTGATCAGGCAGCCCTGGTCGGGTGTCCTGACAGGGGCTATAGCTATCCATGCGCCTGACTCGCCTGAGGATGGGTCGACACCAGCATTGCACGCACGCATCATCTTGGCGGTATCAGTCCATGTCACATGCATGAGCCGAAAGCCATGCAATCTTCCGATCAGCAGTTCCGATCCAGCCGTGTCGAGTGCTGCAGCCATGGAAGGCCCTTGAGGGCTGAAAAAATAGGGCCCCCGTACCTTAGCGATGTCGTCTGCCGGCGCCGGTTCTTTCCAGAGAACTGCCCCAAGGTCGGATAGCTCGTCTTGCAGAAATAGTGAGCTCGGCAGGGGAGGCGACCAAGCTGTTAGATGTTGGGCAAAGCGGCCTCGCTGCATTGCGGCTGCCAGCGGCAGCCCGTGAGCCGAGGTCTGGCCAGTTGTTTCGCCAGGAGCGAGAATTATTAAATATTTAATAATTCGTGTAGGCTGGTCATTCGGGGCACCTGGAGCCGAAGTGGATCCAGAACCGATCTGTCCAGGCCCCATCGCAGAGCGCCGAATTATTAAACATTTAATAATGCATGAAGTTCTCTCACGCGCAGGCGCTCCATGCGTGATCCCTGTCGCCTGCTTGAAGTCCCCTTCCGTCGCCGCGGCACCCGGTGCGCAGCGGCTTCTGAACCAATGTTGTTGGTCCGCCTGCCAAGAACCAATTATTAAATGTTTAATAATTTCATGGTCTGCACGGGTACGCCAGCGACCACGCAGCAACAGATGCCGGCTGGAGGTGGGAGGGTGCGAACGCAAACCCACGTCTTACTCCTGCGCGGATGTTCCTGCCGTCTCAGTCACGGCGTTCTTGCCGAACCTGCCAAGAAGCTGTTCGAGCGCTTTGCTGAATTCTTCTTGTTGGGCTTCTTCGATCTGAAGGCTCAGATCAAATTGCCCTCCCTCTTGGCGCAGGATGCCATTGCTGTAGCGGAAAATTTTGCCAACCTTCTTTTTCTGCGAGGTGCGTGGCTCCTTGTCCAGCAGCTGCGCGCACTGGTTGATCATCCAATTGACCGACTGGCCATTGGAGTTGAAGATAGACGCCAATGAACTGGCCTTGTCTTCGGAAACCTTGCGTGCGACTTTTGCCAGGTTTTGCGCAATGTAGGCAGGAAAGCGCTCGGGGTTGAGCCGAACGATCTGCAACGTTTCTTCCGGCAACTTGCGGAACGCCGTATAGAAGCTCAGCTGCGTTTGAGAAATTCCGGTTTTCTTGGCGACCTCGGCCTGTGTCAGTCCCTGGGCATACATCTTGTCGAAGAAAAATGCGCGGTCGAGGTCGCAATGCTGCTCGCGCGACTCGTTATGCTCATAACCGAGCCAAGCTGCCGCCATCGGGGTCAAGTCATGGTGGACTTGTGCTGCCAGTGAGTCTTTCACCTTATGCACTCGACATGCAGTGACACGTGTCCAGCCATCAGCAATGATGAAACGCTCGGGCTTGTCCGGATGCGGAATCACATGGATGACTTCGTACTGCCCGTTGGCTCGCAAGCTCTCCGCGCGTTCGCGCAGTACTTCCGGAGCATAGACTTCGCGCGGCGCAAACGGGTTCTCGTCAATCAGTTCCAGCGCAATGGTGCGGATATCGCGTCCGTCTGCCATGGTGGTTTGCGAGGGCGGGTCGGCCTCGATGGTCGACGGCGCGGAATAGGGCTTGAAAGCAGGAAGAGGTGTTTTGCCCGACAGGCTTGATTGATGCGCTCTGGCGGCCAGGTCCATAGCCTCAGACACACCTACGCGTTGGTGTTTTGGCTTGATAGGAGATGTGGTCATGGTCGTTACTCGTTGGCATCAAAACCGGGCTGGGACACATTGAACTCGCTGGCGATCACTCGTGCAAATTGGTAAAGACTCTCTGCTGCCTTGCTGTTGGGATCCTTGAGGATGACAGGCATGGATGCAGGAACGTCATCGGCGTCGATCTGTCGTGTGAACGCTATCGAGTGGGGAATCTGCACTGGCAGAATTCGGTTCGGATAGGTCTTGGTCAGGATCGCGTAGTTGTGTTCCACATGTTTGCGACCGATCTGCGCCTTGTTCACCAGGATCGAGAGATCAATTGGCCTCTTCGCCAGTTTCTGCACTTCTTCAAGGTTGAACTGCAGGGCATCGAGCGCCCGCAGACAACTGCCTTCAGGTTCCACCACGGTAAGTATCTTGCCGGCCAGATGGGCGAGATAAGTGAACGCCACGCTCACAGGAGTAGTGCCTGGAGTCGTGTCCACAAGAATGACGTCGTAGTTCTTCGACAGGAACGCCCTGTTGCGCAGTACGAACTCCTCGGCCTTTTGCTCCCGGCCCATGGTCACGATCAGTGCAGGATTGGTGGAGTCGAGCTCTACGTCAGAGGGAATCAGGTCAAGAAAGCCGCCCTCGATAACAGGGATAATGAATTCGCCCAAATCATCCGGCTTGTCACCACCCTTGAGCAGCAGCGTGCCGATGTGTGGGTGATAGGTTTCCGTTTCGATACCCAGCATATTGGTCGCCGATGCCTGGGGATCGGCATCGATGAGCAGAACTCGATAGCCGGAAAGCGCCAAGGCTGTGGCCAGATTCACCGTAATGGATGTCTTGCCGATGCCTCCTTTGGTCATACGTGTCACTACGATGGCTGGCAGTTTCGTGTTCACGGCCATTGCCCGCTGTATGGCTTCCGGCGTGGTGTTTGCAAGCCTGGCGCGGATGTTTAGCATATCCCGGGGCTTGTACTTCATCTGGCGCTGGCCCTCGGGCAGCTTTTCGCTTCCACTTAGCCGCATCAAGCGCCGGTTATCCAGTTCAAGACCCAAGAGCGACAGGGCGACAGACGCCTTGACGTTGGGTTCGATCGGCATTGGGATAGACATGGCAGATGCAACAGAGTGGAGCTGAAAGAGAGTGTATAGGCTTTCTTCCTCGGCATGGATGTTTTTTTTAGCAATTGGCAAAAAAATCATCCAAGAGGAATAAGGGTGCTGTCGCTACCAAAGAGCGATGGTGATGTGAACCCCCGCTATGCCGCAGATCTGATACATCCATCAGCCGGCGATCCATAGGCACTTGCTTTGTTGGCGGCCCATGTTGGAAGACGTTGAGGCGGCTTATCGGAAATCTTTTGCCTGAGCACCGCAATTATTAAATGTTTAATAATTTCGTTGCAGATCTAGATTCTTAGAGGTCCGGAGTACTGTTCTCATCCGATTGCTAGCGCAATCCGCCCTTGGTGGATGAGCGTACACAGCTGCTCAGCGCCAAGATTGTTGAGATCGCGCAGGTGTGTCGTCGCTATCGCCGCATCCACGACCTGCTGCGCCCGGAGTTCCCAGGCGTCAATCACAAGCGGGTGTATCGGCTGTACAGCCAAGCACAACTGGCGGTTCGCAAGCGCAAGAAGGGGCGGCGCGCGCTGCCAGCGAACGCGGGCCCCTCACGGCGGCAACGCATGTCAATGAAGTCTGGAGCATGGACTTCGTCTCCGACAGCTTGGCAAAACATTGGTTCGAGACGCTATCACAGGCGCGATCCCCGATTGCAAGCTGGCGCCAAGACTACAACCAAGTGCGACCGCACAGCAGTCTCGGGCGAATACAGCCGGCAGAGTTCGCTCAACGCCATCGCATCATCAATCAGAGAGCCGGCTTCCAGCAAAGAGATCAAGTAAGCTTTAACCCGAACTTCCGACTGATTGGTCTGGCAGAAGGAGGCAGGTCACGAGTTGTCATTGCCTTGCGTCGACTGCACAAGTATTCGCTTTTGTCCTGAGCCCATCATGTGTGGCTTCGATCAAGATCTCGGGTGGTTTGACCTATAGCGCTATTTGGTGGCTGATCGTCTTCGTTGATGCAGTTCAAGGCTTGTCGCGTCATAGGGCGGCCTTTTGCCGTGGTGATGAGAGATGAGAACGGAAAAATGTTAACCTCTGCTTCCGCGACGAATCAACATTACATGTTTATAGCGATGCGTTACTATGTAAGCTGGATTGAACTATGGTCCAGCACTGCGGGGCATCTAACTAACGGTCCGCCAAACGCTTACTTTAGGCAATTGCGCAATGCAAGAAGTTGCATTGTTCTTGGGGGAGGCAAGCTACCTGCCAGGTAGCCAGAGCATGCGCAGCCTCCCTTCGTTTTGCAACCTCGCCTATGACGGTGACCGCGATCGATCGCGAACCGCGACTGACGGGCATCACCGACACATTGTCCACTAGCGTGATGCAGGCCCAGCTGCTCAGCAGCCCTTCTGGGAGACCTTGGGCACCACTCTCGACGAGCTGGACCGGCGTCGTTCACGCCCGGGTGAGCGCCACTTCAGACGCTCGGAACTGGATAAGCTTCTCTGGCCGACGTCGACAGGCGCTTTAACCTTGAACTGCATACCCTGAAGGTCATTGCCGAGGGGGCCGTCGGCTAGCCAGCCACGGTCAAGCCTATCAGGCCACGCTGCAGCGCAATGAAGCGCGCTACGTGGAGGTCAACACCGAGGTCGCTCGCTAAGGGCTGGATCGCGCCCGCTCTGCTGGTGCTCGACGATCTCTTCCTGGCCTGGCGCATCGCCAATGTGAGCGCCGAGTTGCTGCAATCCATAGTACGCCAGCGCTAGTCTGCGCCGTACCATCGTCATCACTTCCAATCGCGTGATACAGGACTGAAGCAAGGACCTTGGGGATGCGACCAAGATGACGACCCATCTGGACCGACCCAAGCACCGCTGCGTGATGCTTGAGTTCGAGGGCAAGAGCTTCCGCCTGAAGGAGGCTGCCGTGCGCATCGTTCTAGAACGAAATTCATGCGCATCGAACGGGTTGACCCGTCAGCGGACGATTGGACGGGCGAACACATCAATGGCAAAGGCCACGTTGATACGAGAAGAGAACTTGCTGGGCCTATTCCTGGCTTCATCATCTCAAGAGCTGAAGCCTCCACGAAACCCGGCATGGTTCAAGCAGATGATTTGCTGTACAGCAAATCAATGCCGATTGACTTACATTAGCTGTACAGCTAATATAGATGAAATGCCAAATAACTCCTTTGATCTACTGGAAAATTTTGTTTCTGAGTTGAGCGAAGCCGCTTCAATGTCCGTGTTGATCAAGGAAACCGAAGTGTCCTTCGACGCCGAACAAAAGAGTGCTCAACTAGATGCACGCCTGCGCATGCTGCTTCCAATGGGCGATGCCGTTGAGCTCGCAATTAAAGTTCTGAAGACCGGCTATCCGCGGGACATCAGAGTCGCCATGCGTCAACTCGACTTCTATAAAGCGGCCCATACGAGTTTGCCTGTTCCTCTTGAGCTGTGTGTGGTGGCGCAATACTTGAGTCCCGGTGCGCGCAATGAATTGAAGCGAGCTGGAATCAACTACTACGACGGTACGGGCTCAATGTATTTCAAGCATCGTACCTACCTGATCGTGAAGGAGCGCGAGGCGAGGCATCGCCCAGTACGCAGGCCTGTGAAATTCTTTTCTGGAGCGCGAGAACAAGTCGTTCATGCGTTGCTCGAGCATTGGCTCCGTGCCGATGATGCTGAGGAAGCCTACCTGTCAGGCGCCGAGTTGGCACAGCAGGCGCAAACTTCGCCGTACACCGTCTCTCTCACGATGCAAGAGATGGAGCGAGAGGGCTGGGTGGAAACTTCAGGAAAAGGTCCATCGCAGCGCCGGCGTGTGACGGACCCTGCAGGCATCCTCGATGCGTGGGCAGCAGACTGGATTGCGCGACGTGAACCAACAATCCGTTGGTATGCCTATGCTCCAAAGTCAAATCCAACGGAAATGGTTTTGTCTCATCTCGCGGACCGTGAAGGTTGGGCATTGACCGGAGCGGCTGCGGCGAATGCGGTGTTGCACCACCTCACCCAGGTTGACAGAGTTCAGGTCATTGTTCCTCCAGGACAGGCTGAAGCTTGGGGGCAACAACTAAAGCTGAAGCAGGCCGAGAAAGGGGCAAACATCGTATTCGTTGAGCGTTCAGGTGCGTCCCTGATGTTTCTTGAGGCCGATGCCGAAAGGCCAGGCTCGCGCTTTGCGAGTCGTTTTATTCAATATTTGGACTTGCTGGATGGGTATGGCCGCAACAAAGAACTTGCTGCGGAATATCGGAACAGAGTCTTGAAAATCCAAGTCAACCAATGATCACCAAGTTCAAAACAGCTGATGGATACAACAACGACCTTACCCGTGACTGCGAAACAGTTCTAGTGGTTCTCTTGCAGGCGTTTGGATCTCTCAAGAGCACCCTTCGGCTGGTCGGCGGTCTGGTCCCCCGCTACCTCACTCCTGAGCAACCCCCAGAGATTCCTGCACATGCTGGCACGACGGACATTGATGTTGTCTTGAATGTATCGGTGCTAGCTGCCAAGGGCACCTACGACAAACTGCGCCGACAACTGAAAGACAGCGGATTTGTGCCCTATGAGCCAGAGCCCGGCAAGGTCAGCAGTTGGCAATGGGTTTACGTGCTCAACGGCCATCCCGTGCTGATCGAGTTCCTTCAGGACACCGAGGATCCGGCTCAAAACGGACGCTTGAGCACGGTTGACGGGGAAGGTGTTTCCGCTGTCCAGTTTCTTCATGCGGGCGTCGCGCACGATTGGTTTGAAGAGCGCAGAGTCACGGTAGATTTACCAGGAGGAAACGGGATCGTCACCGAGGTCGTGCGCTTTGCTGATCCGGTGGCCTTCATGATTTTGAAAGCCGTGGCGTTTCATCAGCGGCATGAACATAAGGACGTTGCCGATCTGATCCACATCATGCGTTACTGGCGAAGCCTGGACGAGCTGGTAGCGCTGTACGCTCAGCGCTTGCAGAGCGGCCCGCATACCGAAATACTTCAAGAGGTGCTCGAGTTGTTGGCAGAACACTTCTGTGATGACGCGGATGTGGAGGGATGGCGCAAGGATGGACCGTCCAAGTTTGCCAATTTTCATCAGATTGGCCAGCCGGGAAGCGACGAATTTGTTCGCGAACAGCGCGAAGTCAGTGGCATGGTCGAGTACTTCATCGAACAAGTCCGTCTATAGGCTGCAACAGCAGCGATAAGTAGCCGAAAATGTTCAAAAGCCGTCAGCGCTAAAACACCCGCGGCTCGGCTCCAGGTATTGCCGGCCGTTACATCGCCAATTCGCCCTGGCGCTGTCCGCCGGCCAGTTGCTGGCCTGGTACGGCCAGAAAACCGGGCAGGCGAAATTTCTACAGGCTGCCAAGGCCATAGAGGACGGGGTCGCCGCAGCCATCGCAGCGGGCGAAGCCACCAAGGACGTATCCCTGGGCACACAGGCCACCGGCCAGGCGCTGGTCCAGCGGCTGCGGGCCGCATGAGCGCCCTGCTGTCAGGGGCCCGCGACTGCCACACGCACGTCATAGGCGAGGGAAGGCGCGGCGCTGGCCCATGGCGACAGACCGTCACTACACGCCGGGCCTGGCATCGGTGGCCGACCTGAAGGCCCATCTTAACCGGATGGGGCTGCAAAGGGCGGTGTTCCTCCAGCCCAGCGTCTACGTCACTGACAACGGATTCCAGATCGAAAGCCTGGCTCAACTGGAAGGCAGCGCACGCGGCGTCGCGGTGATCGACGAAGGCATAGACGGCGTCGCACTTTGCGCACTGCTCGCTGCAGGCGTGCGGGGCTACGGATCAACCACAAAAGCAGCGGCACCAACGATGTCGGCGCGCTGGTCGTGGTGCTGCAGCGCTGGGCCCCAGGGCTTCGCGGATGCCCCTGGCGCCTGCAGGTTTATGCCAGCCTCGACGCTATCGCCGCGGCAGCGCCCCGGCTGTCGGACCTCATGCTTCCACTGGTACTCGACCATTTCGCCATGACGCGGGTGCAGGCTGCGCCAACCGGCGCGCGCGTGCAAAGCCTGATCGGTTTCATGCGCAGCGCAAAAGCCTACATAAAGCTGTCGGCGGCCTACCGCATCGGCACTTGTGCCGCGACGGCCCAGTCCCTGGCGCGCATGTGGATGCAGACGCGACCCGATCGCGTGCTGTGGAGCAGCGATGGGCCACATACCAACCGCGAACCCGGCAAGGGCGCGCTGCAAACCAGCGCCTACGTGCAAGTCGCCCACGCCGAGCTGGCAATGCAACTCGCACACTGGGCGCCCGACACACGCAGCGCAGCGCTGCTGCTGGTGGATATCCGGCTACCTTGTACGGCTTTGAACGCTAGCGCCAGCCGGCACCACAGGACAGTGCGGGGCCGTGCTATGGCTTGGCCAAGCCCTGACTCTTGAGCAGCGCCGCCCAGTCCGCGGTGCTGGCCTGCAGTTCGCTGGCGGTTTCCTTGAGCGTAGTCGGTGCCGCCTCCATAGACATTGATGCGATCTTCTGCACCATCTCCGGTTCGGCCAGGATCTTGTTGAGCGCCGTGTTGAATCGCTGCGCCTGGGCGGGCGCGAAGCTCTTCGGAGCATAGAAGGTCCAGGTGCTGACCAGTTTGAGACCTGTCATTCCAAGCTCCTCGAACGTGGGGACGGCGGGCAGCAGCACAGAGCGCTTGTCGCCTGACACGGCCAGAACCTTGGCCTTGCCTTCCGTGTGCAGCGGCAGGGCATTGTTGAAGCCGATGGCGGCGGCGCTCAACTGCCCACCCAGCAGGAAGGGAATGATGGGCGTTGCGCCGCTGTACGGCACCGGGGTCACGGCAACGCCGGCCTTCTTTTCCAGCGCACTGGAGATGAGTTCGGGAATGCCTCCGGTCGAGGGCATGCCAACGTTCGCCTGTGCGGGATTCTTCTTGAGATAGGCGACAAAATCCGCCAGCGTGGCGACGCCCGTGTGGTTGGACACCACCAGCGAGTAGGGAAAGCGGGCCACCTGTCCCAGACCGACAAAGTCCTTGAGCGTGTCGTATCCGGGCTTGGCCGATATCAGCGGCACGACGATGGTGGCCTGGTCGGAGGCGAACACCACGACGGAGCCGTCGGCGGGCGCCGACTTCACGAACTGCATGCCGAGTTGACCGCTGGCACCCACCTTGTTCTCGACAATGAAGGTTCTACCCAGCTCTTTGGACAGCTTGGGCGCCAGGTTGCGCGCGAGCAGATCGCCGCCGCCACCCGCAGCGAATGGCACGATGATGCGGATGGGCGGGCCCTCCTGTGCATGCGCGGTGAAAAAGCAAAGGCCTAGAAGCCCGACCGACGCGGCCTTGATCGCGATGTTTGTCATGAAAGTCTCCATTTTTGAGTTTTCTTCAGGCCCTGAAACAGGGATGCGCAATGCCCGGCGTCTTCATCTGGAGCGCGTAGATCGAGGTCTGCGCGGTCACGAACAAGGTTTTCAGATCGGGGCCGCCAAATGCGAAGTTGTAGGCGGTTTCAGGCAGCGCCATCGTTCCTATATGCCGGCCGTCGGGTTGGAACACCCAAATGCCGCCCGGTCCGGTGCAAAACACCTTGCCGTCACTGTCGACCTTCACACCGTCTGGATGTCCGGGCGTGATGTCGGAGTTCATATCGGCAAAAATCCTGCGGCGCAGCATCGAGCCATCGGGCGCGAGGTCTATGGACTGCAGATACATCACCGCCCGGGTGTTCGCTACATACAAGGTCTTCTCATCCGGCGACAGCGCCAGCCCGTTCGGATACTCCCCGCGCGAAACCAGCGCCAGCTCGCCATCTGGCGTGAGGCGGTAGATGCCCGAGCCTTCCCAGACGTTGTTGGCGTTCTCGGCGCTGGGGATCTCGCGATCTGCATACGGCACACGCATCGCAGGATCGGTGAAGAACAGCGTGCCATCGGAGCGGCAGATGACATCGTTGGGGCGACTTAGCCGTCCGCCCTGAAAGTGGGACACCAGGGTCTGCACCGTGCCGTCGGCCAGCGTTCGCGTCAGCCGTCGACCTTTTGGTTCGCATTGGACAAGGTAGCCGTTCAAGTCGAACGTCGTGCCGTTACCGCCCTGCGTCAGGCGAACGACGTTCAACGTGCCGTCGGCCTCCAGTCGATACAATTTGTCGGTACGCAGGTCGGCGAAGATCAGGTAGCCGTCGGGGTGCCAAGTCGGGCCTTCGGTCAAGACAAAGCCCGTGGCCAGTTGCCGCGCAGCGCCGGGCTCCACCACGTCGCTGATTCTCAAGTCTTCCATTCCAGCACTTCCTTTTCTTTCGTATTCCCGGCATCTGCCAAGCTGGTAAAAGTCTAGGAAATTCGACGCGCGCCAGGTTTCCCTTTCGGCAATCCAGCCTGACCAATGAGAAAGCGTCCAATGACTGCGGCCAGAAAATGTTCCAACCCGATTTGAAAACCCTGCGCCTTCTGGCCGACGTATGCGACACCGGCAGTGTGACCCGCGCAGCCGAGCTTTCCCACCTCGAGCCGTCTGCGGTCAGCAAACGCCTGACGCAGCTCGAAGCCATGGCGGGCGTAGCGCTGCTAGAGCGCAACCGGCACGGTTTTAGCCCCACAACTGCAGGCCGCCTGTTGTTGGAGCAGGCGCGCGCGGTGCTGTTCGCGCTGAACCGCATGGACCGCGACCTGCAGGAGTTCAAGACTGGCATCAAGGAGCGCATCCGGCTGTTGGCGCCCACCTCGGCGATGGCCAGCCCTCTTTTGCATGACATTGCGGGATTCCTGGCGCTCGCATCCAACCAGGAAGTGCGCGTGGACCTGGAGGAAAAGTCCTCGTCCGATACCGTGCAGTCGATCTGCCGTGACGCATCCGCTGTGGGCATCTGCTGGCAAGGGGCAGCACATGACGGCCTGCAAACCCGGCCCTATCGCAGCGACAGGCTGGTGCTGGTGGTGCCGCACGGCCATGCGCTGGCACGCCAGCGCGCCATCGGGTTTTCCGAGACGCTGGCCTGGGCACAGGTCGGCCTGCGGCCGGGCACGGCCATTCATGCGATGCTGCAGAAGTCGGCGGCCAGCGTGCGCAAAACTGTCGACTACCGCCTGGTGGTCTCCAACTTCGATGTGGTGCTCAGAGTGGTCGAAGCAGGACTGGCAATTGGGGTTGTACCGTCGCAAGTCGTAGGCAGTCGTGGAGACATAGGCGTGCATTGTGTGGAACTGACGGATGAATGGGCATTTCGGCGGTTTTCCATCTGCGTGCAGGAACACTCCGCACTGTCGGAGATCGGCCAGAAACTGGTCGACCATCTGGTCAACTGCGCACACGCTACAGTGCCAGGCCTTTAGGCCTGCTGCACCACATCGACAATGCGGCGGCGAAGGCCGCGCAGCCCATGCAGGAACAATCAATTTCATGGAGGTTGCTTCTTGGCATGCCTGCATGGCACTGCCAGATCTCGATCGTCTTCTTGCCGTCGCCCTGAACCTGTGCCGGGCCGAAGTTCTTGTCGACGGTCTCGCGCCAGAACCTGCGTGCGCCTTCCTCATCCGCTGTGCCGTGGGGAATACACTGGACTGTTCGGTTTCGCCACGGCACTGCCAGACTGGCAGGGCGATGTCCTTGTGCAGATCGCTGCCAGCGTCGCGAGTCGCGAAGAGGTGACCGAAATAGCACCGCGCGGCGACGGCAAACGGCAGCGGATTCTGTCCCACGAAGCGCTGGCCTATGGAAACGCCGGTGTAGAAGACGCGTTCGGCGTCGATCGCATAGTTCGCCTTGGTGTCGGCGACCAGCGCGTTGAGGTATGCCACATCGGCATTGTCCGCCGCAGCGCCGCAGCGCCGGAGCCCCAAGTCGCACCAGGCCCCTGCAGGTAGATGACGATGAGCCATTGTTCTTCGCGACTTCATGCCATTGGGTCAGCAGCGCCTGCCAGTGCGTCGATCCGTTGCGGCCATCCAGCGAGATCACCAGAGGCAGCTATGCGCCACGAAGCCCCTGGGAACACACTGCACATCGGCAGCAAGAAGCGTGGGAGCATCAGGAGCACCCCGCCATGGCGTGACCGGCAACCGCCGCGATTCAGCGCAGGGCCGGCTAGGAGACCTTGTTCGTGCCTATCCACGAACATGCGCGCATGGCCTTCACGGCCCTGTATTCGGGCGAGAAGAAGAAAGAGGGGGTCGTCTTCCTGGAGAACGCTGTGGCGTATCACGCGTGGCTCAGCGTGAGGGTCAAAGGCCTGCGGACCGATACCGGAGCGGCCTTCCGTGCAAGAGAGTTGCGGCTGCCTGCAAGGCCTTTGGCGTGCAACACAGGTTCACCAGGCCGTAGCGAACACCGACCAATGGCAAGCGGTTCATCCAATCGGCCCTGCGCGAGTGGACCTATGGATGGACGTATCAGAACTCAGCCGAGCGAACCCCTGCCTTGGCGAGCTGGCAGCACCACGGGTACCGTCCGCACAGCGGCATCGTCCACATAGCTCCGCTGTGCAGGCTCAAAACTATAAACAATCTCTTGACGGTTCACAGCTAGCCAGTATGAGTTTGGTTGCGGGTGCAGGCGGCGTTTTGTTCACCATCGCGCTGACCTGATGGATCTTTGGAACAGAAGGTGAGCTGCCGCGACATGCCCTTTTTCCCTCAAAGTTGGTGGAACTGGCAGGGGGACTTTCATGGCGAAGAATGAAGCAGCCACGTCGCCCGAGGCCATACATCTGGTGCTGTTTGCCCATCAATGCGGCCGAACGTGGCGCGCGCCGAAGCCCAGAAATGAAGCTGCGGCTCCCGATGATTCAAGCGAGGGCGCCGCATAATGAAATCGATATGCAGTCACTTCGTGCTGCCGAACAACACCCGCCTGGGTCAGCGCACCCGGCGTAAAACCGACAACCCGAGCACATCCAACTTTGCAGGAAACAGCCCAGCACGAAAGGCTGTCGACTGATTTAGGCTCAGTTTTCCACGCAAGTCAACGGCAGTCCAATCAACCCTTGCAGCTCGTCGAACTCCAGTTCATTGACCATATCAATGAGCTTCAATCCCTTGGCAGTGCATTCGAAGGTGGCTAAGTCGGTGTACACCCGCTTGACGCAGCCAATGCCTGTCAATGGATAGCTGCAGCAATCGACCAATTTGCTCTGTCCCTTCTTTGTCAGCAGGTCCATCATCACCCAAGTATGCTTTGCGCCGATGGCCAGATCCATCGCGCCGCCTACTGCCGGGATAGAGCCTGTCTCACCTGTACTCCAGTTGGCCAGATCGCCGGAACTACTGACCTGAAAAGCGCCCAGCACGCAGATATCGATGTGTCCACCACGCATCATCGCGAAGCTGTCCGCATGATGAAAATACGCGCCTCCAGGCAGGAGAGTCACTGGCTGCTTTCCAGCGTTGATCAGGTCGAAGTCCTCCTCGCCCATAGCCGGTGCCGGACCCATGCCAAGAATACCGTTCTCACTGTGCAGGATGATCTCGCGTCCTGGAGGAAGGTGGTTAGCGACCAGTGTCGGCTGGCCGATACCTAAGTTGACGACTGCACCGTTGAAGATGTCATGTGCCACGCGAGCGGCCAGCTGATCCTTGGTGCGTGGCTGATAAGTCATACGCATGTTGCCTTCCGAAAACCACCGGCCAACGTGGGGGTACGTTCGATCTTCACGATGTGGCTCACAAAAATGCCAGGCGTCACGATGGACTCAGGGTCCAGCGTACCCAAATCGACTAGCTCATGCACAGTCGCCACCGTCTTCTTGGCGGCCATGGCCATTACCGGACCGAAGTTGCGCGCGGCCTTGCGGAAGACAAGGTTGCCCCAACGGTCACCGCGCTCGGCTTTGATGAGAGCCAAGTCGGCGTGGATGGGATATTCCAGAACGTACGATTTGCCATGAATACAGCGGGTTTCCCGGTCGCCGGCCAAGGCGGTGCCGAATGCGGTGGGAGAAAAGAAGGCGCCAATGCCTGCTCCCGCAGCTCGGATGCGCTCAGCCAGGTTTCCTTGGGGCACCAGTTCCAGTTCGACCTTGCCGCTGCGATACAGTTCATCGAAGACATAGCTGTCGGCGGATCGGGGAAAGCTGCAGATGACTTTCCCCACCAAGCCGGCCTTAAGCAGTGCGGCGATGCCAGATTCACCATTTCCGGCGTTATTGCTGACTACGGTCAGCCCACGAGGAGCCTTCTCAATCAGGACCTCCAGCAACTCATCTGGCATGCCAGCGGTACCGAATCCGCCCAGCAGGACTGTGGCGCCATCAGCCACATGGCCAATGGCATCAGCCGCACTCTGCACAATCTTGTCGATCATTTTTTTCTCTTTTTGTCTATTCCGGAAGGGGTGCTGTATTCCGTTGGCTATGGAATTGAGCTTCGTAAATCCGGGATTCATAAGATGCAAGAATCGGCCTGCGCTTTTTTGAAAACTCGACGTAATGGGACGCATTGATATGCCGCCTCACACTTTCGAGGTTCTCCCACATCTCATAGACAAACATCTCATCTTCGTGCTCAAGAGACGGATAATGGGAATACTCCAGATTGCCCACTTCCTTTTTGGTATTGCGCACGTTGTCGGCAACAAAAGAAAGAAGTTCGTCTCTTTTTCCCGGATTTAGTTTGTACTTGACGGCAATAATAATAGTCATACTTTTCCGTAGGTTGGGTGAACGCTCAGGAATGGATCAGTTCGCTTGGATCGCGTTGTCGTCAATCACTTTCTTCCAGCGCTGCATATCTTCGGCGAGGAACTTCTGCAGTTCCGCATGGGTTCGCGGCGCCGGAATCACAAGGTGGTCCCTAGCGAATGCTTCGCGAATGTTCTTGTTTTGTCGCAGCCTCTCGAAGGCTTTTTGCAAGGTGTTGCGCACTTCCGGCGACACACCTGATGGAACAGACAGCGAGTACCACATCGATGTTTTGAAGTCAGGCACTGTCTCGCTGATCGTCCCGACACCCGGCATGACCTTGAGACGTTCGTCCGTTCCCACAGCCAGCGCAATGATCTTGCCCGACATGATGTGTGGCAACGCCGTTCCCAACGCATTGATACTGACGTCCACGTCTCCGGCGAGCACCGCGTTCATGGCCTGGCCGGCACCGGGGTACGGAACGGCCGTCATATCGAAACGCAATTCGTTCTGAAGCTTATTCATGGGCAGCGTTAAAGGCCCCGGGGCTGATACTGCGGAATAGTTCAAACCTCCTTGCCGGGTACGTGCAAGAGCAGCCATGTCTCGCAGCGATTTCAAGCCCAACTGGGGGCGTGCGATCACGACAATTGGTGACTCCGCCAAAATTGACAGTATCTCGAGATCTTTGCTAGCGCTGTAAGGCAGATTCTTTCGCAGCAAAGGATTGATGGAAAGCGGCGTGTTGGGCGTGAAGAGAATCGTGTAGCCATCGGGCGCGGCCTTGGCCACCGCCTGCGTGCCGATGATGGCGTTCGCCCCGCCTTTGTTCTGCACCACCACGGAAGTCTTCAAGTCGGCCATCAATTCGTCGGCGATGCGGCGCGCCATGATATCGGCGATACCGCCGGCGCTATAGGGAACAATGATTTGGATGGGGCGCTCGGGATAAGCCGCCTGCGCCGTCATGCATATCAATGCAGAAATTGCAATAGACCAGTGTTTCAACATGATTTTTTCTCCTCTGGATTTGGGCCTATCGATAGTCAATCGGCAGGTAAACGCCATTCGTATTGAGTGAATGGCTTAGCTTCTTTCGAGCTATTGAAATGACCGCAGCACTGAACACTGCAGCGAGTCCGCATTGTGCAGAGCGCTTTGCGCGAACACCAATACCGTTTGAAGCAGCATCCATTCGCCCGGCGAATCGATCGATCCTGCGCGCTCGCGATGGCCTCGCGCCCGCCCAGCCCGCAGAAATGTTCTAGAGTCGGCCGGCAAAAGAGCGCATGCCAACCGCGGCGTGCGTACCAAAGGAGACAATGTGGGAGCAGACGCAATCGAACTACGTCATCTGCGATTCTTCGTCGCGCTGGCCGAAGAGTTGAACTTCGGGCGTGCAGCCGCCCGATGCCACGTATCGCAGCCGCCATTCAGCGTCGCCATTCGTCAACTGGAACGCCACCTGGGTGTCACGCTGGTGGTCAGAAACAGCCGCCAAGTTACGCTGACGCATGCAGGAGACGCTTTTTATGGACGAGCACAGCGTCTGTTGGCACAGACCAATGACGCCTATGCGCTAGCGCTCAGCGTCTCGGAAGGTAAACGAGGAAAGCTGCGCGTTGGCTTTCATGCTTCCATGGTCTATCAAGGGTTGGGCCGTATGGTCAAAGCCATGGAGCATGACGAACCGCTGGTAGAGATAGAACTTCTGGAGATGCCCACCCAAGATCAAGTTCATGCACTTCTCTCGGGGAGCATTGATGTAGGCTTCGGCCACTCAACCGTCGTGCCCGACGCGCTCGCTTCGGTACCGATTCTGAATGAGCCTTTCATGGTCTGTGTTCCGCACAATCACCCAGTGTTATCTGCGCCTCGATTCGGCTTGGATATGCTCAGAGACGAGGGATTCATCAGCTTCTGGCGCGAGGCCTCTCCCGCCTACTTCGATCGCATTGTTTCTCTGTGCGTCGAGGCGGGCTTCACACCGAAGGTGCGCCATCAGGTCCGACAGTGGACAACCGTCGTCGCCATGGTGAGCCAGGGCATGGGCGTCGCAATCGTTCCACGCTCGCTGGTGCACTCGGGCCTCAAGGCCGCCTTTCTTCCTTTGAGCAGCGATGCGGTTTCCCCTTTGCAATGCATGTGGCTTGATGGGGTGGAGCAGCCATTGGTCATCAGCTGGATCAAGTACGCAAGGACTTATTTGCAGTCGGTGGCAATCGATGAAAATTTGACAACTTCACCCACCTTGGCCTTTGGCCACCCCTTGCGCGCCAAGGAGGGGGATTCTTACGGTGCTACGCATGAGAATCCTCGCGCATAGACGCTTCGGTGGGTTCCAGCTTCACAGAAGCTGGTTTCGCCCGAGAATTTCGACCCGGCCAGAGCCGTCCTCTTCACAGGCGAACAAGCGCTGTCCGCGCTCTAAAACATTGAGGGCACCGACCACATCGGCATTTTCTGCATGGCCACAATCGACGCACAAGAGCGGGGCTTGGGTTTGCCGATTCTGGTTCGCAACGTTGCCGCAACATGGGCAAGTCTGACTGGTATGGTGCGCAGGGACGGCCCATAACATGCCGCCCGTCCAAGCCATTGTGTATTCCAGTTGCCATCGAGCATGGCTTTGTTCAGTCCCGCCTTTGGCTTGACCCGTTTACCGTGCTGTTCGCTGCTGCCTTTGGAAGACCCGTGGACAGCGTGAGCGACACCCTCCAAAGCCGTGGCCGCGTGTCGCGCGGGTGTCCCATGCTTGTTGATGTGACGATTGCTGTGTCCTAAGATCAAGCCTATGACAGACGACATAATCTTTCCGGCGCCCGATATCACGACGCGAACGCTCTGCCTGACGGCCTCCGACGGCTTTGCGCTGACCGCGACCCTGTATACCCCGCAGCAAAGACCCAGCGCCAGGCTGATCGTCGCCGGAGCAACAGCGGTGCCACAGGGCTTTTACCGCAGATTTGCCGAATTTTCCGCAGCCCGGGGCTTCGAGACGCTGACGTTCGACTACCGGGGAATCGGCCAATCACGTCCGCCTTCACTCAAGGGATTTCGCATGTCATTGCTGGACTGGGGTCAGCAGGATCTGGCAGCTGCGGTGGATGCCATGTCACAAACCGATAGTTTGCCGCTGTACATGGTCGGCCATTCCTACGGCGGGCATGCGCTTGGCCTGCTGCCCAACCATGGCAAGGTTGACGCTTTCTACGGCTTTGGTATCGGCGCGGGCTGGCACGGCTGGATGCCGCGCATGGAGCAGCTCAAAGTGCTTGTAATGTGGCACCTGGTGCTACCCATTTTGACGCGATGGAAAGGGTACTGTCCATGGAAGATGCTAGGCATGGGGGAAGACCTGCCGCGCGACGTCTTCTTGCAGTGGCGCCACTGGTGCCGGTTCCCGCGTTACTTTTTCGATGATCCCCAGATGCAAGGCATCGAAAGCCGGTTCGCCGCGGTAACCATGCCCGTAATGGCGGCGACTGCTGTGGATGACCGCTGGGCGACAGCGGCTTCGCGCGACGCCTTCATGAGCGGATATCGCAACGCTGCGCTGTCCACCTGCGACATTCATCCGCAAGCCCCAACGCGTGCTATCGGCCACATGGGCTACTTCAGGCCCGCTGCGCGCGGGCTGTGGCAAGACGCGCTGGATTGGCTGAAAGATCCGCTCAGCACCAGGAGCTCGTAGAAAACTCCCCTGCTCAGACCCGACGCAAAATGCTCAGCGCGGGCCCGAAGGGTGGATCAATGCCTGAGCCAACAGGGCATGTAGCTCCTGCGCCACGTGGTCCAGTGGCTGACAACTGCGCGCTGCACGGCACATGGCCACCGTCCCCTCCACCGACGCCACAACCAATGCCGCAAGGCGTTGGCTTCGATCCTTGGAGACACCTGACTGCGCCAGCGAATCGGCGTATATCGTCTGCCAGCCGTTAAAAGCCGCGAGCACCAGCATGCGCAGCCGTTCGCGCGCATCCTCCTGGGCGTCGCTGCCCACGCCCGGGTCTATGGCCACCGCGAGCACCGGACAGCCGGCTTCGAAGTTCGAGGCCTCAAGAATTCGACCCCACCAGTCAATGAACGCATCCAGGCCATGCACCGGGCCGAGTTCATGCAGCAACGCGGCCAGCGGAGCGGCGACCGCAGCGTCGGCGTACTGCACCGCTTCCTCCAGCATCTGCTGTTTGCCGCCCGGAAAATGATGGGACAACGATCCACGCGGCGTGCCGCTGTGCTGCACCACATCACGCAGGCTGGTGGCCGAGGCGCCGCGCCGGCTGATCAGGTCCGTCGCGCCGGTAATCATCTTGGTTTTGGTTGGGGAGAACATTGTTTGCACCTCTATGCCGGCAGGCATAGCGAGTGTATGATCAATCAGACTATGACATTTGTCATAACTCGATTGCCGAGGTAGCCACATTATTTCTGTGGCGTCGGATTGCGTCATCCACCAACTCATTGGCCACCCCCATGACCATCATCACTGTCACCACGCCCCATGGCCGCCTGTCGCTGGCTCAGCGCCGCCATCTCGCGCAAGCGCTCACCGATGCAGTACTCGAACCGGAAGTGGGACAGCTCGCAACGCCAGCGCGGATCGGGTTTCAAGTGCATTTCGTCGAGCGCTCGCTGGATGCTATGGCGATAGGCGGCGTGCTCCTTTGTGATCAGCCAGAAGCACCCGATGTCGCGACGATCGATATCTGTGTCATGGACGGCGCCTGGCCTGAGGCCACACGCAAACAAGTCATAGAGAACACGCTCGCGGCCATGACCCAGGGATGCGGCACGGCCCTACCGTCGTCTTCCTGGTGGGTCACATTCCGTGTCATAGAGGAAGGCAGTTGGGGTTCCCGAGGAGGGGTCACATCGATCTTCGACCTACTTCGCAGCGGGGTGTTCACGCCGGCGAAAGAGGCAGAAATTCGCCGGACCCTGGAGCGCTGATGCGCATTGGCCCACAGTCCTGCAAATAGCCGTGGCACATCAATATCCATGCGCGTCATGACTGCTTGTCAAACACCTAGCGCGTCAAAGCTGTGGTCCAGAGCAATCCGGATGTAAGCATCCGCCAGTGCACTTTCTGGCTCGACGTGTTCGTCCATTGCGGCCTTTTCCAGAACCAGACCGAAAATTGCGGCCCAAAAGGAGCGCGTAATTACGGCAGGATCTGCGCGCTTATGCCAGTCCGTGGGTCGCAAAGTGTCCTCCAAGGCAACCTCGGCGGCTTTATGGAGTTGCCCCGGGGTCTTGCGGAGATGGCCTGCAAGACCGGTTTGCGGCGCGCCAGCAGCTCGCCAATGGGGCTGCGCGCGTATATCTCCGCCGTCTCGCTCGCGCGTGTGATGTACCCTGCATGTTGGGCATGCACGCATGCATGGGCCGCGATACTTCTACGAACAGTGACTTCTTGTTGCCGAAGTGGCCGGTGCAGTGACGATGTGCACGCGCCACTCAACGCAATGGTCAGCAAGCCAGATTGCCAAATGCCACTGGGATCGGAACTAGTGCGCATCAACAGTCTCCTTCGTTATGGATTCGAATAAGCACCGTTTTTGCGTCATACAAAGAAAGTTGTATGTTGTACAAACCCTAGAGCGGTATGAGCGCATGTCCCGTCCATGACTGCTGCTGCAGGGCTATGCTCTAAGCATGCGATTTGAAGACCTTGAGATTTTTCGTGCGGTGCATGAAACCGGCAGCTTTCAGCGCGGGGGGCTTCGCTGCGGATTGACGCAGTCGGCGGTGACCAAGGTCATACGCAAGTTGGAAGAAGAATTTGGTGTGCAGCTGCTGGAGCGCGGTGTGCGCGCCGCAGCGTTGACCCCGGCTGGGCGAACCCTGTATGCACGCGCGCTGGAACTGAGCCGTCTTGCTGCACTGACTCGTCAAGACATGGCTGGCGAAGCCGCAGCGCTGCACGGCAGCATACGCCTGGGTGTTGTGCCAGCGCTGCTAAACAGCGTGGTGTCTCCGGTGGTTGCGGATCTGCTCGCCGGTCCGCATGCCGTCCAGTTGCACTTGATAGTCAAGTCATCCATCGAACTGGTGCACCTCGTGGAAGAGGCAAAACTCGACCTGGCCGTATGCTTTGGTGTCCAGCACGTGCAGCCCCAGGCCGCACGCACTTTGGTGGGGCGCCAGCGCTATCGGCTGGTGGTCCGCTCCGGCCATCCTCTCGCGGGCACTGCGCCTGACTTGGAGAAACTTTCCCGGTTGCGCTGGCTGTTGCCGGATCCCGAAGTGACGCTGCGCGCAGCTATGGACAGGATGTTTGCCGATGCGGGGCTCGGCCCATTGGACGTACGCGTTGAAACCGACAGTTCAGCCACGTTGCTGATCCCGCTGTTGACAAAGACAGACTTGGTCGCGGTACTCGCAGAACAGAAGTTTCAACCGCTGGCCGATCAGGGCCTCGCGGCCCTGAACGTGGACCTGCCGGCCCTGATCGGGGATGCCGCCATCTACTACCGCCGCCAGTCCCCGTCTGTTGGTGTGTTGATGCTCTTGAAGAGCCGCCTCGAAGCACAGGCGCGCAGCAATTTCTCTAGCTAGAGCCTCGGCCTGGTATTCCCGCCAGGAATCGATTCAGGAAGAAAAGTCGCCAGACCCATCCTAAAGTCATTTTCATGCGACGCCGAGTTTCTCGTCGCGCAACGCATGCCACGTGAATTCATGTGGGAGCCACCGTGCTTCGCTGTTCAGCCGCTCTGTAGGAACGGTTGACCCGGTGACGGCACCTGCAACTCGAAAAGTGACCATGGACCTCAAGAACAGCCTGTATGACCAATTCCGCTTCACGGCAGAATCTTTTGCGACCCACAGTTTTCTGGCCGTGCCGCGCCGTCTGGCCCAGGCATGGGAAGTTTCGAATGAAATCCGGTATGGCGATGCGCTCCGGCGCGTAGATGCACTGCGCGACGCCTATTCAGCCCAGGGTATCGGCGAAGGCGACCGCATCGCTCTGGCCTTTGAATCGCGTCCCGAGTTCGTTTTCCACTACCTGGCACTCAATGCTCTGGGTGCTTGCATCGTGCCATTGAATACGGACTTGACGGTGGCCGAGATGTCTTACCAGCTCGGCCATTCAGGATGCAGTGCGGTCCTCGGATTGCCGGCACTTGAACCGCTGCTGATGCACGCCATTCAAGCCACGGGACGCGACATTCCATTGAGCACCACGGGCCCCCAAGCACTGCGCAGCCTGTGGCGTGCGCACGGCCGATCGGCATCGATCAACGCGCCTATCGATCGCCAGGCGGCCATCCTCTACACCTCAGGCACCACAGGTCAGCCCAAAGGCTGTGTACTCAGCAATGTCTATCTCCAGGAGGCAGCCGGCTACAACCTGCAATTGCCGCCGCATCTGGCCCTGGTTCCTGGGGTGGAGCGACAGATGAATCCGTTGCCGCTGTATCACATGAATGCGATCAATTCGCTGGGGGCGGCCATCGTGAGCGCTTCGTGCTACGTGATGCCCGGGCGCTTCAGCGCGAGCCAGTGGTGGGACGACATCGCCGATACCAGAACCACGCGTTTCAAATATCTGGGCATCATGATTCCCGCGTTGCTCGGGCAGCCGCCCGCGGACAGCGATCGCCATTCGGGCGTGAAAGTGGCGTTCGGCGCAGGTGTCGACCCGGTGCTGCATGAACGCTTCGAGCAACGCTTTGGCATTCCTCTGATCGAAGTCTGGGGCATGACGGAGAGCGGCCGATTCATGTGTGTCGATCGCGAGCCGCGGGAGATCCACACGCGCGCTTGCGGACGCCCGCTGCCAGGCCTGCAAGCACGCATCATCGACGACGCAGGAGAAGAAGCCCCGCACGGAACGGTCGGCGAACTGGTGGTGCGCCACAGCGCCGAACAGCCGCGCTACGGCTTCTTCAGCGGCTACCTCGACGACCCGCAAGCCACCGAAGCCGCCTGGGCAGGCGGCTGGTTCCACACCGGCGACCTGTGCTCGCGCTCGCCCGACGGCCTGTACACGTTCGTCGATCGCAAGAAGAACATCGTGCGCCGCAGCGGCGAGAACATCTCCAGCGCGGAAGTCGAGGCGGTGCTGGCCGCCAGCCCGCTGGTCAAGCAGGTGGCGGTTGCCGCGGTGCCAGATGCGTTGCGCGATGAAGAGGTTCTGGCCTGCGTCATTGCCACCGACGAAGTCGCGCGTGACCGCACCCTTGCCCTGCATCTGCATGCGTTCGCGGCGCAGCGCTTGGCCTACTACAAGCCACCGGGATGGATCTATTTCGTCGATGAACTGCCTATCACCGGCACGCAAAAAGTGCAAAAGCACAGGCTTTTTCCCAACGGCTTCCATCCGGATCTTCCCGGCCTGCACGACGTGCGCGACGAGAAGCGCTGGAAGAAGTGAAGCGCCACCCCGCCCCATTTGAATCAATAAAGGAGACATCCATGACCGCAGCCGCCATGCCCGAAACACACAGTCGGGAGCATCCCTATGGGCTCAACGACCGCTACCACTTGCAGCACATCCATCTGTTCGCCACGAACATCGACGAGACGATGGCGTTCTACACCAAGTGGTTCGATGCACGCATCGCCTGGGATGGCGACTATGGCGGCGCACGCAACGTCTTCATGAAGATCGGCATCGGCGCGATTCATCTCTACGAACAATCGCCGCGGGACCTGGGACGCAATGCCATGCACCACCTGGGAATGCAGGTCGTGGGCCTGCGTGATATCTACGACCGCATGAAAGCGGCAGGCGTGGAGCTTCCCAACCCAATCCGCGAACATTCCGGCGGCGGCTACTTCATGGTCAAGGCGCCCGATGACGTGCTGCTTGAAGTGTTTGAAGCCGGCAAGGCTCGCGATCCCCGCGTACAGGAGTACTACGGTCTCGGCTCAGGCGAATGACGCCCGGCAGGCAGCCGTACAGGCGGTTGACTGCCGTTGATTTCCATGTTCCATCGCATCGACAACCGTGTCCGGCTGTTCCCGGGCACGCATAACAACCAAGGAGACAATCATGCGCATCAAGACCTTTCTCGCAATGGCTGCGCTGGCCTGCAGTGGCTTGGCCTGGGGCCAGAGCTATCCGAATCGGCCGGTAACGATTGTGGTTCCCGCCGGAGCCGGCGGCGGCACGGACATCCTCGCACGAGCGATGGCCGACGAACTGGGCAAACGCATGAAACAGACGTTCATCGTCGACAACAAGACCGGCGCCTCGGGAATGATAGGTACGCAGGCGGTGGCGCGTGCCGCACCCGATGGCTATACCCTGCTGTTGGCTTACTCGGCGCCGATCTACTACGCACGGCATATGTTCGCCAAGGTGCCATACGATGTAAGCCGCGACCTGGCCGTGGTCTCGGAAGTCGCGGCAAACAATCTGATCTTGGTCGTCAACAGCGAACTGCCCATCAAGGACATGAAGGATTTCATGGCCTGGGCGCAACAGGGCAAGGGCAAGCTGAGCTATGGCTCCATTGGCATAGGCTCGGCCGGCCACCTTGCCGCGGCCTACCTCAACGAGAGCCGTGGCCTGGCCCAGGCGCATGTGCCTTACAAAAGCGAAGCGCCCTTCGCGCAGGACCTCGCGGGAGGAATCGTTCCCTGGGGTATGGGCACGCTTGCGCCCATGCAGGCGCACATCCAGTCGGGCAAAGTCAGGCCTATCGCGGTGCTGGCGGAAAACCGCCTGCCGGCGTTGCCTAACGTTCCGACCATCAAGGAGTTGGGCTTTGCCGATCCGGAGCTGCGCTCCATGACCTGGTTCACTTTTGCCGCACCGGCGCGCACGCCGCAACCCATCCTCGACCTGCTCGAGAAACATGCGCGTGAAATTGCGCACTCGCCCGAGATGAAAGTACGCTTTCAAGTCCTGGGCCTGGACCCGATCGGAGGCTCGGCAGCGCAATTTCGCCACAATTTCGAAACCACCCGGCCGGTTCTCGAAAGACTGGTGAAAGTCTCCGGCGCGCGCACAGAATAGCCGGCCATTGCAGGCCGATGAGAAGTGAGGCTGGCGAGTTCCTACCGGAGCTCGTCCGCCTGAAGTCAACAGAGACCCTGATTGCACGCGGGACTGCCACTTCGACATCCAATACCCACATATGGCTTTAGACGTCCGCAACCTGCGTTACTTTCTGGGTGTGGCTGCCGCGCAGTCCATCTCGCGCGCTGCGGACAACCTGCACATTGCCCAGCCGGCGCTGAGTGTGCAGATGCGCCAGCTCGAAGAAGAGTTCGGCACCCAACTGCTCGAGCGCACCCCTAAAGGCGTGGTACTCACGGCCGCCGGACGCCTGCTGCAAGAGCGTGCGCAGGAAATTCTGGCCCGCGTCGACGGCCTGTACAGCGACATCCGCAGCGCAGGCGCCGAACCCCAGGGACAGGTAGCCATCGGCCTGCCTTTGTCGGTGGCGCAGCTCATCACGCTGGAGCTGGTACGCGCCGCCATGGCGCAGTTGCCCAAGGTGCGCCTGCAGTTCGTCGAGCTCAGCACCGGCCATGTGCCGCAGGCCCTGCTCAAGGGTGAGATAGACCTGGGGCTGACCTTTATTGCAGCCGACATGCACAGCATCCGCTGCGAAGAACTTGTGCACGAAGACCTTGTATTGATCGGGCCACCGGGCCGCTTCTCAGATTACGCGCAGTTCAACAGCGCAAAAGCCTGCAAGGTGCGATTTCGCGATTTGGACGGCCAGCCCATGGTGCTGCCGCAGGGCGCACAAAGCCTGCGCGCATTATTGGACCAACTGCAGCGCAAGGCATCCATCACGCTCCATGCGGCAGTGGAAGTCAGCTCCATTGCGCAACTCATAGAACTGTCGGGAGCAGGCATTGGCTGGACCATCCTGTCATATGCCTCGGTGCGCGCGCAGCTGCGCGTCGGCCAGGTCTCGGTAGCGCGCATCACGCACCCGTCCATCACCCGCTCCGTCTACCTGTGCCGCAGTGCGGGAGCACAGCCCACCATGGCCACGCTTGCGGTCATCGATCTGCTGCAGTCCATCGTCGCGCAGATGAAGGCCGACGACCGCTGGCCCACCAGCTCGCCGCGCTGACACCTTCTTGCACCACGCGCGCTGTCGCTGCCCCATTCACCTTCGGGCATATGCCACAGCTATGGCCTGCATACAAAAACGCTCTTTGCGTTCATGGCGAGCCCCTTCTAGCATCCCTGCTGCAACTTGCCCCAGCGCCATCGTGCCGCTCGGGGCAGCTTCCACTTCAACCTAGAAGGCCTGCGACGCGCTGCGGCGCAGGCGCATTGACACACGGATTCCCATGACTCCTCTCCAAGGCCTAAAGGTCATTGACCTCAGCAAAGTGCTGGCAGGACCGTTGTGCGGCCAGCATCTGGGCGAACTCGGCGCGGACGTGATCAAGATCGAGCCTCCCGTCAGCGGCGATGACACGCGCTCCTGGTTGCCGCAGGAACAAGGCCAGTCGGCGACCTTCCTGGCGGTCAACCACAACAAGCGCAGTCTGGCCATAGATCTCAAGAGCGAAGCCGGCCGGGCCATCGTGCACGCGTTGGTCAAGGAAGCCGATATCGTGCTGCAAGGCTTTGGCGGTGGTACGGCGCGCAAGCTGGGCGTGGACTACGAAACGCTGTCGGCACTCAACCCACAGCTGATCTACCTCGAGATTTCCGGCTACGGCCGTGACGGACCACTGGGCGCCGAGCCCGGCTACGACGTCATGCTGCAAGCCTTCAGCGGCATGATCAGCACCATGGGTGCACCGGACGGCCCGTTTGCGCGCGCCAGTTTTTCCCCAGTGGACCTGAACACGGGAACGAACGCCGTGGCCGGCGTACTGGCCGCGGTCATCGAGCGCTCGCGCACCGGCAAGGGGGTCTATGTCGAGGTGTCGCTGCTCGACACCGCCATGGGCCTGATGACCTATCTGGCGCAGAACTACTGGCGCACCGGCAAGCTGCCGCAGCGCATGGGCACGGCTCACCCGGCAATGTCGCCTTACCAGGCTTTCGAGGCCGCCGACGGCCCCCTGATGGTTGGAGTCGGCAACGAAGCGCAGTGGCATCGCTTTTGCGACGTTGCCGGCTTGCAGGACATGCGCGATGACCCGCTCTTTGCGACCAATGCCGACCGTGTCGCGCATTTCGACGAGACCGTCGCCCGCGTCGCCCAGATGCTGCGCACGCGCACCATTGGCGAATGGCTGCCTGCATTGCGCGCCGCAGGTGTGGCCTGCTCGCCCATCCACACACTCGACCAGGCGCTCGAACACCCCCAGCTTCAGGCCCGCCAACTGCTGGTGCGCACCGAGCACCCCGTGCTGGGCGAAATGCACAACGTCGGCCTGCCGATCCGCTTCAACGGCGAGGCGCGCAGCGCCAGCCGCACGCCGCCACTGCTGGGCCAGCACACCGAGGAGGTGCTGGTGCAGGCGGGCTTCATGGCCGACGAAATTGCGCAGCTCGCGCGCTCCGGCGTCGTGGCCGCGAGCACGCCGCCCGCAGCGCAGTGAGCTCGGCCGCACCTTTCTTCCTTCCGCCCCCTTATCGCCCCCTTATCGCCCCGAGACACCATGCCCGCCTTCAACATGTTCAAGCAGTACTACTTCGACGACTTCACCCTCGGCGAGGAATTTCCCATTCCCTCGCGCACCATGACCGATGCGCTGTTTGCCGCCTTCCAGCTGGCCAGCGCCGACAACCACCCCAGCCACTACGACGTCGAATACTGCCGCCAGCGCGGCATGCCGGCCCTGGGCGCGCATGGCTTCCAGATCCTGATCCAGAGCGCCGCGGGAGCGGGCTGGTTCCCACACTATGTCGAGGATTCGATGAAAGGGTTCATCGAGCAGTCGAGCCGCTTTCTCAAGCCAGTCTACGCCGGTGACACGCTGTATTCGCTGCTCACGGTCTCCGAGCTGGTGCCCGGCCGCACCACGGGCGTGGTCGTGCTGAGCTCGTGCATCACCAACCAGCGCGACGAATGCGTGATGGAAGGCGTGCAGAAGTACCTCATCAAGCGCCGCGCCGCGGCCTGAAACCCGGTTTATTCCCACCATCTATAACAAGGAACTCGAGACATGCAACGCCGCCATTTCATCGCCACCAGCGCCGCCCTTGCCGCTCTGGGCACGTTTTCTAGCAGCGCCAGCCTGGCCCAGCCCGGCTATCCCAGCCGACCGGTCAAGATCGCCGTAGGTTTCCCCGCAGGTCAGGCCACCGACCTTATTGCGCGCGTGCTCACCGATCGCCTGGGCGCGCGCCTGAACCAGCCTTTTCTGGTCGAAAACCGGCCCGGCCAGGGCGGCAGCCTGGCGCTGGGATATCTGGCCCAGCAGGCGCCCGACGGCTACAACATCGGCTTTGCCAACACCGGCGCGGTGCTAACCAACCAGTTCCTGCAAAAGAAGCTGTCGTACAAGCCTGAAGACATCCAGCCTGTGATACTGATCGGTGACATTCCATTGGTGCTGGTAGTGCGTTCAGGCGCGCCGTTCCAGGACCTTAAGGGCCTGATCGAGTTCGCGCGCAAGAATCCCAGCCGCCTGACCTATTCCACGCCAGGCAACGGCACAACCTCGCATCTGGCAATGGAGTCACTCAAACAGGCCGCCAAAGTAGATCTGGTGCACGTCCCCTATACCGGCAGCGCACGCTCGCTCACCGACCTGATTGCAGGCAATGTCGACGCATCGTTCGACACCATCACCACGGTGCAGCCGTTCATCGATGCGCAAAAGCTCAAGGCGCTTGCCATTGGCACGCCGCAGCGCGTGACATCGCTGGGCAATGTGCCGACGCTGGCCGAGAGTGGCTATACAGACTTGATCGGCAGCGTCTGGATCGGTGCCTTTGCACCGCGCGGCACGCCCAAGGCGGTCGTTGACGAGCTCGAGGTGGCCATCAGCGCCGTAGTGCAGGAGCCCGCCACACGCGCCAAGCTGCTCACCGTGGGTTTCTTCCCGCGGCTGCTGCCCGCAGCAGGCTTCGACAAGATGCTGCGTGAAGACGCACCCAAGCTCCAGCAGATTGTCAAGATTTCGGGCGCCTCGGTGGATTGAGGGCGGCCGGCCTCGCCCATGCGGACAAGGCCGGGAAAAGCTTGCATTGCGCGCTGAACTCTCGATGCGCTGCGAGGTCTTGCCCAGCAGCGGCGCCAAGCGCGCATGGACATGCCGTCGCCCTGCTGGCTGTACTTTTGGCGCGCCACTGCGATCACCTGCACCCGCTGCGGGCGCCTGCGCGCGCAGTCCAGTGGGTCGACAATGCGTACCCACTCCGCCGCCTGCCGGCAGACAGCCGACACGGATGAATCAGTCGAGCTGACGATGGTGCCTCATTCGGGCTGAATCCTGGCCAGGGCTACGATCGACTGCCACTTCGCAGTCTCCGCCTTCACGAAGCCGCTGAACGCGTCGGCGCCCAGAGTGCCGGCGGTGGTGCCGCGTTCCTCGAGCACCTTGCGGAAATCCGCAGCCCCCATCGCGCGCTGCGCCAGCGCATTGAGCCGCGTCACAATAGCCGTCGGCGTGCCCGCAGGTGCGTAGAGGCCGATCCAGATCTCGGTCTCGTAATCCGCGACACCTTGTTGCGCAACGGTCGGCACCTCGGACAGCGCCGCTACGCGCTCACGCGTGCTCACGGCGATGGCGCGCAGCGCGCCGGCCTTGACATACTGCACCGCCGACAACGCGTCCACAAATGCCCCATCGATCTGCCCGCCCAGAAGGTCGTTGAGCGCCAGCGCCGTGCCCTTGTAGGGCACATGAACCAAGGGCGCGCCGGTTTTTGCCGCCAACAGTTCGCCCGACAGATGAGTGGTACCGCCGGTGCCCGACGAACCATAGGTGAAGCTGCCCTTTTGGCGCGCGAACGCCAGCAGTTGCGCCAAGCTTCTTGCCGGGTTGGTCGGGTTCACCAGCAGCACATTGGGCGTGCGCGCCAGCAGCGCGATCGGCTGGAAGTCCTTGACGGTGTCATAGGGAAGTTTCTTCACGATGGCCGGACTCACTACATGCGCCGTGGTCGTGACCAGCAGCGTGTAGCCGTCGGCGCGTGCCTTGGCCACCCGGTCCGCGCCAATGATGCCGCCGGCGCCCAGCCGGTTGTCGACGATTCCCGGCTGCTTCAGGTCACGCTGGATCGTGGCCGCAAGCTGGCGCGCCAGGATATCGGTCATGCCGCCGGGAGCGAAAGGCACGATGATATTGATGGGCCGCGCTGGATATGCAGGCTGTGCCCGCGATGGCATGGGCAAAGCCGCAGCCAGGCCAGTGCCCAGTGCGCTAACAAAGAACCTTCGGCGATTGGATTGCATTTCGGTGTCTCCAGTGATGGTGGTTGTCATGCGGCTGGCGGATCCAGCGCCGCGAGCTGCTGGACAACGTGCTCCATCTGCGCTGCGGTCTTGTAGACGCGCTTGAGGTACAGCTGGATGTCATGCTCCCAGGCAAAGCCAATCGCGCCGTGCACTTGCAGCGCGACCCGTGCGGCGAGCCGCGCACCACTGGTCAGCACGCGCTGCGTGATCTGCAAGGGGCCCCCATCAGGCTGTTGGTGCAGAGCTTCTAGCGCATACCGGCCGTTGTCCAGTGCCACCCAGGCATTGGCCAGCGCATGCTTGACGGCCTGGAATTCGCCGATTGCGCGTCCGAACTGGCGTCGCTCTCCGGCATAGGCCACGGCCAGCTCCAGCCCGGAGAGCGCCGCGCCCAGCAGGTGCGCATACTGGAACACCAAGAACGGGTGCAGCAGTTGCTGTACTTCGGTTCCATTGAGCGCCAGCGGCCATTCTGCCGAGCTGCTGTCGCGGTCCAGCGCCAGCACCGACAAGCCCGCATCGAGGCCGTCGACGGGCGCCGACGATGGTGCATACCGACGTAGCACGAAGCCGGAGTCGGCCCGGGCCAATTGGTAGTAACCGGCCCGCTCACCCAGCCAGTCCCACAGCAGCGGCCCAGCTGTGCTGCCAAAGTCAATGCGCCCGCTGGCCGGGGCAGCCTCCAGCGGTTCAGCCAGGAAGTCGGCGGCCAGGGCCGGGAATCTCTCGGCCAGCGGAGCGAGCACCAGCGCGCTGAACGCCAGCGGCAGGCACAGCAGGCTGCGCCCCGAGGCTTCGCCCAGCAACGCGAGTTCGGGCATGGCTTCGACACGCAGGCTGTGCGTGCCGAGTTCTAGCCATCCGCCCTCGGCCAGCGCGCTCCAGCAGGCGCTGGCCTGCGCGCTCAGGGTGATGCCGGAGTCCACGGGAGCACGCGCCAGCGCCAGGGGGTGCTGCTCGCGCAGCAGCCGCTCGAACGCGGGCGCAAGCATGGGAGAAAACGGTTCAGGAACTGCGGACATGTGCTACCCCTTGGGCAAGCCGAGCACGCGCTCGGCAATGATGTTGCGCTGGATTTCAGAGGTGCCAGCGACGATGGTTTCGGCACGCGACCAGAGGAATTCGCGCACCGCCACGGCCTCCTGCGGAAACCGCGCGGTGGCGCCGGGGCCGAACAGTGCGGACTCGCCCAGGAGCTCAATGCGGATTTCCTGCAAGGCCTGGCGTGTTTCGCTCCACAGCAGCTTGAGTACCGTGCCGTCGGTGCCGGGCGTGCTGCCCGTGGCCACGCGTTGCAAGATGGCATTGACGCGGCAGCGGATCACAAAGCAGGTGTCAGACAGCGCCGCCAGCGCCGCACCGAGACGCGCGCGCGCCGGCTCTGCCGGTGGCTGGTGCGCGAACAGTGCCTGCACTTCATGCAGCTCGGCTTCAAGCTGGATCACGCGTGGCAGAAAATAGATGCCGCGCTCGTACTCGGCGGCCGCCATCGCGATGCGCCAGCCGTCGCCCGGCGCGCCCACCAGGTTCTCGGCAGGAATGTGCACCTGCTCGAAGAACACCTCGTTGTAGTCGGCCTCGCCCGTGATCTGGCGTATCGGCTCGACCCGCGCGCCCGGCGCCTGCAGATCGATCAGCGCAAAGCCCAGGCCCTTGTGCGCGCGGCTGTCCGGGTCCGTGCGCACCAGCGCGAAACACCATTGCGCGACATGCGCCAGCGTGGTCCAGACCTTGTGCCCGTCTATGCTCCAGCCGTCGCCCTGGGCCCGCGCCCGGGTCTTCACCGACGCCAGGTCCGAGCCCGAGCCGGGCTCGGAGTAACCCTGGCACCAGATGTCGGTACCCATTCGTATGCCTTCGAGAAAGCGCTGCTGCTGTGCGGGCGTGCCGAACTTGAGCAGTGTCGGCGCAAGGATCGAATGCGCGATGCTGTTGAGCGGCTGCGGCGCGCGACGCATGGCGCACAGCTCGTGGAACCTGATCAGCGCCCCCGTCGACAGCTCGCGCCCGCCCAGGGCCCGTGGCCAGTCCAGCGCCACCAGGTTGGCCGCGCAGAGCTCGGCATTCCAGGCGGCACGGCATTCGACATGGAACCACTGGTGCGGCGCGAAGCGTTCGCGCATGCGTGTAAGCGCAAGGTCCAGCCATTGCGCCGCATCCTCGAGGAAGGCTGCATCGTTGTCGTCACGGATATTCATGCGGCCTCCTTTTGCTGCCGGGAAATTACGGCGATCTCGTCAGGCCAAGCCAGATCGCCTTCGACCTGGTCGCGCACCAGGTCTTGCGTGGCGCCGGCCACCAGCGCCACAGGAACGAAGCCGCCGGGCGCGACGCGAAAGACGCCCAGCGGTGTGTAGATCCGCGCGACCACGCCCTGGCCCGTGAGCGGCAGCGTGCAGTGGCGGCGCAGGCGCGGACTGCCGTCGCGGGTCTGCATGTCCATCATCACCCAGACAGACTTCGCGCCCTGGGCCAGGTCCATGGCGCCACCCACCGACGGGAGTGGATCGGATTCGCCCAACGACCAATTGGCCAGGTCCCCGCAGCTTGAAACCTCGAACGCACCCAGCACCGTCACGTCCAGGTGGCCGCCGCGCATGATGCCGAAAGACAGCGCATGGTCGAAGATGGAGGCTCCGGGCACAAGGCGCACGAATTCCTTGCTGGCGTTGATCAGGTCGGGGTCGGGCGTTTCGTCGCCTTCAAGCCCGCGCATGCCCAGGATGCCGTTCTCGCTGTGCAGCAAGATGCCCGATTCGGGGCGCAGGTAGCGGCCCACGAGGGTCGGCATGCCTATACCCAGGTTGACCGAAGAATAGTCAGGAAGATCCTGCGCGACCAGGCGCGCCATTTCTTCGCGTGTAAGTGTTTGCATAATCAACCTTTCACCAGCCGATCGACAAGAAGGCCAGGGGTGATGATCTGGCAGGGATCGAGCTCGCCCGGAAGCACCAGGGTCTGCACCTCGGCAATGCTCACGCCCGCGGCCATGCACATCACCGGGCCGAAGTTGCGCTGCGCAAACCGATAGATCAGATTGCCCGATTCATCGGCCAGCGCTGCGCGCACAAAGGCGAAGTCAGCGCGCAGTGGCGCCTCCAGCACATAGCCCTTGCCATCGATGACGCGGCATTCCTTGCCGTGCGCAAAGGCGGTGCCGTAGCCCGTCGGCGTGAAGAACGGCCCAAGACCCGTGCCTGCGGCGCGTATCCTCTCGACAAAGGTGCCCTGGGGCATTACTTCCACCACCAAGCGGCCCTGCTCGACACCTCGGCGGATATTCTGCGATCCCGGCATGCGTGGGTAGGAGCAGATGATCCGCGCCACGCGGCCGGTGTCCACCAGCGCGTTGAAGCTTGGATCGCCAGCACCAGCGTTGTTGTTGATCAGCGTGAGATCGCCCGCCTTCGACTCGTGGCACAGCGCCGATAGCAGGCGGGCCGGGATGCCCGAGCCACCGAAGCCGCCGACAAAGATCGCGGCGCCCGAGGGTATATCTGCGACGGCCTCGGCCAGTTCACACCGTTTACTCTTGAATGCGTTCATTGCGTCTCCGACCAGGTGGCGTTGCCATAGGCGATTTCCGTGGACGTGTCCTGTGTGCAGCAGCGATAGGCCGCAGCGCCGGCGCTGCGCCATATTTCGACGCGCAGCGTGTCCCCGGGGTAGAAGACCCCGGTGAAACGGATGTCGAGCGAAACCAGGCGCGCTGCGCCGTGCGTCCCTGCGACGAGGCGCAGCGCGCGGTTGACCATGCCCAGTGCCGCGGCGCCGTGCATGATCGGCGCTGCAAAGCCGGCCTTGCGCGACGCCGCCGGATCGACATGCAGCGGGTTGCGGTCTCCCAGCAGGCGGTAGATGGCCGGCTGGTTGCGGCTCGACGCCAGCATTACCACGGTATCGGCGGCGCGCGCGGGCGGCCGGGCCAGGGCCGGCGGCAGCGGGTCGCTGAGCGTCGCATCGCCGCCGCAATAGCCGCCATCGCCGCGGCAGAAGTTGAGCTGCTCCATGTCGCACAGCAGCTGGCCGTTGTGCGCCTCGAGCCTGCGCCCGATGACGACGACCGCGCCCTTGCCCCGGCCCTTGTCGCTGATGCCCGTGACGCGTGTGGTGCCAGTGACCTCCGTGCCGGCGGCCAGCGGCGCGTGAAATCGCATGCGCTGCTCGGCATGCACCACGCGCTGCCAGTCCAGACCGTACTGCGGATCGCGCATCCAGAAACCGGCATAGCCGACAACGCAGGCCATCGCCGGCAGGATCTCCAGCTGGTTCTCGTAGACCAGCGCCAGTTCGCGTTCGGACTGCTGCGCATCGCCGAGCTGGGCACCCACGCCCAGCGCATAGAGAATGCATTTGTCGGCCGTGATCTGCTCCTCGACGGGTGCCAGCCGCGCCGCCTTGAGCCGGTGGTAGTCCAGTGCCATGGGCTTACACCGGATCCCAGGCAAACACATCCGCAGATGTGTCCAACGGCATGAAGGATGCCTTCAATGCCGCCATGCCATGGCCCGCAATGCTTTCGGCACTCCATCCGTCGGAGTTGTGGATCGAGCGCACCGGGCGCGACTGCGACATCAGGAAGATTTCATTCAGCCGGATGGCGAAAATCTGACCCGACACCTCTTGCGCCGCATCCGAGCCCAGATAGGCGACCAGTGGTGCAATCGTGTCGGGCGACATGCGCCGGATCTTCTCGATGTGCTTGGCCTGGTGCTCGTTCTTGGCCGGAATGGTCTCTGTCATCCGGCTCCAGGCCAGCGGCGCGATGCAGTTGGAGCGCACGTTGAACTGGCGCATGTCGAGCGCAATGGCCTTCGACAGGCCGACGATGCCCAGCTTGGCAGCGCAGTAGTTGGACTGGCCGCGGTTGCCGATCACGGCCGAGTTCGAGGTCATATGGATGTAGCTGCCCGAGCCCTGCTCCTTGAAATGGTCCGCGGCGGCGCGACTCACGTTGAAGGTGCCGTAGAGGTGGACCTTGACCACGGCATCGAAGTCTTCCGGCGTCAGACGGTGGAACATCTTGTCGCGCACGATGCCCGCGTTGTTGACCACGATGTCCAGGCCGCCGAAAGTATCGATGGCCTGGGCCACCATACACTCGGCGCCCGCATAGTCAGCCACCGAATCCGGGTTGGCCACAGCGCGCCCGCCCGCGGCCTCGATCTCGCGCACCACTTGCGCTGCGCTGTTGTCCGTTGCGTCCTTGCCGTCAAGCGAGACGCTCAGGTCGTTGACGACGACGCTGGCGCCCAGACTGGCGAGATGCATGGCAATGGACCGTCCGATACCGGCGCCGGCGCCGGTCACAAGGGCTACTTTTCCGTTCAGCATTCAGTTTTTCTCCGTGGAAAGAATCGTCGTGGCCTGGGCGCTGAGCACCCCGCCGTTGCCATGCACCAGCGCCCGCTGTGCGCCGGCTACCTGGCGCGCGCCGCAGCTGCCACGCAGCTGCCGCACAGCTTCAATGAGCCCAAACATGCTGTACATGCCCGGGTGGACGCAGGACAGCCCGCCGCCGTCGGTGTTCACCGGCAGGCTGCCGCCGGGCGCGATGCGCCCGCCCGAGACGAAGGCACCGCCCTCGCCCTTGGCGCAGAAACCCAGGTCCTCGAGAAACAGGATCGGGTTGATGGTGAACGCGTCGTAGAGCTGGACCACATCGATCTCGTGCAGCGCGATTCCGGCACGTGCCAGCGCCTGTGGTCCAGTGGTCTTGGCCGCAGTCACCGTCAGATCGTCCATGCAGGAGATCTGTCGGTGGTGGTGGGCCATTGATGTGCCCAGTACATACACTGGTTGGGCAGGCCCATCGGCGGCGCTTTCGCTGGCCCGCACGACGATCGCCCCCGCGCCGTCGGTCACCAGGCAGCAGTCCAAAGTGGTGAACGGCGTGGAGACCGGCCGCGCGCCCAGCACATCGGCCACGCTGAGCGCCCCCTTGCGGAATGCCTCGGGGTTGAGATTGGCCCAGTGCCGTGCCGCCACGGCGACCTCGGCCAGCTGCTCGCGCGTCGTGCCGTACTGGTGCATGTGGCGCATCGCAGCCAGCGCGTAGCTGGTCGGCGGATTGAAAGGCTTGAAAGGGTCCTCGAAAGGATAGGGATCCATTGCGGCACGCGCCGGCGATGTCGCCGAAACGCTCTTGCCGCCGCGCGGTGTCGCCCCATAGGCAATCACGACGTTGCGGCACAAACCGGCCCGGATGGCCGCCGCGGCCACCAGCAGGTGCCCGACAAACGACGCGCCGCCGATCTGCGTGCTGTCGGAGAATGTGGGGCGTATGCCCACGTATTCGGCCAGCTTGACAACCCACATCGAGGAACTGAGCCCTGCGGTCATGAAGCCGTCAATATCCTCGTGGCGCAGGCCGGCGTCCTGGATAGCGCCGTGAATGGCACGCGCGCAAATCTCCAGGTCGTTCTGCCCGCCAGCGTTGCCTATGCCATAGGTGGCACAGCCGGTGATTGCAATGCTGCCGCGCAGCTGCTTGTCCCAATGCACCATGCTCACTGCACTCCCGCAAAGACCAGCCGCGGCGGCTGCGTGTCGGCATCCACGCGCGCCTGCACGCGCGCGCCGATCCAGCCGGCGTCCAGCGTTGCGCCGGGCACGGTAGACATCATTCGAAAGCCGTCATCCATGTCGACCAGCACCACGTTGTAAGGCGCGCTGCCGGGCGCGGCATGTACCGTCGAGTACGAATAGACCGATCCGCCCAGCCCCATCGCCACCCATTGGTAGTCCTGGCTGCGGCAATGCGGACACTGGATGTTGGGCTGGAAGAAGCGCCGTCCGCAGCCCTGGCAGCACTGCACCTGGGGCGTGCCGCTGGCGAGCTCCGCAAGAAAGCGCGCTTCGGGCGATTCATGCGCCCCCGCGGGGTAATTATTCATCCTTGACTCCTGCCTGCTGGACCACGGCTTTCCACTTGTCGAACTCCGCATTCACGAACTCGACATAGCTGGCGCGCGTGAGATCACCAGGCTCCGAACCCGTGGAGCGGATGTACTCCGCGGTATCGGCCTTGGCGATTGCGCGACGCATGCCTTCGTTGAGCTTGTCAAGAATGGGCGCTGGCGTGCCCGCGGGCGCATAGACGCCAACCCAGGTAAACAGGTCAATGCCTTTGTAGCCCAGTTCGCTCAGCGTGGGCACTTCGGGATAGCGCTTGCTGCGTTGGGCCGAGGCAATGGCCAGCGGCACGATGCGGCCATCCTTGAGGAAAGCGTCGGCGGTCACCGATTCGGACACACCGAACGGCACCTGGCCCGAGACCAGGTCTGCCATGGCCGGACCCGCGCCGCGGTAGGCGATGTGGTTGAAAGGCAGACCGCTTTGCTTCTTGAGCACTTCGCCGACGACATGCGGCGCCCCGCCCGTGCCCGCCGTGCCATATGGCAGCGTCTTGTGCTCGTCGGCATAGCGCTTTAGCTGGGCGAAATTCTTGATGTTCAGCTGCGAATTGACCAGCACGAAATTCGGGCTCACGGCAAACAGCGCCACCGGATCGAAGGCCTTGCGCGGATCGTAGGGCAGCTTCTTCATTGCCGGATTGATCATGTGGCTGGTCGCGCCCACGAGGATGGTGTAGCCATCTGCAGGCCGCCTGGCCACATAGTCCGTGGCGATCTGCCCGGTGGCACCCGCCCGGTTCTCGACAATGAAGGGCTGACCCAGCGAGATCTCGAGATCCCGCGCGACCTTGCGCGTAATCAGGTCCGTCATTCCGCCCGGGGCATACGCCACGACCAGTGTTACCGGCTTGTTGGGATAGGCAGGCTGGGCCTGGGCCAGTACCGTGCACAGCGTACCGGCAATGGCAAACATCCGACGTTTCATGCTTGTCTCCTTGTAGATATCAAAATGGATGCGGCGCTCCCTCTGCCGGGGACGCTGCCGCTGGCGAAAACCGTGGCACTAATGCGCCGCTTTTTTCCGGTCGAGGAAGGCGCCCATCAGCGTCTGCGGGTCCGAGGATTCATAGGCCGTGCCGAACAGCTCGATGCTGTGCTGCATCGCATCGGTGAGATGGGGCGCCTCGCTGGTGCGCAGCACACGCTTTTGCGCGCGCAGGCCACCGGGAGAGAGTTCCGCGAGCGCGCGGGCCATGCGGTCAACGGCAGGCATCAGTTCCTGCGTGGGCACTACTTCGGCCACCAGCCCCCACTGCAACGCGGTCTGCGCGTCGATGGTCTCGCCGGTCAGCATCAGCCAGCGCGCACGACCTTCACCCACAAGCCGGCTGAGGAGGGCGCCTTGGATCACTGAGGGAATGCCGATCTTGACTTCGGGCATCACGAACTTCGCGTCTTCAGCGGCAATGCGGATATCGCACGACGCAGCGAGTTCCAGGCCGACGCCGATACACCAGCCGGGCAGAGCGCAGATGCTGGGCACAGGCAGATCGCGCACCGCTTCGCACATTGCATGCAGCGCAGAAATGAAGTTGCGCGCGCTGCCGGGCGTGAGCGCGGCCAGCTCGCGAATGTCCGCGCCGCCAATGAAGGTCTTGGCGCTGGCGCCCTGAATCACGACAGCGCGGACTGCGGACTCCTTCGCGAGCTGACGCAGGCGCTCGGCCAATTGCAGCGCAGTTGCGCTGCTGATGATGGTCAGCGGGCCGCCGCTGTCTATCGTCAGGCGGGCAATGCCCTGGTCATCGATGCGGTAGGCGTTGAGTAGGTGTTCCATGGACTTCAGGTGGAAAGAGCTGCGGGGCTGGTGACAGGGGACGTGACGTATTCGGCGGTGTGCTCGCCCTTGCGTGGCGCGATGCCGGCGCGGATGCCAGGCAGCGCGCTGGCTGCCCACTCCACGCGACCGTCGCGCTGGTGCGCAGCGAAAAAACCGGTACTGCGCAGCTGTGGGTCATCCACCAGGTCCTGCACCGCATTGACCGGGGCACAGGGGATTTCTGCAACGGTCAGCGTCTCGAGCCAGTAAGCAGTGGTGTTGCCTGCAAGGATCTGCTCGACGAACTGGTAGATATGGTCATAGCTGTCGGCGCGCGCTGCGGCCGAGTTGAAGCGCGCATCACGCGCATAGGTCTGCGGATCGCCAATGACGTCAAAGAAGCTCTTCCAATGCTTGTCGTTGTAGACGATCGCCGCAATGTATCCATCCGCCGTTTTGTACGGCCGGCGGTAAGGAGTCAGCAGGCGGCTGTAGCCGATGTCGCCGCCGTCCAGTCCGAAGGTTCTGTGGCCGAGGTGGTCCGACAACACGAACTCCGCCATGGTCTCGAACATCGCCACATTGAGATAGCTGCCTCCGCCGCTTCTTTGGCGCTGCATCAAGGCAGCCAGGATGCGGTGCGCAGCCGTCACGCCCGTGAGCCTGTCGGCAATCAGCGCCGGCAGGTAGGCAGGCGCGCCGCCGGTCTGCAGCGAGAACAGCGATGCCAGACCCGACTGCGCCTGAATCACGTCATCGAACGCCGGTCGATCCGCGTAGGGCCCAGCAACCCCGTAGCCGGTCAGCTCGGCATAGACAATGCCCGGGTGGAGCGCGCGCACGCTGGCCTGGTCCAGACCGATGCGGCTGATAGCCGCAGGGCGGATGTTGTGCACGAAGACATCGGCGCCGGCCAGCAGTTCATGCAACGCGGCCTGGCCTGTGCGGTCCTTGAGGTCCAGCACCACGGAGCGCTTGCCGCGGTTGGCGTGCAGGAACATCGCGCCCATGCCCGGCTCCTGCTTGGCGCCCGCATGGCGCATGATGTCGCCTTCCGGCGCCTCGACCTTGATCACCTCGGCGCCATAGCCCGCGAGGATCTGCGTGCACACCGGGCCCATGATTACCGAGGTGAGATCGAGCACCCGGATGCCCGACAGGGGAAGATCGGTGCTCATTCAGGTTTCACTCCTGCCGCCTGGGCGCGTGCGATCCAAATGCGCTTTTGCTCCTGAGCAAACAGGCGGTGCTCCTCAAGCGTGTTGGGCGCCACTTCCATCCCCGCAGCCGACAGCTTGGCGACCGTCTCGGCATCTTTGAGTGCGGCGGTCGATTCCTGCGCCAGCTTCTGAACGATCTGGTGCGGCAGTCCCTTGGGCCCGGCCAATCCCACCCATACCACGAGATCGAAATTCTTGAAGCCCAGCTCCTGAAGCGTGGGAACATGGGGAAACTCTTTGGAGCGGCCCGGCGCCGACAGCGCCACGCCGGTCAGGCGGCCCGCGGAAACGAAGGACTTGACCACAGACAGATCGGCAAACAGGAAATCCACCTGTCCACCCAGCAGATCGGTCACAGCCGGCGGCTGGCTCTTGTAGGGCACACCCGTGGCATCGACACCGGCCACGCTGTTGAAGGTCGCTGCAGCAATCTGGCTGGTCGCAGAGCCGTAGGCGTAGTGCAGCGACTGCACTTTCGATGCCGCGCGCAATGCAGTTAGGGTCCTGGCCTTGGCATCCGACTTCACGACCAGCATCAGCGGAATATTGGCGATCCGCACGATGTGCACGAAGTCCTCGGCGCCGTCGTAGGGCACCTTGTGTACCAGAGCCGAAGCGGCCGAATGGGTCGAGCTGCTGGTCAACACCAGCGTGTAGCCATCGGCCGGTGCGGCGGCGACATTGGCAGCGCCTATCGTGCCGCCCGCGCCGGCCTTGTTCTCGACCACGACGGGCACGCCGAGCCGTGCCGCCAGCGCGTTGGCCAGCACGCGGCCTGCGGTGTCGGTAGCGCTGCCCGCGGTGAAAGGCACGATGATCTTGATGGCCTTGTGCGGGTAGTCCTTGGCCGACGCCAGGGTGCTGGTGGCGAGCCCGACACATGCCAGGGCCAGGACGACGGCGGCGCGGCGGGCGGCGCGGCCAGGAAGAATCGAACGCATTGAAAATCCTTGTCTCGCGCCCTCTGCAGTGGGGCTATGGACAAATCATCATCGACGCAGCCACGCAGCACAAACCACTTAATTTCATTAGCCAAGTCGAATCTGGAATGAGTGCGTGGGTGGAAACACCGCCAGCTACATCCATAATCGCCCGGATGCGAATGAACGTCACATTGCGCCAATTGCGGGTCTTCTGCGCCGTTTACGAGCGCTGCAGTTTCACCTCGGCAGCGGAGGACATGCACATGACGCAGTCCGCGGTCAGCAAGCTCTGCGCGGAGCTGGAGTCGGAACTGGGCTTTGCCTTGTTCGAGCGCACCACGCGCCGCGTGGTCCCCTGCGATGGTGCCGCCCAGTTGTACGGCTATGCCCAGGACGTGCTCAACACCATGCGCGTCGCGGCGCGCACGCTGTCGGCGCTGCGCACGCTCGACAGCGGCGCGGTCAGCATTGCCGCCTCGCCCATGATGATGTACGGCCTGCTCAACCCTGCGATCCAGCGCTTCCATGCGCAGCACCCGAAGATCGAACTGGACCTGCACGAGCTGTCGACGGACGAGACCATCGACTATGTGAAGACCGGCAAATGCGACCTGGGGCTGGTGTCGGTCACGGACCTCGACCCACAGCTCACGGCCACCGTGGTCTATGCCCAGCCGCTGGCGCTTGCCTGCGCCCCGCAGCACCCGCTTGCACGCCAGCGGCGCATCACCTGGGGTGCGATATCCGATTTCGAGCATGTGACGCTCAAAAGCGTCTACAGCACCCGCAGGACCGTGGACCGCATCCTCAAGGCCCAGGGCCTGGAGATCCGCTCCACCATCCAGGCCGGCACGCTGGCCACGGCGTTGGGCCTGGTCAAGGCCAATGCCGGCGTGACCCTGATTCCCGGCTATGCCCGCCAGTTCGCGCTGGACCTGGGCTTGGAAGTCTTCGACATCTCCGAAGAAGAGCCCTATCTGCATGAACTCTCGCTGCTGACGCGCAAGGGACTCAAGCCTTCGATGGCCGCTGAGTCGTTCATGGAACACCTCCACGCCGCGCTGGTTGACGCTCAGCTGCACCCAAAAACCGATAGTTAGCCATCCGCACCACGAACTGGCGTGCGGCCAGAAAGGAAAGATTTGCAACGCGCCCCCAACCCCGAAGCCCGTGAGCTCCCGCCGGGTTTCCTCCCCTCCCCTGTCCTCAGCCCCTTCATGGCGCTGTGGGGACCGATCTACATGCGCATCGACAGCAAGGAAGCACGCGTGCTTGGCCTCTGGGTAGACGATCAACATCTGAACCATCAGGAGGCCATGCATGGGGGCATGGTCGCGAGCCTCGCCGACAACGCCATGGGCTCGCTGTCGGCGCATGCCAGCGGCGGACCGATCGCTACCGTGCATCTGTCCATTGACTACCTGGCACGTGTGCCGCAGGGGCGCTGGCTCGAAGTGCATAGCAAACTGGACAAGTTGGGCGGCAAGATGCTGTTCACTTCCTGTGAAGGGCGTATCGACCAGCAGCTGGTCTTCAAGGCAAGTGCCGTCTTCTCGCCCATCAGGCGCCAAACCGCCACACCGTGATGCGGCGCAGCCCTGGCCCTGGTAAGGCAGGGGCATGCGCACAAGGAAAGGCGCGAAGGCGGAATTGGCCGCCAGGCCCGGTACCGCTACTTCATCGGCAGCTGGCGCACGCGGGCCGTCATCTCCCGGAGCCTTCAGCGGTTCTTGGCCGCCGCCTGTTTCTTTTCCAGGAAGGCATTCATGTGATGTTGCGGTTCTCCGGTGTTGAAAGCCTCGCCGAACTCCGCAACGCTGTCATCGATCGCGGCATCAAGCGTCATGCGCTCCCAGCGGCGCAGCAGGCGTTTTTGCTGGCGCAGCACCACGGGACCGACTTGCGCAAGACCGGCCGCAATCTCCAGGATGCGTGCGTCGAGCTTTTCCTGGGGCACGCATTCATTGATCAGGCCCCATGCCTGCGCCTGCGTCGCGGGAATGTTCTCTCCGGTGAGCAGCAGCCAGGCCGCGCGCGTCGTGCCGATCTGTGCCGGCATCATGGCCGCATGGATCACCGAGGGAATGCCCACTTTCACTTCGGGCATGCCGACCACTGCGTTGTCGGCCGCGATGCGCAGATCGCCCGCCATCGCCAGCTCCAAGCCGCCACCGAGCGTATGCCCTTCAAGACGCACGATAACCGGCACCGGGAAGTGGCGCACGGCGTTGCACAGGTCGCGCAAGGCGCTGATGAAGCGGCGCCCGGTGGCCGACGTCAATGTGGCCAGTTCCTTGATGTCGGCGCCGGCGACGAAGGCGCGCGAGCCCGACCCACGCAGCACCAGGCAATGCAGTTGCTGGTTTTCTGCGAGTTCACCCAGGGTCTGGATCAGCCCTTGGATAACCGGGGTGCTGAGCACGTTGAGCACGCCGGCATCGCTGATGGTCAGGACGGCCGTGGTCGGATGGGGGTAGGTGATTTGTGAATACATTGCGATCCTGTCAGAGCTTTTCAAAGCCGATGTCCTTGATGAGCTTGGCCCAGGCCTTGTTGGAGTTTTCCACGGTCGCGCGGAACTGCTGCGGCGTCTGGTAGTCCACCAGCGCTCCCTGCTGCTCGATGGTCTTGACCAGCGCCGGGTTTTCCAGCGCCTTCTTGGCAGCCGCAGCCAGCTTCTTGAGCACCGCCGCATCCAGCCCTGCCGGCGCGCCCAGGCCGTACCACGACATGTCGTTCATGGGCTTCAGTCCCACTTCCGCATAGGTCGGCACCTGGGGAAGATTGGCCAGGCGCTGGGGACTGGACACGGCCAGTGCGCGCAGTTGCTTGCCCGCGATCAGTGCACCCGAAGAAGGCATGTTGTCGAAGACCACATCGATCTGGCCGGACATCAGATCGTTGAGTGCAGGTCCCAGACCTTTGTAGGGCACATGCGTGATCTGCGTCTTGGTCGAGCTGCCGAACAGCGCCCCACTCAGGTGGCTGAGCCCGCCATTGCCGGACGAACCATAGTTCAGCTTGGCAGGATTGGCACGCGCCGCCTCGATCACGTCCTGCGCGGTCTTGAAGGGCGAGGAGGCGTTCACCACCATCACGCCGGGCACGTTGGCGATGTTGGTGATGGGCGTGAAGTCCTTGACCGCATCGTACGGGGCCTTGGCATACACGTTGGGATTCACTGCATGCGAGCTCTCCACCATCATCACCAGCGTGTAGCCATCGGCCGCTTGCTTGGAGGCATATTGCGAGCCGGTGCTGCCGCCTGCGCCCGGCCGGTTCTCGACCACGATGGACTGACCCACGGCCTCGCCCAGATAGCGCGCCATCACGCGGCCAATCACGTCGGTGGCACCGCCGACCGCATACGGCACGATCAACCGGATGGGACGGTCTGGATAGGATGCGGCGCCTTGGGCATGCGCCATGGGCACGACAGCGGCGCACAGCGCCAGCGACACCAGGGATTTCAAACGCTTCATTCAGGTCTCCTTTTAAAATTCTTACGTGCATGCTTTTGCACTGGCACACCGCCGCGGGCACAGGCAAATCCGGCCAGGGCAGGCAACTGCGCATGGCCAAGCCGCCGAAGTGCGGGGCTCAGACGGGAAGCGGGCTGGCCACCGCCGCAGGCCCCAGGGTGGGCGGCGGCGCAATGGGTGTTTGGGGACCCGCCGCCACCATGGGATTGCGCACCAGGCGCATGCTGCCCAGTTCCGGATGCTCTATGGTCTGCAGCATCTGCCGGTGCATGACCTGGGGGTGCTGGAACACCTGTTCCAGCGAATTGATGTTTCCCCATGAGATGCCATTGGCATCGAGCAAAGCCCCCAGATCTGCCACGGCCATGGGCCGGACGGCGGCACGCAGCAGCGGCCTGAGCTGGCGCAAGTGGGTCAGCCGCGCGGCATTGGTGGCGAACTCCGGCTGCAGGTGCCAGTCGGACTGCATGAGGGTGCAGAAAGCAGCAAATTGCCGGTCATTGCCGATCGCCAGGATGATGTGCCCGTCCGCGCATTCAAAGACCTCGTATGGCGCCAGATTGGGGTGCGTATTGCCGATGCGGCCGGGATTCTCGCCAGAGACCAGGTAGTTGGCCGCCTGGTTGGCATTCATCGCCACCGCAACATCAAGCAAGGCAATATCGAGATGCTGGCCGCGTCCGGTGCGCCCACGCTGCACCAGGGCCGCCAAAACGGCACTGGTCGCATACATGCCGGTCATCAAATCCACCACCGCCACGCCAGTGCGCATGGGCCCGGCGCCGGCCTCGCCTGGCTCGATGCCGGTGTAACTCATCAGTCCACCCATGCCCTGGAAGATGTAGTCATACCCCGGCTTGTGCGAAAACGGGCCACTCTGTCCAAAACCGGTGATCGACAGATAGATCAGCTTGGAATTCAATTGCGCCAGACTCGCGTAATCCAGGCCGTAGCGGGCCAGCGTGCCAACTTTATAGTTCTCCACCAGCACATCGGCATCCTGAATCTGGCGCAGCAGCCATTCACGCTCGGCGGCCTGGGCAAAGTCCAGTGTCACCGACTGTTTGCCGCGATTGCAGGCGAGAAAATAGGCCGCGACCTTTTCACCCTGCCGGCCACTCACAAACGGCGGGCCCCAACTGCGCGTGTCGTCACCTGTTTGCGGGCGTTCCACCTTGAGCACGTCGGCACCCAGATCGGCGAGATTCTGGGTACACCAGGGTCCCGCCAGAATCCTCGACAAATCCACGACACGAACCCCCTCCAGCGCATTAGCAAGCATTGCATCTCCAAAACATTTCTGTATTTTTGGTGCTTGGCCACAGGGGGTCAATTGACGATATTTGTACGTAGCGTTCGTGAAAATTGGAGGGGAGAAGAATCCGTGATTTCAATCATTCCATCGACGTACGATCACCCGCACGCAACGCGATGTGATGCGGCCGGGGGGCTAGAGGCGTCCTATTGGGGTTGTTTCACCTGCGCCGCGCGCGTGGCCGCGACGATAGGATCTTCCAGCAGGAATTTCAGGCATTCCTCGATGAAGTTGGGAAAGCGGGCATCCTTGCGTACCGCCAGATTGAGCTTGCGCAGCGCCCAGGGCTCGTCCAGGTCGACGACATGCACGTGCTGCGACTGCTGGCGGTGTGTCAGCACGCTGCTGGGCACCAGTGCCACCCCCACCCCCGCAGCCACAAGCGAGAGCGCGGCTTCAAAGCCATGCACATGCAGCCGGGTGCGCAGATTGCGCCCCTGCTTGGCGGCGATATCGCGCAAGAACAGGAAATTACTGCTGGTGCGGCTCATGCAGACGAAATCGAAATCCAGCGCTGCACCCAGACGGATGCTGCGCTGCGCTGCCAGCACATGCTCGCGCGGAGTCACGATCACCAGGCGTTCAATGGCATACGGATGTACGTTCAAACCCTCCACTTGTGTGTCGCCCGCGAATATGCCGATATCCGCTTCGCGCGCCAGCACGGCCGAAGGGATATCCTCGCTCTGGCGCTCCTCGACATCCGCATCGATGCCGGGATAGGCCACCAGAAAGCGACCCAAGGTCTGCGTGACGAAGCCGTTGAGCGAGCTGCTGTTGGCGACCAGGCGGACATGGCCTTTGATGCCCGAAATGAAACGGCTCACCTCCCCCTGCATGCGCTCTATGCCCTCGAACATCTCGCGCACATGGGACAACACGGCATCGCCGGCCGGGGTGAGCTCCATGCCGCGCGGGGTGCGCACGAACAATGGTGTTCCCAGCGCCTGCTCCAAGTTCTTGAGCCGGTAGCTAGCAGCCGATGGCGTGGTGAACAGCGCAGCCGCACCGGCCGTGAGGCTTCGTGCCTGAGCTATTTCAAGAAAGAGACGAAGATCTGTCAGTTCATATCGCATAGCCAGAATTTGATCAGTTCGCGTTGCGGTTCACTTTTACCATTCACCTGATCCTCCAACCATCTATCGAATTGGTTAAACCGGTGAAAGCTGGCAAGCTCAACTTGCCCGTGTGCTTCGGATCCGATGTCCCCCGTTTTCAGTAGCGCTTGCCTTAGGGGTCCGTGATTCATTTAATTGTTTACGAATCAATCGCTTGGCATAAGCCGCAGGGGCAATCCTTCAAGTGCCTTCTCACGGCGCTCCACGTTGTATCCCCGGCGCTAAGCTTCCACGGGCAGAGGGGAGTGCGCCAGACTGGGGAAGCAATTCATGTTCGGGATCATCGCGGAATCGCGGCGGAGGGGTCATGGCACAGCGCTCAAATGCCAGCAGCCGACAACCTGCCCAATCCATCTGGCCAACCAAGCAGCAAGCAGCGGTGATTTCATTGCGTTACATGCCCGCTGATTCCTTTTTTCCGCGCCGCTTCGTGGGCGCTGGCGCCACAGGGCTGGCGGGCGGTTTCACCTTTTGGGTGATGAACTCAATCAGCGTGGCGACTGCGCGCGTGCGGTATTGATCCGGCATGAACAGCAGATGCATGCGGTTGCCGAAGATGGACAATTCCCAATCGTCAAGTGCCAGAACGACTTCCCCAGAGGCGATGTGTTCGCGCACCAGATAGTCTGCGACCAGTCCCACTCCGAGGTCATCGAGAATCGCATCGCGCAGGAAGAGGAAGTTGTCAGACGCGAGTGAGGGCGCCAGCAGCAGCTCGTGGCGCGCACCTTTAAGCGTGGCCGCCACACGTAGCTGCTTTCCGATCACCGAGGCAGCGATAAGGGGCACATTTCGAAGATCGTCCAAGGTGCGTGGCAGCCCTTTCTTTGCGGCAAAACCACGTGATGCACAAGCCACGATGTGTATAGGTCCGAGATCACGAGCCTCCAGGTTCTGGGGCGGTTCCGAGAGCACCCTCACGGCGATATCCACTTCGTCGCGGATCAAATCTTGAATACGGTTCTCGAAGATGACGTCAAGGTTAATGCCGGGATGCAGATGCTTGAACTCGAGCAGCCAGGGCGACATCACCAACTGCCCGTAGCCGTTGGGCACCGAAAGCCGGATACGCCCATGCAGCGTCTGACCCAAGGACGCGGCCTCCGTTGCCGCTGCCAGCGCTCCTTTGATCACACAACCTTGCTGGTAGAGCCGCAAGCCGATCTCCGTGAGCTCCAAGCTGCGCGTGGTGCGGCGCAAGAGTTGGGCGCCAACGCAGCGTTCTAGCTGATTCAGATGGTAGCTCACGTTGGCGCGCGTCATTTTCAGGCGGCGCGCAGCAGCGCTGATGTTGCCGGTATCCACGATTTCCACCAAGTGAAGAAGGGCTGTGCTGTCCATTGTTTCCTTTGATACGCAAATTGTATTTGCGAATATGGCAACTAATTTATGGAATTGTCAAATCTCTTTGAGGAATAAACAATCTCCCGGAGTTCAACAAAACATTCAGTGGAGACGACATGAAACTTGCAGCCCTTGCAGATCCTTCCTTACCGGTGCGCATGGAAGTACGCGGACAGGTTCTACTGGTCACTATCGACCAACCTCCTGTCAATGCGCTTGGGCTTGGCGTTCGTCAGGGGCTGTCTGCAGCTGCGGACCGGCTGGCCGAAGATCCCAGCCTTGCCGCAATGCTGATCACTGGTCTGGGCGGAAATTTTGTCGGTGGCGCCGACATTCGCGAATTCGGCAAGCCACGGCAGCAGCCTTTCGTGCGTGACATCTGCAATCGGCTTGAGGCATCGTCGAAGTTGGTGGTGGCTGCCATTCAAGGGGCTGCATTGGGCGGTGGCCTGGAGCTTGCGCTCAGCGCACATTACCGCCTCGTGTTGGAGGGTGCCCGACTGGGCCTGCCCGAAGTTCTTCTCGGCCTACTGCCGGGTTCAGGCGGCACCCAGCGCATGCCTCGCCTAGTGGGAGTACCTGTAGCGCTGGACCTGATGCTGAGCGGTCGGCATGTCGGAGCGCGCGAAGCCGTCGAAATCGGCTTGGCGCAGCGTTTGGGTGAAGGTATGAGCGCGGTCGACGCCGGCCTGACCTACGTTGAGGAACTTCTGGCTGAAAACGCTGTGCCACAGCCCAGCCGCGAGGCCTGCGCGATACGCGGTGATGCACTGGACCAGGCCGCCATCACAGTCGCACGAGAGGCTCAGCGCCTGCGCAATCCATTGCTGTTGTCACCCCATCTCATTGTCGATGCCGTCGAGGCAGCGCTGCATCAGCCCTTCGATGAAGCCATGGCGCTTGAGCAGCAGCTGTTTCAGCGTTGCATCGATAGTCCCCAACGCTCCGGCCTGATCCACGCCTTCTTTGCCGAGCGTCAAGTGAGCAAGATTCCACAAGCCGGTCAGGCACAGCCCAGGCCAGTGCGCGTGGTGGGAATCGTCGGGGGCGGCACCATGGGCGCCGGCATTGCGGTGGCGGCTTTGAATGCGGGACTGCAAATCATCCTGGTCGAACGCGACGAGGCCGCGCTGGCACGCGGACACGCCAATATCGAAAAGGTGTACGCAGGCACGGTATCCAAGGGCCGAATGACGCAACAGGCGATGGACCACCTGATGGCTCGCCTGACAGGCAGCATCGACTATGCGGCACTTGGCACGGCTGACCTAGTCATAGAAGCGGCATTCGAGGACATGGCGGTTAAGCAAGCGATATTTGCAGAGCTGGACCGCGTGTGCAAGCCAGGCACGGTTTTAGCCAGCAATACCTCCTACCTTGATATCGACGAGATTGCGGCCAAGACTTCGCGTCCGCAAGATGTGATCGGACTGCATTTCTTCGCACCAGCGCACATCATGCGGCTGCTGGAGGTGGTCGTTCCGCGACATGCTGGGGCCGAGGTGGTAGCCACCGCATTTTCCTTTGCGCGCATGCTCAAGAAAGTGGCGGTGCGAGCTGGTGTGTGCGATGGCTTTATCGGCAATCGAATCCTTTCGGTCTACCGCCGTGCGGCCGACTACTTGATGGAGGATGGTGCTTCGCCCTATGAGATCGATGCTGCCATCGTCTCTTTCGGCTATCCAATGGGGCCGCTCCAGGTCTCGGACCTCTCGGGCGGTGACATCGGCTGGGCGACGCGCAAACGGCAAGCGATCACGCGCGATCCCCAACTGCGTTACGTACAGATAGCCGACCGTATCGCCGAGCGCGGCTGGTTCGGCCAAAAAACCGGGCGCGGGTGGTATCTCTATTCCCATGGATCGAGGACGGGGGCACCGGATCCAGAAGTGCTGGCCATCGTGCAGGCGGAGCGAACGCGCGCCGGAATCAAACCGCGGACTTTCACGCAAGAAGAAATCATGCGTCGGTACCTGGCCGCGATGATCAACGAGGGCGCCAACGTCATCCACGAGGGTATCGCACTGCGGCCTCTGGACATCGATGTGGTGTTCGTGCACGGCTTCGGATTTCCACGCTTTCGCGGTGGTCCCATGTTCTACGCCGACACCGTCGGGTTGCGGCAGATCTTGTCCGACATCGAGACTTTCGCAAAAGAGGATCCGTTCTTCTGGCGTCCGTCGCCGCTGCTGCTTCGCCTGGTCGCAGAAGGACGCGATTTCGCCTCGCTCAATACCGCATCTGCCTGATGTCCTTCGGCGGCAACCGCTGCCTTTCACCCACCTACTCAGGAGCCACGCATGCGTGAAGCCCTCATTGTTTCTACCGCACGCACCCCGTTGACCAAAGCGGGTCGCGGTGCGTTCAACCTTACGTCCGGCCCGACGTTGGCGGCCTATGCGCTGCAAGCAGCCGTCGAGCGATCGAAGATCGACCCCGCGCTGCTGGAAGACTGCCTTCTCGGGTGCGCTTATCCCGAAGGGACAACCGGACGCAACATCGGCCACATGGCCGCGGTTCGAGCGGGCCTGCCGATCGGCATCGCGGGCGCCACGATCAATCGCTTCTGCGCGTCGGGTCTGCAGGCCATTGCGATGGCCGCCGGCCGCATCGTGACAGACGGAGCGCCAGCCGTCATAGCGGGTGGGGTCGAGAGTGTCTCACTGATCAAGCCGCGTGGCAGCCACCCGGCAGGCGATTCGGACCTGGATGCGTGGGTGCTTGAGCACCGGCCAGCAATGTATATGCCAATGATAGAAACCGCCGATATCGTAGCCAGCCGCTATGGGATCAGCCGCGAGGCCCAGGACCGGTTTGCCCTTGCAAGTCAGCTCCGCACTGCAGCAGCGCAACAGTCGGGCCGTTTCTCGCAAGAGATCGTCCCATGTCTTGCGACGATGGCTGTGCTCGACAAGCAAGGAAACGTGTGCGAGCGCGTCGAAACCATGGTGGACGCCGACAACTGCAACCGGCCCGACACCACGCTCGAGGGATTGGCCAAGCTGGCACCGGTCCGCGGGCCCGATCAATTCATCACCGCCGGCAATGCCTCGCAACGATCGGACGGTGCCTCGGCCTGCGTGATGGTGGAAGCGCGCGAAGCCGAACGCATGGGTCTTGCGCCCCTGGGCGCGTTCAGGGGGTTTGCCGTCGCCGGCTGTGAGGCCGACGAAATGGGCATAGGGCCAGTCTACGCAGTGCCCAAGCTGCTCAAACGCCATGGACTGACGATCGATGACATCGGCCTGTGGGAGCTCAACGAGGCATTTGCCTCACAGGCACTGTATTGCCAACAGCGTCTGGGCATCCCGATGGAGCGGCTCAACGTGAATGGCGGCGCCATCGCTGTGGGTCATCCATTCGGCGTCACGGGATCACGCCTGGTAGGCCATGTGCTGTTGGAAGGCAGACGACGCAAGGAGAAATACGCGGTTGTGACCATGTGCATGGGCGGTGGCATGGGTGCAGCTGGATTGTTCGAAATATTCTGACCGCTACGCGAGGCTGCAAGCATGGACCTGAATTACAACTCAGCAGAACGGGCATTCCGCGACGAAGTGCAAGCCTTTCTCGCGCAAAGCCTTCCCGCACGACTTTCCAGAAAAGTCGCTGCCGGCTGTCATCTGAGCAAGGCGGAGCATGAAGAGTGGCATGCCATCGTCAATCGCCGCGGATGGCTCGCCAGCCATTGGCCGGTAGAACATGGGGGCACCGGCTGGAACTCGGTGCAACGCTACATCTTTGAATATGAATGCGCACTGGCCAATGCGCCTCGCATCATCCCCTTTGGCTTGAGCATGCTGGCTCCAGTCATCATCCGGTACGGCACTCCCGCGCAGAAAAAACACTGGCTGCCGCGCCTGCTCAATGGGGCTGACTGGTGGTGCCAGGGCTATTCGGAGCCAGGTTCTGGCTCCGACTTGGCAAGCGTGCGCACTACTGCCGTACGCGAAGGCGACCATTACATTGTCAACGGCCAGAAAACCTGGACCACACAAGGACAGGCCGCCAACATGATCTTCTGTCTGGTGCGCACCAATCCGGCCGCAAAAAAGCAGCAGGGAATCAGCTTTCTGCTGATGAACCTGAGCACGCCTGGCGTTGAGATGCGACCCATCATCACGCTGGATGGCGAGCATGAAGTCAACGAAGTCTTCTTCACCAATGTGCGGGTCCCCGTGGAGAACCTCGTGGGACAGGAGGACAGGGGCTGGGACTGTGCGAAATACCTGCTCACTTATGAGCGCACGGGTGTGGCAGGAGTCGGTCATGCATGCGCGCTGATCGAACGCGTCAAACGCGCAGCGCGCGCGCGTGTTGAGGCAGGTCTGCGTCTGATAGACAACCCTACTTTTGCCCAGCGACTGGCGAAGGTCGAGATGGAACTGGAGGCCATGAAGGTCACCAACTTGCGCGTGGTTTCTGCCGTGGAAGGCGATGGCGTGCCTGGCGCGGAAAGCTCAATGCTCAAAGTGAAGGGCACGGAGATCCGCCAGGAGCTGACCTCCTTGCTGCGGGTAATACAAGGACCCTACGCGCGATCGATGCCCGACTTGGCGACCGACATGTCCCTTGCGGCTTACCCCGAAGGGCCCGTCAACAACCAGACGGGAACGCTCAACTACCTCAACCAACGAAAGCTGTCCATCTACGGCGGCTCCAATGAAATCCAGCGCACCATCATTGCCAAGGCAATGCTGGGTCTGTGAGTGCGACCGAGGCTAGACCATGAACTTTCAGCATACAGAAGACCGGCGCATGCTGGCCGATACGCTCAACCGCTACATCAGCCAACAGTACGACTTCGAAACCCGAACCAGCATAGCCAAATCCGCCGAAGGATACAGCCGGAGGCAATGGGCGCAATTCGCAGAATTGGGCGTTCTCGGCGCTTTGTTCAACGAAGCACAAGGAGGCTTTGGTGGCAGCGGCTTCGACATCGCTGTGGTGTTTGAGTGTCTGGGCCGCGGATTGGTGGTCGAGCCGATCTTGGGCAGCGCTTTGCTTGCGGCTACGGCCATTCACTATGCCGCAGACGAGCGACATGAAGCTATGTTGCCGGGCATTCTCGATGGCAGCACTATTGCCGCACTGGCCCATGGCGAGCCGGAGAGTGGCTACAGCCTCACCTATGTCACCACCCGCGCGCATCGGGCGGTCGATGGCTGGGTGTTGAACGGCTGCAAGGCGAACATCGCCCAGGGTCAGGCGGCCTCCACCTTCGTCGTGAGCGCGAGAACGGGTGGCACAAATGGTGAGGCTGAAGGACTGTCACTGTTCGTTGTGCCTGCGCTAACGCCGGGGCTAAGCCTGCGCCAGCACGCGAGCATTGACGGCGGACGCATCGCTGACCTGGAGCTCGACATGGTGTGCCTGCCGAGCGATGCCCTGTTGGGCAAAGAAGGCAAGGCTGCTGAGGCGATAGAACGCGCCGTCGGTCGAGGTGTGTTGGCATTGTGTGCCGAAGCGATCGGCGCTATGGACGTGGCGCGCGACAGCACGCTGGAGTACCTCAAGACGCGCAAGCAGTTCGGCGTGCCTATTGGCAGTTTTCAGGCATTGCAGCATCGCATGGCCACGATGCTCATCGAAATCGAGCAGGCCCGCTCAGCCATGGTCAACGCCAGTGCAGCCGTTGACGGGTCGGACCGCCTCGCCCGGGAGAAGGCTCTTTCCACCGCGAAATACCTGATCGGCAACGTGGGCACGCTCGTAGCCGAGGAATGTGTACAGATGCACGGGGCCATTGGGATGACTTCGGAATTGCCGCTCTCGCACTACGCCAAGCGTCTTCTCATGATCGAACACCAACTGGGTGACGCGGCGTTTCATCTTCAACGCTTTATCAGTCTCGACAAGGAATGACCCATGAAAGAACAAAGCTTGATCATAGAGCGCCAAGGCGCTGTCATATCAGTGGTGCTCAATGAGCCAAAAACACGCAATGCACTGAGTCCAGAGATCTTCGAAGGGCTTAGTTCGGTGTTGAAAGTGGCTGCCGATGACGCATCGATTGCTGCCGTGGTGCTTAGCGGCGCCGGAGGATTCTTCTCGGCGGGAGGAGATCTCAATCAGCTGGCCAGAAATCGCACGCTGGCCTCCGAAGTCCGCATGACTCGGATTGAAAAGCTCAACGACATGATCGCGGCACTTCAAGCCGCGCCAGTACCGGTGATTGCTGCCGTGGAAGGCGGGGCCGCCGGCGCGGGGATGTCGCTGGCACTGGCATGCGACATCGTTGTGGCGTCTCGGTCGGCAAAGTTCACGGCGGCCTATGTCAAGGCCGGCCTGACGCCCGATGCGGGCTTGACGGCGTCACTGGCCGCGATTGTCCCGCGCCCGGTGCTGTTCGAGATCTGCGCCTTAGGCGCGCCACTCTCCGCCGAGCGAATGCAGGCATTGGGGGCGCTCAGTCAAGTGGTCGACGATGGACACAGCCTCGCTGCCGCTCTTGCCATAGGCCAGCGCTTTGCAAAGGCGCCAAGACGGGCTCTTGGCCGCATCAAACGACTCACGCATGCAGCCTACCTCAATTCGATGGCGGATCAGATGGCGCTGGAAGCACACCTGATGGTCGAGAGCCAGGGAGATGCCGAGGCGGCCGAAGGCATTGTTGCATTCCTGGAAAAGCGTTCCCCGGCATTCGAGAACTTGCGCACCGGCTGAGCGCCCGAGGCGCGAGAACGGATCGGATGGGGAACCGGTCTGACCTCCGTGCATGGGATGGCTTACGCGTCGACGGAGCACACCAACGGCAGAGCAGTGAGTGATTCATATCAAAAGGAGACATAAAAATGACTGAATTGATTTCTCGACGGGGCTTTTTGGGTACCGGTACGGTGCTTGGCGCCGGCCTCGGAGCGTGGCACGGCGCATTCGCGCAGAGTGATTGGCCCCATCGCCCGGTCAAGTTGATCGTACCGTTCAGTCCCGGTGGCGCGACCGACGTGGTGGCGCGACTATTGGGCGATGGAATGCAAAAGAGCATGGGCGCAGGCCAAAGCTTCATTGTGGACAACCGCACTGGTGCGGGCGGCGCCATCGGAACGGCGGCCGTGGCCAAGGCGGTGCCGGATGGACTTACTTTGACAGTCGGGCTGACGTCATCGTTGCTCGTCAATCAGTTCCAGTACAAGAACTTGGGCTACGACCCACGCAAGGACTTGATCCTGATCTCCCAGCTAGCACTGGCGCCCATGGCGGTGTGCGTGCCCGAAAAGGTGCCCGCCAAGAACATGGCGCAGCTTCAGCAGTACCTTGCCGCTCGTCAGGGCAAGGTGTCCTATGGCTCCTACGGCAGCGGCTCCTATTCCCACTTGGTCTTGGAGCACATGAACAAATCGCTGCGCGCAGACATGGTCGGCGTTCATTACCGCGGTGAAGCCGCAGTCATGCAGGCACTGCTGGCGGGCGAAGTAGACATTGGCATCGGCAGTGGGGTCGTGGCGCTTCCGCAGGCCAAGGCCGGCAAGGTTCGCGTGGTGGGCATCACGGGGCCCCATCGCCTCGAGGCGCTCCCAGACGTCCCCACCCTCATCGAACAAGGCATGACAGATGACGCGTATCGCATTCTGGGCTGGGTAGCCATGGCCGCACCGGCGAAGACCCCGCCGGAGATCATCCTCCGGCTGGCCCGCGAGGCGGCCATCGTGATGCAGTCGGAGCAGACCAAAGAGCGCCTCAAAGGTCTGGGCCTGGTCGCCCTCGGCAACACCCCACAACAGTTCAAGCAAGCCTATGACCGCGACTACCCGGTGTGGAAGCGTCTGTTCGAGGCTTCTGGCGCAAAAGTTGAAGAGTAGTGACCCCATCAGTTTAACCAAGGAGACATACCATGAACGAAGCAAAGACACCGGAAGTAAGCATGCGTCGAGACGGCCATATTGGCGTCATCACGATCGACAACGTCGCCAAGAAGAACGCCCTGACGCCGGAGATGATGCAGCAGTACTCTGCGTTGTTGACCGAATTCGAACAGGACAATGAACTCTGGGTACTGGTGATCGACTCGGCGGGCGAGCACACCACTGCAGGTCTCGATATGCCAAAGTTCTTTGGTCCGGCTGCTACGGCAAAACCGATTCCTGAAGCACAGATCGATCCAATGGGACTCAAGAAGCGTTGTACCAAGCCCATGATTTCGGTGGTGCATGGCATCACCTACACAGCGGGCATCGAGATGATGCTGGCAAGCGATATCGTGATCGCGGCCGATACCGCGCGCTTCGGTCAAGTGGAAGCCAAGCGCGGGATCGCACCCTTGGGTGGTGCCCACTTTCGTTATCTCACGCGGACCGGTTGGGGCAACGCGATGTACCACTTGTTCTTGTGCGAAGAGTTCTCCGCGCAGCGTGCGCTTGAGCTTGGTTTCGTTCAGGAAGTGCATCCTTTTGGCAAGCACCGCGAGCGCGCGATGGAACTCGCGCGTCAGATCTGCAAATGTGCGCCCCTCGGGCTGCGCGCCACCAAGATGGCCTCAATGAAGTATCTGGAAGCCGCCGAAAAGGCCGCCATCGAGGCGATCCCGGAAATTCGGCGCGTTGTGCTGTCCTCGGATGATTTCAAGGAAGGCCTCAAGTCTTTTGCGGAGCGCCGTGACGCTGTCTTTATGGGACGTTGAATGAAGCGTCCCCACATGAAAGACAACCAAGTAAGGAAACCATGAGCACGAAAAGCACGCTACCAGCGCACACTGATGGGCATGTTGAGTTTTCCGCCGAACGCTATCCGTACGCGTCGGCATCGCGCTTTCACATGCACCATGCGCACCTGTTCGCTGCTGACATTGAGGCCACCGTGGCGTTTTACCAGAAGTGGTTCGATGGCGAGGTCATGTGGGATGGCGCCTATGGTGGGGCGCGCAACGTATTCATGCGCATCGGCATCGGTGCTTTGCACTTTTATGCGCAGTCTGCGCGCGGCCAAGGCCGCAACGCCATTCACCACTTGGGAATGCAAGTCGTGGGACTGCCCGAGCTCTATGAGCGCATGCAAGCCGACGGCATAGTGTTTCGCAACCCCATTCGTGAAGCGGATGGCAGCAGCTACGCGATGCTGGAAGCACCTGACGGTGTCCTATGGGAACTTTTCGAGCCAGGGATTGGACGCGACCCTGCCGTTCTGCGCTATTACGGTCTGGGAGCGCTCGCTGACAGGGCCGAGCAAGTTTCCAAAGCAACAGTAAGCAGCACGCCTGCCTGACCCAGCGTAGCTGGCCGGCTTTGAGAGGTATAGATGTGAAGCCCGGCGCCGATAGGCATCCGGGCTTTCTCATCACCTGCCTCGACTTGAAACAAGTGGATTTTGACACTCGATGGGAAAAACTTTTGTCCGGCTTCAGGCCGGCTCCCAGTGGCTTTTCCTTGAGATACCGCCGGCATGCTACCCCATTGGGGGTAGGCCAACGGGCGGCTTCATGACCACAAAAAATACTATTGACAGAAGCCGGCATCACCTCTGGACCGTTTTTAAGTGTGGCCAAACGAATTCCTGCCCACACCCTGGGCTTTTTTGATGATCGCGGAATGACAATGTCAAATTTGAACGCCTCCATGGCGAAGAACGTCAACGCTGATGTGCATTCTCAGCCAAATGACCATGGGGCCGGTGGACCGGCACCGCTGAAGGGATTGAAAGTCTTGGACATGAGTCGAGTGCTGGCGGGACCGTGGATCGCGCAGCTGCTCGGTGATCTCGGCGCAGATGTCGTCAAGATCGAATCGCCTTCTGGGGGTGACGATGCGCGTCAACTCGGCGTTGCCCTTGATGAAGGAGAACCTGCATCGCGCGGACGCAACTCCAGTTTCTTCCTCGCATGCAATCGGAACAAGCGTTCCATTGCGTTAGACCTGGCCCATCCAGACGGCAAGGCAGTTGTGTGCCAGTTGGTGCAAGATTGCGATGTACTGGTAGAGAACTTCAAGGCTGGCGGTATGCAGCGGTTCGGACTCGGATGGGATGTTCTTTCCGAGATCAATCCGCGTCTGATCCATTGTTCCGTGACCGGATTCGGCCAAGATGGTCCGTATGCCTCCCAGCCTGCGTACGATTTCATCATGCAAGCAATGACAGGGATGATGAGTTCCTGTGGGCTGCCCGATGGAATGCCTGGTGCAACGCCCATGCGCACATCGATTCCAACGACTGATCTCGTCACGGGCTATCAGGCGTGCATTTCTATACTCGCCGCCTTAATTCAACGCGGCCTCACCGGACGAGGTCAATTCATAGATGCAGCAATGCTCGATGCCAGTGTGAGCTTCAATGTTCATCTGGCGCAGGGCTTTCTGATGGGATTCGACGTACCAAAACGACAAGGCAATAACAATCCAATCGCTTCGCCGTCTGGCGTCTTTCAGAGTGCGGACGGCTGGTTGGTGATTGCTGCAGGCAACGACCGTCAGTTCGACGGCCTGTGTATCGCACTGCAAGCAGGTCCGCTTCGGGAACAGGCACAATTTTCCAGCAATCCGGAACGTGTCACGAACCGCGGCCGCCTGAATGATATTCTCGAGCCGATCATTCGCTCGAAGAGCACTGCACATTGGCTGCAAAGCCTTCAGCGCGCGGGTGTGCCGTGCACCAGCATCAACGACATGCGAGAGGTATTTGAAGATGCGCAGGTCAAACATCGACGGATGGTTGTCGAGGTATTGCAAGAAGGCGGCAAGAAGGTGCCAATCTTGCGCAGTGCGCTGAACATGTCCAACTATGAAGTCACCTACAAGGCACCTCCGAAGCTGGCCGAACACACGCGAGAGGTTTTGCGGGAATGGGCGAATCTGGACAACACGCAAATTGATGCATTGCTGCGCAGTGGAGCTGCTTCAGCGCGTTAAAAGAAAATAACACCACCTGTCCAATAAGCGCGCACAGATAAACTTGGAATGCCTCCCGTATCTCGGGACACCAAGCCAGCCTTCGTTTACGGAATTTCTCAACTGCTTGAATTCGCGAGGCGAGCGGTATTTCAAGGCACTATGGGGAGGGTGTTGGTTGTGATGCGCGAAGGCGATCCCCAGGTTCGCAATGGCCGTGCGCGCATCGGGTTTGGGCATGAAGCCGATGTCATCGCGCTTCGTGGTCTTCACAAACAATTCGGCCATACCGTTGGTTTGCGGCGAGCATACGGGCGTGGTCAAGGGCTACAGGCCGATGTCGAGCGCGAAGGCCCGCGTGTGTCGGGCCATGTAAGGCGCTTCGCTATCGGTCAACCCCTCGATGGGACTCTTGGGCAATGATTGCCCAAACCGATGCTCCATCGGCTGCCAGCATTATGTCGCGCACAGATGTCACCTGTCTGCCCTGGTGGTCTCCGCTCATCTCTGAGATAGCTCCCATGGTTCCGACCCCGTCCCATCGCTAAGCCTTGCGAGGGCGGGTCCCAGGACGGTGCGCTCATCGCGCAGATCCGTACGAGTGACGACTGGGCTTGCGCGCAGCGTCGGCTGCCCCGAGCTCACGCTTCACTCGGCACCGCGCTCCTCCATGCCTTCGGTGTGATCCAGCCGCACACCATGCCGCACTGCGCAGGTGCAGGCGTTTGAGGCATTGGCCAAACATACCCGAAGCAGTAAGCAGCTTTCACCGTGCATTGAGGTCATCAACCGACCGGCGTTTCGCGGCGAGATCTAGGCCTGATAAGGCACTGGACCGCCGCCTCGCCCGTTCATGGTGCCAGCGACGGCATGCAGTGGTTGTCCACCCCGGTTCGAAGAGCCGCCATAGGCCGATATTCACATAGTGAACAAATCATGAAAATGAAGTAGCCGATTGCGAGCAACCCTTGAAGAATTGATCCGAGGCAAAGACGAGCAGCACAAGGCACTGCTGCGTTGGTACCAACAATTCAAACCGGGCCTGTCCCGGGCAACAAGGAGACAACATGATCACAAGGCGACAAGCCGGCATGTGCGTGGCGCTGGGCGCGCTGGGCACCCATTTCAGCAACGTATTTGCCAATACCTGGCCAGCAGCCAATCAGATCATCCGACTCGTTGTGCCGTTTGCCGCCGGCGGCACCACCGACATCCTTGGCCGTCTGATGGCCGACGGCCTGCGCAAGGAGCTGGGCGTCAACGTAATCGTGGAAAACATCCCGGGCGCCAACGGCAATCTCGGCGCGGCCAACGTGCTGCGTTCCAAGTCCGATGGCCTCACGCTGATGCTGGGCACGCCCGGGCCCATGGTCGTCAACAAGTATGTCTACAGCAACCTCGGCTACGACCCGTTGACCGCCTTCTCTCACGTGGCATTGGTTGCCGAGCTCCCGAACGTGCTGATGGTCCGCAACAACCTGGGCGCTAACAATGTGGCGGAACTCGCTGCGATGGCGAAGAAGCAAGACCTGAGCTTTGGCAGCCCCGGTGTGGGCTCCAGCGGCCATGTGTCGAGCGAGCTGTTCAACCTGCATACGAAAATCAAGGCTACACACATCCCCTACAAGGGAAGCTCGCCGATGCTGGCGGACTTGGCAGGCGGCAATATCGACTACAGCATCGACCAGATTTCTTCCGCACTCAAGCTGATCCAGGGCGGAAAGATCAAGGCGCTCGCGGTGACGTCGAAAGAGCGCTCGCCGGAACTGCCCAATCTCCCGACGCTGGGCGAGGCTGGCCTGAGCGACTACGAGGTATCGGTGTGGTTCTGCATCGCCGCGCCAGCCAAGACTCCCCCGGAAATCGTGGCCGCGCTCAATGCCGCCATCAACAAGGTGCTCAAGAGCCCGGAGGTGGTCCAGCGCATCTCCGGCTTTGCGGCGCGCCCGCTGGGCGGCAGCGCCGCCGATCTCACCCGACAAGTCCAGCAGGAGCAACGCAACATCGTTGCGGTGACCAAGGTCGTCAATTTTTCCAACTAAGCAGCAGCACTGACCCCGCGGCTTCCCACCATGCCTTTCAACACCCACATACAAAGCCTCACCGCGTCCACGCCGGAAGGGGTCACCGTCAACTACTACGACTCCGACCCGGAAAAAAAAGGTAGCCCCACCGTTGTGCTGCTGCACGGCACCGCAGGCTCGGCGGAAAACAATTTCTGGGCCCTATACCCAATGCTGGCCTTGCGCCATCGCGTGGTAGCGCTCGATTTCGTGGATCCCGATGATGCCGTTCCCCAGGCCGAGGCCTATATCCAACAGGTGCTGGCGGTGGTCAAGGCAGCGAATGCGGATGCACCCGTACACCTGGTCGGCTACTCATTTGGTGCGGTGATCGCCTCACTGTATGCCGCACAGCATGAACCGACGCTGGAGTCCCTCACGTTGGTCTGCGGCTGGGTGAAGACCGACAACCAGCAGCGCCTGCGCAATGCCATCTGGCGCAGCCTGCACGAGAGCCAGCACGCAGCGATGGCGGAGTTCTCGGCGTTTGCCAACTACAGTCAGCCCTTCCTCAATGCGAAGAACGAAGCCGAGCTCAGTGCGCTCATCCAGGGCATCCGCAATGGCGCGGACCGCTCGAAGAAGATGGCCTTCAACCTGAATGTCGACATCAGCCAGCAGTTAGGCGCTATCAAAGCGCCGACCCTGGTGGTCGGCTGCTCGCTGGATATCACCACGCCCATGCGCCATGCCCGCATGCTTTTCGGCGGTATCGCCAACAGCCGCTTTGCCGAGATCAACTGCGGCCATGGTGTTGTCCACGAACGCCCCGCCGAACTGTTCACGATGATTGATGAGTTCGTGAAAAACCCGTCGGCATTGCCCGCCGGCCATGTCTTTGAGAACGCACACGCCTGAGAGGTCCGACCATGAATGTTTCCAACACGCAAACCGAAAATTCGGTCACCAGGACGGGGGTTTTGATCATTGGCTCCGGCTTCTCCGGCCTGGGCATGGCGGTCAGTCTCAAGCGCGAGGGCAAGCAAGACTTCATCGTGCTCGAGCGCGCCAATGACGTCGGCGGCACATGGCGCGACAACACCTATCCGGGTGCCGCCTGTGACATCCAGTCCCACCTGTATTCCTACTCGTTCAAACCCAATCCGCGCTGGAGCCGGGTATACGCACCGCAGCCGGAGATCCTGGACTATCTGCGCCGCACGGCGCAGGAAGAAAACATTCTCGAAAATGTGCAGTTTGGCGCGACCGTTGAGCGCGCGTCGTGGGAAGAAGAGCACAAGCTCTGGGTCGTTCAGACCTCGGCCGGAGTATTCGAGGCACCGGTGCTGATCTCTGCCGCAGGCCACCTGTCCGATCCCTCCTATCCCGATATTCCCGGCATCGGCACGTTCAAGGGCGAGATCTTCCATTCGGCGAAATGGGACCATTCGAGCGATTGGGCCGGCAAACGCGTGGGCGTGATCGGCACGGGCGCATCCGCCATCCAGATCGTTCCCCAGCTGGCACGCACCGCCAAGCACCTGACGGTTTTCCAGCGTTCGGCCCCTTATGTCATTCCACGCCGCGACCATGTCTACAGCGAAGCGGAACAAGGGATGTTCGAACGTTTCCCCGAGGCGATGCAGGAACTGCGCGACGAGCTGTTCTGGGGCAACGAGTCGCGCTTTCCACAGCGCCGTCAGGTGCCGGCATTCATCGAGATGATCCGCGGCATGGCCATCAACCATCTGGAGGCCGAGGTGCCCGACGAGGCGCTGCGTAAGAAGCTCACGCCGCACTACGCCATCGGCTGTAAGCGCATCTTGATCTCCAACGACTACTACCCGGCGCTGATGCAGTCCAACGTGGATCTGGAGACTGCGGGCATCGAGAGCATCGACGAGACCGGCGTGTTCCTCCGCAATGGCGAGAAGGTCGAGCTTGACATACTGGTCGTCGCCACCGGCTTTGAAGCCACCGAGCTGCCAATTGCCGAACTGATCCACGGCACCGGCGGCCAGACGCTGGCGCAGAAGTGGAAGGACGGCGGCCATGCGTTTGCCTGCACGACGGTTTCGGGCTTCCCGAATTTCTTCTTCATGCTTGGTCCCAACACCGGCCTGGGTGCGGGGTCCATGATTTTCATGATCGAGACCCAGATCAACTACATCCGCGAAGCTGCGAGCTATATCCTGGACAACGCCGTGGTGGTGGATCCCGACGCCCAGGCGGAAGTCGACTACACGGACAGCATCCAGCGCCGCAGCCAAGGCACGGTCTGGGTGTCGGGTGGTTGCAGCAGCTGGTACCTGCATCCGAGCAGCGGCAAGCTGACGGCGCTGTGGCCGGATTTCATGTCGCAGTTCCGCAAGGAGAACGGCTCCTTCCGGACCGAAGGCTACAACGTGCGCCCCAGCGTGGCCACCGAGCTGGCATGAGCGGCGACACGCAGCGCAGCGCGGTGCGCGTCGGCGTGCTGGGTGCGGGGCTAATGGGTCATGGCATCGCACAGGTGTTCATGCAGGCGGGCTTCCAGGTGTCGATCTGGGACCCGGATGCGCAGGCCCTGAGTGATGTGCCGCGCAGGATCGACGCGCACTTGCAGTTGCTCGACGAGACGCGCCGTGCCAGCGTGGCGTTGTGCGCCACGCTCGAAGAATGCGTCATCGGGTGTGATCTGGTGGTTGAGGCAGCGCCGGAAAAGCTGGCGCTCAAGCAGGACCTGATTCGCCAGATCGACGCAGCAAACTCTGGCTGCATCATCGCAAGCAACACCTCGGTGCTGCGCATTACCGAGATTGCCCTGCATGCGCGCGACCCGCGGCGCGTTGTGGGCACGCATTGGTGGAACCCGCCCTATCTGATCCCGGTGGTGGAAGTGGTGCGCGGCGAGCAGACCAGCCCCGAAGTGGCCGCAACGGTGACGCAATGGCTGCGCGAGGCCGGAAAGCTGCCGGTCGACGTATTCAAGGACGCGCCAGGCTTTGTCGGCAACCGGATGCAGTTTGCGCTGGTGCGCGAGGCGGCGCATCTCGTCGAGGAAGGCATCTGCTCGGCGGAGACGGTGGATCTGGTGGCCAGGCACACCTTTGGCCGCCGCATCGCGGCCGTGGGGCCGCTGCGCAATTCGGACTTCATCGGCCTCGACCTGGTGGAGGCCATTCTCGACTATCTCGCGCCCAGTCTTTGCGATGTGAAGCAGACGCCGACGCTGATCAAAAAGTTGGTGGCGGAAGGTAGTAAGGGGGCCAAGACGGGCCAGGGTATTTTCCCGTGGCGTGAAGGCGAACGCAATGAGGCCGAGCAAAGGCTTTTGCAGCACCTGCTGGCCATGCAATCCCTGGATGCAAGCCGCTGAAGAGAATGCCGGCACGTGATTGAGGTATCCCTGACTGAGGAGCGTCTGGCAGGGAGCTTCACCTCGGACCTTGGAAGAATGCGTCGATCTTCCGAGGCACTATCGACACTATTTACATAGTGAACATGCACGCACTTTCTAGTGGCAGAAAGTGGCCGAGATCATGACACTCGAACTAAGAAAAAACACTGGAGACAGGCAATGACGACAGTTCCCCATCCTCCACCCTAGCGCTGCGATAGCCAGTGCACCTGGCTTCCATCTACGCGTTTTCAGGGGCGCCACCACTCTTCATCAATCAATGCCTTGCGCGGCTGTGCAAGGTATCGATGCGGCTTGCCCAGAATTTTCGCCGCCATTGTTTCGCTCGCGCTTTCGATTCATAAAAAACCATCAAGGAGAACAACGTGTCAGCAATCAGTCGCTTCATTGGAAAATTTTCGTTGGCACTGGCAAGTGCCGCCATGGTTTCGCCAGTCCTCGCTGCCGAGCCCATCCAAGTGGGGGCACTGTTCCCGCTCAGTGGTGGCTCCGGACCCCAAGGACAGGATGTCATCAAGGCGGTAAAGGCCATGGCATCGATGATCAACAGCGCAGGTGGTGTCATGGGCCGCCCTCTCGAAATCCTGGCGCGCGATGACGAATCGACCCCCGCCGTGGGAGTTTCGCGAGCAAGCGAGCTTGTGGGCGAAAAAGTTGCTGTGGTCGTGGAAGGCTATTCCAGCACAGTGACGCTGGCAACCCAACCCGTTTTTTCTCGGGCAAATATTCTGGATATAACGGCCAACGCCAAGGCGGACACCATCTTGTCGAGTGAAGCCAACCCCCTGGCCATTCGCCTGAACAGCTCCAACGCCCAGGATGGTGCCGTGATTGCAGCCTACCTTGCCAAGGACTTGAAAGCGCAGCGCATTGCTTTCCTGACGCAGAACGACACCTATGGTGCAGGCGCCCAAGCGTCAATCGAAGACGGTCTGAAAAAGCTCGGGCACCGTTACGAGAATGTAGGCACGCAGAAGTTTCCGTTCAACCAAGTCGACTTCCGTATTGCATTGACCACAGTGGCATCTGCGAAGCCAGATGCCCTCGTCCTCATCAACGCCAATTCGGGTGCTGGCCTGCCGGCCCTGATCCAGCAAGCCCGGCGCGCCCGCTTGAGCGCCACGCTGGTGACACCCGCTGGCATCTACTCACCGAGTGTGGCCAAAGTGGCTGGTAAGGCTGCCGACGGTGTGGTGGGCGCCGAGATCTACATCCCCGACGTGGAGCCATTCGCCAGTAACCCAGCGAACCGCGAGTTCGTGGCGCGCCTTCAGCAAGAAGCAGGAGCCACGCCTGACAAATTCATGGCGGTTGCCGCGCTCTCGCTGCAGGTGTGGGCCATGGCCGCCAACGAACTCAAGACCCTGGAGCGCGAAGCGCTGGCCAAGCGAATCCGCGGCGGTAGTTTCAAAAACACCATTTTTGGCGAAGTGAGCTTCGAGCCCAACGGCCAGATGAAGACGACGCACTACCTGTTTGCCTCCAAGGATGGCAAGCTGGCCGTGACCAATGGAGGTGCCAAATGAGCAGCAGTTTCTCCCTCAGCCGCCGCCTGCTGGCCCTTGTCGGCGGTCTTGCTTTGGCGGGCGCAGGCAGTGGCGTTGCCACCGCCCAGACCTTTCCGGACAAGCCAATCCGGTTCATCGTCCCGTTCTCTGCTGGCGGCTCCACAGACATCACGGCGCGGACCATAGGCGATGCGATGGGACGGCATCTCGGGCAGAGCGTGATCATCGAGAACCGCACCGGCGCCGCAGGGTCTGTGGGTGCGGCGTTGGCCGCCAAGGCCCCTGCCGACGGTTACACGGTGCTGGTCGGTGGCGTAGGACCGATGATGGTGCTCCCCGAACTCGACGCTGGACTGGCCTACCAGCCCGCAAAGGACTTCGAAGCAGTGGGCCATGTCACCGACAACGACTACGCCTGGGTGGTCAGCGCCGGCAGCCCGTTCAAGACCGCCAGCGACTTGCTGAACACGGCCCGCGCCAAGCCGGGGCAGGTCTCGTACATGACCACCGGCATCGGCGGGCCACTGCACGTCAGCATGGAATTCCTGGCCAAGAAGCAGGGGCTGCAACTCAATCATGTCCCCTACCAAGGCGAAAGCCAGGCCGTGGGAGATCTGCTGGCGGGCCGCATCGATGTCGCAGTCATGTCCATCACCGTGGCGGCACCACTGCTCAAAGCTGGCAAGGTCAGGATGCTCACCCTGCTGAGTGCCAAACGCTCGGCCACAGTGCCTCAGGTACCCACTATCGCCGAGGCCGGCTATCCCGGCAATGAAGTCCCGATCTGGCTTGGCCTGTTCGTGCCGAAGAGCACGCCCGCGGCCGTCACCGATCGACTGCATCAGGCATTGAGCCACGCGTTGCAGCAGGAGGCCGTGCAGGCGCGCATGCGCGATCAGGGGGCCGAGCCCGTGGGCGGCACACGCGCGCGATACCAGACGTTTCTGCGCGCCGAGACGGCGCGTTGGAAGGAACGGATTGCCGAAACCGGCATCCGTCGCTGAAGCCCGGTTCAACAAGTGTCAAAGGACTATCCATGGACAGACATCTCACGGCACTGGTGACCGGTGCAAGCAATGGCATTGGCCGTGCCACGGTGAAGCGGTTCACGGCCGAGGGCTACCGGATCGTGACCGTCGACCGGTCGCCACCGGCTGAGTTGGCCGACGCGGAGACTTTCATTCAAGCCGACCTGCTCGACGCTGCGGACCGGGAGCGCGCGCTCGAGCGCATCGCCAACGAGTTCGAGGTCGATGTACTCGTGAACAACGTCGCCATCGTCAAGCTGGCCCGGGTCGAGGATGTGGTGCTGGGCGATCTGCAAACCAGCGTGGACCTGAACATCACTGTAGCCCTGCGCTTTGCGCAGACCGTGATTCCCGGCATGAAGCGCCGTGGCTACGGGCGCATCGTCAACATCGCCAGCCGGGCGGCGCTGGGCAAGGAGCTGCGGACCTCCTACGCCGCCACGAAAGCGGCGGTGATCGGCATGACGCGGACCTGGTCGCTGGAGCTGGCCGCAAGCGGCATCACCGTCAACTGCATTGGCCCGGGCCCGATCGGCACGGAAATGTTCCGGGCGGCTAATCCGCCCGAGTCTGAACAGACCCAGGCCATCATGCGGACCATTCCAGTGCAGCGCCTGGGAGAGCCCGATGAGGTGGCCCACGCAGTGGCATTTTTCGCGCATCGTCGCGCCGGTTTCACCACAGGCCAGGTCATCTACGTCTGTGGCGGGATGACGGTCGGGCTTGCCCCTCTTTGAACTCCGAACGAGGTTTGCCTTGAAGATTTTCGATTTCCCTGCCGCCGGCGTGAGCGCTGGTGGAACGCAGCCACTCGACAAGATGCTGCGCAGCCATAGCCTCCGCGCAGCACACAGGCATCATCCCTGCCCTGACATTCACGGCCCAAGCGGGACCTGCCCATGACGGCGCCAACTGCGGCGCTGGAAGTAGACGGTCTCACGGTCAGCTATGGAGCGCTCAAGGCACTGGATGGTGTCAGCTGGCGCGCCTGTGCGGGCGAGCTGCTGGGCATCATCGGACCGAATGGTGCGGGAAAGAGCACCTGCTTTGATGCCGTCACGGCCATGGCACCGCGACGTGGGACGGTGCGGCTGGAAGGCAAGGACATTACCCACCTATCGCCGCACCGCCTGGGTGCCATCGGCCTTAAGCGGGCTTTCCAGCAGAACGCGTTTTTCGACGACCTCTCAGTGCTCGACAACATGCTGGCCGTGCTCGGCAAAGACGCGCAGCCGGGCCTGATACAGGCGATCTTCAACCCGCTTGCAACCGCACACATGAAGCGCCAGGCCGCACCCCGCGCGGCACATACCCTCGAGCGCTTCGCGATTCCCCGTACGCTGCACCACCTGCGGCCGTCGGAGCTGCCCTACGGCACACAACGGATGCTGTCCATTGCGCTGGCCTACGGTCTGGGCGCGAAAGTCCTGTTGCTGGATGAACCTGCAGCAGGCCTCGGCGGCGCGGACATGCAGGTGCTCAAGCAGCTGATCAGGTCCTTGCTCCAAGAGTCGGTAGCCATCGTCATGATCGAGCACCACATGGAGCTGGTCATGGAAACCGCGCACCGTATTGTCGTGCTGGACCTCGGGGTGCCCATCGCGCAGGGAGCGCCGCTGGAGATCCAGCAGGACCAGCGCGTCATTGAAGCCTATCTGGGGAAGACACAATGAAGCCGCTACTGCAAGTGGAGGGGATAAGCATCTCGTATGTCGGGCATGAGGTCATCCAGATCACGCACTTAACCATCGACAAGGGTGAGATCGTTGGCATCGTCGGCGCCAATGGCGCAGGCAAGAGCACCTTGGTGAACGCGATCGCGGGTTGGTCACGCAGCGCGCCCAGGGTGAAGGCGCAAATCCATTTCGCCGGTGCCGACATCAGCGCCTTGCCCGCGCATGAACGAGCGCGCCGTGGCTTGCTGCTGGTACCGGAAAGCAAGCTGGTTTATTCCACGCTGTCGGTGCGGGACAACCTAGCGCCGCCGACATTCTCCGTCGACGCCGGGCGCAAGGCGCGGTTCTACACGCGGGACGACGTCTACCGGCTGTTTCCGCGGCTCAAGGAACGGCAATCCCATCTTGGCTCGCAGCTGTCCGGCGGGGAGCGCCAGATGCTGGGCATCGGCCGCGCGCTGATGCTTGGACCGCAGCTGTTGATCGTCGATGAGCCGTCCATCGGTCTGTCGCCCCTGCTGACGCAGCAGGTACTGCAAACCATGCGCGCGCTGGCCGACGATGGATTGGCCATCCTGGTTGCCGAGCAAAACGTGCGCGCTGCGGTGCAGGTGGTAGACCGCCTGATTGTGCTGGAACGTGGCGCGATTGTGCTGGAAGGACCGACCGCCACGCTGTGCAGCGATCCGCGCGTCGCGCAAGCTTACCTTGGAGGCCATGCGCAATGAATCTCACACAGCAAATCATCAATGGCCTCGTCCTCGGCCATGCCTACGCGCTGATCGCCGTCGGCTGGACTGTGCTGGTCGGGGTCGCGCGGTCTGTAAACTTCGCGCATGGCCAGATTTACATGCTGGCCGCCTTCGTTGCCTGGGCCTGTACGGCCACGCTGGGCCTGTCCTATCCGCTGGCCATCCTCATTGCCGTCGTTGCTGGCGCGCTCGTCGGGCTGCTCATGCAGTACATCATGATGAAAGCCACGCTGGAGAAGAACGTGGTGTCGATCATGATCATGACGCTGGGCTTCGGCTACCTGCTGCATGGGGCGGCGGCGCTCATCTTCGGCTCGACGGGGCAGATGTTCGATACGCCGCTGTCGCTGCGCGATATGGATCTCGCGTCCGTGCTGCTGACATGGCAGGACCTGGCCATTGTCGCCACGGCCATTGCCCTCTTCGTCGGCTTGAAGATCACCATCGACCGCACCGCGCTCGGGCGCATCATCCGCATGGTGGCCGAAGACCCGGCGCTGAGCATGCTCGCGGGCATCCGTGTGCGTGCGGTCTATCTGCTGGTGTTTGCATTCGAGGGCGCAGCGGTGGCGCTGGCCGCGGGCCTGGTCGCGCCCCGAACCCCCATTCTTACGTCGATGGGCTTCGACGAAGTCATCATGACGTTCGTGGTGGTGGTGCTGGGCGGTATGGGCAGCATCATGGGAGGCTATTTGGCGGGATTGAGCCTGGGGCTATTCACCGCACTTTTTGGCGCCTACGTCTCACCGGCTTACACCACCACGGCCGCCTTCGCGGTGCTGGTGGCGGTACTCGTTCTTCGGCCAGGCGGTCTGGTCACCCACAGCACCCGCCAGGCACATTGACATGAACCAACGACTTCTCCTCATCGCCTCCTTGGGTGTGCTCGCATTCCTGCCCGGCGTGCTGGGCGCCAGCGACGACATCTATGCCACGCTGGTCACGATAGCGGTCTTCGCGGTGATGGCCTATGGCCTGGACGTGATCGTCTCCGATCTCGGCGAGGTCAGCCTCGCGCATACCGTATTCTTTGCCGCGGGCGCCTATGCCACCGGCTATTTTTCCACCCGGTTTGGCGCGGGCCCGCTGCTCACCTTTGCCGCGGCCATCGCCATATCGATGGCGCTGGCGGCTTTGGTCGGCCGGGCCACGTTGCGCCTGCGCGAGTTCGTGTTCTCGCTGGTCACGTATGCGGTGGCCATCGTTGCGCTGACCGTGGCGCAGAACTGGTCAGTGCTGGGTGGGTCAGACGGCATACGTGGCATTCCGGCTTTGCAGCTGGGCTGGGGCGCTTGGGCCTGGTCTGCCTCATCGAACAGCGCGCTATGGCCGGTCGCGCTGGGCCTGCTCGCACTGACGCTCTACGTAGTTTTCAAGTTCCGCGCCTCCGCGCTCGGCAAGGCCGCGCTGATGAGCCATCAGAACCCTCGGCTGGCGCTGATGAGCGGCATCCAGCCCGAGCGCGTGCGCATGCAGGTCTTCATCCTTTCCGCTCCTATCACGGCGTCCGCCGGCTGGCTCTATGCCTACCAACGCGCCTATGTCAGCGCGGATGTGCTCGACACCTATTTCTTGATCCTCATGCTGACGGCGGTGATCCTTTTCGGTCGCCGGCAGCTGGTCGGCCCGCTGCTCGCCATCGGCCTGATCGTGGCGCAGGAGCGGTTCTTCTCCATGGGCGCCTATTACGACAAGATGCTGCTGGGCGGCGTCATCGTGCTGACTCTGGCCTTCTTTCCCGGCGGGATCTTCACGGCGCTGGTCGGCTCCTTGCAGCGTCGCAAAGCCGCCAATGCAAGGTCCACGGCATGAACAGCGCAATCCACGAGGAAATCATAGACCCGGCGCGAGAAATCATCGATAGCCACCACCATCTCTGGGACCGGCCAGGCTCGCGCTACATGGTCGAAGAATTCCTGCGCGATGCGCAGGCAGGCCATCGCGTGCGGCAGTCGGTGTTCATCCAATGCCGCACCGGCTACCGGCACGGAACACTGGACTCTCCGGCGCTGGAAACCCGGGCCATTGCCGACGCCACGCGCGCGTGTCAGCAGCTCGCGTCCGGGGTGCGCGTGGCGGCAGGCATCGTGGGCTATGCCGATATGCGCCAAGGCGCCCAGATTGCCGCCTTGCTCGAGGCACACATCGAGGCCGGCGACGGCCGCTTCAAGGGTGTGCGCCACATTGTGTCGTGGGCCGATGGCGCTGAATTCCAAGTGGAAGGCTACCCCACATCGGAGGGTATGCTACGCACGCCGGCGTTCGGCGCGGCCCTGCGCGAACTGGCGCGCCTGGACCTGTCGTTCGAAGCCATGGTTTACCACACGCAACTCGGCGAATTGGCGGCGCTGGCGGCCGATCATGACAATGTCCGCATCGTCTTGAACCACATCGGCCTGCCCTTGGGCATAGGCCAGTACGCCGCAAGCAAGGATCAGGTTTTCGCGCAGTGGTGCGCTGGTCTCCAAGCACTGGCCAGATATCCCAATGTCTGCCTCAAGCTCGGGGGCATGGGCATGCACATGCTGGGCCTGGAGCTGGACCACCTGCCAGGCCCGCTTTCATCGCTGGAGGTGGCGCAGGCCTATCGACCCTATATCGACGCCTGCGTGCAGGCATTCGGCCCAGAGCGGTGCATGTTCGAATCCAATTTCCCAGTGGACCGTACGCGCTGCCACTACCCAACCCTCTGGAACGCATTCAAACGCGCCGTCTCGGGCTATTCGGAACACGACAGAAACCGGCTGTTTTCCGATACCGCCAAGCAGTTTTATCGGTTGCTGTGAAGCAGTAGCCGGCACCGCTGGCTCGTACACACTCATCGCGTCGGTCTTGCTAAAAATTCAACATATGAACATTTCGCTCATTTCCAATTGAAGTCTTATAGGTGACGCAGCAGACTTCCCGCTCAACCTGACTGCTTCTACGAGGAACACACCATGAATCTGGAAATCGATGGACAAGTGGCGCTCGTCACGGGCGCGGCCAATGGCATTGGCAAGGCAATTGCCCAGGGCCTGGCCAGCGAAGGCTGCAAGGTGGCCGTCTTTGACCGGGACGGTGCATTGGCAGAAAAGGCCGCACGGGAGATCCAGGAACACGGAGGCCAGGCATGCGCCTTTGCGGTCGACGTCACCGTCCCCGCCGACGTTGCCGCTGCAGTGCAGGCCGTGGCAGAGCAGTTCGGCGGATTGCACATAGTGGTCAATTGCGCAGGCTTCTCCATGGACGCGCCCGTCGCCAGCATGACGGACGACCAATGGCTCAAGGTGATGCATGTGACGCTCACCGGCGCGTTCAACATCGTCCGCGTCAGCGCCCCGCTGCTCACGGCACAGGCCTACGGACGCATCATCAACATCGCGTCCCGTGCCCACTTCGGCGACGTCAACAAGGCGAATTACTCTTCGGCCAAAGCCGGACTCATCGGTTTGACCAAGGCCCTGTCATTGGAGCTCGGGCCGCAAGGGGTGACCGTGAATGCCGTTGCGCCGGGAATCATCGAGACCGAACGCCTGCGCGCCTTGCCCTATCTGAAGGGCATAGAAGAGCGTTCCAAGGCGGCCATGCCCATCAAGCGATTTGGCAGCGTGGAAGAGGTTGCCGACCTGGTGGCTTTCCTGGCCTCTTCTCGCGCGGGCTTCATCTCCGGTGAAGTGGTGCACATCAGCGGTGGCCGCTACGGCTAGCCCGGGTCAGCCCGCCGTAAACCCGATGGGTACCCGCCCCGAATGCCTGAGGAAAAGACCAGAACATGCCACAACATCCATCGCTTTCCGGGCAACTGTCTGCCTGGGCCATGAACCTGCGCTTCGCCGCGGCGCCCGACGAAGTAAAGCAGGCCCTGCGCAACTGCCTGCTTTATAACCTGAGCATGGGGCTGGCGGTCGAAGAGTCGGCCGACGCACTGGGACAAGCATTGCGCGGCATTGCCGGGGCCTCAGGGCCGGCACGGCTGTTCGGTGGGCGCGGAACGCGCAGTGCGGCCGACGCAGCCTTTATCAACGCCAGCCTCATCACCGCGCGTGGCCAGAACGACACCCATCCCCAGGTCGTGACCCATATTGGCTGCATCGTGATTCCGGCGGTGCTGGCGGTCGCGGAGAGCGTGCAGGCGTCGGCGCCGCGCGTGCTCGATGCGCTGCTGGTCGGGTACGAATCCATTCCGCGGATTGCTCAGAGCTTGGCGCAGCAAACCACACGGCGGGGATTTCGCGCCTCGTCGCTGTATGGATCTTTGGGTGCCGCCTTAGCATGCGCGGTGGTTCTTGGACTGGACGCAAGACAGGCTCAGAATGCGCTCTCGATCGCGGCCAACATGGCATCCGGCCTGCTCCAGACCTGGACCGATGGCTCGCAGGAATGGCGCTTGCAAATCGCCAAAGCCAGCCGAGACGGCGTGCATGCCGCGCTGCTGGCCAAGGACGGGGTCACTGGCGCGGAGTTCTGCCTTGAGGGAGACCACGGCTTCGGCGCGGCGTATGCAGGCCAGGTGCCGACGCTTGACTTCTCGGGATGGCGTACGCCGGAGATGGTGTTCAAGCCATATCCCGGCTGCGCCTTCAACCAGGCTCCGGTGCAGGCGTTGCGCGACCTCATGGCTGAAAGTTCCGTCAAGGCCCAGGATGTGGAGTTCCTTGTGGCCTGCATGCATCCGTCCGATGCTGGCTACCCCGGTGTTGCCCTACATGGGCCATTTGAATCGCCCTCGGGCGCCATCATGAGTGCCCCGTTTATGCTGGCGGCCACCCTGGTGCATGGTGTGCCGCGGCTGGCGCATTTCGAGCAACAGCACATGCAGGACGAATTACACCAGCTGTCGCAAAGGATCCATGTCCAATCCAGTGCCACCGTCACACCCTGGACCTGTACGTTAGAGCTGACCAGCAGAGCCGGCCGTGTCCATCGGCAGCACTTCCATCCAGACACCCCTTTCCGCCTCGACTGGGAACAGACGCTGCTGCTCACCTCCGCAGTGGCCCAGGAATGGGCCTTGCCAAAGGCGCTGGATAAATTCAATCGTTTGGTGGCCAGTGTTGTGAAGATTGAGACCCAGGATCTGGCACTGCTGGGCTGCGTGATATATACCCGCTGACAACCCCCACTATGGAGCCAAGATGAAGGGACCGCAGACAGTCATTCGCGCATTGACGCTGCTGAGGCACATCGCGGACATCCATCCACATGGGATTTCCATCGGCACACTGGCCGAGCTGGCGACTCTGGACCGCGCGACCGCCTACCGGCTGGTGACCAGCCTGGTCGACTTCGGGCTGGTGGCCAAGGATTCATCCAAGAACTACCGGCTGGGTGTGGAAGCCATGCAGCTGGGCTTGGCGGCGATGCGATCGGCGCCGATCATCGACCGTGTGCGCCCTGTCATGCAACGCCTTGCCCGCCGTACCGACGACACGGTGTTCTTAGTGGTCAGGAACGGCGACTATGGCCATTGCGTCCATTGCGAGGAAGGCGCCTATCCGGTCAAGGCACTGGTGCTGCAAGTCGGTGGCATGCGCGTGCTGGGCATAGGCAGTGCCGGCGTGACCCTGCTGTCGACACTGCCCGATGCCGAGGTCGAGGCCCTCTATAGGCGGCATCTCGACGAGTTCAAGCCCGGCGGTCCGGCGCTGGCGCAGCTGAGGAAGCTGCTGGATGACACGCGGCAACGCGGCTACGCGGACACCAGTAACCTGGTCACGGACGGCGTCAGCGGAGTGGGCATGCGTTTCGAGATCGACACCGGCAGCCATGCCGCCATCAGCATCGCCGCGATCAAGAGCCGGATGCCGGCGGACCGCAAGGCCTGGATTGCCAACCTGATTGCCGAGGAGTTGCGCGCCAGCGATTTCCGGCCGGTCTTGCCCGAGCCACGGGCCCGCAAGAAGGTTTAGCCTGCGCTGCGCTGCACTGGCGCTCGGGGCTGCGTTCGGTGCATCGCCAGGAAGGCTGGTCGGCACAATCTCTGGCCGGGCCGGACAACGTTTGCTTATATCGTTAACTACCTGGCGCTGAATGCTCGGGGCGCATGCATAGTGCCGCTGAACACCGACTTGACCGTACCCGAGATGTCCTATCAGCTGGCGCATTCTGGATGCTGTACCGTGCTTGGACTAATGTCGCTCGAAGCTCTTCTGCGCAGTGGAATCGAAGCCACCGGCCGAGCCATTGCACTCAGCACGAGCGGTCCGCAAGGATTGCGCAACCCATGGTGCGCGCCGGTTCGCCCGCCATTGCAACCGACACCCGCTGAGCCTGAGGCCGCCATCCTCTACACATCGGGGACCACGGACCAACCAAAGGCTGCGTCCTCACCAACGCGGACCTACAGGAAGCCGCCGAATACAACCTGCCGTTGCCTGCCACCCTCGCATTTTCGCCTGGTGCCGAGCGGCAATAGACCCCCTTACCGAGGCTAATCTTTCCTGCTCAGTTGCACTTCCACAATCATCAGAACCTAATTAATCAACACGCACCACAATGAGAGATATGATGCGTCAACAAAGTTTAATTAAATAAATTGTATTGCAAAAGCTGGGAGGCGGCGGCTTGTGGAGCGGCGAATGGATGGGCATTCCTGGAGTAGCCAGAGGTGGAAATCGCCTTTGCCGGCGTACTCCGGACGACGAATTCGGCGGTTCTCTGATGCCCATCTTGGCATAGATCGACAGTGAGCGCCAACGTCTAACACTGCACGATAGGAAAGCCTCCCAGCAGCCTTGTAAACAAGCCTCGTCCCATGCTCCCTGCGGCATCGCAGAGGCATGGAAAGACCGATTTTCGTTACTTATCGCGAGCTATTTTGGCGTATCCATCGAGCGGCCCTGGTCGGACCTCGGCCACGCCTGCGCAGCGCAGACCTCAGCAGATGCGCACTGCCCTGCCGCCGGCGCTTAGCCCCTGCGCCACACGCTTGCCAACCAGGGCTGTTGCTCAATTGGAAGCCCCGCCGGACGGTAGAAGTGCTCCAACTCCTCAAACCCGGCTGCCGTTACCAAGGAACGCCAAGTCGACCATTCGTGAAATACGCCATAGCGCTCACCGTTCCAGCCCTCCTGCCCTGCCCCGCGCGGGTTGGAACTGAACAGCACCCCACCCGGCCGCAGGCAGGCGTGCAGTTGAAGCAGCACCTGCGGCAGCACCTCGCGGGGCACATGGAACAGCACGGCATTGGCAAACACACCGTCAAAGCGCTGCGCGGGCAGGTCGAGTTGCAGAAAGCTCTGCTCCAGCACCTCGCAGCCGCTATGCGCGCGCGCCATCGCCGCCGAACTGGGCGCGCCCTCCAAGCCCACGGCACGGTGGCCCATCTCCTTGAAGGTGCGCAGGTCGCGCCCGGGGCTGCAGCCGAAATCCAGCAGGTCAAAGGGCGCTGGTACAGCTATGTGCTTGAGCAGCGCCGCGATGTTTTGGCTGACGTCGTGGTCGCGCGAGGCTTCCCAGAAGCGTTGGGTGTGCTGCTCATAGTGCGCCAGAGTGCGCGCGGCAATTTGTTGCAGGCCTTCGGAGCTCTGTGTCATGCAGCATCATTGCATACGACAGCATCCTTGACCGGCTCGGATAAATCGAGACACTTTTAACCAGAATACGGCGGGTTGCAGGTCTTGCCGCAGTAGCTGCGTGAACTCTGTCTGGGTCAAATATTGCAGACTGCTGCGCAAACGTACCTCGTTGTAGTGATTGCGCCAAGCTTCGATCGGAACGGCGGCCTCGCCGCCCGAGCGGAACCATCCCAATGACAGGCACTCGTCACGAAACTTGCCATTGAAGCTTTCGTCATCGCAGTTCTTCCAAGGTTTGTCTAGATTCCCTAAACTGCGGGGGAGCTCGTATCCGGTGATACGGGAGGCAATCTAGTCGTTTCATAGCCATATCTTATGGAGATACGTTACGATTCGTCTTAAAGAAAGAAAACGTCGTGCGTCTATCAGTGATATTGAACTGCACATAGAAGTACCCTGCAAAGCTGAAATTCTTCCTTTCATAGGTTCCTATAAATTTAATGCGATATTTTTCAAAACCAAAACTCACTTAACTTATAAGTAACAGGCATTTATAATTTCATTTTTAAGTTTATAAAAAATCAATGTCAAGTTTCATAATAAAGCGTCGCTGGGGGGTTAAAAAAGATGCCTACGACGTTTTGGCAAATCCGATAACGTCCGCATCTCTTGATGACAAGCAATATGCAGGCGCCATATCACTATTTCTGCACAGAGAAAAAGAAAATTTATTTAAAGAGAGGTTTTCCAACTTATACAAAAAGCCTAGATTCTCTCAATCATTTAATTCCTCGGCAAAATGCATTGAGGAATTTGCAGTCAAAGACGTATTTGGAGTAAGCGTTCCGCTACCACGAATTGCCTTCACCTACAAACACGCCTTATTAACCAGAAAGAACGAAATATTCGAGTTCTGCAGATTGCGCAGGCAATACGAGCGATGTATTCTTAAAGGCGACTTAGATGGTGCGAACTCCACACTGGAACTTTGCAAGAGTATTCTTGGAGAATCTCTATGGTATATAAGATGTAAATTTTCCATATTAATTAGCAAAGGAAAATTTGACGATCTTGAGGAATTTAGCAAAAAATGCAAGGATCGGTCTAATAGCGAATTAATATCTCTAATACTGCGATACTCCCTTTTACTTGAAAGCAATCCAAACTTGCATTTCGAACGCATCGTGATGCGTACAATTCGAACACTTGATGAGGCCAATTTGCCTGATTGGGCAGCCGTTCTAAGGCTACTTTTTTGCCCAAAACCATTAACTTGCTTTCCCAACACTCTATATGGACTTCGTTCTCTTCAGACCTTCTCGCTAATAGACCAATTCCACCTGCTTGAAAAATTTGTAAGTGAATCCATAGCCACTCATGGCGCTGAAGGAGACCCATTCAATTTTAGTGAATTTTTCAAACCGGACGCTGATTTTGCATCCAATTTGGATTTAAATAATTCGACTTTGGCGTTGCGCGAATTAACCTCCCTCTATGAACAAGGAGACTACCACCTGCTAATAGAATTCTTCAAAAGAAACTTTGATATTATCGAGGAGCCATTCACCACATTAAATATTGTTGCAAAAGCGATTGCAATCGCACCTCACATTGAAATACCTTTTGCAAAGGGTGCGATAAACCAAATTATCAATGCGCTAGTAAGCATATATAAACTGGATGCATCCGCAACCACTTTGGAAGAAAATTTCGCTTCACTGGCAATTAAGTTTCATCACTTCAAAGGAGGTCACTGCCTTCAGCTAGCGATATACAAGGCATTGCCTCATAGATACGATCATGCCCACACTACATGGATTGCAAGAGCTGCAAACGAATTTTCAACAGGAACTCCATTATCTCTAGCGCTTTCCACGGGCGCAGATCCGATAATGGAGTACAGCTATATCAACGAAGAATATTCGCTAGCAATAGAACGCCGAATAAAATCCGATATACGGGCGGCCTGGTCCAATGAATCGCTGAATGAAATTCCAGACCTGCTCGCTAGCTACAAAATAGCAGCAACCTTAAAAAAAGATTTTGTTGAGGTGGCTTCGTGCTACTACTTAAAAACCAATAATTTCCACGAACTACTAGATTTCTCCGCTAATACTCTAGCAAGCAATCCAAGATTTCTAGTCGCACTCCCGATTGAGAAGATTGTAGAGTTCTTGGTTGCCTCGCGTATTTCATCATTGCAATCAATAATTGTTTTTGATGCATATGTAAAGTATGTTGATGAACAGAAAGAATTTCTTCTGCACGAGGCTTACGAAGAATTTTTAGTAAGTAGTGGCGTAGATCGGCCCACTGAATTGTTGACCTGCGAGACTGGTGAATTATCACCGTTGCAACAGGTTTTCTTTCGTGATATTTCCAATGTCGAAACTATGGATTATCTTGGCTGCTTTAATAACAGCAACGAGCTTCGATCAGAAAGAGTACAAATTCTGGATGAGTTGAGAAATAGACGCCTAATAAGTCCTGAAGCCCACGGCGAGGAAGTTGATGAGATAATTGGGCAAGTGGTGGTTGACGCTGGTGCAGCGGAATTTAATACAAACAAAATAGAAGTAAATACTGCTGCTCTAAAAAGAAATCTATTAGCAGATGTCAACTCGATGTTGCTACTTTATAGATCGCTCGGTACAGAAGCAATTTCAAGCAAGAAAGCCATCAGCGTAGGAAATGATGATGATGGCGAGGATGGAGAAAAACTGCAAGCACTCGTCGCGGGAGACCGAAACACCGCGCTGCTACGATTACTCGTCTTGATTTCCGACGCATTTTTATCTGATGAGAAGCTTGGGCTTGACAAGAATCTGAGCACAGAAATTCGGCACGGATTCTTTGCTAACTTAATGAGATCTAGACTCGAAGATCAGAAACTAATTACAGAGATCGACGAAAATGGAAAGTATAAGAAAAATCAATACTGGCGCGATGCAAATGCTATTCTGGTTGATGAGACTCTTGACGAAATAGACGCCCACCTAGTTCACTTCTCGATGGGAATGAACGGTTTAATCGAAAAGGCGGAAGAATGGATGAAAATCAGTCGAGCGCCCAATGTAGACAGAGTCTTTGTTTTCGAAATATATTTAAATCAACTGGAAGCCTATCATCCGATAGCTGTGGCATACGAAGCAGATGAGTTCATAGATGTCTGCTTCAACAATCTGTGGCATCAAGTTGAAGCCAGGTTGACTGAAATTCGAGAAAAATTGAACGTTAATTTCAAAGATTCAGTCAACCGTTTATTCGATGAATTGCTGGCTAATATTGAAATAACCAGAAAAAACTTCCCTATGACTGATCTTATTGGAGCAATATTTCAAGTAAAAAGTGGCATACGAGAAGATATTACCGCAGTCTCTGAATGGTTTAAGCGCAGCGAAACAACTACAGCCGTGCCAAAAACAGTGGAAGACCTGATCAGAATATCTCTTGAGTGTTTCTACAGAGTTAGAGGCGTTCATTTAAATTGCATAATAGACATGCCTATCGAAATGCAAAAAATAAAGGTCGCAGGTCAGCACTCAAAAGCATTCATCGTAGTTTTTGTCAATTTATTAGAAAATGCGTGTAGAGGTAGTGGACTAGGCGTGGAAACTCCAATTAGCGTTTCTGGCTCAGAGAATGGAAGATCGTGGTCTTTATCAATAATGAATCTAATCTGCTCAGAGAGAATTAATCTGTACTCAGAAGAATACTTGGTGCAATTGGACTCTATAATGCGTTCTCCATCTTCAATTCCGTTAATGCGTAGAGAAGGCGGATCAGGTTTAGCCAAAGTTTTTAATCAACTTCGATTGATAGATGAAAATTTTGACGTGCGTTTGAACTTAACAGAGGTGCCCTCCGTAAAATTTGAAGTAAGGATTATTTATGAAACTTGAGATACTTCTAGTTGAGGACAATAACCACAAGAGAGATAGAATTGTTTCATTCATCCAAGAGTTTTTCCCGAACTGGATAATTTACAAGGCGAATTCTTTTACCGAAGGAAGTCGTGCGGTTCTTGAAAAAAATTTCCAAGTTATCCTGTTGGACATGAGTCTTCCGACCTATGCAAGAACAGGCAATGATTCTGGCGGAAGGTTCAGAACTTTTGGAGGACGCGAAATTGCTCGAAAAGTCCTCAGAAAAGATGCAAAGGTAAAAATATTATTCCTCACTCAGTATGAAGCCTTCAGTGATCAGGGCGCATCTAAATCATTAGAAGCAATTGATTCCGAGCTAAAAACTGATTGCGGAGATTGCTACGCCGGCTTAGTTCACTTCGACAGTTCAAAAACAACCTGGAAAGATAAAATATCCAGCCTTCTTGAAGAAATTTTAAATGAAAATCCTGATAGTTGATGATGACCAAAAGCGAAGCAACGGACTAAAAAAATTCGTCACTGAGAAGTGCTCTATTCGAAACGATGACATTTATTTAGCTTGCTGCTTAACAGAGGCGCGCGATTTACTCCGAACGATTTATTTTGATGTCCTGGTTCTGGATGTCGTTCTACCAAAACGGTTAGATAAAAAAAATCCACACCATAGCGTTGGCATTGGATTATTACAAGAAGTTAATCGATCTTCACATCTAAAAAAGCCAGAGAGAATTATCGGAATCACTGCACATTTAGATGACGCTGGAGTTTTCAGATCTGAATTCGAACTGAGCTGCAACATTGTGGTCGAAGCGCCTTCAAACTCTGACGTGTGGAAAGCAAATATTGCTAGCTCATTAGCATATACGGGTTTTTCGAAAACATCACGAGCAGCTCACCTTTCTAAGACTGCAGTCTTATCAGTGCATGGAATTCGTACTTTTGGACAGTGGCAAGCAAGACTTCGGAGGCTTATAGAGGGGCGAGTTGAAGGAATTGCCTTCCACACATATAAGTTCGGTTATTTCTCCAGCCTTGTATTCATTTTCCCTTTTCTTAGAAAATTGCAAGTAAATCGTCTACAGGAAAAGATGGCTCCAATTATGAATGATGAAAGTTTAGACAGAATTTTTATTTTTTGCCACAGTTTTGGGACTTATCTTGTTGCAAATGCGTTGAAATCTATTCTACGCTTAAAGAAACCAAGAGCAATAATAACACTTATTATGTGCGGGTCTGTTTTGGAGTCAACATTTGACTGGAGAAAAGTGGATGATAGTTCGAGTTTACGTATTATAAATGAGTGTGGAAACAATGATTTTGTACTTTGGATCAGTGCCGCTTTCGTTTTTGGCGTAGGCATGTCTGGAAAAGTTGGCTTCTACGGATTCAATAATAAATACCTCATGAATAGATTTTTCAAAGGAGGGCATAGCTTATATTTTTCAGGTGACGATTTTATGTTAAAGCAGTGGATTCCATTACTTGACGAACCGTCAGATTACTCGGAAATAGATGAACGAAGCAATGAAACATTTCTCATGCGAGCAGTTGAAAATTTAGTTACTTTTTTTGCGATTATAAAACCAATAGTCTATTTTTCAATTCCATTTTTTATTGCGCACCGGGTCTGGATTATTTATCGCTGAGAAAAAATTTAATACAAAATCTCACCAGGACTAGACATTAATATAGTATTTGCAAGAATAATAAATATATGTGATTTTGATGATATATTCCAACTTCAAGCGACTGCCACCTTTAATCTCGCTGGCTGTGATTTCCTGCTGATTCAACCGATCAGCGCAGCACATTTATCGAAAACTTAGTAGATCGAAGTTCACTTGAGCAAATGAACCACTTGAGAGTATAAGTCCCTCCAACAGGGGCCTCTATATGAAAACTCCATATTTAGCGAAAGCCAGATATTCTATGTCCTCAAGGAGAGTCGAATTGGGAGCGACTGTTAACAAAAATTGTTGGAAACACGGTATCAGCGCATCGACACACTGCAAATGGCAGAGCGAGTTCTTAGGCATGAAGATCTCAACCTGTCCCAAATTTGTCAACGGCAGTACAAGAACGCCAAGCTCAAGCGCATGTACGCAAACGTGGCGCTCATGCACCACGCGCGCAAGAATGTCGTTGACCGAAAGCTCTGACTCTGGAGCGTCGCAAGATGGCCATTCAAGCCATTTTAGCCGAGCACGTTATAGCGGGCGGGGCGCCTGGCAATCCAGCGGCATTGCCAGCTCTTCACTGCGTTACAGGCCTGCGAGACCCGACAACTCCGGGGTCATTAGCGTTATGCAGGCGAACATTTCGTTCAACTCACGCCACGGCTTCAGTCTGCTGTACGACAGCGCCCGCCACCAAGGGGAACTCTGTGGCAAGACCATGCTGTAGCACGTGCACCGAACTGCGGCAAAAAACTACTGCCTACTCGTATCAAGCGGCCATTGCAGGCCGCTGCCCAGCCTAACCGAGAATGCACTGTTGTCTGGACGGCGCTTCAGAGCCTTTAACGTCATAGACGAACTCGACCGCAAGTGGCAGCTAATCGCAGTTTCACGCGATCCAGCATGTTTCGCGCGGCATCCAGGCCTTTGATATTGGTGGAGGTGCACGATATGCCGCTGTCGATTCGCCTAGACAACGGACCGGAGTTCATTGCCGATCATTAGCCAAATAGGCTCAATCGAAGAACATCGATTTGCAGCATATCCAACCTTGCAAACCGACCCAGAACGCTTTTTTCGAACGATTCAACAAGATCTACTGTACCGAGCGCTGGACTGCGGCGTGTTCAATTCGATATCGGACAGTGCACGCCATGGCAACCGCTTTGCTACATCGCGGCAACCACCGCTGCCCCCGTGAATCCCTAGGCCGAGTCCCTCAGGTTGAGTACCGTCTCAAGCCGTTCCCTAACCTCTACTTCAGAATGACTCAGGAAATCGCGAGAACTTCAACTTGAGCCAGGCTCAAATAGGTAACGATAAGGTCCACTCATACTGTGAGCTATGTGCGCGCTGCATCGACTTGGTGTCAACCAATGGGCCTTGCCGGCAGTACCAAGTCTGCTTGAATTGTCATGGCGCATAGGCTCACCGGCTGCAGGATGCTAGATCCTTGCCGGTTCGAGGGAGAAGTGGCACAGCGCTGCAGTTCATCCTCTGTCCTGAAGATCAATCAGGTCAGGGCGATAGTGAATAAAACACCGGCTGCACCCGCGACCACGCTCATACTGGCTAGGGCCATCGGCCAGGCACGCATGACGGAGGTGTGCCCATGGTCACAGAGCATGCGTCGCTGGCATCTCAACCATAAAAAAACGGTTGCTGACAATGCCAATCCAAGTCCGTTTGCACACAGCAGCATATTCTCGGTTTGAACTCCTGATTTGAAGACCAGAACCGCGACAACCGCTGTGCTCAGAACGGTGCGTGTCCACGCCAACACAGTTCGCTCCGGTTGTAGGCCAGGGTCACGATGCGTGCTCATGTCAGCAGCGACAGTATGAGCGTGGCTACAGACATCGCCACCACCAGATAGGACAGAGGCTTGAGCAACAAAGGCGACGGCAATGGTTGGTCCATGCGCATGGCCAACTGGCACTGACGCCATTGCCACAATGCCCCCACAGCTATCACACCGGATGCAAAGGCCAGGCATGCACTCAGAACCAAGCCCAGCACAGCCGGTTTCATGTGGCCTGCGAACTGATGCAGGAGCACGCTGGCCGCCAGTAGTGCCATGGCCGTGCGCATCCACGCCAGATACGTGCGCTCATTGGCAAGCGTGAAACGGTAGTCGGGCTCACGCCCCTCTTGGACCTCATTCATGGAATTTCCACCGAAGCGAGAGTTTCCGCCAGACCTTTTACGCCGGGACGCAACGCGAACAGGCCCCCGTCTAGATGTGTTGCGGCCGCAGCCATTTCCGGCGTGCGAATCGAGGTCACAAACAAGGTATCCATCTGCGGGCCGCCAAAGGCGCACATGGCCGGCTTTTTCACCGGCAGCGCAATCGAACGGTCCAATCTGCCTGCAGGTGTGAACCGGTGGATCTGGCCAGCATCGTTGGCACAGGTCCAATAGCAACCGTCCTCATCCACCGCCGCGCCATCAGGGCGGCCGGGATGGTGGTTCATGTCGACGAACAGACGGCGATTGGTGGGGATTCCTCGCTCCGGGTCATAGTCAAAGGCCCAGATCTGTTGCGACACGGAGTGGGAGTCGCTTAGATACATAGTGCGACCGTCCGGACTGAACGCCATACCGTTGGGGGTCAGCAAACCGTCCACGAGAACCTCGGGAATGCGTCCATCGTTCAGCGCGTAGACCGCGCCGACAGGCTTCGCGGCCGCCATGTCCGTGTACATCGTGCCGGCCCTCATTCGTCCTTGACGGTCGCAGCGACCATCATTGAAACGCATTTTTTCCAATGGATGCGCAATGCTTGTGCGCATCTCAAACTGGGTCAAATTGCCAGATTCCCCCAGTCGCACGCTGGCAACTCCCGTCTCCATCGCGCACAGCCAGGTGCCATCCTGAGCCGATGCAATGCAGCCTATGGTTTCGGGCAAGGTCCAACTGCTGAGCTGGGCATCGCGGCCCATCCACCGGAGCATTTTTCGGGCGGGAATATCGACCCAATACAAGGCCTGCTCCTGCGGCAGCCACACCGGACTTTCTCCCACGCCATTGCGGGCTTGTACCACGAGGTCTACATGTGCAAAGGACATGGGCATCACGCAGGCTCGAATGGTCCCGCCAGCACAAAAGATCCACCTTGGAAGTGGGTGGCCGGCCCCTGGGGCAACTGGGGCTGTGCCAGCGCGCTTGCCCTGAAGGGTTCGGACGAGTCTTTGGGCTCGAAACCGACGTGTGCCGCAAACTGGTTGTCCCACCAAGGTTCCATAGACTGCGATACGCCGTAGATCACAGTATGACCAAGCTGTTCGGCGGCCAGGCTGGCGCGTATCAATTCGGTCAGGTCGTCGAAGCTCAGCCAGGTGTGGAGCATGCGCTCATCGCGGGGACTGGCGTAGGCCGAGCCAATGCGCAGGCAGGCGGTCTCGATGCCGTAGCGATCAAAGTAAAAGCGCGCGAGGTCTTCACCAAACGACTTCGACAGACCGTAGTAGCCGTCGGGACGGCGTGGGCTGTGTGCGTCCAGTGTTGTGCTTCTTTCGTGAAAGCCCATCACATGGTTGGAGCTGGCAAAAACCACGCGTGTCACGCCATGTCGGCGCGCGGCTTCGTACAGATTAAAAGTGCCGCGAATATTGGCTTCGAGAACCTCTTCGAAACTATGTTCGGTGGAGATTCCGCCCATGTGGACGATCGCATCGCAGCCTCGCACCAGTTGGTCGACCGCCGCTTTGTCTGCGAGATCACAGACGACGAAGTCGTCGCCGGCCTCCACGCCGACGGGCAGGATCAGGTCGGACAGCCGTAGGTTGGCCGCGAAAGGGCGAAGCGAGACAGACAATACGCGTCCCAGATTGCCGGCCGCGCCGGTGAGAAGCAGACGTTGATAGGCACGACTCATATGCAAGCCCCAGTGTAAGAAATAAGAACGGAAATCTGACGCTGCGCGCCCGGCGCTGTCCAGAGCGCAGGATCATCGGTATGGGCGGCCAGTCGCCCGGGCAGGGCGGTCACGGGTTCCACACACAGGTAGTCGCCTCGGACACTACGGTGCATCACCAAGGCCCCTAGGCCACTCGCCTGCAGGCACAGTCGCCCACCGGCAGGGCCGGGCATGTTGAACTGGCCGTCCCATTGGTCATAGGCGACGGTGGCGCCCGCACGTACGCCCACTCCAGCGGTGCCTTGGTCTGGAACGGCGGTACCTGAGTCATCCATGTCGAATCGGCGCGCATGCTCGGGATCGGAGATCCGGCAGTCGCTGTCGACGCTGCAATAGGGGTGCCAGCCCATGGCGAGAGGCATGCGCACGGTGTCGCGGTTCTCGACCGTCAAAGTCCACGCGAGACCATCCTCGGTGAGGTGAAACGTTTGCAAAGCGCGGAACCGCCACGGCCACTCCTCGCATTGGCCGCTGTGATCGAGTTCCAATTCGACTTGGTCCGCTGAATGGTGCTTGACAAGCCATTTGCGCCGCAGACCCAATCCGTGCAAGGGATAGCCCTGCGTGCCATGGACACCCTTGGCAACGCGACCGTCGAGTTGTAGGCCCTGCGTTGATAAACGGTTGGTAAAAGGCAGCATCGGGAATGCACCGGCCTTTGGCCACGTATGCGCATCAAAGCCGGTGCCGTCCCAAGGTCTGAGCAGTTCGACACTGCCGTGACGGCCTTGCCGGAAAAAGCGCGCGACGCGGCCGCCCGCCTGCGCGGCGATCTGCGCGTGGTAACCCGCCGCCGCGATGGACAGCGGTGTGCCGTCTTGCATCCACATGGCGCCGGCCTTAGTTGGCCTGGGCGCCGGACAGCTGCACCGCTTCTTTCCAACGCGCCATCTGTTGCGTGACGAACGTAGTGAATTCGGCTTGGCTGGTGGAGCGAACTTCGAATCCGAGGTCGGCCAGACGTTGGCGGACGTCGGGCATGGCGAGCACTTGGTTGATTTCTTGGCTCAAGCGCTTGACGATCGCGTCGGGAGTGCCTGAGGGCACATGGATGCCGTTCCAGCCGGCTGACGCTGCGTCAGCAAGTCCGGCCTCCATCAGTGTGGGAACCTGGGGCAGAAAGGTCGAACGCGTGGCGGTGGTGACGGCCAGAGCGCGCAGTTTTCCCGCCTTGATCGATGGCGCGACCTCGGGAAACCCGGACATCATGGCTGCGACCTGGCCTCCCAGCACGTCGGTGAGGGCGGGGGCGCCCCCCTTGTAGGGGACGCTGGTGATATCCAACTTGGCCCGCTTGATCAGCAGCTCCAGCGCCAGATGCTGTGCCGATCCATTGCCCGGTGTGGCGATGGCCAGCGGTTCCTTGCTTGCGTGAGCCAGCTTGACGAATTCCTGAATGGTGTGGGCTTTGATCGACGGATGCACCACCAGCACGCTGGGAATGCTCGCGATCTGCGCCACCGCAGTGAAGTCTCGCAGCACATCGAACGGCAGCGAGCGATAGAGACTCGGATTGATCGACATGGGCGCGGAAGACAGCAAGAGGGTGTAGCCGTCGGCAGGCGCCTTGGCGGCGGCTTCGGCCCCGATGTTGCCGGAGGCGCCAGCCCGGTTGTCAACGATCAGGGGCTGTTTCAGGCGGTCTTGCAGATAGCGGGCAATCACGCGGGCGGCGACGTCCGAGGAACCGCCCGCAGGCCAAGGAACAATGAACTTGATGGGGCGTTCCGGATAGGTACCCTGTGCCAGGGCGGGGACGGCGGATGTAGCGAGCGCGCTGGCTGCCATGGCGATGATGTTTCGACGTTGCATATTTATGTCTCCTTTATTGCTGTGAGCGCTTCAATCGACGCTAAGGCCCAGGCGTTCGAAATATTCGGCCGGCGCATGGTTCTCGCGCATTAGGCGGACAATGTGCGCGCACAGGCGTGCCTTGACCGACTCGTCCTCGATGGGGCACAGCTGGCCGGGGTCCGATCGCAGATCGAACAGCACGGTGTGAGTGTCATGCTGGGATCCTGGACCGTGCAGGTTGTAAAGCGGGGATTTCGGTGTCGCTGGCACCTTGAGCAACGGCACGCCTTTCGTGAAGCCCTGGGGCGGCGAGAGCTGAGCGTCCTTGAGCTCTTCAATGGCAAACAGTTCCTTCATGTGCATGGGCATCAAGGTGTACTGGAACAGTCCTTCACGATGCATCTCCGGCGGATAGAGGAACAATGAGTAGTCACCGTCGGTGACGTTGACCGCGCTGCCAAAAACGCCATAGATCGCCGCTTCCCGTATGGGCTGCTCTCCTTTCAGCATCGGCAGCAAGGAGTGCCCCGTCACATGCTGGGGCACATCCACGCCATGAATCTCCAGGAAAGTAGGCATCAGATCAATCGTTTGTGTGAGATCCGACCGCCGCGTGCCGGCCTGATCCTTGGCCTGGGGATGGTGCAAGAACAACGGAATATGTGCGACCTCGCCATAGCAGGGCATCACGTTTTTCGCCCACCAGTCATGCTCTCCCAGCAGGAATCCGTGATCGGTGGAAACGACCAGTGCCGTGTCCTTCCACATGTCGTGTTCATCCATGTAGTCGAGCAGGCGACCCAGTTGCTGATCGCACAGCGCCACCAGCGCCGCATAGTTCGCACGCAACTCCTCCGACTCGTCCACTGTCTCCGTCACACGCTTGTACCGCGGCCAGTCCAAGACCGGTCCTTTGTATTCGGTCGGGTAGTCCTTGCGGAACTCGGCCGGCGCGTGGAACGGCTCGTGCGGATCGAAGGTCTCCAGGTGAAGAAACCAGTCGTCCGCATCGCGGTTCTGCTCGAGGAATTCGAAACCGGCATTGAAGCAGCGTACGGAAGGGAAATCTTCCGCCTGCTTCACAAATTCGCGGTTGATCATGTATGCGGAGTGCTTGTGTCGCCTTTCCGGGGTGAACTGGCTGGCGTGGTACATCTCCTTGAAACGCTCCCAAGGTGGCTGCACCATGGCCTTCCAGGGGTCTCGCTCCTGACCACGAATAAATTCGTAGGTGTCATAGCGGTTGTGATAGGTGGCACCGCCATCACCCCAGTAGTGGTAATGGTCGGAGATCAGGTGCGAATAGATCCCCTTGTCGTGCATCAAGGCGGCAAACGAATCGTCGAACGGTTCGAGCGGACCCCAGCCACGATGCAGGAAGTTCAGCCGTCCGGTATGCATGTCGCGGCGTGCCGGCATGCAGGGCAGGCTGCCGACGTAGTGGTTGTCGAAAGTGATGCTGCGTTTGGCAAGACGATCGAAATTCGGCGTATGTACAGTCGTGCCACCGTAGGCACCCAACGTGCGGCGATTGAGTGAATCAAAGAGTAGAAAAATGGTGCGCATGATTAGGACTGCGGAGAACGGATACCAATGTTAGAGTTGGCTTACTGATCAATCAAATCGAATTTATTTTTAAAATTATCGAGAAAAATGATTTATCCAAACCCCAGACACTTGCGTGCATTCGTAGCGGTGGCGCGTCTGAACTCTTTCAACGCGGCCGCCAGCGAAATTCATATCGGACAGCCGGCGCTGAGCCAGGCCATCGCCAACCTTGAGGAACTGGTCGGCGTGAAATTGCTGGAGAGGTCGACGCGATCGGTGGTGTTGACTCCTGCAGGCGAGGAGTTCCTGATTGATGCCCAACACGTTCTCGAAGAGAACGAACGCCTGCTGTCGCACAGCGCGCAGTGGTCAGGCTCGCGGCGCGGGAAGATTTCGCTGCTGAGCGTGCCCTCCATGGCCTACCGGCTGCTGCCGTTCATTCTCCGAGAGTTTGCCAAGAGCTATCCGGATGTCGGTGTTGCGGTGCATGACCACGCCGATCCTGTTCTGCGCGAGCGCCTGGCGCGCGGCGACGGCGACCTTGCGATCCTGACGGACATCCCGCATGCGGGGGGAGCGCCTGTTTTCCCTCTGTTGCGGGATCAATTCCGCTTCATCTGTCACGCAGACCATCCACTCGCCGCGCGCGAGCACATCGGCAGCAAGGACCTGCGTAGCGAGCGCCTGATCCTGCTGCGCCATGGCGCACTATTGCGTACGAATGTAGAGCCTTTGTTGGGCAAATTGCGCCTACAGCATGCCCCGTTGGAGGTGGACCAGACCAGCACCCTGATAGGTATGGTGGAGGCGGGTCTGGGCGTTTCGTTGCTGCCGGGTCTCAGCTGCCCGCCGGCAGCCCTGCAGTCAGTGGTTTCACGTCCTTTCGATCGGCCGGGTTTGGCCCGGGTGTTGGGCTTTGCGCGCAGTCCATCGCGTGCGCCAATGCCCGCAGTCAAGGCGTTGATGGACATGACTTTTTCCTGCCTCGCTGATCAGACGCCTGCATTGCCTGCAGGCGTTTCCCTGATAGCGCCCAGCCGCAAGGAGCTGGACCACTACTTCTCTTAGGTCTTACTGTGCATAAGGTGCGTAGCCGCGAATCTTCGGGTCCTTCTCCACGAGCCCGGCAGTGCGCGGTGAAACACCGCTGGTACGGGAGTATTCCTCCCAGGCAGTGCGCAGACGCTTGGCGATATCGGGATGGACCTCGGACAGATCTCGGGTTTCGCCAGGATCGGTTTCGAGGTCGAACAATGCCCACTTATCCTGCTGCAAAGGCTGCGTCATGAAGGTCAGCAGTTTCCAGCGGCCCTGGCGCGCGCTGCGCACGCCGACATGCTCCTCGCAGAGGATGCGGTCCGGCGCCAGAGCCACCGGCGTCGCCGACTTCAGTGCGGGCAGCCAGGACACGCCGGTGGGTGGATGGACCTGGCGGCCCTTGTACTGGCTCCCCGGGAGCGGGGTTTGCGACAGCGCCAACAGGGTCGGCAAGATGTCGGTGACGTGCAGGGTTTCCTGGACGGGTGGTAGACCCCGAGTCTGCCCGGGCATGCGTACGATGCCCGGCACGCGTACACCACCTTCAGTGGTCTGCCACTTGAAGTAGCGCAATGGAGCCGAACTGACCTCGGCCCAACGCGAGCCGTAGTCCATGTAGGAGCCTGGCCGACCAAGGTTGGTGAAGCTGTTGTCGACATTAGTGGGCTTGATGGTGTTGACCGGCATGGCACAGGCACCGTTGTCAGAAAAGAACAAGACCATGGTGTTGTCGTATTCACCGATGTCGCGCAGGTGCTGCAGCACCTTGCCGATGTTGCGGTCCATGTTGTGCACCATGGCGGCGTAGACCTCCATGCGCCGGGCTTCATAGCGCCGCTCTTCGGGGCTGAGCGCGTCCCAGGCCGGGAAAATCTTTGACTCGGGTTGCGCTTGCGCTGCGTGAGCGTCCTTGGGGAAAAGACCCAGCTCGCGTTGTCTTGCGATGCGCGCTTCGCGGATGGCGGTGTAGCCCGCGTCGTAACGGCCCTTGTAGTGCCGGATATCTGCGTCCGGCGCCGCGATCGGCCAATGCGGTGCGGTGTACGCGAGGTAACCAAAAAATGGTTTACCGTCCGCCCGTCCGGCATCGATGAAGTCGATCATCCGATCGGAGAAATCCTTGCTGGAATAGAAGTCGTCTGGCGCAGGAACACGCTTGCCATCCTCGAGAAAGACCGCGTTCAGGTCGGGTCCTATGGGCTTGCCGGCGACGGGCGCCCAGTGCGGACCAGACCCGCCCATCAAGCAAAACGAGCGCTCGAAACCATGGTGTGCAGGCCCCTGTTCCGGCTTCATTGCCAGATGCCACTTGCCGGAAATGTAGGTGTGGTAGCCGGCATCGCGCAGCAGTTGCGCGACCGACAGGCTGTGCTCGTTGAGGTAGCCCTCGTGTCCCGGCACGGAGAAGAGCGATGGCTCGAGGTTCTGCATCGCCTGGATGGCACCCACGCCCACCAGGTGGTGGTCCGCCCCGCTCATCAGGCTGACACGTGTAGGTGAACAAACCGGTGCAACGATCAGGCGCGGCAGCAGTCTACCTTGCGCCGCCAACGCGTCCAGGTTGGGGGTCTCGATCTCGCCGCCATAGGCGCCGATGTCCGAGTAGCCCAGGTCGTCGGCCAGGATAACCAACAGGTTGGGCCTGCGAGTAATGCCCTGCGTGTTGGCGGCTGTGGAACAGCCCGTCAGCGACCAGCCTGCCGCCAAGGTGGCAGCCAGGCTGCTCAGGACAGTGCGGCGAGACGCGTGCAGCAGATTGTTTGTTTGATTCATGGCATTGCTTCTTGATCAGAGTTGTCTTGTTTGAATACCGTGTCGCGCGAGGCGACACAACGAAATCCCACATGTGATGTCGTGGTGTCCAGCGCCTGCGCCAAGCGCGCGGCAGGACGATAACGCTGGCAATAGTCGGGCGCGCAAAGATGAGATCCACCCTTGACCACATGCCGTTCAATTCCAGGGTGGCTGCGTGCCGAGCACCCGCATGCGGCCGCAGCCATCTCGGCTGCTGTCCTGTAGGGATCCTTGGTCCATTCCCAGACGTTGCCGATCATGTCAAACAGACCCCAGCCGTTGGGGGGGTAGCTGCCTACCGGAGAGGTGCGCAGGTAGCCATCGGCCAGGGTGTTGCGCCAGGGGAAATCGCCCTGCCAGTAATTGGCCTTCAATTGACCATCGGGCTCCAGGGTGTCACCCCATGCGTAAGCGGTGTTGTCCAGACCGCCGCGCGCCGCGGCTTCCCACTCGGCTTCTGACGGCAGCCGCTTGCCGGCCCACAGGGCATAGGCCATTGCATCCTCGTAAGCGACATGGACAACCGGGTGATTCTCCAGCCCGGTCAATGCGGATTCCGGGCCGTAGGGATGTCGCCAGTCGGCTCCTTCGATCCACTGCCACCAAAAAGCTGGTTGGTTGAGCGGCACGGGCTCCACCGGCGCAACGAAGACCAGTGACCCGGCCCGAACGAGGCGCGTGTCGGCGCGCGGGCAGGCTTGCGCCTCGGGGGCTTTTTCTGCGAAGGTCTGGTAGCCCGTGGCGTGGACGAAGCGCGCGAACATGGCGTTGGTGACCGGCCCGGTATCCATCCAGAATCCGTCGACGGCGGCAAAACGCGACGGCGATTCTTCCGGATAGAACTCATCCGAGCCCATCCGAAAGGTATGGGTCGGAATCCATTGCATGCCTGCCATGGCCGGCACCTTCTCAGAAACGGTGCCGAATGCCGACATCGAGGCCTCGCGACTGACCACCCGCTGTGATGGTGGTTGGACCGTTGGGTATGTAAATGGCGCTGGTGCCGCGGTTGGTCAACCGGGCATGGTTGGCATAGATCGCGGTGCGCTTGGAGAAGTTGTAGGAGTAACCTATGGCCCATAAAGAAGCATCGCTGCCACTTTCGGCCGTGGTTCCATGAGCGTTTTTATGTACGTAGGAGGCGCGAAACTCGTTCGCGCCAAACGCATGAACCACGCCGATGAGCCACCACGGTTCGCGATAGTCCACGGCTGCGGTGCGGGCCGTGCGTTCGCGATGGTACTGGCCCATTACGCGCGTCCCGGTCGGAAAATCATATGCCGCTGCGATTCCCACGGTGCGATGGCGCAGCGGCACGGCGTTGAACGGCTTGGTCTCGGCCGCGTGCGCTGCGACGGTCAGTGCGCCTTGCACCCAACCGAGGTTGGCGCCCCGGTAGCGGTTGGAAGTGGTCGCTTCGCCGAAGGCATACATCATGCTGCCGTACCAGCCGCCCTTCTCGCCGCCAGGAAGCAGGTAGGTGACGGTATTGCTGATCTGGTTGTAGGTTCCCGTGCGCCGCGTCGCAGGCGCACCGTTGACGGCGGGTCCGGCAGAAAGCACGTTGATGTCGGCGCCCAGGCCGTTGGCAATGAACGGATCGAATTTGGTGACCATGCGGTAGCTGGGCGTCGTGTCGCGTCCCAGCCGCAGTTCGCCATAGTGGTTGCCAAGGCTGACCGTGGAGCGTCGGTTGAAACCGGCACCCGTGGTGCCCATGTCAGGCCGCAGCAGTGTCTCGAGATGAAATCCGGTATAGGCTCCGCCACCGAGCTCCTCCCTGCCACGAAAGCCCAACTGGCTGGTGGTGATGCCCGCGCTGTTAAGGGCGTTCAAATGGCCACCGCCGTCATTGGAAATGCGGCTGACGCGCAGATCCAGCACACCGAAAATCTCCACGCGCGACTGACACCATGCGGCGCCAGTCAACAGCGAAGCCAGGCTCAACGCCACCACCTTCTTTGCCATTTTTGTCTCCGATAATTTTTTAGAACAGCGCTCTTTGCACGTTCATGGATGGTCCATTGCGGATGCTACGCGTGCGTATTTATCGGATCAAATCGAATCTAAATAGGGATTGATCGTTTTTTATGATTTGTCGTTGACAACATTCATGGGTGCAGTGAACTCATCGTGCGCGAAAGCCCACAGTCATCCGACGGCGCGGTGACTTCGGGAGCGATGCCGCCCATGGCACGCCGGCTTTGCGCCGGGTCTTCCTGCAATGGAGCGAGCCTGATTGCGGCGAACGAGCGGTCGTAAGGCCTTGCTACTTTGCGGAACTGTTCAAACCGCCTCCATGCACGGTGCCTGGCTGACCTGTCCGCACCCGCAACTCCGAGCCTCCGCAGGAAATCTTCGATTCGTTGGGAAGTGTTGACTGCTATAGATGCTGCTGTAATCCCTGACCGGCAACTGTCTACTTGGCGGCTTCACTCCCGAGCAGCGGGTGGCCATAGCCACTTAGCCTGTCTACGTCTGCCTGTGCCGAAAATTGGGGGATTACCCAAGGACTTCAACCTGGCTGAGCTGCAAGCGTGGTACTTCGCTGGTGCGCAGGCGGAGGTTGGGTGTCATCGGGGTTAACCCTTCGTATTTTCCAATTCGATACAACGCATTGATCAATTCAAGTTTACCGATCAATCACCCCTTTCTAAGCTTTACATCGGGATCCTTCAATTAACAACATATAGAGACACGTGAAATGAACAGCAATAGATTTGCGTTGAACGCATTGTCCATCGCAGTGGCGCTTTACGCACATGCGGCTTCCGCGCAGCAGACGGCAGCGCAGCCGACTGAAACCCCTTCCGCCACGAGTTCATACGATGGCGATGCACCGACAGCCACCAAGACCGAGCTTCCGATGTCCAAGGAAGTGACCGGCGGTCAGGCGCTAAGGCAGACTCAGGAAGGCTATAGCGAGGTAGCCAGCCGCCAGGCAAGCGTCACCGAGGCAAGCCCCGTCGGTGCCAGCGCGCCACTGTTCAACATCCGTGGCATCCGCGTCAATCCGCAATCGAACTTTCGCCTTGATGGAGGCGTGGCGATCACTTCGGTGCAGAGTATGCCCACTGAGAACAAGGATCGCATCGAGACGCTGAAGGGTGCCAATGCGCTGATGTTCGGTATCGCGAGTCCGTCTGGCATCATCAATATGATTCCCAAACGGGCTGGAAATCGTGATGTAGCGGCGATGGGCATAAGCGGCACTTCTTTCGGACAGGTCGGAGCCCATTTCGACATCAGTCGACGCTTGGGAGAACAAAAGCAGTTCGGTATCCGGGTCAACGGATCCGCAACCAGCATCAAGAATGGCGTCAAAGACCTAGATGGCGATGGCAGTTTCGGCAGCCTCGGACTGGATTACCGGGTCACCCCGAAGCTCAAGCTCCAGGCCGACATCGAATATTACGAGCGCGACACATCTGAGCAGCCGCAGATTGTCCATGCGCCAGCGGTAAACGGTGTGGTACCGGTGACCCCGGTACCCGACCCCCGGAAAAACCTGCTCGGGCCAGGGGGCGACTGGGCAGTCTATTCTCCGCGTTCGTTCAACTATCAGCTGCGCGCAGACTATGCACTCTCCGACGATTGGTCGGTGCTCGTTCAGGCCGGTCGTTCAGACACCAGCCGCAACCGCCACGCGGTGCGTATCCAGGGTTACAACCTGGCGACTGGCGCGAACGGAACGGTGATTGACACCATCACGTCGAACGAGAACGTGAACACCTTCGCTCGAGCGGAGATCGGTGGAAAAGCGATGACCGGATCGATTTCTCACGAACTGACCGTAGGCGTCTCCAGGTCCGAGCGCGAGAGCCAGTCCACCACCCTCAACGTCTCCCTCCCGACACGGCAGAACATCTACGACCCGATCGTCATACCTGCGCCCGTCGTTACAACAAACCCGAACCGAAATCTTTCGCAGAGCAGCGTCGACGAGGCCGTCTATGGGTACGATACGATCGGACTTCTTCCTTCACTGAAGCTGCTCGCCGGCGTTCGTTACACGAGAAACACTGATTCGGTCGAGACCAAAACCAATACCTCCAGCAGCAACGTCTCGCCCGCGATCGGAGTACTGTACGACCTGAGCCCAAAGACGCAGTTCTATGCAAGCTACATGTCCGGCTTGGAAGCCGGCACCGTGGCACCAGGAACGGCAGCCAATTCCAACTTTGTCCTTGCGCCCGCCGAGTCGAAACAAAGGGAGATCGGCATCCGCGATAACTCGATTAACGGGCTGCAAGCCAACGTGTCGTACTTCGAGATCGAGCGCAAGAATGCGGTTCTCGATCCAGTCACCAACGTCTACGGCTACAACGGCAATTTGGACTATAAAGGTGTCGAGGTCAGCGCCAACTACGCGATCAACCGACAGTGGCTGATCAATGGCGGCTTCCAGTGGCTGGACGTCGTGCAGAGCTCGCCGACCACGCCGCTGATCAACGGCAAGACGCCGGAAAACACACCGGAATGGACCGCCAACTTCGGTATCGGCTTCCGGCCGACATCGATTCCCGGCCTACAACTGCGTGCCGGCCTGAACACGGTCTCAAGCCGCGCGATGAATCCGCAGAACACCGGAGCCATTCCCGGCTTCACTCTGTACACCCTCAGCGCAGGCTACACCACCAAGATCGATGGCAAGCGTGTGTCGTTTCAAGTAGCCATCAACAACGCTGGCAACAAGCGCTACTGGAACTCGGTCGCCAACAACCAGTACGGTATCGGCATGGACCGCTCGGTTCGCTTCGGGGCTCGAGTGGAGTTCTGAGCGCATCCAGGGCCGGCGCTGCCGGCCCAACGTAAGCGCTACGACGCCCCTTCGGGGGCGCGCGTTGCGATAACGGTAAGTGGGCGAGTCGGAAAGCAGTGCTAAATACCACTTCCGACAAGGATCTCGTGTTCTTGGCACACGAACATCTTCCTCATGCGGTATGGCCTCAGAAATCGGACAACTCTGCAACGCCCAGACTTTTTTGCGTGGCGGAGCCAATGGGTTTCCAACCGCGCGCGCAAGCATCTTTCGCCACGCTAACGGATGCTCTGCATCCTGCTCCTTACACCCTTATCAACGAATTTGTTACTCAATGATCCGACAAAAAAATTGCTGCCGTCCTGGCGCATGGGTAGCCGCTAGCATCGCACTTTCGCTCTCGACTGCCTTGGTAGGCGTGGGGGGCGCGTATGCCAGAACAGACGGTCTGACGTCGACAGCGACCTTGAACAACTTCATTGTCCACGACCGACTGAATGGGGACAACGGGATGCCGACCAGTCCGGCGGTCAAAGCGTCCAGGTACGGACCCGTCAACCTGGGTCTCGACGCGGAAGGAAACAGTCTGCCCGTCGTTGAAGGCACGATCGCCTACTTTGACGGTACATACTTCCGCTACGCTACCGACTTCGGATGTGGATCGTTCGACTATGCACCGGGTGCCAGCTCGACGCCGACCTTGCTCACCAAGCCCGCGTCTTTCTACCGCACATGCGGCACCGTCATTCATCGTTCAGATGACCTGATGAACTGGACGTTCGTCAACCGTTTCTCGACGCAAGATCCCTATACCGGCCGGGTCTATATCAACAAGAAGCCGCGCGTCGTGTACTCCGCAAAGACCAAGCTGTACACAATGTGGTTCGGCAATGGGCAGGGCAGCATCTACTCCGGCAAGCGGATCATGCAATCCACGACACCCATAGGTCCGTGGTCCGCGCCGCGTCGGATCGACAATCAGCTCGACCCCACGGACGCCAATCTGCTGCGCGACTTCGACCTTGCGGAGGGACCCAATGGCGAGACATGGATGGCTGTGTCGCACGGAGAGATCCGTTTGTTCAGACTCAACGACGAGCTGACCGGTGTCGTCGAACAGGTGAGCTCCGGCGTAGACACGCGGACCATCAATGGCGGCATCGGCATGCACTACGAGAACGGCTGGTGGTACGTTACCGGCAGCACCAATTGCGGCAACTGCGTGGGAGCGAAGTTCTCTTATGCAATGGCGCGTAACCCGCGCGGTCCTTGGACGAGTCCGTCCGACAACCCGACCACGCCGCTGGTCGAAGCCGCTTTGCTATCCGAGGATTCCGGGTATGCGCAGTCGAATGGGTCGGCGACCCTGCCAGACGGTCGCGGCGGGACGCGCACGCTCATCCCCTTCAAGCATTACATCTCCAGCGCCACCGGTGCCCCAGGCAATGGCCTCAGCCAGCCCGGCGACGCGAATCTTGCGCTGGGAGGGCAATGGTGGTATCCGCTTGCCTACGACGACGAAGGCCGTATTCTGCCGATGCAGATCACTCCGTCTTCGGAGTTCCCTCTTGCGACGCCGGTGCGGGCCAAGGCGCCTCCGGTCTATCAGGCCGACATGTCGGTTTCCAGTGTGTCGTCCATCGTGCAAAAGTGGGTACAGCCCAAGGACCAGCCAGTGGCATCGATTCGACCAACCGTGTTCCAGCGGACGCCGGACATCTCGACGGTCGGCCTTCTGCGCAACCCCGACACATTCGCACCGCAGGATCCAACTGTGAATGCGCCCCTGTTGGCAACGCTGACCCTCCCCGACGGTAGCGTTCGGCAATGGACCCTCGACCCTCGGGCGATCTCCTGGGCACCTTCGCAGGTCGCCTTGAACCTGGAACGGGCCTTTGCCGGCGGAGGTGAGTTCATTCTCACGTTGAGCACGAACGCCACCAATGGCAGCTACGGGGTTGCGGTCGGACCGGCACTCCCGGGCGGCGTATACCAGCACGTCGTAAGTGGGACCGCAAAGACCTTTCCGAACGCCTCGATGTTCCTGCGCACTTCCGTTGTGCCTGCCCAGGCTCCAAAAATCGTCAATCAGCCCAAGAGCGTGGCCGTTCTCGTTGGGGCGGAGCCCGGTTTCGTTGTTGGGGCGTCTAATTCCCGAAGCGGCAGCGAAGGTGTTTACATCGGGTACCAATGGAAGCGCAACGGCGAAATCATCCTGGCGCCAGACGGCATGAACGAATCCACTGCGCCCACCTTGCGCCTGGACCGGGTCACCAAGGCGGCCGCCGGCACCTATACGGTGGACGTCTTCAATACCGCCGGTTCGGTCAGGTCCGAGCCCGCACAGTTGCACATTCTGGATGTAGCTATCTCCGGCAGTTTGGCTGCCGTGGACGGCCAAGACCGTGTCACGTTCACCGTCACGAACCGAGAGGCAAGCCCGATCTCCGTCTTGGTGAGCACCGAATGGGGTTCCAAAGCCTTCAAGTCCGTCGCGCCCGGAGAAACAGTCAGTACAAGGCTCGACACCAACAACAGCGGCATAGTGCTCGGCGAAGCCACGGTTTCGGTCACCCAGGTCATCGACAGAAAAGAAGTGACCGCGACCCAGTTGGTGCATTTCGGCAAGGCGATCTTCAACGAGTGATCCTGGTGACACTGTGCCCATGACCTACTGCAGCGTCGTCACCACTCAGGCAGGTCAGCTCCAGACCGCTCACCGCGGTACTCTTAGAACAGAGTGGCAGTGAGCGGGGCACGATATTTCCTGCGACTTGGGCATGGCAGAGCGCGTGCTTGGCCCACATCCGGGCAGCCGAGTACGTTTGATCACACAGGCATGGCGAACTGCTGGCGCTTTGCCTGCGCGTGTGCAAGGGCCGGGTGCGCCGGTTGACGCAAAGTCGGGGTATCCGTTTAGGGCACCTCAGGTTCGTTGTGACAACCGACAGCGCACTCCGTTTGCGGGTGGCGCTGTGACAGATGTAATGCCACTGCACACCGGCTGCCCCCAAGGTGCTGTTGAGCGCAGACATCACCTACATCGCAGCCGACGAAGGCTGGTCGCACTTGGCGGCTGCGCGGGATCTGCACAGCCGCCAATTGGTGGCCTGAAGCCTACCGGCGCACATCCGGACATCGCTAGACAAACATGTGCTGACGATGGCCTGCTTTCGGCGCAGTCCACCCGCCGCGCTGACTTTCGCAGCAACAAAGGGAGCATTGCAGCCAGGACTTTCAGGGGAAGCCAGAAGCCTGGGACGGCACCTTAGTCAAGATAGCTCGACAGGTAAATCAAGCGCCTATTGAATTTGAGGTCAGTGCCGCTTACTGCAAGGCGGCGCTTTCAGAAAGACGGTGCGAAAAGAAGCAAAGGGCCAGCGCCGCGATGGCGAATGCCGCCACGCCCAGGCACTTTAGACCAGCGTACGGCCCAGCCGCATGCTGCGAGCAGACAGGCCGCCCCAGGAACAGAAAGCGAAGACCGCCAACGCCATACCGACAGTGGCAAATGGCAGATGCGTGTTGCCGCTGCGGGCAGTGCTTTCATGCTTGTCACTCGCTGCCTCGCCTGAGACCAGGGGAGCTTGTCGTTGTTGTCGACTTGTCTCTTCGTTGGGGATGAATCATGGCGTTCGTAGCACGGTGCGAAAACCAACATGGGAAGTCCCCAGATCCACCTCCTGCGGATGCCGGGCTGAGGCTCGATAACGCACACAGTAGTCCGGTGCACATAGGAAAGAGCCGCCCTTGATGACGGCTACTACAGGCCCGGCACCTGAACCAGCCCCCGTTCCCACTCTATATCCGGCCAGGTGCGCTGCGGGTTCGCCACCGGTGCTGGCCGTGCGCGGCCCACTGTAGACGTCGCGCGTCCACTCCCAAACGTTGCCAATGAGGTCGTGGATCCCGTAGCCGTTAGCCGCGAAACACCCTACTGGCGCACGGCCGGCGTAGCCGTCTTCTTCCGTGTTTATGTCGGGGAAGACGCCTTGCCAGTAGTTAGCGCTTGGACTGCCCTCGACAGTGCGAGGCTCACTTGATCTGTGCTTGTTATCCCCTTCGACCGCGCTGCGCTCAATACGCTCCGGGTCGCCACCGCCCAACGCAGCCCATTCCCACTCGTCTTCGCTTGGCAGGTCGCGGCCCAACCAGCGCGCGTAGGCCAGCGCATCGGCACGGCTCAGTTGTACGGCGGGAGAGTGCGGGTGGTCAGCGGCGTTGCTGCCCGGTCCTTCAGGGTGGCGCCAGTTAGCGCCTGCCACCATCGACCACCAGGCATTGGCTGCCACCAATCGGCCCCGTGGCGGCGCAGTGAAGACGACCGCGCTACCGTCGCGCTCGGCATCGGTCACATAGCCCGTGGCCAGCACAAATGCAGTAAATTGCGCGTTTGTGACTTCAGTGCGGTCAATCCAGAAAGCCGACACATTGACCGGGCCTGCGGGTTTCTCCTCTGGATACGCGTTTGTGCTGCCCGGTGTGTAGCGGCCTGCAGGAACGTGCAGCATACCGGCCCGAGAACCCGGGCCAAATCCGGCGGGCAGGCCCGAGAACGCTTCGCAGGCTGAGCGACTGCCCAGCAATGCGACATCGCTTCTTGCAGTCGCCCCGGCTGGTTGCGGAGTTCCGGCCCACCAAGCGATGCCAACGCCGGTGATGGCCAACACGGCTGCACATGACAGGGGGTGTAGCAGACGGTTCATCGACCGCTGTAGGCCTGAGCCTGTTCGACTACGCCCGCGCGGAGCACATATTGGTCCCATTCCGCCTTCAGCTCCGCCACCACATCGGGATACTGGGCAGCGACGTCACGTGTTTCGCCCCGATCGATGCTGAGGTCATGCAGGCGCCAGGGCACATCGCTGCGGCGCACCGACTGAGACGATAAAGATGGTGTTTGGCTGAGCTTCCAGCGGCCCTTTACGACATAACCTGTTCCCAGCAGCTCGCTGGCGTGGACGCGCACGGCAGGTCTTTCTGCCGTTTCCAGGAGCGTGCGTTGCATGGCGACGCCTTCGATAGGCTGCACCGGCCGTCCCTGATAACGCGCGCCAGGATCGGCAACGCCGGCCGCCTGCAGCACAGTCGGCAATACGTCGCTCACATGCATCCACGCATCACTGTCTGGCAGTGCGCGCGTCTGATGCGGCATCTTCACGATCAGCGGAGCACTGGTGCCGCCCTCGGCACCTTCGAAACCCTTGAATAGGCGGAACGGCGCGCCGCTCACTTCAGCCCAGCGCGGACCGTAGGACACAACGGAGTTGGGCCGACCGATATTGTCCAGCGCGTTGTCGACATGCGTGCCCGGTCGCGGTGATGCGATAGGAGACGCTCCCTCGGCACCGTTGTCAGACATGAAGAGAATCAGCGTGTTGTCGTACTGGCCGTTGTCCTTGAGATATTGCACCAAGCGGCCCACATGCGCATCAAGATTGGAGACCATGGCAGCATAGACTTCCATCAGCCGTGCCTCCCGCGCCTTCTCTTCGGAAGTCAGTTCATTCCAGCGCTTTGGGCCGGTGCCGCCTTCGGCGACACTCGGCACACCGCTGAAAGGCTGCAAATTCGCAGGTATCAGCCCCATCTTCCGCATGCGTTCGATTCGCTGAGTGCGGATCACGTCGTAGCCCGCATCGTAACGCCCCTTCTGCGCGGCGATATCGGCGGGCGGTGCCTGAAGTGGCCAGTGCGGTGCGGTGTAGGCAGCGTAGGCAAAAAAGGGCTTCCCGCTGCTTCGTCCGCTGTCGATATAGCCTATCAGCCTGTCCGTGAAGTCCTTGGTCGAATAGAAGTCATGAGGCAAGCGTGTGGTGGGCATCAGCGCACCGTCCTCGGCATATGTCACAAAGTCCATCGGCGTGGGGGGTGTCGACGGAGCATAGTGGCTTCCGCCGCCATCAAGCAGCGCAAAAGATTTTTCAAAACCACGCGCGCTCGGCAATGCCTCCGGTTTGACGCGGAACCAGCGGCGCTCTTGCGCATCGGGCGCTTTGACCTGGTAGGCCAAGTGCCACTTCCCGACCATGGCAGTGCGGTATCCAGCGTCGCGCAGCAGCTCGGGCATGGCCAGCGCATTGGCGCTCAGGTGTCCCCCATAACCGGGCGGCACGCGGTCGAAGTCGATGCCATTGGCCGCCCCCCATGGCGCGTGTATCGGTTGGTTACCGGTAATAAATGCACCCACCGCCTCTGCCATGCTGCCCATGCCGGCCAGATGGTGGTCGGTGCCTGACATCAGGCTGGCGCGGGTGGGCGAACATACCGCTGTCGTGTGAAAGTTGCTGAGCCTGCGGCCGCCAGCGACCAACGCATCCAGATGCGGGGTGGCAATCTCGCCGCCGAACGCACCAATGTCCGAGTAGCCCAGGTCATCTGCCAATATCACCAGGATGTTGGGGCGTTTGTTTTGCGCAGATCTGGACGCAGTGGATGCGTCGCGATCGCCAGGGGACATGGTGCAGCCCGCAAGCGCGAAGGCCAGCAAACCAAGCAGCGCGTGCTGAGGAGAAAATCTTTTTTTCATGGCGTGTTCAGTATGTGGTTGGAGCAAGTGGTTGACGCTAAGAGCGGGGCAGTAACGGCCAAAATGGAGGCGCGCAGAATGCAGTCATGTTCGTGCTTTGCGCCACCGGCGATGTCGAACTCGTCAAGACGCGACGAGTTTGCCACCATGCGGCAGCGCTACCAGCGACGCGCTTTGAAGGCGGCCAGGGCGGCAGACACCTCCACGCAATCACAGGCGCGCCGTTTCCATGGTCAAGCCGCAGCCTTGGCTGCCAGCGGTGGCGGGCCGCCCGGCGCCCACTTCTCGCGGTGCTGGAACAGGAACAGCTGCGAGGCGTCGGCGCCCATGGGTGCCTCACGCGCCGCCCAGCTGTCATCGTGCAGGTCCATGTCGGCGTCGTA
>Ga0308165_1000301_pt1 | contig 105422 bp, 92 predicted proteins | sample PhyWR2_FD_201032 | JGI IMG/M metagenome (GOLD analysis project Ga0308165, IMG submission 201032) | Phyllosphere microbial communities from UC Gill Tract Community Farm, Albany, California, United States - DLSLW.R2 | ecosystem: Host-associated > Plants > Phyllosphere > Unclassified | place: USA... | reverse complement strand
GCTTCACCGCGATCGACGACTGCGCCGGCTTGCCTGACGAAGAAAACCTCGAATTCAATCCGCGTGATCTCAAACTGTGCACGCCATGGCTGATCACCGCCGAAGAAGCGGTCGAACTGGCGCAGCGTTGCGAAGCCGCCGCGCTGTCGGTCGACAAGCGCATCACCAACAGCGAAGGCGCCAGCGTCTACGCACAGCAATCGCATTTCGTCGCGGCCAATTCGCGCGGCTTCATCGGCGGCTATCCGTTCTCGCGTCATACCATTTCGGTGGCGCCGATTGCCGGCAAGGGCTCGAACATGCAGCGCGACGATTGGTATTCGTCGATGCGCGATCCGAAGAAGCTGGCCAAGCCGGAAGCCATCGGCCGCTATGCCGCCGAACGCGCACTGGCGCGCCTGAACGCCTGCAAGCTGTCCACGCGCAAGTGCCCGGTGCTGTTCGAAGCGCCGCTGGCAGCAGGTTTGCTGGGCGCTTTCGTGCAAGCGGTGTCGGGCGGTGCGCTGTACCGCAAGTCGACCTTCCTGCTCGACTCGCTGGGCAAGCAAGTGTTGCCCGGGCATATCCAGATCCTCGAGGATCCGCACGTTATCGGCGGGGTCGGTTCAGCGCCTTTCGATGACGAAGGCGTCAAGACGCATTGCCGCGAGGTGGTCAAGGACGGCGTCGTGCAGGGCTATTTCCTGTCGACCTATTCCGCACGCAAGCTGGGCATGCAGACCACCGGCAACTCCGGCGGCTCGCACAACCTGTCGATCACGTCGTCGCTGACGACGGCATCCGACAACTTCAAGGGCATGCTCAAGAAACTCGATACCGGCCTGCTGGTGACGGAGCTGATGGGGCAGGGCGTGAACTACGTGACCGGGGATTATTCGCGCGGCGCATCGGGTTACTGGGTCGAGAAGGGTGTGATCCAGTATCCGGTGGAAGAAATCACCATCGCCGGCAACATGAAAGACATGCTGCGCCAGATCGTCGCCATCGGCAACGACACCCTGATCCGCGGCACCAAGGAGACCGGCTCCATCCTGCTGGAAAGCATGACCATCGCAGGCGACTGATACCGCTTCGCTCTTGCATATTTCTCCTCGTACAGCCGCCTGATTTTTCTTCAGGCGGCTCGTCAGACTCTCCGGTTACTCCGGTGATCAGCTTCCTGATAACGACTCTCTCCTTGTTTTTCTCGGCGTTGTTACAACGATAAAAACGTCGTGCGATTTCGAACAGGCCGTTGTATATCGGTCAGTCCCTCCGGCAAGACGTGTTTCGGACACGTGCGCGACTAGAATTCCCGCCTCAGTGATATGAACAACACGGACCGAGGATTTCATGAAATCAACAATGTATTTCTTTGACCGCAAAGCGTCACCCGCGATGCTGTTATGGATGGCGATGCTGGCTGGCGCCGCACCGGCTGCGATGGCTGAAAAAATAGACTTCGACTACGCACATCAGGCAGCCTGGAAAGAAGTACATGGCGAAAGGCAGTCTCCGGTTGCGCTCGATTCGGACAAGGCAACGCCCGATCTCGAGGACGATGAAGACGGCAGCATCACGATATCGCGCACGACCAGAGATGCCATGGTGGTGGACAACTCGCACACGATACAAGTCAACGTAGCGCCGGGAAACTTTGCAAGCATCCGCGGACGTCGTTTTCAATTGCAACAGTTCCACTTCCACACACCGGCGGAGCATGTACTCGACGGCAAGCGATATCCGCTGGAGCTGCATCTGGTCTACCGCGCCAAAAACGGTCGCCTTGCCGTGATCGGTGTCCTGTTCCAAGAAGGCTCCGCCAACCCCGCGTTTGACGCCATCATTCGACGTGTCGTACGCGCAGGGCAGGCGGAACCGGTGCCTGAGTTTGACATCAGCCCCTTGTTGCCGGCAGACCTGAGTTATTTCCACTATCTCGGCTCGCTGACCACACCGCCGCTGACCGAAAATGCGGAGTGGCATGTACTGTCGCAGCCGGTCACGTTGTCGTCTGCCCAGCTGGACGATTTCCATCGCTACTACACGACCAACAGCCGCGACCTGCAGCCGTTGAATCGTCGCGAAATGCTGTATCACCGCGACGCGAAACGCTGACGCCGGCGTCGTTGCAAGGGCATTCTGCAGGGTACGTCTGCAATTGATAGAATGACGGTTCAGTCACTTCAGGCTGGCGCCTGTGATGAATGTGGTCGTGCACGACAAGTAATCATTTTCAGGTGCTTGTCGTTTCGCCAACATCAACATCTGCAAGCCCCGGCCAAACGATTTTCCCAACATGTCTCCACACAAAGAAGCCGCCCACTCAAGCGGTCAGGTCCTGCCATTCCGCGAATCCCTGATGGCCACCCTCGGCATCTGCTTCGTCATCATGCTGGTGGCGCTGGACCAGACCATCGTCGGCACCGCCTTGCCGACTATCGTCGCCGAACTCAAGGGCTTCGACTTGTATGCCTGGGTGGCGACTTCGTATCTGCTGACCTCGGTGATCACCGTGCCGATCTTCGGCCGGCTTGGCGATTATTTCGGCCGCAAGCCGTTCCTGATCGCCTCCATTGTCATCTTCGTGATCGCCTCGATGCTGTGCGGCATGGCCGACAGCATGCTATTTCTGGTGCTGGCGCGCGGCCTGCAAGGCATCGGCGGCGGCATGCTGGTCGGCACCGCGTTCGCCTCGGCGGCCGACCTGTTCCCCGATCCGCACATCCGCCTGCGCTGGCAAATCATCCTCAGCGCGGCCTACGGCATCGCCACCTCGGTGGGACCGTCGCTGGGCGGCTTCCTGACGCAATCGCTGGGCTGGCGCTGGACTTTCTACGTCAATTTGCCGGTGGGCCTGGTGTCGCTGTTTTTTGCGATGCGCTACATCCCGCACATCCGCCACCATAAGCATGCCGGCAAGGTTCGCCTCGACTGGCTGGGCGCGCTGCTGATTTCGGCGGCGCTGGGCAGCCTGCAGTTGCTGGTGGAGCTCTTCCCCAAGCGCGGCCTGACCGGCGGCATGCTGGCCTTGTTGGTGGTCGCCATCGGTGCGTTCTACGCCTTGTGGAAATGGGAGCGCCGCGTCGAGCAACCGATCGTGCCGTTCGAGATGTTCAAGGACCCGGCGCTCTCCAGCCTGTTCCTGCTGTCGGTGCTGGCGGGCTTTTCGATGTTCTCGATGCTGATGTATGCGCCGCTGCTGTTCCAGGGCGGCTTCGGCATGTCGCCGCGCGAAGCGGGCCTGTTGATCACGCCGCTGGTGGCCTGTATCACCGTGGCGAGCATAGTCAATGGCCGCATCGTCACGCGCATTCCCAATCCCAACATGATGATGTACGTCGGCTTCGTGCTGATTGCGTTGTCGTGCCTCGGCATCGTGCTGTCGCAACGCAATACGCCGACCGGCTTCATGCTGGCGACGATGCTGGCCGGCGGCTTCGGCCTTGGGCTGGTGCTGCCCAACCTGACCGTCTTCGCGCAGCAGGCTGCCAGTCGCGAGCATCTCGGCATCGCCACCGCCTTGCTGCAATCGCTGCGCATGATCGGCGGCATGCTCGGCACCGCCGTGACCGGTACGCTGGTGACGCAGATGTACGGTAGCGGCGTCGAGCGCGCGCTGGAAAGCGATCACGCCGCGCAGTGGTTGGCCGAATTCAAGGACCCGGAAATCCTTGTCAACCACGACATCCAGTCGACGCTGCTGGCGCAAATGCTGCAAGCGGGACATAACGGCTCGGCCTTGCTGGACGCTGCGCGCGATGCGCTGGTCGGCGCGATCCATATGGGCATTGCGCTGGCTGTGGTGTCGGCGCTGATCGGCTTGTGGATGGTGCGGCGCGTGCCGTTGATCCGTTTCACGCCGAACGAAAAAGTGGAGACGGTGCTGTCCGAATAGATGATTTCGGATGCGCAGAATGCAAACGGCGTGTACCTCGGGCACGCCGTTTTTTTTCATGCCGGCGACCGGCATGTTGCAGCCATGCCTAGAAGTGATATTCCGCGCGCAGCATCGGCGTCTTGGCGAACGAACCCGGCACCGTCGAGCGGTTGCCGAACTTGTTGCGCCAGTACTGATATTCCAGGCCGACGCGGAAGGTGTTCTTGCCCAGCCCCAGCGGCGTGCCGACGTCGTACATGATCTGGCCGTCGAAGTTCAGTTCCGGACTGGTGCTGTTGCCGAATTCATCCTTGCCCTTGGCCGCGATGTAGTTCAGGTAGCCTTCGAACGCGAAGCCGCTGGTGCCGAACGGAATGCCCCAGGCGGCGTTGAACATCGGATGCGTGTCGTAGGAATAACGATTGGCAATGCCGACCGGCTTGTTGCTTTCCCACAGCGCGAAGATGCTCAGGTTGAGGAAACCCGGCACGTCCATCATCAGCGTCGGACCGGCGACCCACATGCGTTTCTTGGAAGCGTAGCCCGGATCGTTCTTGGTGTTGAGGTCGACGCCCAGCGTGAAGCCGACGCCGCGCGCCGGGCCGAATGCCAGGTCCTTGCCGCTGATCTTGCCGATGTCGAGCGTGTGGCGATAGGTCAGGTAGGCTTCCTGTGCATTGCTGTCCTTGTTGTCGGACATGAGGAAGTCGACGTTGAGGAAATTGGTGCCGTACTTGTAGCCGCTGGCATGCGTGAAGTTGACGATGTTCTTGCTGATGTCCTGTGTGTTGAATGGTTCGGCGAACTTGGTGCCGTAGCGGTAGCCGATGGAATTGTCGCTCCAGTCGGCGCCGTGCGCGTGCTGCACGGCGGCCAGCGTCGACAGTCCGATCAGGCCGGCTGCGAGATGTTTGCCTACTGGCGTGCGCACGATTGCGTTTGCTTGCTGCATGGTGTCTCCTCCATTGAATGGTATAGGTATGCTGCTTTTTTATGGTTTTCCGTGGAGCCGCCACGGCGGTGATTCAAAACCTCAGGCCTTGAACGGATGCGCCTTGCGCCAGTGCTCGGCGATATCGATGCGACGCGTGATCCAGACCTTGTCGTGCTGCTGCACGTAATCGAGGAAGCGCGCCAGTGCGGCAGTGCGCCCCGGTCGGCCGACGATGCGGCAGTGCAGGCCGACCGACAACATCTTGGGACGGTCGAGGCCGGCCGGATCACCTTCGGCGTACAGCACGTCGAAGGCGTCCTTGAGGTAGTCGAAGAATTGCGTGCCGGTGTTGAACCCCTGCGGTGCGGTGAAACGCATGTCGTTGCTGTCGAGCGTGTAGGGCACGACCAGCTGTGGTGTGGCGCGATCGCCGAGCTCGACGTTTTCCCAATAGGGCAGGTCGTCGGCATAGCTGTCGGCGTCGTAGGCGATGCCGCCATGTTCGGCCACCAGGCGGCGCGTGTTGGGCGAGTCGCGGCCGGTGTACCAGCCCAGCGGCGCGTTGTTGGTGATGTCCTTGATGATGGCGATCGCTTCGGCGATGTGGCGGCGTTCGGTGGCTTCGTCAATGTTCTGGTAGCTGATCCAGCGCAGGCCGTGGCAGGCGATTTCGTGGCCCAGTTCGAGGAAGGCGGCGGTGGCTTCCGGATTGCGCTGCAGCGCGCGCGCCACGCCGAACACGGTCAACGGCAGCCGGCGCTCCTCGAACAGGCGCAACAAGCGCCACAAGCCGGCGCGCGAGCCGTATTCGTAGAGTGATTCCATGCTCATGTGGCGTGCTGCAAAACTCTGGGCGCCGATGATTTCGGACAGGAAGGTTTCCGAGCCGGCATCGCCGTCGAGTACGCTGTTCTCCGCGCCTTCTTCGTAGTTCAGCACGAACTGCAACGCAATGCGTGCGCCGTCGGGCCAGCGCGCATGCGGTGGTGTGCGGCCGTAACCGGCGAGGTCGCGAGGATAAGTGGGATCTGTCATGTCTCCTGCCTTGGAATCGTTTGTGTGTATCTTCGCCGAATTATGTCGTCAGAATTGATTGCAGATATAACGGCGAACGTATATGAACCTGATCCCAGCGGTATATCATTTGCGACTGAAATGATCTACAAAATTTGTCAACGAGAGGAAACACAATGGGAAAACTGAGCACCCACGTCCTGGACGTCACCCAGGGCAAGCCGGGCGTCGGCGTCAAGGTGGCCTTGTTTGCGGTCCGCGGCAACGAGAAGGTCCTGCTGAAAAACGTCGTCACCAACAGCGACGGCCGCTGCGACGCGCCGTTGTTGCAAGGCGACGAATTGTTGGCCGGACGTTATGAACTGGTGTTCGGCGCCGGCGATTATTTTGCCGGGCAGGGCCTGCAATTGCCGGCGCCGCGTTTCGTCGATGACGTTGTGCTGGCGTTCGGCATCGCCGACCCGGCGCAGAATTACCACGTGCCGCTGGTGGTCTCGCCATGGTCATATTCGACGTATCGCGGCAGTTGAGCGCGCCGTTCTGCGGATGTAAAAAAATCCGGCCCCTCCTTCAAGGAGCGGCCGGATTTTTCATGGGCGCTGGGGAAATCCGCTCAGAACTCGTTCTGCAATTTCTTGTAGCCCTGCACCAGTTCATTGTTGGTGCGCGCGACATCTTCGGAAAACTCCGAGGCCTGCGCCGATACGCGCGGCAATGCGTCCAGATCGGTCTGTGGACCGATGCGCAGGGTCGACGGTACGTAAAACCCCGGCGGCAGATGGCAACCGTCGACGACGGCGTTGTAACGCACCACGCAGCCGTCGCCGATCACACAGTTGAACAGCACGCTGTTGAAGCCGATGAAGGCATCATGGCCGACGGTGCAGGGGCCGTGCACGATGGCGCGGTGGGCGATCGACGTGCGTTCGCCGATAGTCACGGCGCCGCCGGACTTGGAATGGATCACCACGCCATCCTGGATGTTGGAATGAGCGCCGATGACGATGGCGTCCATCTCGCCTTTTTCGTTGACTTCATCGGCGCGGATGACGGCGTAGGGACCGATGAAAACATTTTCGTGCACGATGACCTTGCCGCACAGGATGGCGGTCTGGTCGACGTACGCGGATTCGTGGACTTGCGGCATATCGCCGGAAGGATTGCGACGAAGCATGGGGCTTTCTCCTTGAACTGGCCTTCGTGGTGCGGGCCGAAATTGAACAGCGGCTTACCTGCGCCGGGGAGGCGCGAGGTTTTGCCGATAAAGAGCGGCGCCCATTGTAGGGGGCTTTTCGCATTCAGGGTTTTGTCAGTTTCTGCTATAATGATAATCATTCTCGATAATTAAAATAACCGAGCCGAAAGCCAGGTTGGCGCGATCCAGCGCTTCGCATGATCCCTCTTTCTATTCTTTATCTCCGGCCCGACGCTGCCAGCTGCGTCATGCTTGCTGCGCCGGAGGGAGAGAGTTTGTCGCTTTGCATCATGAAAACACCTAGCCCCTGAAAGGAAGCACTACATGAAACTGAAATGTCTCGTCATTCCCGCCTTGCTGTCCACCTTGCTGCTGGCCGCGCCCGCGCAGGCTCACCACGTCTGGTTGCAGCAGGATGCCAAATCCGCCAACCTGTACTTCGGCGAGTTCGGCGAAAACCTGCGCGAAACTTCGCCGGGCCTGCTCGATCGCTTCGTGCAGCCGAGCGCCGTGCTGCTGGGCGCCAACGGCGACAAGACGCTGGACGTGAACAAGGGCAAGAACGCCTATGCGCTGTCCGCACGCGCCGGCAAGGGCGAATCCATCGTTGCCGAAGACGCGCACTATCCCATCCTCGACCGCAAGACCGGCGACACCGTGGCCCGCACCCTGTGGACCCCGGCAGCGCGCCTGGTCACCGGCTTCGCCGAACAGGCGCCTCGCCTGACGCTGGATATCGTGACCACCGGCAAGCCGGGCGAATTCAAGCTGGTCTACAAGGGTCAGCCGCTGGCCAAGACCAAGATCAGCATCATCACTTCGGCAGGTTGGGGCAAGGAAGGCCGCACCAATGAACAAGGTCTGGTGAGTTTCGACCTGCCATGGCAAGGCACCTATGTCGTTGAGGCGCATCACATCGACAAGACCGCCGGCGAACGCGACGGTAAGCCATACGACGTCGCCAGCTTCGTCACCAGCCTGACCGTGGCGCAGACCAAGGGTATCAAGGCGCTGCCGACCTCGCCGGCCGCAACGCCGAACAAGTAATCCGGAGGTTTCTCCTGCAAGCCCCCGGCTTGCCGGGTGCGACAATTTGTCGCACCTGCTCCATCCTGTTTTGCCGTGGCGGCCTGTGCCGTTTGCAAACCGCCACCGGCAAGCCTTTCAAGCCCCTTCCCTCCCGCCTCATCTACATTGCCGTCGGCCTGAATGCCCGCTCCCACGCTGCATTACCGAGCCTGTGCGTGCTACATTCGCAAGATGGGGACGCAGACATCGGGCCGTTCGAGCCCATCCATCCGCAACACAATCACCGCGTGGACCGCCATCTTGGCGGTGCTGCTGATGGTGCTCGCCCCGACGTTTTCCGCGGCGTCGCAAGCGTGGTCGCAGGAGCGTGGCGGCTCGTTCTGGATGGAAATCTGCAGCGCCTTCGGCGACAAAACCACCAACGACGCTGACCGCGCCGCCGGTAAAAACGCCGCTTCTTCCGCGCATTGCCCGTACTGCCTGATGCATGCCGACGCTGTCGCACCGCCACGGCAGCCGGTGCCGGCCGAGACCGTGTTCAGCATTTCATATTTCCTGCCGCGCCTGTTCTATCGCGCGCCGCAGCCGCTGTTTGCATGGACCGTTGCGTTGTCGCGGGCGCCGCCGCCGGCCGTCTGAATTTCGCTGCAACCGTTTTCGGTTGCCTTCCCTGTTCAGTCAACTTGCGCAAGTGCGGATCTCGTCCGCGCCTGCGCCGCCGGTCCGGATCAACATGAAAAACATTCCTCCATTTCCATTCCCCTTGCGGCCTTTGTTGCTGGCGATGATCGCCGCATGGAGCCCGCTCACCCAAGCACAGTCTCAATCGCAGTCTGAATCTGAAGGCGTCGCCGCCTTGCCCGAAGTCGTCGTCAAGGAATCGCGCTCGGTCAGCGAAAAGAACCGGCTGCCGACCACCACCGAAAGCATCACCGCCGCCAAAGCGGCCGACACCGTCAATGCGATGAACGTCGAAGACACGCTCAAGTACCTGCCCAACGTGCTGGTGCGCAAGCGCTACATCGGCGACACCCAGGCGCCCATGTCTACGCGCACCACCGGCATCAACGCCGGCGCGCGCAGCCTGATCTACGCCGACGGCATGCTGCTGTCGGCGCTCATCAACAACAACAACGGCAACGGCTCGCCGCGCTGGTTCATGGTCGCGCCGGAAGAAGTCGAACGCATCGACGTGCTGTACGGTCCCTTCGCCGCGCAGTATCCCGGCAATTCCTACGGCGCCGTGACCGAGATCACCACGCGCATGCCCGATCACTTCGAAGCCAGCGTCAAGGCCAATACCGCGTTCCAGGATTTCAGCCAGTACGGCACCAGCAACACCTATCGCGCGCAGGAGTTCAGCGCCACGCTGGGCAACCGCAGCGGCGATTTGTCGTGGTGGTTCAGCGCCAATCATTTGGATAGCTATAGCCAGCCGTTGAGTTATGTGACCGGAGCGGCGCCTGCCGGCAGTACCGGCAGCTATGCCACTCAAGACCGCACCGGCAAGGGCATTGTTGTGCTGGGTGCGGGTGGGCTGACGCACACCGTGCAGGACAATGCAAAACTCAAGCTGGCCTATGATTTTTCGCCGACGCTTACGGCGACTTATACACTGGGTTTCTGGCAGAACAGGGCTGATGCACATGCGCTGTCTTACCTCCGCAATGCTGCGGGTGCGACCATTTATACCAATGCACCTGGCTTTTCCAGCAACACCACCGAGCAAGAACAATGGATGCAAAGCCTGGCGGTGAAAAGCAAGACCCAAGGCGTGTTCGACTGGGAAGCTGTTGTCAGTAATTTCTCCATGACCAAGGACCTCACGCGCACGTCGACAGGTCTTTATCCCGCCGCGCAAAACGGCGGCAACGGCACCATCGCCGACGCCGGCGGCACCGGCTGGACCACGCTCGACCTCAAGGGCGTCTGGCGTCCCGACGGCGTCAAGGGCGCGCACATCGTCAGCTTCGGCGGCCACTATGATCAATACAAACTGGTCAGCCCGACCTACCTGACCGGCAACTGGGTTTCCGGCAGCAACGGCGCCTTGTCGACCGATTCGCGCGGCAAGACCGAGACCTCCGCAGTGTGGGCGCAGGATGTCTGGCGTCTGGCGCAGGACTGGAAGGCAACCCTGGGCGGGCGCTATGAATGGTGGCGCGCGTTCGGCGGCTACAACTATGCGGCTGCCGGCGGCGGCATCAACCAGCCGGAAGTGCGCAACTCGGGCTTTTCGCCCAAACTGTCGGTGGCATGGGCACCCGGAGAGCAGTGGCAGGTCACCGGTTCGTTCGGCAAGGCCTTGCGTTTCCCGACCGTGGGCGAGCTGTACCAGAACATGCAAGGCAGCGACGGCATCTTCCGCCAGCCCAATCCCAACCTGCAGCCGGAACGCGTGCTGTCGAGCGAACTGGCGATCGAGCGTGCGCTCGACAAGGGCAAGGTGCGTGTGTCGCTGTTCCAGGAAGATGTTGCGAATGCATTGATCTCGCAGACCGCGACGCTGGGCACGGTGGTGTCGTCCTATACGCAAAACATCGACAAGACACGCCAGCGCGGCGTCGAACTGGTGCTGCAAAAAGACGATGCACTGATTCGCGGACTGGAGATCAACGGTAGCATCACTTATGTCGATGCGCGCATCCTCGCCAACAGCAGTTTCGTCTCGAGCACCACCACCTCGGTCGGCAAGCGTACGCCTTACGTGCCGGAATGGCGCGCCACGCTGGTCGGCACCTACCGCCCCGACGACAAATGGGCCTACACGCTGGCGGGGCGCTACAGCGGCCGCCTGTACGCCACCGTCGATAACAGCGACGTCAACACGCATACCTACCAGGGGTTCGACAGCTACGTCGTGTTCGACGCGCGCGTGCGCTACAAGGTCGACAAGCACTGGAGCGCGGCAGTCGGCATCGACAACATCACCAACAAGGACTACTTCCTGTTCCACCCGTTTCCGCAGCGGACCTTGTTTGCGGAGCTGAAGTACGATTTCTGACAGCTCGTCATCCAAAAGAAAACCGCCGTCCGGCGTCATGCCGGACGGCGTTTTTTTCATGCACGTTCAGATCACGCGGCGATGCTGCTGCGCGGCGCGGCCAATCCCATTTCCTGGCGGAACAGCGCTTCCATTTCGCGCCGCACCTGGATCGCCTGTACGCTGCTGTCGATGGCCACGTCGCTCCAGCGCACTGCCTGGCCGGCCGCGACCGGACGCTGCAGCACGATGTGATGCGCCAGGCCGATCGGCAATGCTTCGGCGTTGAGCGAGTCGGCTGCCGGTATCAACTTGCCGTAGACCATGTGGCCGCCTTCACCGTCCAGTTTCTCGCCCGGTTTGAGATCGCGCTTGGCGGTAGCCACCGTGTCGCCGCTGAACGCCAGCGTGCTGCCGGTGGCCTGGCCGCGCACCGCGATGTTGGCCACCGAAATGCCGAGCTCAAGGCCGATCAGGTGATACGGTTTGTACATGGTGGCGTAGCGGCCGCTGGCATCGGTCTTGAGTCCGTACTGGGCGAAGCAGTCGCGCACGTAATCGCTAGGCGCTTCGAAGGTCACGTACACGCCCCAGCGCAAATCGCGGAATACCGGACGGCCGTCGCGCTCCAGCGACGACACGACCTCCACCGTGCCCGAGTGCGGCAGGATGCCGCCCGCCGACGCCGGCTTGAGCAGGTTCGGCAGGTCGTCCACGCCGCAGGGCGGGAAGGCCAGTCCGTCGGCGCCCGGTGTCAGGCCGCAGGCATTGGCGACCGCGCCCATTTCCAGCGCCGACTTGGTGCCGTCGAGGAAAGAGTTGAACATCTGCGCATTGAAGTCGCCCGAAGCCACCTGCGCCTCGCTGAAGCCGTAGTGGCCCCACACCGTGTCCGGCGTCGACTGGTGATAGACCGGCAGGTACTTGGTGCCCTTGCCGGCGCAGACCACGTCGAAGCCTGACGTGCGCGCCCAGTCGACCATCTCGGCGATCAGCGCCGGCTGGTCGCCGTAGGCCATCGAGTAAATGATGCCGGCTTCGGCCGCACGGCGCGCCAGCAGCGGTCCCGCCAGCGCATCGGCTTCGACATTGACCATGATGATGTGTTTGCGGTGCCGGCAGCACAGCAGCGCATGGCGGATGCCGGCGGCAGGGCTGCCGGTGGCGTCGATGACGATGTCGAGTTGCGGATGCGCGATCATCGCTTCGGCGTCGTCCTGGACGAAGGTGCTGCCGTCGCGCAGCGCTTCGTCCCAAGAACGCGCGGCATGCATGTCGTCCTTCCAGCCGACGCGTGTGAGCGCCTGTTTGGCGCGTGCCGGCGAGAGGTCGGCGATGCCGAGCAGATGCACGCCGGGCGTGCGCGGCACCTGCGAGAGGAACATAGAACCGAACTTGCCGGCGCCGATCAGGCCGACCCGTACCGGTTTGCCGGCCTGGGCCAGGGCCTTGAGCTGATGGAACATGTTGGACATGATGTCTCCTTTATAGGTTTGTCGCCTGCATGCGTAAGCAAATAAGTGCGCAAGGGCGTAAAAGCAGAAAAAGAGTAGCATTGGGATTTTTCCCGGTAAATGCCGAATATCACACACTTCGTGTGCAAAAAATCACATACCGAAATACCATGGACAAGTTCGACTGGAACGACCTGCAAGCCTTCCTCGCCGTGGTGCGCGCCGGCCGCCTGACTGCCGCTGCACGTCAGCTCGGCATCGATCACTCGACGCTGAGCCGGCGCATTGTCGGGCTGGAAGGATCCCTGGGCGTAGCTTTGTTCGATCGCCGCTCGGCCGGTTATGCGTTGACCGTCGAAGGCGAGCGCCTGATTCCCGAAGCCGAAGCAATGGAAAGCCTGGCGGTACGCATCCATGCGCGCCAGGACGACCCCGCGCGGGGCTTGACCGGCTCTATCCGCATCGGCACGCCGGAAGCCTGGGGAACCTATTTCCTGGCGCCGCAACTGAAGCTGCTGGCGCAGCGCCATCCGGAACTCGAGGTGGAACTGATCGCCAATCCGCGCATGTTCAGCCTGTCCAAGCGCGAGGCCGATATTGCCGTGAGCATGACGCGACCGGAGCAGGGGCGCTTGTATGCGCGCCGTCTCAACGACTATGAACTGGGAATTTACGCTGCGCGCGATTACCTGCGCCGCAGGCCGGCCGTGGAAGACAAGTCGCAACTGGAGGCGCACCCCTGGGTCGGCTACGTGGAAGATCTGATGTGGTCGCGCGAGCTGGATTACCTGTCCGAGATTTCACCGGCGCTGCGGCCGCGCATTCGCATTTCCAACATCATCAGTCAGATGGCCGCGGTGGTCGGCGGGGCAGGTCTGGGCGTGTTGCCCTGTTTCATGGCGCGGCGCGAGAAGAGACTGGTGCGCCTGTTGCCGCAGGTGAAACTGTATCGCTCCTACTGGCTGATCACGCATGCCGATGCGCGCGACATTGTGCGCGTCAACGTGGTGGCGGATTTCATTGCGGAGCGGGTGGAAGCGGAAGGAGCGTCATTCTGGATCGGTGATGATGCCGGCGCGGCGGAGCGTGATGCCGGTCGGGAGGCGGTGTCCGCAAAAAGACGCCGCAAGTCGGGCTAAGGGAAATTGCGGCGCGAGGCGAGTCAATTGCTCCTGGCTTTTTCAATCGTGGAGCGCGCTGCTTCCATCAGCGCGGCCGGTTCTTCGGCATCGGAATCGAGGTATTGGTTTTCCAGGTTGATTGCCAGATTACTCATTTTTTCGGCAAGGTCGGCGAGTGCGACGCTGAGTTCGCACATCAGGCTGGACATAGTTTTGGGAGAGTTTGCCATGTCTCTTTCCTTAAACGGATGCGACAGGACGGACCTGCCGGAACTGCTGGATTTTCACAGACGGTCGACAACTGAAGTGGCTAATGCTACCGGCTTATTCTAAGCCGATTCCAAGTTTGACTGTGGACTAGGGAAAAAGTGCGCGCCAGAAGCGTGTTTGCGGCGCAACTCTGTCGCGTCAAAGATACTCGCTCCCGATCCCGGCATAGCCGTCCAAAGGGCTGTCTTGATGCAATGGCAAGTCTGAGGCTTGTTGCGGACGGCCGACCAGCACTGCAGCATTGCCGTTGCGAAAGGACGGGCAGGGTCAAGCGTAAAAAAGGGCTCGCAGTTGCGTGCGAGCCCTTTGTTTTCTTGCTTTTTTCTGCCGTTCGCAAATTCACAGCGACCCAGGCATGTCCGTCAGAACGTTTCCCAATCGGCATCGGAGTCCGGCATCGTCGGTTTCGGTCCCGCTGCTTTGGCCGGCGCCGAGGCGATGCGTGGCGCTGCAGTACCACTACCCGCAGCAACCCTGGATTTTCCGGCAACCGTAGCAGGGCGGGTCGGCGCCTTTGCTACCGCAGCGCGTACCGGCGCGGCACTCCGGACAATCGGTGCAGCCTGGGCCTGGCCGGCGTCGAGCTTGAAGCGACCCACCAGCTGCGCCAATGTGGCGGCCTGGTCTTGCAATGACTGCGCGGCAGCGGCGGCTTGTTCCACCAGCGCGGCGTTCTGCTGCGTGCCTTCATCCATCTGAGTGATGGCCTGGCCGACTTCGCCGATGCCGGCGCTCTGTTCCTGGCTGGCCGAGCTGATTTCGCCGACGATGTCGGTCACCCGCTTGACGCTGGCGACCACCTCGTTCATGGTTTCGCCGGCCTGCTGCACCAGCTTGCTGCCGACGTCGACCTTGGACACGGAGTCGTCGATCAGCGTCTTGATTTCCTTCGCCGCCGCCGACGAGCGTTGCGCCAGGCTGCGCACTTCGCTCGCCACCACCGCGAAGCCGCGGCCTTGTTCGCCGGCGCGTGCCGCTTCCACCGCAGCGTTCAGCGCGAGGATGTTGGTCTGGAACGCGATGCCGTCGATGACGCTGATGATGTCGACGATCTTGCGCGACGATTCATTGATCGAACCCATGGTGTCGACCACCTGGCTGACGACGGCGCCGCCCTGGATCGCGACTTCGGAGGCGGACACCGCCAGCTGGTTGGCCTGGCGTGCGTTGTCGGCGTTCTGCTTCACGGTCGAGGTCAGTTCTTCCATCGCCGACGCGGTTTCTTCCAGCGAGCCGGCCTGTTGTTCGGTGCGGCCCGAGAGGTCGAGGTTGCCGCTGGCGATTTCACTCGATGCGGTGGCGATGGTGTCGGCCGACGACTTGATGTTGGAAATCGTGTGCGTCAGCGAATCGCGCATGCGCTTGAACGCATACACCAGGCTTGAGGTGTCGCCCGGCGCAGTGTGAATGGCGAGCGTCAGGTCACCGTCGGAGATGCGATTGGCGATTTCCGCCGCGTCGCCGGGGTCGCCGCCGATGGTGCGCAGGATACTGCGGTTGTTGACCACCACCAGAGCGATCAGCACGACCGCGAAGCCGAGCACGATAGCGATGAGTTGATAGACCGATTGCGTGAACGCCGAATTCACGTCGTCCATGTAGACGCCGGTGGTGACGATCCAGTCCCACGGCTCATAACGGAACGCATAGGATGTTTTCGGCACCGGATCGGGCGAGCCCACTTTCGGCCAGATGTAATTGATGAAACCGCCCTGAGGCGATGCAGCCGCCTTGGAGATATCGACGAACACCTGATTGCCGGCCGGATCCTTGAAGTTGGTCAGGTCCTTGCCGTTCAGCTCCGGCTTGATCGGATGCATGACGGTCACGGCAGACGAATTGGAGACAGAAAAATAGCCGTCGGTGCCGTAGCGCATCATCTTCACACGCGCCAGCGCGGTCTTCTGCGCTTCTTCCTTGCTCATCGTACCGTTCTTAGCGAGCTCGCCGTATTCCTTGATGGTGCTCATCGCGACTTGCGCGACGTTGATCAGATCTTTCTTGCGTTCTTCGAGGCGGATATTGTGCGCCTGGTAAGCATTGAAAATTGAAATGGCGAGCAGTGCGATCAGGCTGATGACGAGCGGCGCCCACAGACGTTGTTTGAATGAAAGTTTCATTCCATGGTCTCCAGAGTTTTCTTTTGATTAAACGGAATTGTTCGGCGTGTCTGTGCATGCCTTGAAAACTTGGATAAAAAATACCCGAGTTGACGTCCGGATTTATTGTCCGGACAGTGTCGTTAACGGCCCGACAACAGGATAACTTTAAACGTGGTAAGAAAAAAAGAAAGCCACGATCAATGGGACTTTCCTTGGCCTTATCGGCCTTTGTCCGCGAGGGCTCGCAGCCTGTACCAGAGCATGCCTATCCATTCGTGCAACGCGTAGTTGCTGCGTCGCAAGCCTTCGCCTCCCGGCAGCCAGTCGTTGAGCGTGAGGCGTTCCTTGCTGAAAAAAATCGTCGGCGCCGGGATTGCATCGATGCCTCGTGCACGAAAGCTCTGTACAGCGCGGGGCATGTGCATGGCATCGGTCACCAGCAGCACGCGTTGTATGCCGGCATTGTGCAGGATCGGTGCTGACAGCCGGGCGTTGTCGGCGGTGGTGTCGGAGGCCTGCTCCTGCCAGCGCGCGACGACGCCGAAGTCGTCGTGCAGGCTGCGCGCCATCACGGCGGCTTCGCTTTCGGCCGAACCGTCGGGCTTGCCGCCGGTCACGAATAGCGGCAGGCCGCTGGTCCGATGCAGGCGTGCGGCGTATTGCAGTCGTGCAAGCGTGATGAAGCCTGGCTTGTCCTGACGGTCGTATTCCGGGGCATCCGACAGGCGTGCGCCGCTGAGCACGACGATGGCCTGGGCGCCGGGCGATATCGATGTCAGCGCGGGCGTTTGTGCTTCCAATGGCGCGACCAGCAGCAGGGCGCCGGCCCGCGTGCTGAACACCAGCAACAGGACCAGCGCTGTCCAGCTCAGCCATATCGCTTCAGGCCGACGTCGTCGCAAGAGCAGCCCGAGGGCGCCGAGCAGCACCACGTTCAGAGGGAACAGCAGCACCGCGCCGGCAAGTGAGGAGACGAGAAGCATTGATGGAATAAAAGAAATGGTCGCCCATTGTCGTCGATTCTTTCCATTGGGAACAAGTGCGACGACGACGGTAAAATGCATGCCGGGAAGCACATGCAAGCAGGTAAAACGGGTCGGGCCGCGCAGAGCGGTCATCTGAACGGGGAATAAAACGTGATACGTCTGGTGTTGTTGTTGCTGGGAGCGGATTTTATCCGGCGGTATTGGCATGTGCTGGCTTTGATCGGACTGGCCTGGGCGGTCGTTGGCGTCGGGCTGTGCATCGATGCGCTCGATGGCGTGCTGGTGTTTCCACTCACGCTGTTCGGTTATCTGCTGCTCATGGAAAGCCTGGCGACGTTGTTCCTCGCCTCCAGCGGCATCGGCGCGCAAAAGACGCTGCGCTACGTCAAGGGCGGGTTGTTCCTGCTGATTGCCCTGCTCATCATTTCGCCTCATCACGCCAGCGACATGCTGTTGTCGATGCTGTTCGGCATTGCGTTCACCATCGGCGGCGGGCTGCAGATCGTGTCTGCCCTCATTGTGCGCTTTCCTCGCTGGCGCATGGCGCTGGCTGGCGGCGTAGGCCAGATCCTGATTGCAATTTTTTTCTTCCAGCCTTATCCCACACACTACAAAGGCACGGTGCCATATTGCCTGGGCATGGGACTGATCTTCAGCGGGTGGAGCATGATCTGGCTGGCGAGTCGTTCACGCCGTTTGCCGCGCCAGCGTTCACTGTCGCAGCTAGCCTATCGCAACGCCGATTCGGATCGGCCGCTCGATGCCGGCAGCTATGACGGCCAACCGGCCACGACCACGTCCGCCATCATCGCGCCGGATGCACCGCTCACGGTGCATGTCTGGACGCCGGCCGGCTCCGCCAGGGAAGCGACCTTGCCTCGCCCTATCGTCGATCGCTACATCGCCGCAGTCGACGCCAGCGGGCGCATTTCGACCGGCCACGCCGCACTGGAGATTGCGCCGAGTCTGTATATCAGCCTGTATCCGGCGGTTGAAATCGATCGTTCACCTGGCGAATTTTCACGCCTGCTGCGCGCGACGCCGGACAACAATGTACGCGGCCGCTATCTGACCGACTATCCGTCGGAATCCGCGGCATGGTGCGAGTCGACCGAAAAGATTTCTTTCCGCGACTACGACGCGCGCCACCTGCAGCAGTTCTGGCAGGACTATCGTCGCGAAGAGATCTACAACCTGACCCACCGCAATTGTTCCAGCACCGTCGCGCATGCGCTGGAGGCTGCATTGGAAGGCGTGATCGGCAAGCGCGCCGACCATTGGCTGAGCTTCGTCAAGATCCTGTTCACGCCGGAAGTCTGGGTCGCCAGCCACATCCGCAAGCGCGCGATGACCATGGCGTGGACGCCCGGACTGATACTCGACTATGCGCGGGCATTGCGCGCGGTGGTGCATCCGCGTCCGCTGTCATGGCCGGCAAGCGTGCAACTTGCGTTGCGCAGGGTTCGTCGTACGCGCCGTCGCGAGCGCAGCGGGACGGCAGGCCGCGATTCGCCGCCGTAAGCGCGCCATAGCAACAGAAACCGGCGTCTCCGCGACAGGGAGCTTGTCCTACAAGGCAATCCGGCATCGTCCGATTGGTGGCACGCAGGCGCGAATTTATTATCTGGTCTCGATACCGGAGTTGGCGGTTAGAAAATATACCAACACCAATTCCCGGCAGCGCCAAATGCGGCGCTGCCCCCGCCCGGTCGGTCTGCATCGCAGTTTTTTAGCGCAGGCTGTCCGGCGCGTTCATTCTTCAAGCCTGCTCTTCGTCGTGTCCCCGTTTTTCTTCGCTGTGCATGCGCCGCTCGCAAGGTGCATGCGATTCTGTGCGTTGCCGGTTTTTAGGGCAATATGCAGGCGTCCGTGACCCTTGAAGGAAACGCAGCGCCATGTCCGACAACAATCAAAATACGGGATTCCTCCTGGCCGCCGACGGCGTCCGGCTGTTCTATCGTGACTACGTGCATCCGCTGCCGCGCGGGGCCGTCGTGCTGGTGCACGGGCTTGGCGAGCATGGCGGTCGTTATGCCGCACTGGCGGGTATTTTCCAGGCGGCCGGCCTTTCTGTACGGATTCACGATCATCGCGGCCACGGTCGTTCGCAAGGCGCGCGTGGCAGCGTGCGGGCGAACGATGATTTCCTTGACGATCTCAAAATTGTATTCGACGATTTCGCCGCGGCGACCCAGACCACGCCGTTTTTGTTCGGCCACAGCATGGGTGGCCTGGTCGCGGCGCGCTTCGCCACGGGCGGCTGGTCCAAGGTGTGCGGCCTGATGTTGTCGTCGCCGGCGCTGGCGATCCGGATGTCGGGTTTTCAGAAATTCCTGCTGGCGGTGACCACGCAGATCGCACCGGGGTTCGCGGTGCCGACCAGCCTGCCGGCGCAGCGTTTGTCGCATGACGAAGCCGTAGTGCGCGACTTTCTCGGCGATCCGCTCAACCACGGCAAGGTCGCCGCGCGCGTGGTCAACTTCATGCTGGAGGCAATGGCGTGCGTGCAGCGCGACGCCGGCACCTTTACGTCACCGCTGCTGCTGCAATTCGCGGGCGACGACGCTTTCGTCGATCCGGCCGGCAGCCGCGCGTTCTTCGCGCATGTGCCGCAAGTCGACAAGACGATGCATTGTTATGACGACGCTTTCCACGAGGTTTTCAATGAGTCTGCCGAGCGCCGGTTGCGCGCGCAACGGGACCTGCTCGCGTGGTTGGAATTGCACCTGCAGTAAACACGCAGGAAGAATAGTGACGTTTTTGTTGCGTCGCACAGTGGACCGGTAGCGGCAAAACTTAACCTCGATTTGCAAGTGTAAATTGCGCTCAGGGCTGACCGCTGGGAAGATTGGTGAAGCCGCAGCGACTGTCAAAACCCACGAAGCCGGGCACGCAGGCGCAGCCGGTGATTGCCAGCACCAGTGCTGTCGCGAGGATGAGGGGCATGAGGCGCGGCATGAGCAGCCTTTCGAAGTGGTAGGAGGCGAAAATGGAGCGTGGAGTGTAATGCCAAGTCGGCGTTGCCACCCGGCTCCATAACGACGGCGGGGACGGTTACTTGAACCGCCGAAGGGAATTGTAAAGACGCTGAAAGAAGGTCTTCCAGGAAAGAAAAACCAAAAAAGGGCGGATATTTCCGCCCTTTTTTGGTTTTTGTGAACTACCTTGCCCGCTCGCGATGGTTCGCAGCAGGCCTGCCGCCAAGGATCAGCGTGTCGACGCGAAGTAACGTGCGACCATTGCAGCGATCAGCAGGGTGTATGGCAGGACGTCGATCAGGATACGCATGGTGGGCTCCGCAAGAAAGTGGTTTATGTTGCGTTGCAGTATGCGTGTTTCAGGCATCCTTTTCCAATTTTGATTGCCAATACCAGTTATCGGTTTGTTGAATATCTCTGTGCCGGGGCGCCCTCAGCTCATCAGGAAAGCCGGTGTCGTCCCCGCTGCATGTGATCCCTGGCGCGCGGTACAGACTTGATTGCGCCCGCTTTCCTTGGCTTCATACAAGGCCTTGTCGGCCGCCAGCGCCAGGGTAGTGGTACTGCCGACGGGGTCGATACCGGGGACTATGGCCGACACGCCGATGCTGAGCGTGATGTGGCACAACGGCGGGTTGTGGGCGTGCGGGATGGCGATCGCGGTCAGGTTATGCAGCAGGCGTTCCCCGACCAGGCGGGCGCCTGCGGCATCCGTGTTGGGCAGGATGACCACGAATTCTTCCCCACCGTAGCGCGCCGCGACGTCGCCCGGTCGATTGATCACGCGCAGCAACTCCTGTGCGATCTGGCGCAGGCAGTCGTCCCCGGCCAGGTGACCGTAGCAATCGTTGTATTTTTTGAAATGGTCGACGTCGATCATCAGCAGCGCCAGCGAACGCTTGTCGCGGCGTGCGCGGTTCCATTCGATTTCCAGCATCTGATCGAAGCAACGCCGGTTCGACAGTGCGGTAAGGCCGTCCTGGTTGGCTTGCGTCATCAGGATCTGGTTGGCCCCGGCAATGCTGTGGTACAGGCGCGTAATGCCGTACAACTGCGACACCAGCACCGCCAGCGAGGTAAACAGGCTGGTCATCTTCGCGAAATACCAGCCCAGCGAAAAACGCGCGCCGCCATACAGCGTCAGCCAGACGTCGATACAGGCGGCGACCATGCCGACCATGAGCCATAACTGTTCCGGTTTTTCTTCGCGCATGCGCCCCACGCAGAGCAGGCCGATGACGTTGACGCCGAACACCAGCGCCGGAATCAGCATGGTCGAGTCGTCGAAGAAGTCGCGGCCGTTGCGCAGGACCGCCGGCAGGTAAGGCAAGCCCAGCGTCGCCGCCAGCGTCAGCACCACCACCATGGCAATCGTGGCGAGGATGGATCTGCGCACGCTCGCCGCGGAGCCGGCGATGTTTTCCGAACTCGTCGCGTAGCGGATGATCAGCAGGCCGAAGCCGGTGTGCCAGCAACACCACAGCCAGACGGCACTACGGGAGCTGCCGATGATGGGCGCTTCCATGAAGCCGCCGGGGAAGGCCGCGATCAGCGGCACGAAAATCACCGTCACGAAAAAATATGCCGTACCCAGCCTGATCGTGCGTTCCTTGCTCTCGATCAGCCCCTTGGCGAACAGCAGCGACGCCAGGATGATGTTGACCACGATCATGGCGATGCCGAAGCCGCTCATGTAGCCTGGAATCGGCAGCAGGGGCGTTGTCGCAAGCGGCGTGGCGACCGCCGCCGACAGCAGCAGAAGGGCGATGATGACCCGCGCCAGGCGGATCTGGCGCGGACTCACGCCGGCGTCCTTGATGAGATAGAGTTCTTCGTCCATGAGAAATTTTATTGTCGATTTTTCCCACATCTTAGTGCCGAAGAAGCGCACCGGCGTACGAAGAATGATGACCAATTGATAATTTTTCAGAGAGTGTTGTTATTTCGCCGGGATAGTTTTTCTGCAGAAATCTTTATCGTTGATCCCTCTCGAAAAGCGCGCGTGGCGGGCATTGCAGGGCGGCATCAATTTCCCGCGGGGCATTAAAAAAGCGCGGGCTTTGCCGCGCTTCTGAACCAAGGTCCGAGGACCTGCCGCCGGGGCTGTCCCCTGCTTATTTTTCCAGTTGCAGGGTCGCGCCTTCGTTGTCGCCGCCGATGACCATCTTGTAGGTGCCTGGATTTTTCAGGTCGACGCTGATCTTTCTGGTCTTCGGATAGGTCGAGCTATTGAGCGAATGCACGGGCTTGATGCTGAAGTCATAGCTGGTCCCGGGCTTGAGCCAGATGCTGAGGCTTTCCCCCTTATGGATCTGCGCCAGCACCACGTCATTGATTGCCAGCTCCAGCGGGGCATTCCCGTACAAGAAAGACGATCCGCGCGAGAACTGCACTTCAGCCGTTCCCGACGATGGCGACAGCATGCTCTTGATATAAACGCGCGTCGGCGGCACTTGTCCGGTCGATGTCGTTTGCTCGGCGGCCGGCTGGATCGTGCAGGCGCCCAACGCCAGCGTCAGCGCCAGCAGGCATGCGTTCATCGGTGTCTTCATTGCAGCTTCCTTATGTGGGATGGTTTTCATGTTGCGCGACAGCGATTCTGACATGAAGCCGACGGCATTGCCTATACAACTTCGCAACTTCGCAACTCCGCAACTTGCGCATTGCTCATGGACTCCTGACGCGATAGACGCAACGCCGCGCACCTGCCAGCAGATGTTCTTCGCGCGTCACCGAGGCGGTGTCGCCGACGACCTCGCGGAACAGCTGGAGCTCGGAACGGCAAAATCCCTGGCAACTGGTTGCCGCCGCGCAGATCGGGCAATGGTCTTCGATCAGCAGCCAGTCCTCGCCGTCTTTTTCAATGCGCGCCATATAGCCTTCTGCGGCGCGCAGGGTCGCCAGCTTGTCGAGTTTTTCGGGAATGCCGGCGAGGCCGCTGCACGCCTCCATGTAATCCGTGCGCATCTCGCCTTCACGTTGGGAAATCAGGCGATCGAGTCCTTCTTCGCCGAACAGTTGTCGGATCGAACCGATCAGCTGAATCGTCAGGTAGGCATGCGTATCGGGAAAGCGCGCGTGGCCGGCGGGGCTCAGCTCCCAGTTCTGCCGCGGGCGCCCGGCACCGGCGGCGGCTTCCTGCACGCCGCTGATCAATTCTTCCGCCAGCAGCTTCTGCACCTGGAGGCGCGCCGCTTCCGCCGTCATCCCGAGTTCTTGCGCCAGCGTCGCAGTGGAGGCGGGGCCGCGCGTCTTCAGCCGGAGCAGGATGCGTTCGGCGGTTGGCATGTCGGAGTTGATGTTTGCGTTATTTTCCAAGTTTTTACTTGTGTATTTCATTGTGCGGGTTTAGTATGCGTTCAAATAAATATCCAAACAAACGCTTGTATATTAGGCGTTATCCACTCCCATGTCGAGGTACGAGGTTGGCCATGCATGCAGAAACCGCTGTTTCCACTTCCTGGAGCGAATTGCTGACCGGCCGCACTCTGTTGCGCTCGGTCGCCCTGACCGGCGGCGTTGCGCTGCACGCCATCAATGTCCACATCGTCACCACCATCCTGCCTTCGGTGGTGAGCGATATCGGCGGCCTGGCCTATTACGCCTGGAACATCACGCTGTTCGTGGTTGCCTCCATCGTCGGTTCGGCGCTGACCAGCAAGCTCCTCGACAGGCTGGGCCCGCGCCGCGCCTATCTGCTTGGACTGGCGGTGTTCACGCTCGGCTCGATCCTGTGCGCCACGGCGATGTCGATGCCTTGGATGTTGGTCGGGCGCAGCGTCCAGGGCCTCGGCGGCGGCTTGCTGGCGGCGCTCGGCTATGCGCTGATCCCGGTGCTGTTCGAGCAACGCCTGTGGTCGCGCGCGGTGGCGCTGGAGTCCGGCATGTGGGGCCTGGCGACCTTGCTTGGGCCGGCGGCAGGCGGACTCTTCGCCGCCGGCGGCGCCTGGCGGCTGGCGTTCTGGTGCCTGCTGCCGGTGGCGTTGCTGCAGGCGGCGATTGTGGCCAGCCAGTTGGGCGGCAAGCCGGTGCAGGGAAATGATGCTGCTTCGGCATCGGCGCCGGTGCGCGTTCCGCTGTTCAAAATCGCCTTGCTGGCGCTGTCGGTGCTGCTGGTGGCGTTTGCCGGACAGGTCGAGGATACCGCCGGCAAGTTGTTCGGCGTCGTTGCCGGCGTGGGGGCGGGCGTGCTGGTCGCCTGGCTCGACCAGCGTCCCGGCGGCGTAGCGTTGTTGCCGACCGGAGCCTATCGCCTGAGTACGACGATGGGCAAGGTGTTCGCTTGTGTCTGCCTGCTCATGATCGCCAGCATGACGGAAATCTTCGTGCCGTATTTCCTGCAGATACTGCATGGTTACGCGCCGTTGCAGGCCGGCTACATGACGGCCGCCATGGCCGGCGGCTGGAGCCTGGCCTCGCTGCTGAGCTCGGGCCGCAGCGGCAAGGATGCCGATCGGATGGTGCGCTTCGGGCCGCTGGCGATGGCCGTGTCGCTGCTGGCGCTGGCGGTGCTGTTGCCGGGCGACGTCGATGTCGCCGCCGAGGGTTTGTGGTTGGCGCTGGCGCTCGGCGGTGCAGGGTTGGGCATTGGATTGGGCTGGCCGCACCTGCTGACGCGCGTGTTGAAATCGGCGCGTCGCGGTGAAGAAAACCTGGCTTCTGCCGGCATCACTACCGTGCAGCTCTACGCCATGGCGATCGGCGCCGCGCTGGCGGGACTCACGGTCAATGCTGCGGGGCTGACCGAGCCGGGCGGTGTCGGGGGCGCACGTCATGCGGCCTACGCCTTGTTCGCCTGCTTTGCCGTCACGCCGGCACTGGCGATGGTGCTGGCGCGCCGCGTGGCGCGGGACAGGTAAGCGCGGCCATGCCGTTCATATCGACGATCGCAGCCAATGAGGCGCATGCCGCCGAGGCTCCCCTCAGCGAGCGTGACTACCGCGCCGCAATGGCCGAGTTCGACGCCTTGTGGGGGCGCCCCTGCAGCAAGGCCAACCGGTGCCGCATGGACTATTTGATTTCCGTGATCGCCGCGTTTGAAGAAAGCCGCGGCAAGCCGTCCGCAAGCTGAGGCAGTTGCGCCGCCGGCAGGCGTACGTGTAGGCGGGCCAGCGTGTCGTGGCGACTACCGAGCAGGGCGTAGTGGTTCTGTTGCAGCCAGTGGCGCAGTCGCGATTCGTCGGCATAGGCAATGGCGATTTCCACTTCGGCCCAGGCAATGCGTTCGACGCGTTGCGCCTGTTTCAGCGCCGTGGCGATGGCATCGGTGTAGGCGCGCACCAGGCCGCCGGCGCCGAGCTTGATGCCGCCGTAATAGCGCACCACCGCAGCCAGCACACCGTCGAGTTCGTGGTGGCGCAACACCTCCAGCATTGGCCGTCCGGCCGTGCCCGACGGCTCGCCGTCATCCGACATGCCCGACTGGCCTCCCGCCATCAGCGCCCAGCAGACGTGGGTGGCGGAGCGATGCTGCCCGCGCAGATGTTCCAGTTGGCGCAGGGCGGCGTCGCGATTGTCGACCGGCATCACGATGCCGATGAAGCGGCTCTTGCGGATCTCAAGTTCGATCTCGACGGCGGCGGTGAGCGTATAGACCGGCAAGGTCGACTATCGACTATCGACTGGCGTCGGTCAGGCGGTGACGCCGCGCAGTGCGTCGATCTCCGCCTGCAGGGCGTGGTTCTCCGCCGTCAGCGCGGCGACGCGCGCATTGAGGGTGGCGATCTCGGCGCGCAATGCAGCGGCGTCATCGCCGGTTCCGGACCATGGCGGGGTAGCGCCATTGCTCGCGCCGGTCGTCGCAGCGACGGGCTCGGGAGCCATGCGCGGCGTGCGATTGGCAGCTTGCTTTTCGCGCACCATCTTGGCGGCCTGGCGCAATTCCTTTTTACCGCCGGCTACCGCCGTGATCTGTGCTTCGCTCGGCAGCGATGCCACTGCCGCGGCGGCGTTGATCGAGATGGCGCCGCTGCGCACCGCTTCGACCAGTTCGGGCGCGGCGGTCTTGCGGATCTTTTCGATCTGGCCGATGGTGTTGGAGCTGATGCCGGCGACACGGGCGATGTCTTCGCGCGTCTTGATGGAGGCGCCCGGGATCGCTGCGTCTTCGGCCGGCGTTGCGCTGCCGTCCTCCGGCGCCTTGCCGTCCGCCTTGGCGGCGATGGATGCATCCATTTCGGCGCGCACACGGGCGGAGATGATGTCGCGCTTGCGCAGCGCCAGCACGCCGCGCTGGAAGTCGGTCACGCTGCGGCGGCCGAGCTGGTTGTCGATCATCCACAGCATGACGTCGTCGATTGACGTGAAACCGGTGTTTTGCACGGTCTTGAATTCGATGTCGTACTTGCGGCAGATTTCGTAGCGGTTGTGGCCGTCGACCAGCACGTCGCCCCACAGCACCAGCGCATCGCGGCAACCTTCGGCCAGCAGGCTGCGTTCAAGGGCGGCATATTCGTTGGCGGTGAGCGGGTCTATGTATTGGAGGAGTTCGTTATTGATCGTGATAGTCATGGCATCCCTGGACCGCTCCGGCGAATCGAAGGCGGACCGGAATTTTACACCACGGGTCGGGGCCGGTTGCTGAGGATGCAGCCATTGCACCCATCGTGGCGGCATGGAAATCCCGCGGCTGATAAAATCATCGCTCCTCCCAACGTTCACGAAACGGAAGCAACATGGATGCCTTGTTCTTCATCCCCGTCGCCATCATGCTGGCGCTGGTGCCGGGTCCGAATAACTTTTGCGCGCTCAACAACGGTATCCGCCGCGGCGTCGGGGTGGCGTTGCTGGCCACGTTCGGGCGCGTGACCGCGTTTGCGATTTTCCTGACGGTGTCGGCGGTGGGGCTGGGCGCCATGCTGCTGGCCTCGGAAGCCGCCTTCACGGCGGTGAAATGGATCGGCGCGCTGTATCTGTTCTATCTCGGCTGGCGCGCCTGGCGCAGCCGTGAATTCCATGGACTGGAACTGGCCGACGGTGCCGGGCCCGGCGCAGCATCGTCGACGTCGGCGCAGAAAGGCGCCTTCGCGCTGGTCATGCAGGAGTTCCTGCTCGGCATCACCAATCCCAAGGCGATCATGCTGTTCGCTGCGATCTTCCCGCAATTCATCGATCCGGCGCGGCCGGCGGCGCATCAGTTCCTGGTGCTGGGCTCGATCTACCTGGGCGCGGAATTCGTGTCCAGCGCGGTGTATTCGGCGTGCGGCAAACAAATCCGTCGCTACATCCGCACCTCGCGCGGCGTGGCGCGGCTGAACAAGGCCACCGGCGGTTTCTTCATCGGCGCCGGCGCCCTGCTGCTGGCGGCGCGTCAGTAAGTTTCACTCAGGGGTGCGGCAGTCCTGCCGCATCCTTTCCTTTATCGTTCTCTGCATTCATCTCCCCCAGCAACTGCAGGTGACGCTCAATCTCGAACACGTGCGGGTCGTCCTTGCCAAGTTCGCGTAAGGCCACGGCGAGTCCCAGCAGGTAATCGGCATTGCGTCCGCTCGGGCCTTCCGCACCGGCGATCTGGCGCGCGATGTCGCGTTCCGACGCCGGACCGAGGAAGGCGGCATTTTCTTCGGTGGCGATGTAGATCAATCCTTCGGTGCAGCTGCCGTCTTCAAACAGGATGTCGGTGGCCAGGCGCAGGTAGCCGTTCTTTTCGCGGTAGTCGAGATGGCCGAACACTTCCGGTGTAATCAGGTAAGCCATGCCGGCGCAGGTCGCACCTTCATCCCGGATCAGCGTCACGACGCGGCCGGGCGCCTGCACGGTGCCGCGATGATCGTGCGAACCCTGCCAGAAGCGTCGGCTCCAGCCGACGATGTGCGCCGGACGACGTTCGATGAAAGGAAAGTCGGCCTTGAAGATCAGCGACCCGTAGCCGAACAGCCACACGCTGTCGTGCTGGTCGAAGCGTGTCATGGACTTGTTGCGGGCGATGGTGTTGTCGGACATTGCAGGCGATACGCGCCGCGAGGGCGTGACGGGATGTTGATCTGCTGAAATTATAAAGGCAAGCGCCGAAAGGCGTGCCGGGCAGGGCTGAAGCGGGGGAGGTGAGCGGTCGCGGAAAGCCGAGGCCGGATCAGGTTGCGCAGCAAAGGCACCCCGGGCGGACAGCCGGCCGCCCAGGCATCAATCGTCAGTGCTTTTCGTGACCCTGTTCCATGTCGGACAGGCCCGAGTACATGCCGCAGCAATGCGGCTCACCGCGGTGCGATCCGGTCGTCAGGGCGCTGGAGTCGTTGAGGTAATCGACCAGTTTCCGATACAGCGCAGAGAAGTAATTTTTCATGATGTCCCCCGTTTCCTTGTTGGGTTGAGACACGTTGCAAGATCGCCTGATCTGATCAGGACGTGACCTGCAATCCGCATTTGTAAACGATTACATCACCTTGCCAAGCCTTGATGTATGCGGATGTAAATAGTTTATATCATTTATTTTAAGGTGTGTTCTCTTTTGCAACTATCAGGCGTTTCCTGATGGCGGATGTGGCCTTTTTCCTACGCCGCCGGGATGGCATGCGCCAGCAGCCAACTGCGGAAGACCTGCATCGCCGGGGTTTCGTGGCGTGACTTCAGGCGCGTCAGCCAGTACGCGCCGTCGCTGATGGAAATGTCGAAAGGACAGGCCAGCCGTCCCTGGCGCAGTTCGCGTTCGAACATGTTGACCGGCAGCAGCGCCACGCCGGCCTGTTGCGCCACCGCTTCGGCCATGGTCAGCGACGAGTCGAACACGAAGCCGCGGATCGGCGGACAGGGCGCGCCGGCGGCGGCGAACCATTGGTTCCACTCGTCGGTGCGATAAGAACGCAGCAGCGTTTCTGCGGCCAGGTCCTGCGGCCGGCGCAGACGTGCAGCCAGCGCCGGTGCGCACATCGGCGACAGCGGCGCGGCGAACAGGCGCTCGGCGTCGGTGCCGTGCCAGGCGCCGTCGCCGAAACGAATCGCGTAATCCAGTCCTTCGCCTGCCAGGTCGACGCGGTTGTTGTTGGTCAGCAGGCGCAAGTCGACGAACGGGTAGGTCTGCTGGAATTCACGCAGCCGTGGCATCAGCCAGCCGACCGCGAACGTGCCGACTGCACCCAGCGTCAACACTTCGCGCAGCCGGCCGTTTTCGAACTGGCCCAGAACGGTGCCGATGCGTTCAAAGGATTCGGCCAGCACCGGCAGCAGCGCCAAGCCTTCATCGGTCAGCGCCAGGCCGCGCGGCAGGCGGCGAAACAGCGTCACGCCAAGGCGCTCTTCAAGATTCTTGACCTGCATGCTGACGGCGGTCTGGGTCACGTTCAGTTCGTCGGCGGCGGAGGTGAAGCTGAGGTGGCGCGCCGCCACTTCGAAGGCGCGCAGGGCATTGAGGGGGAGATGCATAAGTGGTCCGAAGTTATCTTGACATCAGTTTTTCTATGGTCTGGGGCAAATTATCATGAATTGCGAGGGGCATGCTTGCTGCCTATCATTTCGCTCCGACTCCAATTTTGCAAGGAAAAATGATGACCGACAGAAGACATTTTCTCGCCATGACAGGCACGGTATTGGCCGGCTGCGCCGGTGGCGCATGGGCAAGTGGCACAGCCGAGGCAAAAAAATCTAGGGACTCCGCTTCGGTGGTGTCGCGTCTGGCCAAGCTGGAGGCCAGCGTCGCCGGCCGCCTGGGCGTGGAAATCCTCGACAGCGGCAGCGGTCGCCGCTGGGGCTATCGCGCCGAGGAACGCTTCCCGATGTGCAGTACCTTCAAGTTCCTGGCAGCCTCTGCCGTGCTCAGGCGCGTCGACACCGGCACCGAACAGCTCGACCGGCGCATCGTCTACGGCGAAGACGTGCTCGTGAATTATTCTCCGACCACCGGCAAGCACATCGGCGGCGACGGCCTGTCTCTGGCGCAATTGTGCGAAGCCGCCATCACGCTGAGCGACAATACCGCCGCCAACCTGATGCTGCGCAGCCTCGGCGGCCTCGCGCCGTTCAATCAGTTCGTGCGCTCCTTGGGCGACGACATCACGCGCCTCGACCGTTTCGAGACTGAACTCAACACCGCCATTCCGGGCGACCCGCGCGACACCACGACGCCGACGGCGATGACCGGCAACCTGCAAAAAATCCTGCTCGGCGATGCCTTGTCGGCAGCGTCGCGACGCCAGATCACGGCCTGGATGCTGGCCAACAAGACCGGCGACCGCCGTGTCCGCGCCGGCATGCAACCGGGCTGGAAAGTCGGCGACAAGACCGGCTCGGGCGACTACGGCACCACCAACACCGTCGCCATTGTCTGGCCGCCACAGGGAGCGCCGTTGCTGGCGTCGCTTTACCTCACCGAAACCAAGGCGCCGGAAGAACAGCGCAATGCGGTCCTGGCGGAAGTCGGCAAACTGATCGTCGGCGGTCTCAACCGATAACGAGGCGCGTGCAATCTGCACATCCGGATTGTGCGTCAGGCAAGATCATGGTTTTCTTGATAACACTTGCGATGTCGATCTTGTCTGAGCATCAACGGTATTCCCGTTTTTTCGATGTCTTTTATGCAACGCAATCCTCAAAGCCCCGATGTGCGGGGCTTTTCATTGCATGTTGCTGCAAATCAAACTTCCTGTTTTGATTTGTAATGGCGACCTGCCCGGCGGTGTCGGGCGGATCGGGGTCGCCCCGAGAATTTGAAAAACATGTCGCAGCAGCGACGGTAAAACGGGATGGAAAAAGTAATGAACATTATCGGAAACATGCGAATCGGCAAGCGCCTGGGTTTGGGCTTCGCCGTTATTCTGGCCTTCTCCATCGTGATCACGGCCATCGGTATCTGGCGCTTGCAGACGGTGTCGTCGGCCACGCGCGAGATGATGAGTCAGCCGCTGCTGAAGGAGCGCCTGATCGGCGACTGGTACGCCAATCTCGCCAGCGGCATCCGCCGCACCATTGCCATCGCCAAGAGCAGCGATCCGGCGCTCGGCCCTTATTTCGCGGCGGAGGCGGCGGCTTCGTCGAAGGGGTCCGGCGAGTACCAGAAGAAGGTGGAAGCGTTGCTGGAAAGTGACGAAGAAAAGAAGCTGTTCCAGAAGATCGGCGAACAGCGCAAGTTGTACCTGAGCTCGCGTGACGCCATCAACAAGGCCAAGGCCGCCGGCAACATTGAAGAAGCCGAACGCGTGCTGGAAAAAGACTTCGTACCTGCATCCAACGCCTACCAGGACACCATGCGCCAACTGGTTGAACTGCAGCGCAAGGACATCGACGAGACCGCCAAGCACATCGACGTCATCGCCGAAGACAGCCGCATCTTGCTGCTCGCACTGGAAGGCCTGATCCTCGCACTGGGCGTGCTGTGCGCCTGGTACCTGACGGTCGGCATCACGCGCCCGATCCATTCCGCCGTGACGATTTCGCGCCGCGTCGCCGAGGGCGACCTGACCAGCGACGTCCAGGTCGGCAGCAAGGATGAAACCGGCCAGTTGCTGCAAGCGCTGCAAGACATGAACGTCAGCCTGCGCGGCATCGTCAGCAACGTGCGCACCGGCACCGATACCATCGCCACGGCGTCGAGCGAAATCGCCGCCGGCAACCTCGACCTGTCCTCGCGTACCGAACAGCAGGCCAGCGCTCTGGAAGAAACCGCGTCCTCGATGGAAGAGCTGATCTCCACCGTCAAGCAAAATGCCGACAACGCGCGCCAGGCCAATCAACTGGCGGTGTCTGCTTCCGAAATCGCCAGCCAGGGCGGCGGCGTGGTGGGCCAGGTGGTCGACACCATGGGCGCGATCAACGACTCGTCGAAGAAGATCGTGGACATTATCAGTGTCATTGACGGTATTGCCTTCCAGACCAACATCCTGGCCTTGAATGCGGCTGTGGAGGCGGCGCGTGCGGGCGAGCAGGGGCGCGGCTTCGCGGTGGTCGCCTCCGAAGTGCGCAGCCTGGCGCAACGCTCTGCGGCCGCCGCCAAGGAGATCAAGGTGCTGATCAACGACTCCGTGGAAAAGGTCGGCAACGGCAGCAAGCTGGTCGAGCAAGCCGGCGCGACGATGGCGGAAGTGGTCAACAGCGTCAAGCGCGTCACCGACATCGTCGGCGAGATCAGCTCCGCCAGCGAAGAGCAGACCACCGGCATCGAACAAATCAACCACGCCATCACCCAGATGGACCAGGTTACCCAGCAGAACGCCGCACTGGTGGAAGAAGCCGCCGCCGCGGCAGCGTCGATGCAGAACCAGGCCGACAGCCTGGCGCAGCTGGTCAGCGTGTTCACGTTGAGCGGCACGCCGGCCTTGCCGGCAGTGCGCCGCACCATCGACATCACGCCGTCGGAGCCGCGCCTGCGTTAATCCGCCAGAGACGCCTCAACAAGAAGCCCGGCCCGGCAACGGTCCGGGCTTTTTATTGCCCGTCGCCTTTGGCTGGATATCCGCAATACGGGTGTCCGGGATTCCGGATGTTCGCAAGGATGATGATGTCCTTGTCGCAATTTATTTTTCCAAATCCTTTTTAAATCAGCGGCTTGCGTTTGTCGGCTGCACTGGCACGATGCCTGCATATAGGTCTCCCAAAACAATAAAGCAGGAGACAGATGTGACGCCGCTTTCTTCGCCGCAGTCCGGCAAATCAACGTCCTTTCTCGCTCTTGTCGCACCGTGCGCACCATGTTCGCGGCAGCGATTGCAGGCGCGCGCCTGACACCACATACCAAACAGCCGTTCCGCCCATGATTTCTCGTGGCGCAAGTCCGGCCGCTTACAAACCTGGAGATAGCAATGACTCAAACAGTTTCCACCTCGTCGACCACGCCGGCCCCGGCTGCGCCGGCTGCCCCCATCCCTTCCGGCCCATCCACCACCAGGCAGCGTATCGTCGCGATCCTCGGCGCCTCATCCGGCAACCTGGTCGAATGGTTCGACTTCTACGTTTATTCATTCTGTGCGATCTATTTCGCACCGGCGTTCTTTCCCAAGGGCGACACCACCACGCAATTGTTGAACACTGCCGGCGTGTTCGCCGCCGGTTTCCTGATGCGTCCGATCGGCGGTTGGCTGTTCGGCCGCATCGCCGACAAGCATGGCCGCAAGACATCGATGATGATTTCGGTGCTGATGATGTGCGGCGGTTCGCTGATGATCGCCTTCCTGCCGACCTATGCCGTGATCGGCACGGCGGCGCCGTTCCTGCTGCTGGTGGCGCGCCTGTTCCAGGGGTTGTCGGTAGGGGGCGAATACGGCACCAGCGCGACTTACATGAGTGAAGTCGCGCCGAAGAACAATCGCGGCTTCTTCGCTTCGTTCCAGTACGTGACATTGATCGGCGGACAGTTGCTCGCGGTGTTGGTGCTGGTGGTCATGCAGCAGACGCTGAGCAATGACGAACTGCGTGCCTGGGGCTGGCGCGTGCCGTTCGTGCTGGGCGCATTCGGTGCGCTGATCGCGTTGTACCTGCGCAAGTCGCTGACCGAGACAGCCTCCGCAGAGACCCTGAAGAACAAGGACGCCGGCACCTTCGCCGGCCTGTGGAAACACAAGCGCGCCTTCTTCACCGTGGTCGGCTTCACCGCCGGCGGCTCGCTGATGTTCTACACCTTCACTACCTACATGCAGAAGTACCTGGTCAACACGGCCGGCATGGACGCCAAGACCGCCAGCGCAGTGATGACCGGCGCGCTGTTCGTGTACATGCTCCTGCAGCCGCTGTTCGGCGCGCTGTCCGACAAGATCGGTCGCCGCAACATGATGCTGCTGTTCGGCCTGCTCGGCACTTTGTGCACGGTCCCCATCCTGCACATGCTCAAGGATGTCACCGATCCGTACGCGGCCTTTGGCTTGGCGATCCTGGCCTTGTGCATCGTCAGCTTCTACACCTCGATCAGTGGACTGATCAAGGCCGAGATGTTTCCGCCGGAAGTGCGTGCATTGTGCGTCGGCCTGTCGTATGCCGTCGGCAATGCATTGTTCGGCGGCTCGGCCGAGTTCGTGGCGCTGTCGTTCAAGGCGGCCGGCATGGAATCCAACTTCTACTGGTACGTCTCGATCGTGTGCGCGGTCGCCTTGTTGATCACCTTCCGCATGCGCGATCCGAGCAAGGTCGGCTATCTCAAGGACGAGGACTGATCCGATGCGCCTGCAGGAAGTCCTGCGCGGGCAGGGCGCGTCAACGGTTATCATGGCGACATGAATCTCCAGACCGCGCCCGCCTCTCCGTCCATGCCTTCCCGCAAGGGGCCGATACTGATCGCCGTCGTCGCGCTGTGCGCGGCGGCGGTTTTTTTTGCGTCGTATTTCGTGGCGGCGGAGAAGGCCCGCAGCGACCTCCATGCCGCTGGCGAGCGCCAGCTGCAGATCGTCGCGCTCGACCTGCAGTCCATCCTCGATAAGTTCGAGATCATGCCCTACGCGCTCGGTGCGCTGGCCGACGTCGATCAGGTGCTGCATCATCCGGACGATGCGGCCGCGGTGCAACGCCTGAACCTGACTCTGCAGGCGATCCAGAAGCAGTCGAAGGTGCTGGCGATCTACATGATGGACGCGCGCGGCATGACGCTGGCGGCCAGCAACTGGAACGAGGACACCAGTTTCGTCGGTCGCGACTTCGGCTTCCGGCCCTATTTTGCCGAAGCCTTGGCCGGCGGCTTCGGGCGCTTCTACGGCATCGGCAACATCTCCAGCGAACCGGGCTATTTCATGGCCCAGCCGATATATCCGGCCGGTGCGCCGCGCGGCGAAGTCAAGCCGATCGGCGTGATGACGGTCAAGGTCGACCTGTCCGAATTCGAACACACCTGGCGCAGCAATGAAGATCCGATCACGCTGGCCGATCACAGCGGCGTGGTGTTTCTGAGCAACCGCCCGGAATGGAAATACCATAGCCTGCGTCCGCTCGACGGCAAGCTGCAGCAGGAGCTGGCCGGCACCCACCAGTACGCCGACCAGCCGATCACGCCGGTGGCCGAGATGCCCAAGGCCTTGCGACGCGGCTTCGGCGACCATGTCGCACGCGCCATCGACAAGCAGGGCTGGCAGCTGATGCTGTTTCCGTCCGAAGCACGCATTACCCGCATCGCCATGCTGTGGTCGATGTGGGTGGCGCTGATCATGGCGATTGCGGCAATTTCGTTGTGGGCGATCTACCAGCGCCGGCGACGACTGCAGGAGCGGCTGGAATCGCGCGATGCCTTGCGCCGTGCCGCGCAGGAACTGGACGCCACCATCGCCGTGCGCACCCAGGAGCTGCGTGTGGCCAACCAGGCCTTGGAAGGAAAGTACGTCACCCTGCAGCAGACCGAAAGCCTGCTGCGCACGACGCAGAACGAGCTGGTGCAGGCCGGCAAGCTGGCCATGCTGGGACAGATGGCGGCGGGCGTCACGCATGAGCTGAACCAGCCGCTGGCGGCGATCCGCGCCTTCGCCGACAACGCCGTGCAATTCATGCGCCGCGGTCAGTTGCCGCAGGTGGAAGAAAACCTCGAGCACATCAGCGGCGCCAGCGCCCACATGGGCAAGATCATCGCGCAGCTGAAGGGTTTCGCGCGCAAGAGCGGCGACGCCATCGCGGTGGTCGACGTGGCGCAGACGGTCGAGGCGGCGGTGCTGCTGTTGCGCAACGAGTTCCGCCAGCAGGCGGTCGCCATTGAGATCGACGTGCGCAGCCCGGTGCAGGTGATGGGCGACGTGGTGCGCACCGAGCAGGTGCTGATCAACCTGCTGCGCAACGCCATCGATGCAGTCGAGACCGTCGAATACGTTGCCGACAAACGCGTTGCGGTGATCGTCGAGCACGAAGCCGGCGAAGCCGTCATCCGCATTCGCGACAGCGGCCCCGGCATTCCCGACGAAGTCGCGCCGCACCTGTTCGAACCGTTCTTCACCACCAAGCCGAGCGGCAAGGGCCTCGGACTGGGACTGGCGATTTCGTCGTCGATCGTGCAGGCGATGAACGGCCGCCTGTCGGCGCATAATCTGCCCGAAGGCGGCGCCGAATTCACCGTGCGCCTGCCGGCCCCCGGGTTGTAATCCATGGAGACATCATTGAACATACCCAACGCATTCGCCATCCTGATTGAAGACGAACAAAGTGTGCGCAAGGCGACAACGCAAACTCTGGAGCTGGGCGGATTCAGCGTGCAGGCCTGCGCCGATGCCGAACAGGCCTTGCCGTTGCTGCACGCCGGTTTCGCCGGCATCGTCGTGACCGACGTGCGGCTGCCGGGACGTTCCGGCCTGGAAGTGCTGGCGCACACGGTAGCCGCCGACGCCGACCTGCCGGTGATCGTGGTGACCGGGCATGGCGACGTCGCCATGGCGGTGGAAGCGATGCGCGCCGGGGCCTACGATTTCATCGAAAAGCCTTTCGCCGCCGATCGCCTGCTGGAGACCGCACGGCGCGCGCAGGAAAAGCGCAACCTGGTGCTCGACAACCGCCGCCTGCGCGAAGCCTGGCTGGCCGATCCGGCCACGCCGGCGCTGGTGGGCCAGTCGGCGGCGATGGAGCGGGTGCGTACGCTGATCCGCAGCGTCGGCCCGACTTCGGTCGACATCCTCATCAACGGCCAGACCGGCGCCGGCAAGGAGGTCGTGGCACGCCAGCTGCACGCCGCCAGCGAACGCAAGGGACCATTTGTGGCGATCAATTGCGGGGCGTTGCCGGAGAGCGTATTCGAAAGTGAAATTTTCGGTCACGAAGCGGGGGCCTTCACCGGTGCGCAGAAACGCCGCATCGGCAAACTGGAATACGCCAACGGCGGCACGCTGTTCCTCGATGAAATCGAAAGCATGCCGATGGCCTTGCAGGTCAAGCTGCTGCGCGTGCTGCAGGAGCGCAGGCTGGAACGCCTGGGCGGCAACGAGTCGATTGCCATCGATTGCCGTGTGATCGCGGCAAGCAAGGCTGACCTGCTGCAGTTGAGCGCGCAGGGCTTGTTCCGCGAAGACTTGTATTACCGCATCGGCGTGGTCAGCATCGACTTGCCGCGTCTGCGCGACCGGCGTGAGGATATTCCTTTGCTGCTGGCGCATTTCATCCACGCCGCGGCCATCCGTTACGGCCGTGCAGCGCCGGCCTGGACCGCCGCGCTCATGGCGCAGTGGCAGCAACGCGACTGGCCCGGCAACGTGCGCGAGCTGCGCAATTTCGCCGATCGCTGGGTGCTCGGCGTGGCCGACGGCAGCGCCGCCGATGCATCGGTGACATCTGCGACGGTCGCCAGCCTGCCGCAGCAACTCGACGCTTACGAACGCACGCTGATCGAGGATGCGCTGGCGGGAGCCGATGGCAACGTCGCGCTGGCGGCGGAGCAACTCGGCATTCCGCGCAAGACGCTCTACGACAAGATCAGGAAATACGACCTGGCGAACGCGCGCGGCGCCTGAACACGTGGTATCCCACGCCGCCGCAGAGCGTTATCCTTTGTTTTTGGGAAGGGCTGGGTTAGACTCTTGACCCAGGGAAACAAGGGTGCGATTTCAAGCCGTGGCAACGACCCCGGCATCGGCCCATCACTATCGGGGAATACCATGAAGCGTTTCATCGCCATTTCGCTGGCTGCCTGCATTGCCGTTATCCTGTGCGCCTGCGAACGCACCGAATTCGAAAAAAAATCCGAACGTGACGCCGACGCCCGTCGCGCCGTCAACACCAAGCCGAAGTCGTCCGGATACTGAGCACATTGAATTTGCCGGGCTGCGGCCGCACCGTTCAATAACGCTGCGGCCAGTTTTTCGGGGTCTTGTAGGCATGGCTGACGACGATGCGCGTGGCCGCGATCAAGCCGCTCAGCCCCAGCACCAGTTGCGTCAGCGTATCGCCGGGCAGGGCCCACACCGATGACGACGGCGCTGCCACCCCGGTGGCCGCGCTGATCACCGGCGCCACCCATTCCGCTTCTTCGGTCACGTCCAGCAGGATGTCGCCTTCCGACGTCGTGTGCAGATACACCTCGCCACCCAGCTCCATGCAGAAACAGATGCCGTAACCCTTGGTGTTGTCCTTCTTCACCGCCTGCTGCAGGTCCCGGTTGTAACTGTCGATCCACGCTTCCACATCATAGGTGGTGGTGAGCACGATCCATGGACGGGTCGGCTGCACTTCGGGAGAGTCTTGATCGGGGTCTTGCATCGGCTGGACGTCGTCGCTGGCTTGGGAAAGCAGCATTATCGCTTTATTTCGAGATGCCTGGCCGTAAAAGGCATTTGCAATCGTCGACTCCTGACGAGTTTGTCAGCCTCGGCGCAGCGCTTGCTGGCATGATGGAAGGCAATTTTCTGAAGGCAGACATGAACTCGAAAAAAATATCCCGTCATCTCAGTTGCCATATCAGTCGCCACGTTCAGTTGGCGACCTGCCTTCTTGCAGCGTGCTTCCTGCTGTCCTGGACGGGCCTTGCCTCCGCCCAGCAAAAGATCATCTTCCCTTCGGCCGAATACGCCAACAAGTTTGAAATGGCGAAGCGGGTGGGCAAGCCGCTCGAGATTTTCGGTTACCTGACGCTGCCGCCGAATCCGCTGCCCGGCAAGCTTCCGGTGGTCGTGATAGCGCACGGCAGCGCCGGCGTGCAAACCAAGGACACCGGTTTCTGGGCGCCGTATTTCAACAAACTCGGCTTCGCCGCTTTCGTGGTGGATTCATTTAGCCCGCGTGGCGTCGAAAGCACGGTGGACGACCAGTCCCTCGTCAGCAATGCCGCCGACACCGCCGACGCGTTCTTCGCGTTGAAATTCCTCGCCGCGGATCCGCGTTTCGACGCCGACCGCATCGGCATCATCGGCTTCAGCAGGGGCGGCACCGCCGCCAACGAAACGGCGGTCAAGTCGTTCCGCGACAACGTGCTGCGCGAGAATAAAACCCTGCAATTCGCCTTCCACATTCCCGCCTATCCCGGCTGCCAGAATTCGCGTTTCCGCAAAAACGGCAGCTTCGATAAAACCGGCGCGCCGATGCTATTCCTGTTGGGCAGCAAAGACGACTACACGCCAGCGAAGTTTTGCCTCGACCAGATCAAAGGCATGCAGGAAGAATATCCCGGCGTCATCGACTATCGCGTCTACGACGGCGCACACCATAGCTTCGATGGCAACCAGGGCGTGCGTTACCTCAGGCTCGGCACCTCCACCCGCAATTGCCCGATGACCGAAACCGACATCTCCAGCTGGGGTCGCCGCCTGGTCGACAGCGGCGACAAACTCTCACTGGAGGACGAGCGCAAGCTATACAAGGATTGCCAGGCGGTGGGCGTCACCGTCGGCTCGTTCGACAATCGCTATCGGGATCAGGCCGGCAAGGATGTCGAAGACTTCCTGCGCAGGATCGGACAGATCAAATGACGGGCAATGAGCGCAATCAGCGTTTGCGCCGCAGCTGATACACCACCGTGTCGAGCCGGCTGACGCCGCGCTCGCTGAACTTCGGTTCCTTGTCGAGGATGTCGCGGCGGTCGATGACGAGCGCTTCGGAGTGCGCTGCGAAGATCGCCTGCACCTCCGCGTCGCCGACCGAGAACGGCGGGCCGTCCATCTGTTCCTGCGGATAGTCGAGCGTGATCAGGATGCCGCGATAGTGCGCGGACAACTGGCCGTAGACGTGTTGCGCATAGCGTGCGCGCATGTCGGCCGGTAGCGCCACCAGCGCGGCGCGGTCATAGACCCCGACGCAGGCCGACAACAGCGCCGCATCCAGCTTGAAAATATCGCCGCAAATGATCTCGACGTCGCCGGCCGCATAGTGGCGACCGTAAGCGGATTCGCTGACCTGCGGCTGCAGCCGGTTTTCATCGAAGAACTGCTCGACCGCCAGCTGCGACAATTCCACGCCCAGCACGCGATGCCCCTGCGACGCCAGCCACACCATGTCGAGCGACTTGCCCGCCAGCGGCACCAGCACCTGGCTGCCCTGCGGCAGCGCCAGCGCCAGCCAGTATTTCTGCAGCAAAGGCGTCACGCGGGTTTGATGAAAATGCGTGCGCCCGTCGCGCCAGCGCTCCAGCCAGAATTCTGCGTCCATGTACTTGTCCCGTGAATTTGTTTGCGCCTATTGTAGCCGTCCATGGCGCATGCCACATACGAGGGGTTGCCTTCATGCAAGAGGGGCATATGCTACGATGCTTGCTAATTATCTATAGAGGCAGAAACAATGGCGCAGTACGGTTCCACCCATCGCGGCAAGCATTTCATCGTGATCGACAGCACCCGGCCCGGCAAGAAGGGCGTGTTTTGCAGCATCAAGGTCGACGGTGAAGAAGAATACCCGGACATCAAAGGCTCGCCCTTCGACACGGTCCACGCCGCCCAAATGGCCGGCGCGGCATTCGCACGCGCGCTGATCGACTCCGAACTCGACCTCGATTCCTACGAACACAAGGGCTATTTCATCCGCGCCAGCGGCAGCGAACAACGCGACGGTACCTGGGTCGGCGCCTACCAACTGCATCGCAACGACAATCCGGTGCCGTTCCGCCGCGCCAACGTCCCGACCTTCCGCGGCAACACGCGCAAGGAAGCGGAAGACAACGCGGTGGCCGCGGCGCGCGAGGCGATTGACGAGGATGTGGCGGCGGGGAAGTTGTAGGCCGCAGCGGAATCCGAGGCCCGCGCAAGACAATGAGTTGCCAGACATCCCGCCTGCTGGCGGGATGTTTGTTTTTGGGGCGTATCCGTGTGGTCCGTGTTGGCGCGGCTTACTTTGTGCCGGCTTTCCCCGTATCAGGATTGGTGTTCCCTTTCGTTGACCAGTTATTTGTTGTCGTGTGATCTTTGGTCGAGCGGTTGTGGCTATCGACCTGAGTGCCGCTATGGGTTGTATAGCTGCTCACATGTTGCCGCGAAGAGCTTGACCCCGTTCCGGTAGCGGCTTTATACGAATGACCTCCACCGCTGCTTTTTGCGAAGCCGGAGGAACTTGTAATTGCTAACGCGACAATTGCCAATGCCTTGCAGACTTTATGTATGTCATCTCCCTTGGTTGGACTGCAGTCCGTTTTGTTATTCTTTAATTGGATGTCGATGTTGGCGATTTGATTGCGCTCCCGTCGGCATTTAGTGCATTGTGGAGAGTTGGACGCTACGCGTCTTCATTCAAACGAATGAGAAAGGGACTAGGGGAGGGAAGTCTGTTTTGCTGTCGGCAAAAGAAAAGGACCTGAATCTTTCGATTCAAGTCCTTTGTATTCTTTGGTGGGGCGTGAGTGACTCGAACACTCGACCTACGGATTAAGAGTCCGCTGCTCTACCAACTGAGCTAACGCCCCCCGATGAAGAGGCGTGATTATAACCCGATTATTTTCAAACTTGGAAGCCCCTTTTTGAAAAAATCTAAAAAATATCCCTCTCCCTCTGAAAACCCGTACCGGCGCGCCAATTCGGCCGCAATACCTGCAGGCTTTACTGCGCGGGACGGCGCTTAAAAATTGCTCTTGATCCCGTTGACCCACGATTTCGCCGGCAGCTTGGTGGCGGCCTTGATTTCTTCCGCGCGCTCGTACAGCGCCGGGAAATCGAATTCAACCGCGTTCCTGAACGCGATCGCGACGACGTTACCGTCGTGGACTTCGGGCAGCGAGACGACCTGGTCGAAGGCGTAGCGCATGGCCTTGAGGTTCTTGGCGTAGCTGGGGTGGTCGCCGAACAGGTTGACCGTCATGACGCCGTCTTCGCTGAGGCTGTCGCGGCAGGCTTTGTAGAACTCCGGCGTGTCGAGCATCGGGCCGCGTGCGGTGGCGTCGTACAGGTCGACTTGCAGCGCGTCGATGGTGCCGTGGCGCTGCTCATCGTGGATGAAGTCATTGGCGTCCATTTCCAGCAGCGACAGGCGGCTATCCTCAGGCGGCAGCTTGAACATGCTGTGGCAGATCGCGATCACCGAGGGATTCAGTTCGACCGCCGTGACGTTCGCCTTGGGAAACTGGCGATAGCTGAACTTGGTCAGCGCCGCTGTGCCGAGGCCAAGTTGCACGATGTGTTGCGGCGCCTTGTTGAACAGCATCCAGCTCATCATCTGTTGCGCGTATTCCAGCTCGATCCAGTCGGGCTTGCGGATACGCATTGCGCCTTGCACCCATTCGGTGCCGAAATGCAGGTAGCGCACGCCGTCCTGCTCCGACAGCGTGACCGGGGCAAAGCGCGGCTTGCGCGGTGCGGCGGCTTTGGACTTGGGTTTGGCCTTGGCCTTGTCTGGACCGGGACCGGCTTTGGTGTTGGCTTGCGCCTCGATGGATTTGCGTTTGATCAGCATGACATTGCCCGAATTCGAATTGCCGAATGATACCTTGCCGGATGGGCCGGCATGCAGAACGGTGCGGCTCGCGGGAGGAAAAATCCTTTTCGAGCGTCTTCGTCTGACGCCCGGTGCGCGGGTTCGGCTACACTGGCGTCCATGCTCAAGAAAATACTCTTCATCCTCCGGCTCGCCATTGTCTTCGGGGGCATCGTGCTGTTCGGGCGGGCCGTGCAATATCTCATTCTGAACGGCGGCTTCAACGGCTCGTTCTACGATATGATTTTCTTCCGCTCATAGTCCTTGTCCTGATCTGGTCCGTTGCTGGCACGCTCATTGCCTGCTGTCGACGTTCTCATCTCTGCTCAACATTTACTCGTTTAAAAGGATCCACTGCAATGAGTCACATCCACTTCATCGGCGGTGAAAAAGGCGGCGTCGGAAAATCGCTGGTTTCCCGGGTGCTGGCGCAATATTTCATCGACTGGAATATTCCTTTCCATGGTTTCGACACGGACAAGTCGCACGGCGCGCTGCTGCGCTTTTACGGGGATTTTTCCGCGTCGATCGCGCTGGACCAGCATGACAGCCTGGATCCGTTGATTGAGCGCGCACTCGACGATCCGCAAGGCCGCATCCTGGTCGACCTCGCCGCGCAGACGCAGCAGTCTCTGGCGGCATGGATCGAGGATTCCGGCGTACTGGATTTTGCAGCCGAGCACAACATGACGCTGACCTGGTGGCACGTCATGGATACCGGACGCGATTCGGTCGATCTGCTGCGCAAGTGGCTCGATCAGTTCGGCGGACGACTCAAGCTGGTGCTGGTGCTCAACGAAGTGCGCGGCGATCGTTTCGACATCCTGGAGGCGTCGGGCGAGCGCGAGCGCGCGGAACAACTGGGCGCGAGCGTGATCCATCTGCGCCGCCTGCCGGACACCACGATGCAAAAAATCGATCAGCAAAGCGCCAGTTTCTGGGCTGCGCTCAATCACCCTGATCGCGCCACCGCCGGCCTGGGCATGCTGGAACGGCAGCGTGTGAAGGTATGGCTCAATCGTGCCTACGGCGACATCAGCAAGCTCGCACTGTAAGCGGGGGGGGGCGACCACAGGAGACGACGCGCAGATGTCGTCTCCGCCGATCATCCGTTTACGTCCTCAAGCTGAGCCACTGCGCCAGCTTCTTCGCATAAGCCATCGTATGCGCCGGGCTGCTCGACGGCAGCAGCACGATGCGGTAGTGCGCCGCACGCTCTCCCAATGCTTTCAATCCGAATTTCGCGGCGGTGCCGCCGTTGAAGCCTATCGTCGTCAATTGCGGCAATGCATCGAGCAGGCCGGCCAGATCGTTGCCGGCATGGTCGGCGATATTGCTGTCGAGGCTGCCTTCGCGGCGTGCTTCGGCGATGACGTCCCACAACCCGATGCGATGCCTGAGCAAGGCCTGCAGGCGCCGGTCGTATTCCATCGCGCGCAAATTCTCATCCACCACTTCCGACAATAACTCCCAGAATTTGTTTTGCGGATGCGCGTAATACTGGCTCTGCGCCAGCGAGGCGTCGCCCGGCAGGCTGCCGAGGATCAGCACGCGGGTGTGGGCGTCGGTGACGTGGGGGAAACTGCGTTTGCGCGTCATGAATTCGAGGTGGAGGACCGATGGCAAGTTGAAACCGGGTTGAAATCTTTTCAGGCCCGACCGTCAAGACGCAGCCGGGAGAATAAGGCTACACTATTTGGCGAAGGTTTCACTCTCGCCATCCAGGCGCCTCACGATCACATACAAGGATAAAACACATGGGACACCCCGTCATTATCGTCACCGGCGGCAGCCGCGGCATCGGTGCGGCAGTTGCACAATCGGCAGCCGCGCGCGGCTACGCAGTCGCCATCAGCTACGTGTCGAATCGCGCCGCGGCAGACGTCGTGGTGGACGGCATCGTCAAGGCCGGTGGCCGTGCGATCGCCGTGAAATCGGACGTGGCGGTCGAGGCCGATATCCTGCACTTGTTCCAGACCGTCGACAAGGAACTTGGCACACTGACCGCGCTGGTCAACAACGCCGGCATCCTGGAACACCAGTCCCGCTTCGACGAACTCAGCGCAGATCGCATCAACCGCGTGCTGTTGACGAATGTCACCGGCAGCCTGCTGTGCGCGCGTGAAGCGGTCCGTCGCATGTCAACCAGGCACGGCGGCAAGGGCGGCGCCATCGTCAACCTGTCGTCGATGGCCGCCAAGCTGGGCGGCCCCGGCGAATATGTCGACTACGCCGCATCCAAAGGCGCGATCGATGCCTTCACCATCGGCCTGGCCAAGGAAGTCGCCGCTGAAGGCATCCGCGTCAACGCCATTCGCCCCGGGCTGATCTATACCGACATCCACGCCAGCGGTGGCGAGGCCGGGCGCGTCGACCGCCTCAAGGATGCCGTGCCGATGAAGCGCGGCGGCAGCGCAGAAGAAGTCGCCAATGCGGTGTTATGGCTGCTGTCGGATGAGGCATCCTATGCGACCGGCACGTTCATCGACGTCTCGGGCGGCCGCTGATTTTCCTTCGTTCCGTCTGGAGGCAGACATGCCCATCACCCATCGCCGCATCGACGTGCTGCTCACGCGCTACGCTGAAAGCCATCAGCATCGCGCCAATGAGCTGATTCATTGCCTGTGCGTACCTGCCATCGTGCTGGCGTTGCTCGGCCTGTGCTGGACGCTGTCGCCGCTGCTGGCCATCGGTCTGGTGCTGGCGTCGCTGGCGTATTACTTCACCTTGTCGCCACCGTTCGCGTTGGGCATGCTGCTCATGGCCGGTGTGATGCTGCTGGTGTTGGCGGGCCTGCCGCCGCAGTCCGTGTTGCCGGCATCGGCGACGATCTTCGTGGTCGCGTGGACAGGGCAGTTCATCGGGCACAAGATCGAAGGCAAGAAGCCGTCGTTTTTCGAAGACATCCGTTTCTTGCTGATCGGGCCCTTGTTCGTGCTCAGCCTGCTTTATCGTCGCTTCAGTATCCGATACTGAGAACCGCGGAAGAAATGAACGAAAGCGCGGAAAGCCGGTCAAGAAGCGGTCTGTATTAAAATGCCAGGAGTTGTTTGCCGTGCCGGAAGCGCTCAGAACCTGGCATGCAGCATGAACGCCGCCCACAGTCCCCATGACCGGGCAAAACTTTCCGTTGGAGTCTTGTATGAAGAAATTGCTTTTAATCGCCGCCATCAGCACGCTCGCCGCAGGCTGCGCCGTTACCCCGAATTCCGCTAGCGTGTACAACACGCGCCAGGCGCAAGGTGAACAAACGGTGCGCATGGGCGTGGTCGAGTCCGTCCGCAACGTCACCATCGACAAGGGCGCCACCGGCGTCGGTACCGTCGCCGGCGGTGCATTGGGCGGCATTGCAGCCGGTTCCGCCATCGGCGGCGGCAACGGCGCGCTGGCGGCAGGCATTGTCGGCGCCCTGATCGGCGGCGTCGCCGGCAACCGTGCGGAAGCCAGCCTGGCCAACAAGCCGGGCCTGGAAATCACCGTGCGCCTGGACAACGGCGAGCTGCGCGCCATCACCCAGGATGCGGATGAGCTGTTCCGCGTCGGCGAGCGCGTGCGTCTGTTGTCGTCGGGCCGCACCACTCGCGTAACTCACTGAAGACGTACTGAGTACGCACCAGACAGGGTTATCCGCGATACGAACCGCTGTGTTCCGGCCATGAGGCCGGACCCAGCGGTTTTTTCATGGCTGAATGAAGCTCATGGGCGTCAAGGACGTCCGGCAAGCGGCTGTGCAAAGCCGCCGTAGGCCGCCTGCAGCAGCCACTGTTCGCGCCGGAGCCGGTACAGCACGTGTACGCTGAGGGGATGGCCGGTCGGCAGGCGCGGATGTTCGAAATTCTCTTCCGCACGGGTAGACATGCCGAGGCGCCGCATGACCGACTGCGAGCGCTTGTTGCCGGCTGCGGTGAAGGACACGATCTCCTTCATGCCAAGCACGCTGAAAGCATGGCGCAGTACCGCCTGTGCGGCCTCGGTGGCATAGCCTTTGCCCCATGCAGCAGGCACCAGGCGCCAGCCGATTTCCACCGCCGGCGTGAAATGCGCCTCGAACGCCACGCGCAGCAAGCCGACGAAGCCGGCGAACTCCAGCTCGCCGGGGATTTCCAGCACCCACAAGCCGTAGCCGTGTTCATTGAAGTGTTCATCGATGCGCCTGACCAGCAGGGCATTGTCGGCCGGACTCAGAACGGATGGGAAATAGCGCATCACCTCGGGATCGGCGGTCATCGCTGCACAGGCTGCAGTGTCTCCTGCGCGCCAGGGGCGCAACAGGATGCGCGAGTGGCGCAGTTCAGTCGCCATGGCGCAGGCGATTGACGAAGCCGATGTAGACCACGGTCTGCAGCAGTGCGACGGTGCTGCCGGCGATCACTTCGGACACGCGCAGCAGCGCCAGGTGCAGTTCTTCATGCAGGCCGCCGCCGGCAAATGCCGCCGACATCAGGATGACCACCGTCGCTGGTCCCAGGCGCCAGTTGCTCGGATAGTTCTGCCACAGCATGGCCACCAGCACCGCGCTGGTCAGGGCGATCAGCATCGACAGGAACGTGGCGCCGAAGATCACCAGGCACAGGCAGGCGATGATGGCGCCCGAAATGGTGTTGATCAGGCGCGCACGGAAATTCGCCTTGGCGACGATCATGTCCGGCTCGGTCACGACGATCAGCGAAATCATCGCCCAGTACGGTTCCGGCAAGCCGCAGGCGCGCAGTCCGTACCACAGGATCAGCGAGCCGGAGAGGATCTTGATGAGGTAGACCAGCGCGTTCTTGCGCGGATTGATGAAGTTGAATTCCATGAGGATCGATACGAAGGCCGATGGCGAGCTTTACTGTAACGGAAAACCTCGCCGGAAGCGACAACGGCGACCGCAAGGCCGCCGTTGCGAAGATTGCAGGAAGCCGTCTTACTTCGACGCCATGCCCAGCAGCATGTCGTTGAGGCGTTTGACGAATCCGGAGGGATCCGTCAGCGCGCCGCCTTCGGCCAGCAAGGCCTGGTCGAACAGGATGTGCGACCAGTCGTCGAACTTGGCGTCTTCATACTTCAGGCGCTGCACCAGCGGATGCTCCGGATTGATTTCCAGGATCGGCTTGGCTTCCGGCGCGTCCTGGCCGGCGGCCTTGAGCATGCGCAACAAGTTGCCCGACAATTCGTTTTCGTCCGCCACCAGGCAGGCCGGCGAATCGGTCAGGCGGAACGTTACGCGCACGTCCTTGGCCTTGTCGCCCAGCGAGGTCTTCATCTTCTCGACGAGGTCCTTGAACTGGGTTTCGGTTTCTTCGTGCTGCTTTTTCTCGGCTTCGTTTTCCAGCGAGCCGAGGTCGAGGCCGCCCTTGGCCACCGAAGCCAGTTCCTTGCCGTCGAAATCCTGCAGGAAGGACAGCATCCATTCGTCGACGCGATCGGTCAGCAACAGGACTTCCACGCCTTTCTTGCGGAAGATCTCCAGATGCGGGCTGTTCTTCGCCGCGTGGAAGTTCTCGCCGGTGACGTAATAAATCTTGTCCTGGCCTTCCTTCATGCGACCGATGTAGTCGGCGAACGAGGTGGTCTGCGCATCGGACTCGTTGTGAGTCGACGCGAAGCGCAGCAGCTTGGCGATGCGTTCCTTGTTGGCGGCGTCTTCGCCGATACCTTCTTTCAGCACCTGGCCGAACTCGGTCCAGAAGCCGGTGTACTTGTCTTTCTGTTCTTGCTCGTCGCTGTTGGCCAGTTCTTCCAGCAGGCTCAGCACGCGCTTGGTCGAGCCTTCGCGGATGGCCTTGACGTCGCGCGACTCTTGCAGGATTTCACGCGAGACGTTCAACGGCAGGTCGGCCGAATCGATCACACCCTTGACGAAGCGCAGGTAGACCGGCATCAGTTGCTCGGCGTCGTCCATGATGAAGACGCGTTTCACGTACAGCTTGATGCCGCCGCGCTTGTTGCGGTCCCACATGTCGAACGGCGCACGGGCGGGGATATACAGCAACTGCGTATATTCGCTGCGGCCTTCGACACGGTTGTGGGTATACGCCAGCGGCGCGCCAAAGTCGTGCGAGATGTGCTTGTAGAACTCTTCGTATTGCTCCGGCGTGATGTCGGATTTGCTGCGCGTCCACAAGGCGCTGGCCTGGTTGACGGTCTCGAGCTCGTCCCTGGCAACGGTTTCCTTCTTCTCTTCGTCCCATTCTTCCTTCTGCATCAGGATCGGCAGGGAAATGTGGTCGGAATATTTGCGGATGATGTTCTTCAGCTGCCACGACGACAGGAACTCGTCCTCGCCTTCGCGCAAATGCAGGATCACGTCGCTGCCGCGACCCGGCTTGTCGATGGATTCGATCGAAAACTCGCCGGCGCCTTCGGACTCCCAGCGCACGCCTTCATTGGCCGGCGTGCCGGCGCGGCGGGTTTCGACCGTGATGCGGTCGGCGATGATGAACCCGGAGTAGAAGCCGACGCCGAACTGGCCGATCAGCGCTGCATCCTTTTGCTGGTCGCCCGACAGCTTCGAGAAAAATTCCTTGGTGCCGGACTTGGCGATCGTGCCCAGGTGGGAGATCGCTTCCTCGCGGTTCATGCCGATGCCGTTGTCGGAAATGGTGATCGTGCGGGCGGCCTTGTCAAAGCTCACCTTGATCTTCAGTTCAGGGTCGTTCTCGAACAGGGCGCTGTTGTTGATGGCTTCGAAGCGCAGCTTGTCGGACGCGTCGGAGGCGTTGGAGATCAGTTCGCGCAGGAAGATTTCCTTGTTCGAATACAAGGAATGGATCATCAACTGCAACAATTGTTTGACTTCGGCCTGGAATCCCAGGGTCTGCTTCTCAGGTGCTGCCATGTGTACTTACCTCATGAATTGAAAAGGACGGACGGACTGCAAAAAACAAACGGCGATGGCATCTCAGGGAACGCCTGAGTGCGACGACCGCGTATTTTAAGGAGAATGCGGTTGCTTGGGCGAATTTCAATGGCGGCAAGGAAAATTTCCCAGGGGAAATGATGTTGGCACGCCAATTGCTGGCAATGTCATACGCACACAATAATTGGTCAGGAGAATGCGCCTGCGCCATGACATCATCCAATTCGTGCAGGCATTTGTCGACAACCGCCTGGAGCGACGCGTAAATGACGGCAACTCCTTGATTAAATATGTGTTTTTTAATGCGAGCAGATTCTTGGTGTTGTCTAACGTATAATGCGGCAGCAACAATAAAGGGTCCCACCAAAATCAAAATAAAAAGATATGGCATTTCCGGGGACGATTGAAGTCGGTCAAGTTGCGGGCTCATTGAATTTCATTCGTATGATGGGAGGGTGATCAGTCTCCGGATTGATCTGTTGTATCTAATAATGACATATAGAAACAAGACGTTAGTCTTGGGTGCGCTGTTCCTGTCGATCGTATCGGACGTGCTTGCAGCCCCGGACACCATGACATTCCCCGTGCTTTCCAGTGGAAAATTTCTCTCCGGAAATTTAAAATCCGGAATGCCTCTGCTTGCCCTGGAAAAACCTGTCCCAGCGGCCTTGGACATGCCGCCTCAAATGCGAGTAAATCCGGCGCGCGACGAGGATGTCGCGCCTCGCTCCAAGGCGGATGCAGCGGCCCTCGATGCTGCGGCCAAGGCGGAGGCGGCGGCGGGATCCAATGATGAAATCCTGGCGTTGCTGCGCCAGGCCGACGCCAACTTCACCGGCAACGCCATCGATTTGCCTGTCGTGGATGTGGAAACCGTCGGTGATTTGCAGGAGCCGTTCCTGACGCTGGACCAGGTGCTCGAACTCGCACTCAACAATAGCTACAGTTTTGCCGCCACCTCGGCACAGGCCGACCAGGCCAGCTATGCCGCCAAGGCCTCGCTCGGGCAATTGGGGCCGACGCTGGACCTGCGCACGCAAAAAGGACGTGAGTATTCATCACCGGCCTCGTTCCGCGATGACAACGGCAACATCGTCCAGGCCGACCAGCACAAGCGCTGGGACGCCACGCTCATCGGCCGCCAGCCGATTTTCGCGCCCGGCTCCTATTTCGACTTCCAGAAGCAGCGCGCCATGTCGCGCGCCGCCGACCAGCGCCGCGACGATGCGCGCGAGTCACTGTATTACGCCGCCATCAAAGCCTATTACGACGTGCTGCGCGCTTATGCCTCGCTGTCGTTTTCGCGCAGCTATGCCAAGCGCATGAACGATTTGCTGGACTACATGGGCAAGCGTGTCGAAGGCGGCGGCGCCAGCAAGATCGATTTCGAACGCGTGCGCGGCCGCTCGCTGCAGGCTGAGTCCGCCGTCGCGGAAAGCGAAGGCACGCTGGAAAGCACCATGGTGTCACTGGTCCAGCTCATCGGACGGCGCGTGCAGCAGGTGCAGGTGCCGGAACGCATGATGCCGAAGGTGCCGCCGACGCCACGCCTGGCACTGCAAGATGTCTTCGAAAGCAATCCCGGCATCCGCGCCGCGCGCAGCGACACCGATGCCGTGCGCGAAGAACTGAAATCGGCGCGCTCCAAGTTTTCCCCCACCTTTGCAGTCGAGTGGTCGCAGGCCAAGACCCGCGGCGCCGGCGGCGACCAGACCCTGGTAACCGATCGGCGCCTGATGCTGGTGCTGACCATGAACCTGCTCAACGGTGGCTCGGACGCGTACTACCAGAGCCAGATCGGCGCCAAGCTGGTGGAAAAGAGCAATACCGCTGCGGACCTCGAGCGCAAGCTCAAGGAGCAGGTCGAGATCAATTACCGCACACTCGGCGCGGTCAAGAAGCGCATGCTGATTTCGCGCGACGCCTATGAGACCAACGCCAACGTCGCCGACGTCTTCCTCGAACAATTGTCGACCGGCAGCAAGCAGCTGCTCGACGTGCTCGATGCCTACCAGCAGGCGTATCAGACGCGCATGGATTTTGCATTGCTGTTGTTTCAACAGGCCGATATCAGCTATCAGATATTGCGCAACACCGGGCGCGCGTGGACGCCGCCCGACGATAAATCGCCCGACCGGTTGAATGACCAGTCGCGCAACGGCAAATAGGGAAGGCTGGGGACGCGATGGATGCGGGAAGCAAGGAACAGAATTTCTGGCCAGGGTTCGTGGATGCGTTGTCCAACGTCGTCCTGGTCATGATTTTCGTGGTCGTGGTGTTCGTGGTGACGCTCTTCTACTACTCGCAGAAGCTGGCGGAGATTCGTGTCAGCAAAATGGTCACCAAGGGGCAAGTCCAGGTTCAGAGCGGTTCCACCAAGGTCAAGCCGGATACGGTCGACGCACCGCAAGGCGTGGACGCCGACACCGCACGCCTGAAGAGCGAGAGCCGCGACAAGAGCAATGAGATCGACAAGCTCAAGCGCGAGATCGCCGACCTCAAGTCGCGCCAGGCGGCGCCGCCGCTGCAGGCCGACGTCGGCAGCCTGCGCAGCGACGCTGCGGCGGCCGGCGGCAACAACAACATCCAGGTGCGCGTCGAGAAGGCCAAGGAAATCGCGCCCGGCACCAACAAGGTCGACGGCGACAGCAAGGCCGTGGTGCTGCATTTCGAAAAAGAAACCACCGAGCTCAACGCCGAAGGCGCCAAGATCCTCGACGGCAGCATCGGCGATTGGGTGCGGCGAGTGAAGTCGCAGCAGGGCAAGATCGTCATCACCGGCGTGATCGGCTCGGCCGAGTTTACCGAAGCGCGCCGTCGCGCCTACTACCGCACCGTGGCCGTGCGCAATCACCTGATCGACGCCGGCGTCGACAAGGAACGCGTGGTGAGCCGCGTCGCCACGTCCGAGAACAGCGCCGAAAGCAGTGCGCGCGTGGTCATCCAATACCAGGCGGCGCAAAAATGACCAAGCTGCCCGACGACAATTTGCGTTGGGACTTGCGCCTGCGGTTGCAACTGCAGGCGCGCAGCCGTGGCCTGATGCGCCTCATCGCGCCGCGCCTTGATCGCCAGCTGGGTGATCACAAGGAACTCGCGCGCCCGCGCCAGTTCATCCTCGTCACCGTATTCCTGTTGCTGTGCCTGCTGGTGTGGTCGTGGTTCGCCCAGATCGACATGGTGGTGCGCGGCGCCGGCCGTATCGTGGCCTCCGAACACAACCAGATCATCCAGCATCTGGAAGGCGGCATCGTCTCCGCCATCCTGGTGCGCGAAGGCGCTGCCGTGAAAAAGGGCCAGACGCTGATTTCGATCGCCGATGTGCGCGCCAACGCCGATCTCGGCGAAGGCAACGTCAAGATCCTCGGCCTGCGCGCCCGCATTGCCCGCCTCAAGGCCGAAGCCGGCGGCGCGCCGTCGGTATCGATGTCGGCCGAGTTGCGTACCGACGATCCGGCCGTGCAGAGCGAACTGGCGTCCTTTGCCGCACGCCAGGCCAAACTCACGCAGGAACTCAGCGTGTTGCGCGAACAATCGGCGCAGCGCCAGGCCGAGGTCGGCGAAGCCGTCAGCCGCCAGAAGAGCCTGGTGTCCGAATTCGACCTGGCGCAACGCCAGTACAAGCTGGTGCACGGCATGTTCGAGCGTAACGCCGCCTCGCAGCTGGAAGACATCCAGGCGCAGGCCAAGGCCCAGGATGCGCAGAGCCGCCTGTCCGCCACCAACGCCATGATCCCGCGCCTGACCGCCGCCATCGCCGAGGCCCAGGCCAAGATGGGAGAAGCCGCCTCGCGCTTCCGCGCCGACGCCCGCAGCGACCTCACCGTCAGTGAAAACGAACTGGCGCGCCTGCAGGAAGAAATCAAATCGCGCAACGACCGCGTGTCCCGTTCGGAAGTGCGTGCACCGATGGACGGCATCGTCAATCGCGTGCTGATGAACACCGTCGGCGGGGTGGTCAAACCAGGCGACGCCATCATCGAAATGACGCCGACCGACGACAAGCTGGTGATCGAAGCCAAGGTGGCGCCGACCGACCGCGCACAGTTGATGACCGGTGCGCCGGCGCGCGTGAAGGTGTCCGCCTACGACTACGGCGTGTACGGCGCGATGAAGGGCGTGGTCACCGAGGTCAGCGCGGACACCGTGCCTGAAGAACGCGGCGAGCGCTTCTACCGCGTCAAGATCGAAGTCACGCGCGACCCCAAACTCGATACCGGCCTGCCGCTGATGCCGGGCATGACCGCCACGGCCGACATGATCGTCGGGCGCCGCACCGTCTGGCAATACCTGATGTCGCCGCTGAGCCGTTTCGGCCAGACCGCACTCAGGGAGCCGCGTTGAATCGAGAAGCCGTGATGAACACTGAATTTTTCTTATCTTGTTTTTACTTTCGGAACCTGAACGTATGAAAAACTTGCGCAATTTTTATGCATTGGCTGCGATACCGTCGCTGTTCCTGCTGCTCGGCGGTTTCCTGTTCAGGGACTTCGTCCTGCACGCGATCCGCATCAATCCCTTCCTGAACCTGTTCATCATCGGCGTGGCCGTGTTCGGCGTCGCGCTGATCGTCTACAACATGTGGCGCGTGAACTGGGAATACGACAAGCTCGGTTTGTTCTACTCGCGCGTCAATGGCGGCGAATCGATGGAAGAGCTGGTCAAGGCGCCTGAGTTCCAAGGCAGCGAAATCGCCAAGGTGCTGGTCAGCGTCGCAAATACCAAAGGCCGCCTGACGTCGCGTATCGAACAGGAAACCATCGAGGGATCGCTGTCGGACCTGACGGCCCACCTTGAAGCCAAGACTGAATTCCCGCATTTCCTGACCGGCTTCATGATTGCGCTCGGCCTGCTGGGCACCTTCATCGGCCTGCTCGAAACACTGGTCGGCACGGCGGCGCTGATCGACGGCTTCGGCAAGGCGACCCAGGGCGGCGACATGGATGCCTCGTTCATGCATCTGGTGTCCGACCTGCAAAAACCGCTGGCCAGCATGGGCACGGCATTCTCGGCCTCGATGTTCGGCCTGATCGGTTCGCTGGCGCTGGGCCTGACGCTGACGCCGCTGCGCGCCGCCAACAAGAAACTGGTGTCGCGTGCGCGCGAGTGCATCAGCGACATGGTCCAGCATGTGATTCACGACATGACCGGTCCCGGCGCCAACGCCAGCGCTCGCCAGGGCGTGTCGGAGCAATTCCTGGCCGAGTTCCTGCAGGACCTGATGGTGCTGCAACGCGAATCCATCATGGCAGCGCGCGCCAGCTCGGAAGCCTCGATGCAGGCCGGCATCAAGCTCGAAGGCATGAATGACCGCCTGCAGAATATTGTCGAGCTGTTCCACGCCAGCATGGATGAATCGAAGAACCTGCGCCAGCTGGTGTCCTTCGGTCCGCGCATGCATGAAGTCGGCCAGCAGACGTTGGAAGAAATCCGCAACGTCGGCCAGATCATCAACCAAAAAATGACGTCGGCGCGCGATTTGACGCAAAGCTTGTCGCTGCTGGAAGAGCGCCTGTCGGTGAACGGCGATATCGCGCTGCGCAGTTTCGACATGCTGCCGAAGATCGTCTCCACGATGGAAGGCGGACAGATGTCGCTGTCGTCGGCGCTGACCTCCTTGCAGGCACAGCAAGCGGAAGCCGCCAACATGACCGAAAAGACCGCCCAGCACATCGCGCAGATGCCGACGCTGCTCAACCAGATTTCCATCCGTATCGCCGACGAACTCGGCGCCATCCAGCATCAGGGCGAAATCCACTCGGCCGTGTCCGAGCGTCTGGGCGAACTGGGCAAGGCCATCGGCGAGAACTCCAGCAACATGACGCGCGACGCCTTGTCGTCACGCCAGCTGCAGATCGACCTGGCCAAGCACATGGCGATGATGAACGACCGCGTCAAGAACCTCACCGCGATCCCGACCTCGCTGACTTCAATCACTGAAGCGCTGATGCGCCAGAACATCAATACCCAAACCGTCATCGACGAAATGCGCAGCGGCCGCCAGACCATGGTCAAGGACCTGCGCCTCGAGATGCGCGAAGCGATTCGCGAACTGTCGACGATCAACAAGGGAGCCAGCTGAGGTCGTTGACCGCAGCAGCAGCCCGAACAGCCTGAAGCGTGAACGAGCCCATGAACGAAAGCGACCAGATCTACGTCGACCAGCCGCAAGCCGGTTTGCGCTCACTGCGCAAGGACCCGGTGTACCTGACGCTGATGCGCGCCTACGGCGGCCGCTTCGTCGAGATCGTCGTGGCCGGCGTGCTGATCAACGTGTTCGGGCTGTTCATGCCGCTGTACTCGCGGCTGGTGTACGACAAGGTGATCGGCAACCACATCCCTGAAACCTTGTGGGCGCTGACGCTGGGCATGGCCTTGTTCATCGTGCTGGAACTGGTGCTGCGCATCATCCGCATGTACTACATCGAGCAGCTGGCGGGGCGCTTCGACATCGAGTTCGACAACCGCTCGGTGCGCCGCTTGCTGGAATCCAAAGTCGCTGCGCCGGTCGGCGTGGTGCTGGCCAAGTACCGCGACCTCAGCAGCGCACGCGACCTGCTGTCGTCGAACTACATGCTGATGCTGATCGACCTGCCGTTTCTGGCGATGTACGTGGTGGCGGTGGGTTTGCTCGGCGGCCACCTGGTGTGGGTGATCCTGGTCGGCGGCGGCATGCTGGTGGCGTCGCAGTTGCTGTGCAAGATTCCGGCGACCGACTACAGCAATGCCGCCATGACCTCCGGCATCGGCAAGATCGACAAGCTGGCCAGCCTGGTGTTCGGCATGGAGACGCTCAAGACGTCGCCGTTGCAGGATCGCCTGGTCAAGGCCTTCCTGTCGGATGCCGCCGACAATGCGGTGAGCCAGGCCAAGAGCCGGTTCTGGATGAACGCCGGCTACGCCTTGTCGACCGTGGGCTACACCCTGATCTCGGTGGGCACGCTGGTGATCGGCGTGTACCTGGTGGAAGACAACGCGCTCACGGTCGGCGCGCTGATCGCCACGTCGCTGCTGATCAGCCGGGCCACCTCGATGCTGTCGTCGGTCACCATGGTGCTGGGACGCATGGAAATGTTCAGGCGCGCCCGCGCCGCGTTTGAGGAAATGTTCGACGACACCGGCCCGGAGCAGGTGATCGCCGACGTGCTGCGCCAGGACATGCGCGGCCTGATCCAGGTGGTCAACCTGACGCTGCATCTCGACAAGAATGAAAAGCCGGCGCTGGACAACGTCTCGCTGGCGATCCAGCCCGGCGAAAAGGTCGGCATCGTCGGCCGCTCCGGTTCCGGCAAGACCACGTTGATGCGCGCACTGGCCGGTTTGCACAAGATCGATGCCGGCAAGGGCCAGGTGCTGATCGACGGCGTGGCGGTGACAGCCTATGCGGCGCCGGTGCGCATGCGCTGCATCGGCTACAAGCCGCAGGAACCGTTCCTGTTCGACGGCAGCCTGGCGGCGAATATTTTCGTCGGCGATCGCATCGACAGCAATGAATATGAAGCGGCGCTGGCGGTGTCCGGCGTGGACGACCTGATCGCGCGCGGCGAGCTGCGCCTGGACCAGATGCTCAAGGCGCCCGGCAACCTGTCCGGCGGGCAGCGCCAGATGGTTGCGCTGGCGCGCGCCGTGGCCGGCATGCCGACCGTGATGCTGTTGGACGAACCGACGACCGGCATCGACCTGTCGACGGAAACCAGGATCATCGAGAAATTGATGGCGTATGCGGCGTCGGCGCAACGCACGCTGGTGGTGGCGACGCACAGCACCGCCTTGCTCCGGCGCATGGATCGCATCATCGTGCTCAACGACGGCAAGATCGTCGCCGACGGACCCAGCGCCACGATTTTGCAGCAGTAGAAAATGAACGAAAAAAGGGCCGTGCGGCGAAGCCATCGCGCACTGCCATGATTATCTGATTGACTTCCTCAGCGAGGTTTGACATGGCGACAGCAGTTCCAGCAAAAGCAAATCCAGTCAATGCGGCCAATGCCGCCCAGGCCATCACCGGCTCGGCGCGCGTGACCATGCCCGACCAGAACGGCAGCTTCCACCTCAACGTGCCGCGCGGCGCGGTCAAGCACGTGCAGGTGGTCGACGTCGACATGGTCCTGCAGCTCGATGACGGCAGCAAGGTCGTGCTGGCCGGCGGCGCCATGGGCGCGATGGATGAGAAGTCAAAGATCATTTTCGCCGATGCCTCGCAGGATACCGGTCGCATGCTCGACCTGGTGGGCAAGATCCCGCTGCGCAACAACGACCAGTCGCTGATCCTCAATTCCGATCCGGTCAATACCCAGGATCGCGCCAACAATGCCGACGGCCACGGCGCACCGGACAATCACTTCACCTCGAACAACAATTCGGCCCAGGTCAATCCCGCCGCCACCAGCCAACTGGCCAAGATCATCCAGGACAACGCCGGCTCGCTGACCAGCAACGGCCTGCAAAACCTGGCGTTGCCGTCAATCCCGGTGCCGCCGGCGCCGCCGGTGACGACCGGCGCCGACTCGCTGGTCAAGCAATTGTCTCCGGAGATAGCGGAACGTGCCGGCTCCGTGCTGACGAATCCTGTGAAAGGGCCGCAGTCGCCGGCGATGAATCTCAATCTGCTTAACGTGGCCACTACCACGCAGGTCGGTAGCGTGCTGTATGGCAGCGGCGGAAATTCCGGATCTGCCACCGATGGTTCGAGCCTCTCGCAATTTTCGACGCAAAAAATTGTTGCCGGCAATGATGTACATACCATCTATGCCACCGGTAGTGCGACGCAAACTGATTTCGTCAAGATTTTTGAAGTCAAGATCACCGGCGACGGTCAGGTCCAGTCGATCCTGATCTCTGGCGTACCGTCGACAATGACGATCCTGAACGCGACCAATCTTGGCGGCGGAAATTATATGGTCACGCCGGCGACCATAGATCAAAAAACATTTGAACTGCAAGTTCAGTACAGCACCGCGGCCGCAAGTCCGACAACGCCTACGGCCGACACGACGAAAATTACTTTCGACACCACGGTGGTGACGTCGGACGGTCCTGTGCATCTGGTGGATTCTCGCCCGGTGGTCATCAAGGACGCCAGTACCTATACGGACCTGATCTATCTTGATCCAAAGGACGGCAGCAGCGTCTGGGTTTTACCTGCACAGGGCACGCCGCATGAGATCCATGCCGGCGACGGCGGCGTCACCATCTATGGCAGCAACGCCAACGACCTGCTTTACGGCGGCGCCGGCGTCGACACCATCATCGGCGGCAGCGGCAACACCTATTTCGAAGGCGGCGCCGGCGCCGACGTCCTGACCGGCGGCGCGCAGGGTATCAACACGGCGGGTTACAAGAACTCCAGCGCAGGCGTGACGATCGACCTTGTCAGCGGACTCGGCGTGGGCGGCGACGCCCAGGGCGATGTACTGAGCAATATCCAGAACCTGATCGGCAGCGCTTACAGCGATACCTTCGTCGCCAACGGCAAGGTGAATCGTCTCGACGGCGGCAGCGGCGGCGTCGATACGGTGTCCTACGCACATTCGACCGCCGGCGTGACGGTCAACCTGATTACCGGGCTGGGCAGCAACGGCGACGCCGAAGGCGATACTTACGTCCATATCCAGAATGTGATCGGCAGCGCATCCAGCGACATGTTCATCGCCAATACCCAGGCCAACAGTTTCGACGGCGGTAGCGGCGGTTCGGACACGGTGTCCTATGCCAGCTCGGCGGCCGGCGTGACGGTGAACCTGAGCACCGGCGCCGGCGCCGGCGGCTCGGCGCAGGGCGATACTTACGTCCATATCCAGAACGTCATCGGCAGCGCCTTCGCCGACACCTTCGTCGGCAGCATCGACGTCAACAATTTCGACGGCGGCAGCGGCGGCCTGGACACGGTCAGCTATGCCAACTCGGCGCAGGGCGTGTCGGTCAACTTCGTCAGCGGACGCGGGGTCGGCGGCGACGCCGAAGGCGATACCTACAGCCACATCCAGAACGTGATCGGCAGCGCCTACGACGACGTTTTTGTTGCCGGCATCGATAGTCGCGTCTTCGACGGCGGCAGCGGCGGTTCAGATACTGTCAACTACGGCGCATCGACCGGCGGCATCATCGCCAACATGGTCACGATGACCGGCAGCGGCGGTTACGCAGACAACAACAAGTATTTCAATATCCAGAATATCGTCGGCAGCTCGTCGGGCGATATCTTTATTTCGGGGGCGGCCGCCAACCATTTCGACGGCGGCTCAGGCGGCTCGGACACGGTCAGCTATGTCTCGTCGAATGCCGGCGTCACCGTCAGTCTGTTCGACGGCAGCGCCAGCGGCGGCTATGCCCAGGGCGACACGCTGCTGCATATCCAGAACGTCGTCGGCAGCAGTTTCGACGATCTGTTCATCGCCAGCGCCGACAACAACCGCTTCGACGGCGGCGGCGGTGTCAATACCGTCAGCTATGAAAAGTCGGTAGGCGGCGTGACGGTGGACCTGACCAACAGCATCGGCACCGGCACCGGCAGCACTTACGCCAACGGCGACTCGTACGTCAACATCCAGAATCTGATCGGTAGCATTTACGACGACATCTTCATCGCCAGCGCGGCCGCCAACAAGCTCGACGGCGGCACCAGCACGGCCAGCTCGCACAATCGCGCCAGTTACGAGAATTCCGACGCCGGCGTGACGGTTGACCTGAATTACACCGACGGCACCGGCACGTTTGGCGGCTACGCGACCGGCGACAAGCTGATCAACATCCAGGACCTGACGGGGAGTTCCGGCAACGATACGTTCGTCGCCAGCAACGCCGTCAACAACTTCGATGGCGGTGCCGGTTCCAATACGGTCAGCTATGCGGCTTCCAACGCTGGAGTGACGATCGACCTGGCGGCAGGCGGGGGTAACGGCGGCTACGCTACCGGAGATTCTTATATCCGGATCCAGAACGTCATCGGCAGCGCCGGCGACGATCTGTTCATCGCCAGCAGCGACGCCAACAGGTTCGACGGTCAGGGAGGCAACAATACGGTCAGCTACCTCAAGGCCAACGACAGCATCGGGGTGTTTGTCGATCTGGTGAATAACGCCGGCAGCAACGGTTTCGCCGCCGGCGACACCTACGCCAATATCCAGAACGTCATCGGCTCGACCAACGACGATACCTTCGTCGCCTCGTCGGTCACCAATGTGTTTGACGGCTTGCAAGGTTCGGATACGGTGAGTTACGTGTATTCCACCGCGGGCGTCACCGTCAACCTGGTCACCGGGGTCGGCGCCAACGGCTATGCCGCCAGCGATACCTACGCCAATATCGAAAACATCATCGGTTCTTCGTTCGACGATTTGTTCGTCGCCAGCGCCGACGCCAATAGTGTCGAGGGCGGCGTCAGCACGGCGGCGTCGCATAATCGCGTCAGCTATGCGTCGTCGACCACAGGCGTCACGGTTGACCTGAGCCGCACCGACGGCGTCGGCACGTCGGGCGGCTATGCAGCCGGCGACAAGCTGAGCAATATCCAGGACCTGACCGGCAGCGCCTTCGACGATACCTTCGTGGCGAGCGCGGCGGCCAATAATTTCGATGGCGGCACCAGCACTTCTTCTTCGCACAACCGTGTCAGCTACATCAATTCCACGGTGGCGGAAACCGTCGACTTGTTCAACGGCAGCGGCAGTGGCGGCGTCGGCAGCCTGGCCAACGGCGACACCTATACAAACGTGCAGGATGTGACCGGCGGCGCCGGCGACGACAGCTTCATCGCCAGCCTGGCCGCTAACAAATTTGATGGCAGCGGCGGTACCCACAACCTGGTCAGCTATGTCAATTCAACCGTGTCGGAAACCGTCGACCTGTTCCTGGGAACAGGCAGCGGCGGCGTCGGCAGTCTCGCCAACGGCGACACGTACACCAACATTCAGGATGTGAAGGGCGGTTCGGCCGACGACATCTTCGTCGCCAGCGCGGCAGCCAATAAATTCGACGGCGGCGGCGGTACCCACAATCGCGTCAGCTACGCCAATTCGGCAGTGGCGGTGACGGTCGACCTGGTCGCCGGCACGGGTACGGGCGGGCTGGCCGATCTCGACACCTACACCAATATCCAGGACGTTACCGGTGGCGGCGGGGATGACACCTTTGTCGCCAGCGCGGCGGCCAACAAGTTCGACGGCGGCGGCGGTACCCACAACCGCGTGAATTACGCGACGTCGGCGGCCGCAGTGACGGTCAACCTGTTCAATGGCACCGGTGCGGGCGGCCTGGCCGATCTCGATACCTACACCAATATCCAGGATGCCACCGGTGGCCTGGCCGACGATATCTTCGTCGCCAGTGCGGCAGCCAACAAATTCGACGGCGGCGGCGGCAATCACAACCTGGTCAGCTACGCCAATTCGGCCGTGTCGGAAACCGTCGACCTGTTCAACAGCAGCGGCAGCGGCGGTGCCGGCAGCCTTGCTAACGGCGACACCTATACCAACATTCAGGACGTCACCGGCGGCTCCGCCGACGACAGCTTCGTCGCCAGCGCGGCGGCCAACAAATTCGACGGCGGCGGCGGCACCCACAATCGGGTGAACTATGCCAATTCGACCGTTTCGGAAACCGTCGACCTGTTCCTCGGGACAGGCAGCGGCGGCGCCGGCAGTCTCGCCAACGGCGACACTTATACCAACGTCCAGGACGTCACCGGCGGCTCGGCCGACGACAGCTTCGTCGCCAGCGCGGCGGCCAACAAGTTCGACGGCGGCGGCGGGGTCCACAACCTGGTCAGCTACGCCAATTCGACCGTGTCGGAAACCGTCGACCTGTTCCTCGGGACGGGTAGCGGCGGCGCCGGCAGCCTGGCCAATGGAGATACCTACGCCAACATCCAGGACGTCACCGGCGGTTCGGCCAACGACAGCTTCGTCGCCAGCGCGGCGGCCAACAAGTTCGACGGCGGCGGCGGGACCCACAACCGCGTCAGTTACGCCAACTCGACCGTGGCGGAGAAGGTCGATCTGTTCCTCGGCGTCGGCACGGGCGGCGCAGGCAGCCTGGCCAATGGCGATACCTACGCCAACATCCAGGACGTCACCGGCGGCTCCGGTGACGACACTTTTGTCGGCAATGCCGCCAACAATAATTTTGACGGCGGCGCCAGTACCGCGACGTCGCACAACCGTGTGGATTATTCCAATTCCGCTGCGACCGTAACGGTCAACCTGGTGACCGGCCTTGGCACCGGCGGCCTGGCCGCGGGCGATACCTACACACGTATCCAGGACGTGACCGGCGGCGCCGCCGACGATCTGTTTGTCGCCAGCACTGACGGCAACAAATTCGACGGCGGCGCCAGCACCGCGACTTCGCATAACCGGGTCAGCTACGCCAGTTCCACCAGCGCAGAAACCGTCAACTTGTTCAGCGGCGCCGGCAGCGGTACCTACGCCGCCAACGATACCTACACGAATATCCAGGATGTCACCGGCGGCACCGGCGACGATATCTTCTTTGCCAGCGCGGCCGCCAATAATTTCGACGGCGGCACCAGCACCGCTGCGTCGCACAACCGTGCGGACTATTCCAACTCGGCCGTCGCCGAAACCGTGGACCTGTTCAATGGCGTCGGCAGCGGCGGCGCCGGCAGCCTGGCTGCGGGCGACACATACGTCAATATCCAGGACGCTACCGGCGGCTCGGGTGACGATACCTTCGTCGCCAGCGCGGCGGCCAACAGGTTCGACGGCGGCACGGGTTCGGATACGGTCAGCTATGCCGTCGCCAACGACGGCAATGGTGTGACCGTGAACCTGAACACCGGCGCCGGCACCGGCGGCTTTGCCGCCAACGACGTCTACGTCAGCATCGAGAACGTCATCGGCACGCAGTATGACGACACCTTCGTGGGCAATGCTTCCGCCAATACGTTCAACGGCGGAGTGGGGTCGGATACGGTCAGCTATGCCGGTTCGAGCGCCCCTGTCACCGTCAATCTGAGCGTGGGCGGCGGCGCCGGTTCCGGCGGCAATGCGCAGGGCGACACCTACATCAGCATCGAGAACGTCATCGGCGGCAGCGGCGCCGATATCCTGACGGGCGCCACCACGGGGGCGACCGTGCTGACCGGGGCCGCCGGCGGCGATACCCTGACCGGTGTAGCGTCGAATCGCGCCAATACCTACGCCAGCTACGCCGGATCTGCGGCGGTGACCATCAATCTGAATTTCACCGACGGCACCGGCACCAGCGGCGGCGACGCGGCAGGCGACAAGCTCAGCTTCATCGATAATCTGATCGGCAGCGGCAATGACGATATCTTCGTCGTCAACAACCAGGCCAACAACCTGAACGGCGGCGCCGGATTCGATACCGTCAGCTACGTCAGTTCGGATGGCGGCGTGACGGTCAACCTGAGCACCGGCATCGGCGCGAATTTTTATGCGCAGGGGGATGTTTACACCAGTATTGAGAATGTCATCGGCAGCACCTTCGCCGATACGCTGACCGGCGCCAACACCGGCAAGACCATCCTCACTGGTGGTGGCGGCGGCGATACCCTGACCGGTGTGACGGCCAATCGCGCCAGCACTTATGCAAGCTATGCCGGCTCGGCGAGCGGCGTCACTGTCGATCTGAACGCGACGGACGGCACCGGCACCAGCGGCGGCGATGCCGCGGGCGACAAGCTCAGTTTCATCGATAACCTGATCGGCAGCAGCTTCAACGATACCTTCGTCGCCAACAGCCAGAACAACAGCTTTGACGGCGGCGCCGGCGGCGTCGACACCGTGAGCTATCTGGCCTCGACCGCCGGCGTTACCGTGGACTTGTCGAATACTACGGGTACAGGCACCAGCGGCGGATTCGCCCAAGGCGACAAGTTCACGGGCATCAGCAACCTGATCGGCAGCAATTTCGACGACGTCTTCTTCGCCAGTTCCGCTGCCAACGCCTTCGAGGGCAGCAGTCACGGCACTAACGGCGATACGGTCAACTATGCGCGTTCAGGCAATGCCGTGGTGGTCGACCTGTTCCACCACACCGGCTTGGCGGGCGTGGATGCCGCAGCCGGCGCCGGCGTCTCGTTCTCCACCGGAGACACGTACAGCAATATCCAGAACGTGGTCGGCAGCAGCTATAACGACACGTTCTATGCCGACAACAGCGCCAACAAGTTCGACGGCGCCGGCGGCACCAGCGATACCGTCAGCTACGAGTACTCCAACGCCAACGGCGCCATCATCGCCAATCTCGCCACGCACGCTGGCTCCGGTGGCGACGCCAATGGCGATACCTATGCCAACATCGAGAACCTGACTGGCAGCGCCTTCCTCAATAGCACGTTGACCGGCGACGCCGGCGCCAATATCCTGACCGCCAAAGGGACGACCACCACCAATACGCTCAGCGGCGGCGGGGCGGCGAGCGGCACCGATGTTTTCAATGCGGTGGATGGCGGTTCCAACAGCGTGACGGTCGGCAGCGGCCTCAATACGATCAACGTCAGCGCCGGTTCGCATAGCTCGCTCGGTGCGCAGAGCGACATGGTCAACCAGACCACGGGGCAGTCGAACATCTCCACCATCAGCGGCGGCGCCGGCACCACGACCTTGCATTTTGCCGACCTGGGCAGTTCCATCACCCTGGCCAATTTCTCCAACAAGGTCACCGGCATCACTACCTTGGACATGACTAGCGGCAGCGGCACCAATATCGTGATCACCGCTGACGATGTCATCAAGATGGGCATCGCCAGCGGCGCCGCGTCGCACATTCTGACGGTGAAGATGAGCGGCTCGGAGAGCTTGCAGATTGCGGCCAACGGATCGGACCACTATGTCTATTTTCCCGGCACCACGGACTATGCGTTTTACAACGCGTCCAACGTGGAAATTGCGCGAATTCACTTGGCCTGACGGGTTTGTTGCCCGCGCGTGTTGCCCTTGTTTGTTGCTCGCTATTCCGCTACCTGAATTGATCAGGTAGCGGAAGTTTCAACGTCCCAATTCTTCATCAAGAAAACGCCAGATCGCCGGGTCCGTCATGCTGGCGACGTTGATGCGCATCTTGGTCGACGGCAGCTGATTCGGCGAGAACAGGCTGCCCGGCGCCAGCAGGAATCCCTGCGCCATGGCTTTCTCGGTCAGCACGCTGGTATCGCGGCCGGCGTCGGCCCACACGAACATGCCGTTCGAGGTCGCGGTGCCGGTGCCAAGGCCGACTCTTTCCAGTTGCCGCACCACCTTGTCGCGTACGCCGTTGAGGCGGTTACGCAGCCGTTCGGTGTGCTTGCGGTAATGGCCTTCGGAGAGGATCTTGTAGACCACGCGCTCACCGATTTCGGTCGTGGTCAGGGTCGACAGCATCTTGCGATCGGCCAGGTGGCGCGCCAGGTCCGGCGAGGTGGCGATGAATCCCACGCGCAGGTTGGCCGACAAGGTCTTGGAAAATCCCCCCAGGTAAATCACCCGATGCAACTGGTCCAGCGCCGCAATGCGTGTGGCCGCCTGGCCCCCGGCGCCCGCACCGGTATTGCCGGCATGCATGTCGCAATAGATATCGTCCTCGACGATGGTGAAATCGTGTTCCTCGGCGAGGCGCAGGATCTGGAAGGCCTTGGCTGCGGACAGTGAGGTCGAGGTCGGGTTGTGCAGCACCGAGTTGATCACGTACAGGCGCGGCTTGTGCAGCGCCGCCAGCTCCGCCAGTTTGGCGATGTCGGGGCCGTCGGCCAGGCGCGGGATGCCGACCACCTTGGCACCCATCGCCGCAAACGAACCGAACATCAGGAACCAGGCCGGATCGTCGACGAAGATCACATCGCCGGGCCGCAGGAAATGACGCGCCACGATGTCCAGTCCCTGCGTCACGCCCGAGGTCATCAGGAGCTGCTCGGGCGCGGCGGAAATTTCCAGCTCGGCCAGCTTCAACTGCAGCTGCTGGCGCAGCGGCAGGAAGCCCTGCGGCGTGCCGTAGCTGAGCAGCAGCGACTGGTTTTGCCGACCCACCGCGCGCAGGCCGTTGGCGATCAGGTCGCCGTCCAGCCAGTCGGGCGGCAGCAAGCCGCCGCCGGGCATCTTTTGCGCCGGCATCTGGCGGAACATGTTGCGCACCAGCCAGACCACATCCAATTGTTGCGGCTGGGATACACCGTCACCGCCCGGATTGACGCCTGCAGCCGACACAGCTGTACCGGTCATTGACGGATTGGCAACAGGCGAGCGTTCACGCACGAAAAAGCCGGAGCCGCGCCGCGATTCCAGAAAGCCTTGGGCAACCAGGCGATCATAGGCCTCCACCACGGTGAAGCGCGACACGCCGTGCAGGTCGGCAAACTGGCGTATGGACGGCATCCGGGCGCCGGTGCGCAACAGCTTGTCGTCGATGCGCGACTGCACCGTGCGCACGATCTGGTCCACCAGCGAATCGCCGCTCTCGCGCGACAGCAGGGGCAGGGTAGTCGGCACCGTGGCCGGTGGAAGCGATTTGATACGGGCTGTATTGGTCATTTTACCGTGACAATGCAAACAGTTATTTGGTTAAGTGTACTGGTACTGTACTGGCGATGTCGATTAGGATAGACCCATGTCAAGAGCGGCGTCAATCAAGATAACCGACCGGTCTCGATCTTGTTCAATCGACCAGAAACAGATGCATCCACAGGAGACTTGCATGACCCATTTGTTGCCAACGCATGCCGATATCGAGCAAGCCGCCAAGGCCGTGTATGCCGCGATGCCGGCGACGCCGCAATATGCGTGGCCGCTGCTGAGCGAAGCGCTCGGCGCCGAGGCCTGGGTCAAGCATGAGAACCATACCCCGACCGGCGCTTTCAAGATCCGCGGCGGCCTGGTCTACCTGCAGAACCTGGCGCAACGTCCGCGCCAGCAACAGGTGCGCGGCGTGATTTCCGCCACGCGCGGCAACCACGGCCAGTCGGTGGGTTTCGCCGCACGCCGCTACGGTATCCCGGCCACCATCGTGGTCCCGCAAGGCAACAGCCGTGAAAAGAACGCCGCCATGCGCGCGCTGGGCGTTGAACTGGTGGAGTTCGGCCGGGAGTTCCAGGAAAGCCGCGAGCACGCCGCCATGCTGGCGCAGCAACATCAGCTCCACATGATTCCGTCCTTTCACCGCGACCTCGTCAGCGGCGTGGCGACATATTGGATGGAGTTGCTGCGCGCGCAACCCGACCTCGACGTGCTGTTCGTGCCGATCGGCCAGGGCTCGGGCGTGTGCGCTGCGGCCGCCGCGCGGCGTGCGCTCAATGTGCGCACCCGTATTGTCGGCGTGGTGTCGGCGCATGCGCTGGCTTACAAGCTGTCGTTCGACGGCCGCAGCAAGATCGAGGCGCCGGTGACCACCGTGATTGCCGACGGCATGGCCTGTCGCGTGCCGGACGAGGCGTCGCTGGAAGTGATCCTGAGTGAAGTCGACGAAGTGATCGCCGTCAGCGACGATGAAGTCGCCGCAGCGATGAAGTTGTATTTCACCGCCACCCACAATGTCGCCGAAGGTGCGGGCGCCGCTGCACTGGCGGCGGCGATGCAGATCCGCCATCGCTTGCAAGGGCAACGCATCGGCCTGACGCTGTCGGGCGGCAACGTCGACCACGACATGTTCGCGCAGATTCTTGCGCGCCCCGATCAGGATGCGCAACTGGCTGACTTTAATTCCGACCTCAACCAACAGAGGAGGGTGGCATGACTGCACTGACACGCGAACATCATCATCTGCACCTGGGCGCCGGCGCGCTGGCCTCGGGAAAATTCGAACGCAGCCGTTTGCTGCTGGTGCGGCGCGGTTATGTCTGGGTCACCCAGGAAGGCCGTCCTGAAGACTTCTGGCTGCATGCCGGCGACGCGCTGATCGTGCAGCCCGGCCGCACCCTGGTGGTCGAGGCCGTCATCGCCAGTGAAATCTTCATGGAAAACCGCAGCAAGCCAGGCGCCGGATTGTGGCTCAGGGCGCGTTGCCTTACGGCGCGCAGCTTGTGGCAACGTGCCTTGGCGCGATTTCCGCACATCGCCGTCGGCCAGGGAGGACAGTGATGGAAGCCTTGTTGCCGCTGGCCTCGTTCGCCTTTGTCACGTCGATCACGCCGGGACCGAACAACATCATGCTGACATCGTCGGGCGTGTGGTTCGGTTTCCTGAGGTCGATTCCGCACATGCTCGGCATCACCTTCGGTTTCGTGGTGCTGCTGGCCATCTGCGCCGCCGGCATCGGCAGCCTGGTGATTGCCGTGCCGGCCATCCACGTGCTGCTGAAGATCGCCGGCTCCGGTTATCTGCTGTACCTTGCCTGGAAACTGCGCAACATGCGCTTCAGCCAGGAAGACAGCGCGCACGTGCGGCCGATGTCGTTCATGGGCGCGGCGCTGTTCCAGTTCGCCAATCCCAAGGCCTGGGTGATGGCCATCACGGGCGCATCCGCCTTCCTGCCGCTGGTGCAGCCGGTGTGGCTGGCCATCGCCATCTATTGCCTGGTGTTCGGCGTCATCAACCTGCCGTGCGTCGGCGTGTGGGCCGGCGCCGGCGCGATGTTGCGGCGCTACCTGACGCAACCGCTATGGCGCACGGTGTTCAGCACGGTGATGGTGTTGCTGACCATTTATTCCGCAGTGGCGATCTGGCTGTAATTTAAAAATAAATATAAAAACGAATATAAAAGGAAACTGATGAACAACGAATCAAAAGGGATGTGGCTGGGCTTCGTCGGCGTGGCCATATTCAGCCTGACGCTGCCGTTTACCCGTGTCGCCGTGGCCGAGCTGAATCCGGCTTTTGTCGCGTTCGGCCGCGCGGTGGTGGCGGCGGTGTGCGCGATCGGCATGCTGTGGCATCTGAAGGCCAGGCTTCCGACACGACTGCAAGTGCGCGGGTTGCTGATCACCTCGCTGGGCGTGGTGGTCGGCTTTCCCTTGTTCTCCTCGATCGCCATGCATTACGTACCCGCCTCGCACGGCGCCGTGGTGGTGGGCTTGTTGCCGCTGGTGACGGCCTTGTTCGGCGCGCTGCGTTTCGGCGAGCGTCCTTCGACCGGATTCTGGATTGCGGCGCTGGTCGGCAGTTTCATCGTGATCGCTTTTGCGTTGCGCCAGGGCGGCGGCAGTTTCCACACCGCCGACTTTGCGTTGTTCGCGGCAGTGGTGGCGGCAGCCATGGGCTATGCCGAAGGCGGCCGCCTGTCGCAGAGCATGGGCGGCCAGCAGGTGATTTGCTGGGCGCTGGTGCTGTCGATGCCGGTATTGCTGCCGGTCACGATCTGGCTCGGCATGCGCTATGGCGTGGCAGCTTCTCCACAGGCGTGGATGTCATTCGCCTACGTGTCGTTCTTCTCGATGTTCATCGGCTTTTTCTTCTGGTACAAGGGGCTGGCGCTGGGCGGTATTGCGCGAGTCGGCCAGGTGCAATTGCTGCAGCCGTTCATGACGCTGGTAGGCGCAGCGGTGATCGTCGGCGAAACCCTGGATGCGAGTCACTTGTTGTTCGCCACGGCGGTTATTGCCGTTGTGGCAATTGGGCGTCGCATGGCGATCCGGCGCGCATCCCTGCTGACCGCTCGCTAATTCAGTCGGGACAACGCTTTTCATGAGGTTGTCCGTCACAACGCTGCGATATTTGCGATAATGGCGGACTACATTTTGTTTTCATTCGAAACGTGCTGCCTTGCCGGGCGTCAATACGCTGACGACGGCAAGCCGGCCACAGCAAACAGGAGCACCGCATGTCCGTCTACGAAAAACTCAAAGCCCTGAATATCGAATTGCCGGCCGTGGCCGCACCGGCCGCCGCCTACGTCATGTATGCGCAAACCGGCAACACCGTATTCCTGTCCGGCCACCTGGCCAAGAAGGACGGCAAGGTATGGGTTGGCCAACTCGGCAAGGACACGACGACGGAACAGGGCAAGCTGGCAGCCCGCGCGGTGGCGATCGATTTGCTGGCGACATTGCAAGCGGCTTGCGGCGGTGACCTGACACGGGTCAAGCGCATCGTCAAGCTGATGAGCCTGGTCAATTCGACCGGCGATTTCACGGAACAGCACCTGGTGACCAATGGCGCCTCCGAACTGATCGGCGAATTGTTCGGCGAGCAGGGCAAGCATGCGCGTTCGGCCTTCGGCGTGGCGCAGATCCCGATGGGCGCCTGCGTCGAGATCGAACTGATCGCCGAGATCGCATAAAACAATCGATGTATCGCCGGGCCGGCGAATGACCGGCCTTGGCTGTATTCAATACCGTGTATCACGACCCCATTTTTGGCAGGCATCATGAAAATCGAAAACCCCAATCCGCTGCAGTGGAATTTCTCCAAACGTTCGCAGCAGCTGCAAAGCTCGGCCATCCGCGAAATCCTGAAGATCACCATGCGTCCGGAAATCACCTCGTTCGCAGGCGGCCTGCCGTCGCCGGCGACCTTCCCGGTCGAGCGCATGAAGGCGGCATTTGACACCGTCCTGACGAACCAGGGCAAGATCGCGCTGCAATACGGTCCGACCGACGGTTACGGCCCGCTGCGTGAGTGGGTGGCCAATTCCTTGTCCACCGACGGCGCCAGGATCCTGCCGGAACAAGTACTGATGGTGTCCGGCTCGCAACAAGGCTTGGACCTGTTGGGCAAGGTGCTGATCGACGAAGGCAGCAACGTCATGGTGGAAACGCCGAGCTACCTGGGCGCGCTGCAGGCCTTCTCGATCTATGGTCCGGATTTCATCTCGGTGCCGAGCGATGAGCAGGGACTGATCCCCGAGGCCGTCGAAGAACTGGGCAAGGGCGCGCGCCTGCTGTACTCGCTGCCGAACTTCCAGAACCCGACCGGCCGCACGCTGCCGCTGGAGCGCCGCTTCGCGCTGGTGGAAGCCTGCGCCCGCCTGGGCTTGCCGTTGATCGAAGATGATCCGTACGGCGCGCTGAGCTATCGCAACGATCCGCTGCCGAAGATGCTCAACATGAATCCGGCCGGCGTGATCTACATGGGCTCGTTCTCGAAAGTGCTGACGCCCGGCATCCGCCTCGGTTATGTGGTGGCGCCGACGCCGCTGATCCTGAAGATGGAACAGGCCAAGCAAGCGGCCGACCTGCACACGGCGCAACTGACCCAGATGGTGGTGTACGAAGCGGTCAAGGACGGCTTCCTGCAAACGCATATCCCGACCATTCGCAAGCTGTACGCGGATCAATGCCAGGCCATGCTCGATGCGCTGCAGACTTACTTCCCGGCCGGCACCAGCTGGACCAAACCGGAAGGTGGCATGTTCATCTGGGTGACGCTGCCGAAGCACATCGACAGCGGCGCCTTGCTCAAGGAAGCGGTCGAACAGCACGTCGCCTTCGTGCCGGGCGCGCCGTTCTACGCCAACGAACCGCAACACAACACGCTGCGCCTGAGCTTCGTCACCGTGCCGCCGGAAAAAATCCGCGCCGGCATCGAGCGCCTCGGCAAACTGATCGCCGCCAAACTGTAATGGAGATCGGCAACCTGCCGTTCGGCACCACCGACTGGAGCACGGTCGAGCGTACCGAACACAAGGGCGACAGCGGCATGGCCACCTGGCGCACGCGCCAGTTCGGGCCGATCCGGGTGCGCATGGTCGAGTACACGCCGGGTTACCTGGCTGATCACTGGTGCAAGAAAGGCCACGTACTGCTGTGCCTGGAAGGGGAGTTGCATACCGAGCTGGACGACGGTCGGACTTTCCTGCTCACGGCCGGCATGAGCTACCAGGTGGCCGACAATGCGGAAGCGCATCGGTCGTCGACATCGACCGGTGCAAAGCTGTTTATTGTTGATTAGCGCCTTGGTCGCAGGCTTGTTCAGAGAATCGCAGGGGAAGAAATTTCCCTGCGATTTTTTTATGCGCGGACCAGTCAGCTCAGTCCAGCTTCAGCGTCTCGCCGTGTTTGAGCACGGTGAATTCCTGCGCCGGCAAGCCGGCTTTCTTCACCGCCTCGGCGAGCAACTGCGGCGGTTCGTCGAGCGGCTCGTCGGCTAGTTCGAAGGTCCCCCAATGGATACCGATCGAGCGTTTCGCATGCACATCCTTGTGGATCTGCACCGCCTGCTCCGGATCGACGTGCTGGCCCTGCATGAACCAGCGCGGCGCGTAGGCGCCGATGGGGATCAGCGCGAAATCGACACTGCCGAACTTGCGACCGATGTCCTGGAAGTCCTTCGAATAGCCGGTGTCGCCTGCAAAGAACAGCGAGAACGGATGCGGCGCGCCGTCGGCGGTCTTGATCACCCAGCCGCCCCACAGCGTTTCCGAGCGATCGGTCAGGCTGCGTGCTGACCAGTGCTGGACCGGCACGAAGCTGATGTCGAGCGCGCCGGTACTGGTCTTGTCCCACCAATCCATTTCACGCACGTTGGTGATGCCCACGCCGGCCATCCATTCCTTCACACCCAGCGGCACCAGGAACAGCGGCGGTCCGCCGGGCTGACGGTTGAGCTGCTCGACGCTGGCCTGGTCGAGGTGATCGTAATGGTTATGCGAAATCACTACCACGTCGATGTGCGGCAATTGCGCCGGCGCGATGTTGAGCGGGACCTTGCGTTTCGGGCCGATGAAACTGAACGGCGAGGCGCGCTCGGAGAAGATCGGATCGGTGAGGACGTTCATCCCGTTGATCTGCAGCAGCGCCGTCGCATGGCTGATCCAGGTGACGCTGGTGACGCGCTTGTTGGCTTGCAGCCAGGCGATCTCGGGCGTGGCCATCGGGAAGTTGTAGTTGTTGGCGGGTGCTTTCGGCAAGCCTTGCGTGAGGCGTTGCCACTGCCACTTCAGCAGCGACGCGCGTGGTTCTTCCGGATATGTATTGCGGAAGCCGGACGGCGTGCGATTGGGTTTTTCGGAGTCGTAATATTTGCTCGCCGCGGCGCAACCGGCGCTGGCCAGCGCCAGGACGATGGCAATGCGACGCAGGTAACCGCGCATGGCGGGCTTTGTTCTTGTTGTCGGCATGGGCGGGAGGGCAGGGCAAGTTGATCAGGCTTGCCATGCTATCAGCTATCCCGGGCCGGGGTGGCGTGCAGATTTACGGCATGGATTACAGCGCATATTGCGCCAGCCCGTGGCCGAACGACCAGTTTTCCTTGTTCACTTCGACCAGGTTGATGAAAACATCTTCGGGGCGGATGCCGGGTTGCTGGTTCAGGCGCTCGACGATGCGTACGTACAGCGCCTTTTTCTGCTCGATGGTGCGCGTATTGCTCACGGTCAGCTGGATCAGCACGAACTTGTCGCTGCGCGCGACGTTCATGTAGGTCTTGCTGAAGACGAAGTTCTCCGGATCGTATTCATCGATCACCATGAACTTGTCGTCTTCCGGCACGTTGAAAGTCTCAACCATGGCTTCGTAAAGATTGTCGAGGATGGCCTGGCGATATTCGCGGGTCTCACCGCGGCGGATGAAGACTCGGGCAAAAGGCATGGTGTTCTCCTTTGGAAAAAGTGATGAATCACGGTGGGAATGCAAGCATCTTAGATCAGGTGTATCATTTTTAAAATGCATTAATGTATATTTCAATGATATTCATTAGAAATGATTGAAGCCCGTTCATCCGCAATCCCCATGAGCCAGGAAAATGGAACCGACCCAACGCCCGCTTGACCTCGACGCCGTCCAGGCCTTCGTATTAGTTGCAGACATGCAAAGTTTTACGCGTGCGGCCGAGGCGCTGTACACCACGCAGTCAGCCATCAGCCTCAAGCTCAAGCGTCTCGAAGACCGGCTCGGCCGTCGCCTGCTGGAACGCACGCCGCGACAGGTGCGCCTGTCTGCGGACGGACTCGGTTTCCTCGACGCCGCGCGCAATTTGCTGACGGCGCACGAAAAGGCGCTGGGACGCATGGAGACCTCGACGGTGCGGTTGAGCCTGGGCATCAGCGATCATGTCGCCGGCGACGGTTTGCCGGCCATCCTGGCGCAGATCAATGCCTTCGATCCGGGCGTGGTGGTCGAAGTGCGCATCGGCGCCTCGCGCGATCTGCTGGCCATGTATGACCGGGGGGAACTGGAAGCCGTCATCGTACGCCGTGACGGCGAACGCAGCGACGGTGAACTGATCCAGGAAGAACGCATGGGCTGGTTCGCCGCGCCGCAGTGGCAACCGCGCCCCGGCGAGCCGCTCCGGTTGGCGACGTTTTCTCCCAGTTGCGGCATTCGCGAACTGGCGGTGCGACGTCTGGAAGACGCCGGCATTGCATGGATCGAAGTCTTCGTCGGCGGCGGCGTGCATGCCGTCGCGGCGGCGGTCACGGCGGGGTTGGCGGTGACCGCATTGTTGTATCGCGTCAAGCCGGCCGGCGCGATCGATGTCGGCAAGAGCATGAAGCTGCCATCGTTGCCGCTGGCGCAGGTGATGTTGCATACCAGCGTGCGCGACGCGCGTGCGCAAGGCGTATTGCGCACGGTGGTTGCCGCGATGAAAAACGATGGGCGTTGAACCTCAGGGTTGAAAAATAGGCACCAAAAATCAAGTGCGAAAATCGAATTGAAAAAAATAATCGGCGCGATAAAAAAATCTCTTGAAAAGAAAAAGGCCGTACGTATATCGGTAACAAGGCAGCGGAGAACAGTAGCAAGTCAGCAGCAAACCACCCGCCGGCCCAGCGAATGCTCAATGGAGGTTCGCGCTCATTTATCGCTTTTTTTTTTACAAGGATATTCATCATGCGTACTCACGATTTTTCGCCACTCTACCGTTCCGCAATCGGCTTCGATCGCCTGGCTCAACTGTTCGACAACGCGCAGCGCGCGGATTCGCAACCGAGCTATCCGCCATACAACATCGAGCTGGTTGCCGAAGACAAATACCGGATTACCATGGCCGTGGCCGGTTTCAGCAGCGCTGAAATCGACATCGAAGCCGAAAACGACACACTCAAAATTGTCGGTCGCAAACAGAAGGAAGACCAGGCCGTCAACTTCCTGCATCGCGGCATCGCGGCGCGTGATTTCGAGCAGCGCTTCCAGCTCGCCAACCATATCAAGGTGGTCGGCGCGCAGATGGAAAACGGTCTGCTGAGCATCGAACTGGTGCGCGAAGTGCCCGAAGCGCTGAAGCCGCGCAAGATCGAAATCAATGGCGACAATGTGCATCGCCTGGAACGCAACGCCGCTTGATCTCCGCGTAGTCGCTGTTGTTGCAGAGGTACCTGAAGTTGAACTGTAGTTGCTTTGGAAGTTGAAGTTGCAATCGATGTTGAAGACGGTTGTAGATGTAGATGTAGATGTAGATGTAGATGTAGATGTAGATGTAGATGTAGATGTAGATGTAGATGTACCTGCTGTAGAAGCACCGCCGGCGGCAACATTGCCGGCGCCCGACAAAGCCCGCCCCGCGCGGGCTTTGTCGCATCGCCACGTCGCAGTGGCAAGTTGCCCGGTTGGACAGGAATAAAAACTATTCTGTATAATCGCTCGCAAATAACGAAACGGAATGTCCTGGGTTAAGCTGAAGTGGTTTTCTTTGCTTCCTCCTTGCCCGCCTCATGCTTCGTTACGTAAGCGTTCACGTCAACCAACGCGTCATCCACGTGCATGCCTGAAGGTTCAGGCAGCGATTCCGTCGCACGCACGTGTATAACGCCAAGGTGAAAAATTGACGATACGCTTACTTCTCCCTGACAAGCTTGCCTTGTCCGCATTGAACTTCCCGGCAGCCAAGGCTGCATTGCATTTCCTCAGTAACACCCTGACTGCCGTATCGATCGCCATGCTGATCGACGACTGTGCTCGTGCGTGCATTTCCATCCAGGACCGATAACATCATGACGACTACAACACAACAATCCAATGACAGCGTGGCGAACGGTTTGCTGCCGCTGGTCGCCATCGTCTTCACCAGTTTCCTGTGTATCGGCATCCCGCTGCCGGCCTTGCCGTTGCATGTCAACGGCGTGCTCGGCTTCAGCGCCTTGACGGTGGGCTGGGTGGTGGGGATCCAATCGTTCTCGACGATACTGTCACGCAAATTCTCCGGCTCGTATTGCGACCGCCACGGTCCCAAGCGGGCGGTCGCAGTCGGCTTGCCGATGGCGGCGCTGGCAGGCTTGCTGTACCTCGCCTCGACGCTGATTGCCGACGCCGGCGCCAGCCTGGTGGTGCTGTTCATCGGACGCCTGTTGATGGGGCCGGCGGAAAGCCTGTTCCTCACCGGCACCATGACCTGGGGCATCGGCCGCATCGGCATGTCGCGCACCGGCAAGGTGATGGCGTGGCAGGGCATCGCCATGTTCGCCGCGCTGGGACTCGGCGCGCCGATCGGCATCGCGATCCAGCAACGCTTCGGCTTTGCCGGCGTGGCGCTGACCACCATGGTGTTGCCGCTGGTCGGCCTGGCGATTGCGTCGAGGCTGCGCGGTTTGCCTGCCTTGGGCAGCAAGGGCGGCGGCGTGGCGATGTCGGAAGTGCTGCGCCTGATCTGGCGCTTCGGCCTTGCGCTGGCGCTGAGCGCCATGCCGTTCGCCATCATCACCAGCTTCCTGGTACTGCTCTACGCCAGCAATAACTGGTCGGGCGCCGGCATTGCGATCCTTGGGTTCTCGGTCGGTTATGTCGGCGTGCGCCTGTTCTTCGCGCATCTGCCGGATCGCATCGGCGGCGCCAAGGTGGGCGCGGTGTCGGTGGCCATCGAGCTGGCCGGGCAAGTGCTGCTGTGGCAGTCGCACGATCCGCTGATGGCGGGCCTGGGTACATTGCTGACCGGCATCGGCTTCTCGCTGGTGTTCCCGTCGATGGGCGTACAGGCGATGGCGCGGGTGCCGGCGCATTCGCGCGGGCTGGCGGTGGCGACCTTCATGGCCTTCATCGACCTGGCAGCGGGCCTGACCGGTCCGGTGGTGGGGGTGCTGATCGGCTACTTTGGCTACGGCGCGGCCTTCCTGGCGGGTGCTGTGGCGTGCGTATTGGCGCTCTTGCTGATGTTGTCGAGCATGGCGTCGGCGCCGGCAGGGCAGAAGGCCTGAGACATGATGGGTATCCGGCTGTCGCGTCGGCGACGGCCGGATAGTCGACCTGAAGTTCAGTCCAGCTTTTCGTGGAAATCGGACGCGCCGCGCTTCCAGTAGGCGGACACGCGCATGGCCTCCTTTGGATGCCGCTTCTCTTCCGCCAGAACCGCCCGCAAGGCTTTCATCACGAGCGCCTCGCCGGCGGCCCAGACATAACCCTCACCCGGCGGCAGCGTCAGCGCACGCACGGCGGCGAGTAAAGCCTCACCCGAATGCACCCAGGTGACGTCGAGGTCGGCTTTGGTGTTGAATTGGCGAATGTCGCCGTCCTGCGCCTCGATGATGGCCAGCACGTTGGCGCCGGCCGGCAATTCCTCGATACGCCGCGTGATCGCCGGCAAGGACGACAAGTCGCCCGCCAGCAAGTGCCAGTCGTAATCGACCGGCACCACCATCGAGCCGCGCGGGCCGGCGATGACGGCGTCCATGCCGACTTCGGCCCGGCGCGCCCAGTCGGTCGCCGCGCCTTCTGCATGCAAGGCGAACTCCAGCACCAGTTCCTTGCGTTGCGCATCGTGGCCGCATGGCGTGTAGTCGCGTCGCACCGATGCACCCGACGCATCCGGGAAAACGAACTTGATGTGGTCGTCGAACGACAGCGACGTGAAGTCTTCCAGTGCGTCGCCGCGGAAGGTCACGCTGAGCATGTTGGCGCCTGTGGCGCGGATGGCGGCGACTTTGACGTCGCGGAACTTGAGTTCATAACGGACGCGTTGCACTTCGCGGGAGATTGGTTTGGATTCCATGATCAGGGAAATTGGTTGATAATGTCATCATTATGAGAAAACAAGTTGATAAAGTCAATCAATCACCTGCCGCCGAAAGGGTTTTTGATGCGATCCATACGGTAATGCATCTCTATCGTTCCGGTCGTTCGCAGGCGTTTCGCGACGACGAACATGGCGTCACGCATATGGAAAGCCGCGTGCTCAACTACTTCGCGCATCATCCCGGGGCCACGCAAAAAGACCTGGCCGCCCATTCGGGGCGCGACAAGGCGCAACTTACCCGGCTGGTGCGCAGCCTGCGCGACGGTGGTTATCTGGAATCGAAGGAAGATGTCTCGGACCGGCGCAGCACTTGCCTGCAACTGAGTCCGCAGGGGCAGGCGTTGCACGGCGAACTCATGAAGTCCGGCGCGCAGATACTGGAACGTGCGGTCGAGGGGTTGTCTGCGCAGCAATGCGAAGACCTGGTGCAGCTGATGGAGATCATCCGGACCAATCTGGAAAAAGGGCGTTAGCCCGAAGCCGCCAACCTGGATGGGCGGCGATTGCAATAAACACAAGCGTTGGCATAGTGGGCGGTAACGCAAACGGCTGCGCATAAAAAGATTGGCTTGTCCCTCCATCTTCGGCACTATCCTGTGATCAGGTCGCCCGGCCTGACCAACGAAGGGGATCGTCAATGAAAAGAATAATCGCGCTCTGTATTCTGATGCTGTCGCTGAACGCCATGCAGGCCCGCGCCGAAATCACACCGTTCCCGGCCGGATTCAAGACCCAGAAGATTTCCACCAACGGCGCGCTGCTGAATGTTCGCGTCGGCGGCCAGGGCCCGGCCGTCGTCATGTTGCACGGCTACGGCGAAACCGGCGATATGTGGGCGCCGCTCGCCATCAAGCTGATGAAGGACCACACGATTATCGTGCCGGACCTGCGCGGCATGGGCCGCTCGGACCATCCGGCCGGTGGCTACGACAAGAAGAATCAGGCGCGCGACATCGCCGGGGTACTCGATACCTTGAAGATCGGTAATGTCAGCGTGGTTGCCCACGACATCGGCAACATGGTGGCTTATGCCTTCACCGCCGAGAATCCTGCGCGGGTCACCAAGCTGGTGTTGATGGATGCGCCGGTCCCAGGCGTGGGACCGTGGGAAGAGATCCTGAAAAACCCGCTGCTGTGGCATTTCCGTTTTGGCGGGCCTGACATGGAGCGGCTGGTGAAGGGGCGTGAGCGGATTTACCTGGATCGCTTCTGGAATGAGTTCTCGGCCAATCCGAAGAACTTCGACGAAGCGTCGCGTCGTCACTATGCCAAATTCTATGCCTTGCCGGGCGCCATGCATTCCGGCTTTGCGCAGTTCGCCGCTTTCGACCAGGACGCCATCGACAACAAGGTTTATCTGGCGAAGGGACCGCTGCCAATGCCGGTGCTGGCAGTGGGAGGGGAAAAGTCGTTCGGCGCCACGATGGCGACGGTGACGCAGTTTGCCGCGAGCAATGTTACCGGAGCCGTGATTCCTGGCGCCGGTCATTGGCTGATGGAAGAGCAACCGGAGGCGACGGTCAAGGTGATTGCCGATTTCCTTCAGTAAGACGAAAACGGTTTGCCGGCAGTGGCAGATCATCATCGCCATATGCAAAAAGCCCCGCATTGCATTGCGGGGCTTTTCAGTTTAACGCGGCTGCACTCGGGGAAGGCCCGGTGCAGCCCGGCGTTATCGCTGCAACATCAGCCTTGTGCGGCGTCGCGTGCGGCGACTTCTGCGCTGAGTTCTTCCAGCATGCTGTTGACCAGCTTGGTGAAATAGATGCGATAAGTTGCTTCCATGTATTTGATTCGACGGATTTTACGCATGGCATTCCTTAGGTTGTTGACAAGATTCCAGGACCATCTCTGATGATCGGTGCCGGAGTATAACGCAACGGGCGAGGAGCCCGTCGGTTCAGGCCGCCGGCGCGCCGGCGGGCGCTTCGAGGTGATGCAACAGCTTGCCCACCATGCTGACCACGGTCAGCCCCACGATCACGAAGAAGATCGCCATCGGCGTCAGGCTGTGGAACGGCACGAAGCCGGCCAGCCCCATCATCACCGACGACACCAGCAACAGCGCGAAGCCGAGGATCGCGCTGGTCAACCCGGCAATGTGCGGAAAGATCGAATTACCCTTGGCCATCAGCGTCGGATACATCGCCCCCGCGCAAAATGCCATGAACAGCACCGGCAGCGTCAGCGTCCATACTTCCAGACCGACGGTCAGCGCCAGGATCAGCATCACGACCGCCGCGCCCGTCATCACGCGCGCGCCGATGCGCAGGCGTTGTTCCGGCGTCGGCAGGCGCGGATGATGAATCCGGTTTGAAATCCCGCCGAGGAAATACATCAGGCCGATCGCCAGCGCCAGGTAGCCGAAGTAGGTCGGCGGCTTGTGCAGCGTCTCCTGCACCATGAACGGGCCGACGATGTTGAACACCAGCAGGATGCTGTAGCACAGCCCTTGCGCCAGGAAACAGCTCTGGAACACCGGGCTCCTGAGCACCATGCCAGCGTTCCTGAGCAGGGTCTTCGGATTCAGATGCACCGGCTGTTTCAGCGTCTCCTTGTAGCGCGACAGCACCGCCCACATCACGAATGAGTAGATCAGCAGGAAGCTCAGGCACGAACGCCAGCCGAACGCGGTTTGCAGATGCGCGCCGATGACCGGTGCCAGGATCGGCGCCAGCCCCCAGGCGATGGCCATGTAGGTGAAGGCATGCATGAGCGCCATGCCGGAGAACGAGTCGGTGATGATCGCCTTGGCCAGCAGGTTGGTGGCGGCGATGCCGAAGCCTTGCAGGCAGCGCGCCAGGATGAAGGTTTCCAGGTTGTTGGCCATCAGCGTCAGCAGGCAGCCGGCGGTGAACATGGCCAGTCCCAGGATCAGCACTTTCTTGCGACCGTAGGCGTCGGCAAGCGGTCCGAAGATCAGTTGTCCGAAGGCATACGCCATCAGGTAAATCGTCACGCTCGACTGGATCGCCTGCGCCGAGGTCTGGAAATATTGCGCCATCGTCGGCAGCGCCGGGACGTAGATATCGATTGCCAATTGGCCCGCAGAGGCCAGCATGCAAATGAAAAAGAGAAGGAAGCGCGGGTGGTTCGCGGTGGTATTCATGAAAAGGGACAGCCGTCGGCGGGGTGAAAACCCTCTATTGTGACGGCTTGTCGAAGTCTCTGCTGGCGAGCGGCCGGAAGAGAAAAATCAGGGGTTCGGTCGCCATGTCCGGACGTCCTCTCCGGACATGGCGATAGTCCCGCTCCGAAAGAAAAAAAGGATGTCGTATTGCACGACATCCTTTTCCATTGCTGCGCCCGACTCCGGCGATTACGCCACGGCAGCCAGTGCCGTCGCCTTCAGCTTCGACTCCAGCGCCTTGCCCTTGCGTGCGCGCTTGCCGATGTGCAGGGCCAGCGCCACCGCCGACAGCGTGACTTCCTGCGCCTTGCCGCCACGGCCGGTGCCGGACACCAGCACGCCCTTCTGGGTGATGGCCTGCGCCGCCAGCAACTTCTCGTTCTTCTCCAGTTCCATCAGAATCACGCCGCGGCCGCCGCTGGCCAGGGTCTTGATCTCGTCCAGGCCGAACACCAGCAGGCGTCCTTGTCCCGACAAACAGGCGATGGCGCTGGCGCCGGCCGGCATCGGACGCGGCGCCAACGGCAGGTCGCCGTCGTCCAGCGTGATGAAGGCCTTGCCGCCCTTGACGCGGCTGAGCATGTCGCCGAGCTTGGCGGTGAAGCCATAGCCGGCGTCCGAGGCCAGCAGCATCTGGGTGTCGACCGGACCGGCGAAGTAGTGCAGCAAACTGTTGCCGCTGCCGAGGTCGACCAGCGTGGTGATCGGCACGCCGTCGCCGCGCGCGTTCGGCAGCGAGTTGACGCCGACCGTGTAGATGCGGCCGTTGGAGCCGAAGCCCAGCAGGTTGTCGACGGTGCGGCACTCGAACGCGCCGTACAGGCCGTCGCCGGCCTTGAAGGTGAATTGCGTGGCGTCATGGCCGTGGCCGCTGCGGGCACGCACCCAGCCCTTTTGCGAAATGATGACGGTGACCGGTTCATCGATGATCTTTTGTTCCAGCACGGCTTTTTCGGCTTCTTCGATCACGGTGCGGCGAGCATCGCCGAATTGCTTGTCGTCGGCTTCGATTTCCTTGATGACCAGGCGCTTCATCGAGGATGGATTTTCCAGCAGGTCCTGCAGCGTCGATTTTTCGTTGCGCAGTTCGGCCAGCTCTTGCTGGATCTTGATGGTTTCCAGGCGCGCCAGTTGGCGCAGGCGAATTTCCAGGATGTCTTCGGCCTGGCGGTCCGACAGTTTGAAGGCTTCGATCAGCGCCGGCTTCGGTTCGTCCGATTCGCGGATGATGCGGATGACCTTGTCGATGTTGAGCAGGATCGCTTCGCGACCTTCGAGGATATGGATGCGGTCCTCGACTTTTTGCAGCTTGAACTGGCTGCGGCGGGTGATGGTCTCGAAGCGGAAGCTGATCCATTCGCTGAGGATGTCGGCGAGCCCCTTCTGGCGCGGACGACCGTCGCCGCCGATCATCACGAGGTTGATCGACGAACTGGTTTCCAGGGAAGTCTGGGCCAGCAGCGTGTTCATGAATTCGGTCTGGTCCTGGTTCTTGGACTTCGGTTCGAACACCAGGCGCACCGGCGCGTCGCGGCCGGACTCATCGCGCACGGCATCGAGCATGGCCAGGATGCTTTGTTTTTGCGCCTGCTGTTCCGGCGTCAGGGTTTTCTTGCCGAGCTTGATCTTGGGATTGGTCAGCTCTTCGATTTCTTCCAGCACCTTCTGCGACGACACGCCCGGCGGCAATTCGGTGATGACCGCCTGCCACTGGCCGCGCGCCATGTCTTCGATCTTCCAGCGTGCGCGCACCTTGAGGCTGCCGCGGCCGCTCTGGTAGATCTCGGCGATGGTCGAGGGCGGCGTGATGATCTGGCCGCCGCCCGGGAAGTCCGGACCGGTGACGTGGGTCATCAGTTCGGCATGCGTGATTTTCGGATTGCGGATCATCGCGACGGCGGCGCGCGCCACTTCACGCAAATTATGCGACGGGATTTCCGTCGCCATGCCGACCGCGATGCCGGAGGCGCCGTTGAGCAGCAGGAAGGGCAGGCGCGCCGGCAGCAGTTTCGGCTCTTCGGTGGAGCCGTCGTAGTTGGGCTGGAAGTCGACCGTACCCATGTCGATCTCGTCGAGCAGCAATTTGCTGATCGGCGTCAGGCGCGCTTCCGTATAACGCATCGCCGCAGCGCCGTCGCCGTCGCGCGAGCCGAAATTGCCCTGGCCGTCGATCAGCGGATAGCGCAGCGAGAAATCCTGCGCCATGCGCACCAGCGCGTCGTACACCGACTGGTCGCCATGCGGATGCAGTTTGCCGAGCACGTCGCCGACCACGGCAGCCGATTTGCGCGGCTTGGCGGTGGCGTTCAGGCCGAGCTCGTTCATTGCATACAGGATGCGGCGCTGCACCGGCTTCTGGCCGTCGGCAACGTCGGGCAGGGCGCGACCCTTGACCACCGAAATGGCGTAGTCGAGATAAGCGCGTTCGGCGAAGGTCGACAGCGTCAGCGAATCGCCGTCGGACGGCGCGGCTTGTTCAAACAGGTTGGCTTGTTCAGTCATGTGGCAGGGGTGCGTTCAAGTTCGTGGTGATGGGTTATTCGAGCGAGGTCGGCGGCGGCATGCTGCGTCGGCCCGGCAGGATGATTTCGACGCGGCGCGGTTTGTTGGTGCTGTCGGTGCCGCCGTTACTGTTTGCGGCGCCGCCGCCCGGCTGGTACAGCTGGTAGAACTGCGCCACCAGCTGGACGTAATTACGGGTTTCGGGATACGGCGGAATCTGGTTGTTGTACTTCTGCACGGCGCGTTCGCCGGCATTGTAGGACGCGATCGCCAGTTCAAGACGCTTCGGGAACAGCACCTGCAAATCGCGCAGGTAGCGCGCCGCCAGGCGGATGTTGATGCGCGGATCGGTCAGCTTCTGCTGGATGGTCTTGCGGCGGTCGCCTTGCACGCCGTAACGCTCGGCGGTCTCCGGCATGATCTGCATCAGGCCGATGGCGCCCTTGGGCGAGACGGCGCCGGGATTGAAGCCGGACTCGGCCGCCATGATCGCCTTCAGCAAGGCCGGATCGACCGAAAATTCCTTTGCGCTCTGGTCCAGCAGGGCTTCATATTTTTTCAGGTTGGGATGCTGCAGCATCAGCTTCATCAGCGGCGACGACAGGTTTGCCTTGGTCTCGACGCCGGGTACGCCGCGGGCGATCTTGTCGGAATCGAAGGTGGCGTCACCGCGCATGAACAACTGGTAACGCTCGTCGAGCTTTTCGGTCGACACATGCGCGATGCCGTCGGCATCGATGTAGCCGTACACGTCCGCGCGGACGAGCGCCGTCATCGACAGCATCGATACGGACAACAGCAGGCGAAGAAGCAGATGTTTCATCGAAGCTTGTTCAATACGCTCATGCGTTCAATACCCATATGCACGCGGGGTTCAGGAAAATTGCCTTTTCTTCAATTTCATCATGGCGGTGTTGATCAGCATGTAGATGAACGTCGCCAACCATAACGACAGTATTTCGGCATCGTGGTTCGTGGAGCTCACCACCACGCGATGGGAAAAAATCAGCACGACTTCCGCCAGCACCAGCGCAAAGAAGGGATACACCGGGTATTTGATCTGGTTGAAATAACAATTCACCAGCAGCAGCCCGGGCAGGAACATCAGGTAGCCGAGAGCGGTGACGACGGCTGCGGGGATATTGCCGTTCAGAAAAAACGCCAACAGTCCGATGGCGCTGACAGCCATCCATACTAATCGAATTTTGAAGAGGTTCTTGAATTCGGGATCCAGCATCGCGTAATAGTTGTGGCCGCCGCGCACGCAGACCAGCGCCACGGGCAAATACATCTGCCAGGAAAGTCCGGCGCTCGGCACGCTGTGCTTGCTTTCCATTGCAAACGCCGAGAACAGCATCAGCAATCCCGCCACCAGCCATCCCCGCGCGGTCAGTTGCGCGGTGCTTGCATAGAACACGAAGGCGATGACGCAATACAGGCCGACGGTCAGCGCGGTGTTCACGGATGTGCCGCCGACCCCGAGCGCCAGCAGCAGCGCCAGGACGCCAAATAGCGGCATCCATCCCAGTTGCGCCCTGGGCGTGTGCCTGAAGTGCAACATCCTGATGAGCGACGCCCCGCCGAATTGCAGCACCAGTCCCGCGGTCCAGCCGAGCACCTGCCCCAGCACGTAGACCACGATCACCTCGGTCTTGCCGTCGGCAAAGGGCAGGCTGATGTTGCCGAACGTCAGCACCATGAAGATCGCCATCGCCAGCACGAAACCGAGCACCAGCGACACCTTGATGGTGGCGGTGAACAGGCGCGGCCTGGCCAGCTGCTTTTCCCACCAGTTGACGACTTCCGGATCGAGCCGGTACCAGATGGTTTCCGGGGAACGCCAGCGCAGGCCCTGGATGAGCTGCTGCAGCTCGGTCACGAATTTCTTGTCGTACAGTTTCCAGGAGAAGCGCGGCGGCGTCTTTTCCAGCAGCACCTTGCCGGCATCGCTCTTGGTGCGCAGGAAGCGCACCATGGCGTCGGCGCGGAAACGTCCCAGGACGAGATGGGAAAGGTTTCCCTGGCGGCTGTCCAGGTGCGCGCTGTCGGTTTGCCAGCCGAAATGCTCGACCAGCGTGTCGCGCAGGTCTTCGTCCGCATCGTCGCCGGCGCAATAACGCGCCGCACACACTTCGAAGGCCTCTGCGAAATCGAGATTGAGAAAGGAGGCCGATCCGGCGACCTTGCGCAGTTCGTCCTTGGCGCGATACAGCAGGCTGTTGCGGTCGGCGCGCAGATAGGCGCGCAGGAACTCGTCCCAGACCTTGGCGGCGTTGGCCGGCGGCGGCAGTCCCGCCGGGATCGTCGCCGTCGGCGCCACCGTATCTGTCTGCAGGAAAACCGCCGTGTCGACGCGCATGTCACCGACTGCTGCCGCTGCCGCTGCCGCTGCTGCTGCGTTTGAAGCCTCATGCGGCGCAACAGTTTCTCCTGCGTCCGCCGCCTGTTCCGGAAACTCGTCCGACGAATCGCGCGCATTGCGCGCCAGCACCAGCGCGGTATCGTAAGCTTCGCGCAGGCGCTGGAATTTGTCGGCGTCGTCTTCCGGACGCGAGGTCTTGAGCTGGACCGAGTAGGCGCGCTTGATGGCGCGTTCGTCATCGGTAGGCTGGATCGTCAGGATGTCCCAGATCCATTGATTCCATTCGGCGTGCATCACAGATAGCTTTCCTTGTCGATCTGATCCAGCAGCTTTTCCAGGTTGGCATGACCGTGCTTGATGGCATTGACGTCCTGGGTTTCCACGATCGCCTGGTACTGGCCAATCTGGAACGACAGGAACTGGCGCTGTTCGCCGAGCGACTGTTCGTACATGCGGTCGGCGCGCGCCAGCAGGGTGCGCGTCCTGAGCTGGTCACGCGGATGAATCTTGATGTCGGCCAGTTCGGCCAGGCGTTGTTCGACCTGTTCCTGCGACATGACGCCGGGCGCCTCGAGGATCACCAGCGTATGCACCGCATCGCTGTCCTTGACCTTGGCCTCGACTTCCAGGATGCCGTTGATGTCGTAGGTGAAGCGCACGTCGATGGAAACTTCCCCGGCCTTGCGCTTCTCGATCGGGAAGGTCAGCGTGCCCAGATGGATGTTGTCCTGGACCATGCGCGACTCGCCCTGGTAGATCGGCACCGAAATCTCATCCTGCAAGTCGCGGATCGTGACGATGTTGTTTACGCGCGAAGCGGGGATCACGGTGTTGCGTTCGATGATCGGCAGGTAATGGCCGTAGGAAAACTGGTTCGGGCCGATCTGCTGGGCCACGCCGATGCCCAGCGAATAGGGCGCAACATCGGTCAGCACCACCTCGTTGAGCGCGGCGTCGCGCATTTTCAGGCCGGCTTGCACAGCGGCGCCGGTCACCACCACTTCGTCGGGATTGAGCGTGCTGTCGGGGAAGCGGCCGAACATGCGCGACACCAGCTTGCGCACGATCGGCATCTTGGTGGCGCCGCCGGCCAGCACGATCTTGTCGAGTTCGGCAGAGCGGATGCGGGCATCGCGCATGGCGCGCTCGACCGGCTGGCGCAGACGGGCCAGCAAGCCCTCGGCCAGGCGCGTGAATTGCTCGTCGCTGACTTCCCAGGAATATTCCTTGTCGTCGTAGCGAATCCGCAAGACGGTACTGGCGCTCTCGGTCAGCGCGCGCTTGCCGCGTTCCATTTCATCGCGCAGGCGTTGCGACTGCTGCGCGCTCAGCGGGCGCGTGCCGAGATCGGCCTTGAGGCCGCTCTTGTCGAGGAATTCCAGGGTCAGGACTTGCAGGAAATCTTCGCCGCCGAGGAAGTTGTCCCCGGCCGTGGCGCGCACTTCCATGACGCCGTCGAACAGTTCAAGGATGGACACGTCGAAGGTGCCGCCGCCGAGATCGAAGACCAGGAATTTGCTTTCTTCGCTGGCGTCGTGGATGCCGTAGGCCAGCGCCGCAGCAGTCGGCTCGTTGAGCAGGCGCTCAACGCGCAGCCCGGCCAGTTTGCCGGCGTTTCGGGTGGCCTTGCGCTGGGCGTCGCTGAAGTAAGCGGGCACGGTGATGATGGCTTCCTCGACCGGATGGCCGAGATAGGCTTCGGCGTCGGCCTTGAGGGCGCGCAGCACCAGCGATGACAACTCCTCCGGGCGGAAGCCCTGGTGGCCCAACGCGATCTTGCGTTCGCTGCCCATGTAGCGCTTGAACAGCGAAGCCGTCAGTACCGGATGCGTCTGCAGGCGCTCCTGTGCCGCCTTGCCGATCAGCATGCTGCCGTCGTCGTCGAGGCCGACGCAAGAGGGCGTCAGGTTCTCGTTCAAGGCGTTCGGGATGATTTCGGCTTTGCCGTTGCGCCAGACGGCGACCAGGCTGTTGGTGGTTCCCAGGTCAATCGCGATGATCATGTTTTTCTTGTTGGAATTCTGTTGAGAAATCGTCTTCCGGTTCCGGAACAGCACCTCCCCTGCAGCGCCGCCGCCCCTCACGCAAGATGGCGCAGCAGGAGGAGACGCGTGTTAAATGTCCGCTTCCGCTTCGTTGCCGTGCTCTTCGATCCAGGCGCGGCGCGAGGCGGCTTCACCCTTGCCCATCAACATGGTGAAGCGCGCTTCCGACGCGATGTGATCCAGCTCGCCCAAGGCCACCGGCAGCAGGCGGCGGGTATCCGGATTCATGGTGGTTTCCCACAATTGCTCGGCGTTCATCTCGCCCAGGCCTTTGAAGCGCGAGATGCTCCACGCGCCTTCTTTCAGGCCGTCCTTGCGCAGCTTGTCTTCGATCGCTTCCAGCTCGCCGTCGTCGAGCGCGTACAGCTTCTGCACCGGTTTCTTGCCGCGTGCGGGGGCATCGACGCGATACAGCGGCGGGCGCGCGATGCAGATATGGCCGTGGTCGATCAGTTTGGGGAAGTGCTTGAAGAACAGCGTCAGCAGCAATACCTGGATGTGCGAGCCGTCGACGTCCGCATCGGAGAGGATGCAGATTTTTCCGTAGCGCAAGCCGCTCAGGTCGGGCGTGTCGTTGTAGCCGTGCGGGTCGACGCCGATGGCCACCGCGATATCGTGGATTTCATTGTTGGCGAACAGTCGGTCGCGCTCGGTCTCCCAGGCGTTGAGCACCTTGCCGCGCAAGGGCAGGATGGCCTGGAACTCTTTATCGCGGCCCATCTTGGCCGAGCCGCCGGCGGAGTCGCCCTCGACCAGGAAGATTTCGTTGCGGGTGATGTCGCTGGATTCGCAGTCGGTCAGCTTGCCGGGCAAGACGGCCACGCCGGACGATTTTTTCTTCTCGACTTTTTGCGCCGAACGCAGGCGGCTCTGCGCTTGCTTGATGACCAGGTCGGCCAGCTTCTTGCCGTATTCGACGTGCTGGTTCAGCCACAACTCCAGCGCCGGGCGCGAGAAGGTCGACACCAGCCGCACGGCGTCGCGTGAATTCAGGCGTTCCTTGATCTGGCCCTGGAATTGCGGATCGAGCACCTTGGCCGACAGCACGAAGGAGACGCGTGCAAACACGTCTTCCGGCAGCAGCTTGACGCCCTTGGGCAGCAGCGAGTGCATTTCGACGAAGCTCTTTACGGCCGAGAACAGGCCTTCGCGCAGGCCGGATTCGTGCGTGCCGCCGGCCGAAGTCGGGATCAGGTTGACATACGATTCGCGCACCACGTTGCCTTCTTCGGTCCACGCTACCACCCATGCCGCGCCTTCGCCTTCGGCAAAGCCTTCGGCGTCGGGACCGGCGTATTGTTCGCCTTCGAACAGCGGGATCAGCGGATCGGCGCTGGTCGACTGCGCCAGCGATTCCATCAGGTAGCCGCGCAGGCCCTGGTCATATTGCCAGGTCTGCACGTCGCCGGTCTTGCCATTGACCAGCGAGACCTTGACGCCCGGCAGCAGCACCGCCTTGGAGCGCAGCAAGCGTTGCAGTTCCTGCTGCGAAATGGTCGGCGAGTCGAAGTACTTGGGATTCGGCCAGACCGTCACGCGGGTACCGGACTTCTTGTCTTCGCGCGTGAGCGGGCGCGACTTCAGCTTCTCGATCAGGTCGCCGTCGGCGAACGCCAGCGTGTGAACGCCCGCTTCACGCCAGACTGTGATTTCCAACCGCGAAGCCAGCGCATTGGTGACCGATACGCCGACACCATGCAAACCGCCCGAGAAGGCATAGGCGCCGCCGCTGCCCTTGTCGAACTTGCCGCCGGCATGCAGGCGGGTGAAGACGATCTCCACGGTCGGCACGCCTTCTTCCGGATGCAGGCCGACCGGGATGCCGCGGCCGTCATCCTCGACGCTGACGCTGCCGTCGGGATTGAGGGTGACCATGATGTTCTTGCCGTGGCCGCCCAGCGCTTCATCGGAGGCGTTGTCGATGACCTCTTGCAGGATGTGCAGGGGATTCTCGGTGCGGGTGTACATGCCCGGACGCTGTTTGACCGGTTCCAGTCCCTTGAGGACGCGGATGGATGATTCGCTGTAGTCGGACGGGGAAGTTTTTTTAGTTGCCATGCAGATGAAGGTCGAATCGGAGAATCGGAAAGTCGGAAAGTCGGAAAGTCGGAGCGCGGGCGCAAGGGCTGTTGCGCCCTTGAAAGCTTTGCCAAATGCGCATTCTAATGAAAAATCGGTGCCGGCAGGAAGTTTGCAGGCCGCGTTTGTGGACGGTTTGATAATTGTCGTCAATGCGGCAGTTTGTTTCCGTAAGGTAAAACCGGTGCAAACGGAGTGTTATTCGCCTTATTGCCGTAATTTGCCCGCAACTTCAGGGGGAGCGGCCCACGCATTGCATTGTTGACCAGGGTTTGTTCATTCAAGGCGGCAAGGAAAAGATCTCCCCGATCCCGTCGTCGGTCCTTTCCGTACCACCATGTGGAAGGCCGGCAATGGCGGGCAGCCGCACGGCACGCGCGGCGCATGGACGGTTGTCCTGCAGCAAGTCATGTTCTCTCTACACGAATGCGCTATATTGGCGCCCACTCTTACCGTCACGAACGACGCCACACGATGCCCGACCAGAACTTTCCCTTCGCCGATCTGCTGACCCGGCGCAATTCCACGCGCCGCTTCCTCGACCGGCCTTTGCCGGACGGCATGCTGGCGGCGTTGCTGGCGTTGGCGCGGCGTGCGCCGAGCGGCGCCAACCTGCAGCCCGGCGAATTCATTGCGCTGGAAGGCGATGCTCGGGCGCGCTTGTCGGCGGCATTGGTGGAGGCTTTCCGCGCGGGCAGGCAGGAGCCGGAAGACTACTCCTATTTTCCGCAGCCGATGCCGCAGTCCTTGCGGCGTCGCCAGGTCGCCGCCGCCAAGGAGCTGTACGGCGCCTTGCAGACCGGTCGCGATGATCGTGCCGGGCGCGACCGGCAGTTCGAGCGCAATTTCAATTTCTTCGATGCGCCGGTGGCGCTGCTGGTGACCATCGATGCGCGCATGGGCAGCGGTTGCTACATGGACCTGGGCATGTGTCTGTACGGCCTGATGCTGGCGGCGGCTGCGCATGGATTGGGCAGTTGCGCCATCGGCGCGCTGGCGTCGTATCCGGGGTTGATCCGCTCGACGCTCGCGCTGGGTGACGAGAGCCATATCGTCTGCGGCATCGCGCTCGGCTACGCCGATCCGGACGCGGTGGAAAACACCGTCAGAACGGAACGCCTGAGGCCGGAAGAGTTTTTCACGACCTTGCGCTAGCCGTCTTCAGCAGCGCTCGACGATGACGGCCGCACCGAGGCCGCCTGCCGCGGCAATCGTTGCAAGTCCCAAGGCGCCGTGCGACGCCTCCTGCTGCATGTCCGCCAACAATCTCACCAGGCTGATCACGCCCGATGCGCCGATCGGGTGACCGCGCCCCAGTCCGCCGCCGTGGCGATTGAGCAGCCTCGGCGAGAGCTGCATTGCCTCGCAAAAAGCGAGGGCCTGGGCTGCGAAGGCGTCATGCAGTTCCACTCCCCACAGGTCGTCGATGCTGTTCGCAGTGCGCGCCAGCACCGCCTGTGCGGCATCGATGGCGGCCAGCATCGGCGTTTCCGGCAGGGCGCCGACGCCGGCGCCTGCACGCCATGCAAAATGCGGGCGCAGGTTCAGGCGACGCGCGGCGGCGCGCGTGGCGATCACGACGAAGGCGGCGCCGTCCGCGCTGGGCGAGACGGCAATGCGGCTGACGGCATGGCGTTGCCGGGTCGCTGCGTCGACGCTGTCGTCATCGGACAGCGCGACTACCGGCATGCGCGCCAGGTGACGCCGGTCGAGCATGCGTGGATAACTGTCCTGCGCCGCTGCGCCGATGGCGATGATTTCATTGCGAATATGCGCGCACGCAGCGAACGCGCGTGCATGGCTTTGCACGGCCCACGCGTCCTGCTGCTCGCGCGTGATGCCGGCCTTCAACGCGTGACGCGCAGCGGCCAGCAGCATGCCGGGGTCGCGCACCGGATCGGGCGCGAAGGCAGGGCTGTCGTAGGTGACCGCTGCTTGGTCGGCATGGCGCGGACGGTGTTGGCGGATCGGCGCGCGGCTCCACGCTTCGACGCCGCCGGCGATGACGACGTCGGCGTTGCCGGCGGCCAGCATGCCGCAGGCCAGTGTGATGGCGTCGAGTCCGGCGCAGCACTGGCTGTCGACCGACAAGGCCGGGATGCGGTCGGCCAGACCTGCGGCCAGCGCCAGCATGCGCGCCGGATTACCGCCTGCACCCATGGCGTTGCCGGCGATCACGGCGTCGACCGCGGTCGATGGAATGCCGAAGCGTTGCAGGATGCCTTGCACGACCGGTGCGGCGATTTCGTGCGGCTGCAGCTGCGACAGCGCACCGCCGAGCGGGGTCACCGCGCTGCGGCCCCAGCCAAGGATGACGGCCTCATTCATAGTGCTCATTCATAGCGTTATGAGCGTCGGCATGGCCGGATCGCCGAGTCGTTGCGCCAGTTGCTTGTGGTCGGTCTTGCCGCTGGGCGTGAGCGGCCAGTCGCTGCAAACGTAAAAGCGGCGCGGGATCTTGTAGGGCTCGAGTCGTTCGCGACACCACGCGCCCAGCGCTTCAGGATGCACGGATTCATTGAGTTTCAGCAGCGCCGCCACCTGCACGCCGCGCACCGCATCCGCAACGCCCTGCACCGATGCAGCCATCACGGCGGGATGGGCGGCCAGCACGCTTTCCACCTCTTCGGGAAACAGGTTCTTGCCTTGCGCCAGCAGCATGCGCTGTTGCCGGCCCAGCAGATGCAGGCGGCCGTGCTCGTCGAGATGGCCGACGTCGCGCACCGACAGCCAGTCGCCGTCGCGCAGCAGCGCCGGCTGTTCGTCGCTGTCCCTGAGCGTGACGTAGTCGCTGAACACCATCGGACTGCGCACGTAAATCAATCCAGGTGTATCGGGAGTGGTCGCATCGATACGCACCTCGACGTTGCTGAACGGCCGTCCGACGACATGGTCGGGCAGGCTGCCGTCGCTGTCGGTCCAAGCGATGAAGCTGGTTTCCGAGGCGCCGTAGAACTCGATGATGCGGGCCTGCGGAAACAGCCGCTGCAGCTCCGGCGTGCGGGCGCGGTTCCAAGGGGCGCCGCCGATCATCAGCAGCTGTACGCCGGGCATGGCCGGCAGCTTCCGGCGTTGCGCCAGCTCCAGCATCAGGATCAGTTGGCTGGGCACCGCTACCATCGCGCCGGCATCACCAGAGGCCAGCGTGTCGAGCGCGGGGCCCGGCGCGAAGCGCGACTGCAGTCGCACGCCCGCGCCGCTCCACAAGCCCAGCAAGGCGCCGAACAAAAAGGTCGAATGCGACAGCCGTCCCGGCACCAGCATGGTGGCGGCCGCACCGGCGCCGAAGCTCTCCAGGCAGATGTCGAAGCTGCTGGTCCACGAGCCGTGGCTGCGGCGGAAGCCTTTGGGCAGGCCGCTGCTGCCGGAGGTGAAGCCGATGTAGAACGGCGAAGAAGACGTGGCTTCAGCGAGCGCCGTTTCGGCGCCGACACCGGTGGCCACGCGCGCCAGGATTTGTTCGCGCACCGCAGGAGGCCAGTCGGGATCGCTGACGGCGGCGGTGCGGCCGGCGGCGAGGATGGCGAGGAAGCTGAGCAGTTGCGCGCCCGAGTCGGGAGCATCGTCGACCCAGCAGACCGCAGACGGGTGAGATTGCCGCAACGCCGCCGCACGCGCAGCGACTTGCTGCGCCAATGCCGCGAAATCAAGGCGGGTGACCCCATCGTCGATCGCTACGGCGTGCGGCGTGGCTTCCGCCCAATGCGCCAGCGGCGCGTGGACGGTATCGAACACAGGCATCAGTCGCGGTCCAGGCGCCAGGACGGCATGCCGCGCGCGACGCTTTGCACGAGTACGGCGCAGACCGCACACTTGACCAGATCGCCGGGGACGAAGGCCAGCATCGCCAGCGTTGCTTGCGTCGCGCTCAAGTGCGCCGCCAGCATCAGGCCGAGGATGCCGAAGAAGTACATCACCACGATGCCGCCGACCAGCGACGACAGGAAGGCGGCGATCAACAGGCCCTTGCCCTTGGCGCCAGGCATGCGCTTCATGAACTGGCGCATGGACACGCCGCAGACCACCGCGCCGAGCAGCCAGCCCAGCAGGAACCCCGCCGACGGCGCCGCGAACACGGCGACGCCGCCGCGGCCGCCTGAGAGCAGCGGCAAGCCCAACGCTACCGCCACCAGGAACAGTCCGACGGTATAGAACGCGCGCTTCGGTCCCAGCAGGCAGCCGACCAGCATGATGCCCAGCGATTGCAGCGTGATCGGCACGCCGAACGGCAGGTCGATTTTCGGGATCAGGCCGAACACGGCGATCACGGCGGCGAACAGGGCGATATAGGAAAGCGAGCGGGTAGAGGTCATGGTTGCGGTAGTCGTCATCAATGGGTCTCTCATGAAAGGAAAATAGTCAGCCGCCGAGTCGGGCGGCCAGTGCATCGGCCACGCGTTCGGCGGTCTGCAGCGCGCGTATCGCCAGCGGCGCCAGCAGGCGCAAGCCGCCGCTGCGGCCGGTACGTGCGCGATGGGCATCGTCCAGGCGCTGCCATTGCGCATAAAAATTCTCGGCGAAGCGCAGCGTCAGTCCGATCGCCAGCGCAATGCGCCCGACCGGCAGGCCCAGGCGGCGCAACGGCGACAGGATGGTTTCCAGCACCGTCAGCAAATCGTCGAAGCGGGTCGTGATGGTCAGCATCAGCGCCAGCATGGCGGCCGCCATGATGCGCAGTGCGCTGACCAGTCCGATGGCGGGATTGCCCATCGCCCAGTGGAAACCGGCGATCAGCCCCGAGGCAATCAGCAGGCCGCGCAGCATGCGCCACTGGCGCCAGCCGGCCGGGCCGAGCGAAGCGAACAGCGCCAGCACCGCGGCGGCGGCGATGGCGATGCCGCGCACCTCGGCGGTGAGCATCAGCACGGTGCCGGCGAGCGACAGAGCGACCAGCTTGGTCCAGGCCGGTACGCCATGCAGCCAGGTGCGCCGTGTCGAATAGAGACTGCGCATTACGTCGCGTCGGCCTGCGCCGCAGGTCGCAGAACTTCTTGCAAGACTTTTGCGGTGGAATTCAAGGCGGCGCGCTCGCGGACATCCTGCGCATAGGCCGCGCACACTTCACGGCCCGGTCCGTCGCCGCGCAACTTGCCCTGGTCCAGCCACAGCACGCGTTCAAAATCCTGTACGTGATCCAGCAGATGCGTCGACAGGATGATTTGCTGGCCGGTCGCGGCAATCTGCGTCGACAGGCGCAACTGGCTCGGCAGGTCCAGCGCGGAATACGGTTCGTCCAGCAGCAGCGTGGCCGGGGTGGTGATTTGCAGCGCCATCAGGCAGACCTGCTGGCGCTGGCCCTGGCTCAGTTCGCCGACGGCGCGCTCGGCCCAGTCGGGCAGGCCGCGCGCGGCGAGGAAGTCGCGCGCCTGTTGCCGCGCCTGTTGTTTGTCGACGCCGGCGGCGGTCAGGCTGAAGGCCAGCTCTTCGGCCACCGTCGGGAAGATGATCTGGTCGTCGGGATTCTGGAACATCAGGCCCACGTGCCGTGGCAACTTGCGGCGTTGGCCGGCATCGTCGGTGCGGCAGCCGTGCACGCTGACGCGACCGTTCTGCGGCTGGTCCAACCCGCAGATCAGGCGGAACAGGCTGCTCTTGCCGGCGCCGTTGTCGCCCACCAGGCCGATGCGCTGCTCGGTCAGGTGCAGGTCGATGTGTTCCAGCACGATACGGTCGCCGCGCGACAGCGTGACCGATTCCAGCCGGATGCCGGGCGTCGTCGCGCCGGCCGGGGGCAATGTTTTCAGGTTCATAGAAGATGATCGGCTATCTCGCCGTAGGGCCGCCATTATATGACAGCAGGGACGGATGGCCGATGCGCTTGCCTGCAGGAAACGACAGCGCCGGCGGTATCCGGGAGCATCAGGGACGCGGCGTCGCCTCGAACTTTTCAAAGGCCTCGTGGATGACGGCTTCCAGTTGCGTGTTGTCCCAGGGCTTGACCAGGAATTTATAGATGGCGCCCTGGTTGATCGCCTGCGTGACCGCATCCAGGCTGGCCTGACCCGTCAGCATGATGCGCACGGTGTCCGGAAACATGTACCTGACTTTCTCCAGCAACTCCGTGCCCGGCATGTCCGGCATCTGCTGATCCGTCAGGATCACGCCGATGTGATGGCGGGACAGGATGTCGAAAGCGTCGGCGACCTTGCTTGCCGTAAAAATCTGATAGCCGGAGCGGCCCAGCACCCGTTTCAGCGCGGACAGGATATTCACTTCGTCGTCGACGATCAGCAGCGAACGCGCATACGGCAGGCGACGGATGGCATCCAGCGGCAAGGACACGTCGCGCGCGAGAAACGATGCGCATTCTTCGGCCGACATCGCTGCGCTGAAGTAATAGCCCTGGATCTTGTCGCAGCCTTCCGCATGCAGCATGTTGAGTTGGTTGATGGTCTCCACGCCTTCCGCCACCACTTCAAGCCGCAGGCTTTTCGCCAGGGCAATGACGGCACGGCAGATCGCCAGGTCGTGTGGATCGTTGACGAGGTCGCGCACGAAGGATCTGTCGATCTTGAGACGACCGACCGGGAAGCGTTTCAAGTAACCGAGATTCGAGTATCCGGTGCCGAAATCGTCGATCGACAGCGTCACGCCGAGCTTGCGCAGATGGACCATGATCGCAATGCTCTTTTCCGGATCGTCCATCGACACGCTTTCGGTCAGCTCCAGTTCAAGGTATCGGGCGTCGAGCCGGGATTCTTCGAGTATGTGGCCGACCAGGACGCGCAGATTTTTTTCGTTGAACTGCATCGCCGACAGGTTCACCGCGATGGTCACGGGCGGCAGCCCCAGGTCTTGCCACTGCTTGCATTGCCGGCAGGCGGCACGCAGCACCCATTCGCCCAACGCGAGGATGGTTTCCGATTCCTCGGCCAGTGCGATGAATTCTGCAGGCAACAGCAGGCCCCGCTCCGGATGGCGCCAACGCACCAGCGCTTCGAATCCGGTGATTTTTCCATTCTTCAAGGAGACCTGAGGCTGGTAGTGCAAGACCAGTTCGTCGCGCTGTACAGCCTGGCGCAGCTGGTTGGCAAGGACCTGACGTGCGGCGATTTCCTGATTGAAGCTGCGTGTATAGAGCTGAATATGCTCATACGCACTGCTTTGCGCACGATGCAGGGCCACCTCGGAAAAATGGAACAGGGATTCCGCGGAGCGGGTATCGTCGGGATAAACCGCAACACCGAGCTTCGGCTGCAGGCGGATGTCGTCCTGGCCGGGAATCGAATAGGGCGCTTCCAGCGAGTGCAAGAGGTGTTGCACGACCGCGTCGATCTCTTGCGGCTTCACCTGCTCGATCAGCACGGCGAAGACCCGATCGGCATATTGCGCGACGGTGGTCGGTCCGGGCGGTTTCCAGGCTTGCAGTCGTCCGGCGATGGCGATTGCCAGCGCGATACCGGCCTGGGCGCCGAACGCATCACGCAGACGCATCAATCCATTCAACTCCACCAGGACATGCACCACCGAGCCTGCATGCGGATCGTGGCGCAACGCCGCCTGTTCGAGGCGATCACGCAAGACTGCCCGATTCGGTAATCCCGAGACCTGGTCGAAATGGCTGAGGCGATAGACCCTTTCCTCCGCTTCCTGCCATTGCGTAATGTCGATGCCGCTCAGGATGAAGATGGTCTTGAAGTAGTCATTCTCCAGGACACTGAGGGAACAGAGCAGCGTCCTGATGTGCCCGTCCCTGGTCAACCATTGGTTCTGGAACTGCAACGGAAAGGCCGACCGGTCGGCGCCCAGATAACGCTCTCGCTCGCCCTGCGCCTGCGCCGGAGGCAAGAAAATATCCCAGAAGCAGAGTCCCTTGATGTCCTCGCTGGCATAACCCGTGGCTTTTTCACCGGCGTGGTTAAAACGCAATATGCGGCCTTGCGCATCCAGCATGACGCCGATGGCGCCGGCGCTGTCGAAGACCGCCGACAACAGTTTGCTTTCTGCCGACAGGATTTCCTCGGTCCTGCGCCGGGTCGCACGCTCATGGGATTCCTGCAGCGCACGCCGCACCGAGGATGGCAAACGGGCAATGTTGTCCTTTAATACATAATCATAAGCCCCTTGTCGCAATGCCTGGATGGCAAGCTCTTCGCCGATGGTGCCGGAAACAAAGATGAAGGGGATATGAGGAAATTGTTCGCGGGTAATCTTCAGCGCGGCCAGGCCATCGAAATTCGGCAGGGAAAAGTCGCACAGGATTACGTCGGTGCGGGTCTGCAGGGCATTCAGAAAATCAGACTCGGTGTCCACGCGCAGCAGAGAAGGCGCCAGACCAGACCGGCGCAGTTCCTGCTGGACCAACTCGGCATCGTCGACGACATCTTCGACGAAAATGATCCGAAGGTTCTCTTCCGAGTACGACGGATGTTCTGACAGGGCTGCTTTGTACATGGTGCCTATGAAAGAGGAGTGAACCGAGGAGCAACGGGCGACGTTTCAATAGCAACCAGTGGGGTAGGTTTGTTGCGCTATGTTATTCCGATAAGAAATGAAAAACAATGCAGAGAATTGAATTGCCGAACAGTAGTTTTGCTGATAATAATGTGAAATGGCAACGTAAGTATCGTTGAGCAAGGGAAATCCAAAGTCGAGAAAATAAGAAAGTATTAAGTTCGACTCCAGCATCACCGCTGTGCCTGTTAAGACTGTTGACGGACGTTCGCAGGGCCTTTTCATCTCTTTCATGACACAACAATTCGAAACGTTTGAATCGATTCCCTCGTCGTCTGTCGACAGGGTGGCGGAGGTTGCGCCGCTGAATATCGCTCAGCGGTTTGAATACCTGATGGCCAACACGCCGGCAATTATTTACAGCAGTGTTCCATCGGGCGATTTCAAAATGACCTTCGTCAGCGAAAACGCCGCCCGCGTGCTTGGCTACGATCCCAAGGAGATGGTCGCCGATCCCAATTTCTGGTTCGATCACATCCATCCGGACGATGCGCCGGACATCTTCTCCAGCCTCGCCATGTTGTTCGTGGAAGGCGAGCGCGCCTATGAATATCGTTTTCTTACCAAGGACAAGCGGTATTTGTGGATGCACGACAGCTTGCGCCTGATCCGCGACGAACATAACAACCCGGTCGAAGTCATCGGCTCGCTGACCAATATCACGGAACGCAAATTGATGGAGGAGGCGTTGCAGCGCACCGGCGAGGAACAGCGCAGCCTGATCAGCAAGTTGAAGGAAGCACAAGAGCAACTGCTGCAGTCGGAAAAAATGGCGTCCATCGGCCAGCTTGCCGCCGGCGTCGCGCACGAAATCAACAACCCGGTCGGGTTTGTCAGTTCCAACATGAAATCCTTGCAGACTTATGTCGACCAATTGCTGGACGTCATCGTGCGACAGGAGGCATTGCTGTCGGATGACAGCCTGGGCGAGGACCTGCGGCAGCAAGCGCGGCAACTGAGCGCCACCGCCGATCTTGCTTACCTCAAAGGCGACGTGGTCGAGCTGATCGCCGAATCGCTGGATGGCTTGAAACGGGTCAAGGACATCGTCCAGTCGCTCAAGGATTTTTCCCATGTCGGGGAAAGCGACTGGCAAATGGTGGACATCCGGAAAGGCCTGGAGAGCACCATCACGATCGCCAACAACGAGCTGAAATACAAGACCGTGATTGAGCGGCAATACGGCGACCTGCCCTTGATCAAGGGACTGGCATCACAGTTGAATCAGGTATTCATGAACTTGTTGGTCAATGCCGCGCATTCAATCGCCGAGCGCGGCACCATCCGCATCCGGACAGAATGCAAAGAGGATTGGGTCTACATCCAGGTAGAGGACACCGGGTGCGGCATTCCTCCGGAAAACTTGTCGCGCATCTTTGAACCGTTCTTCACGACCAAGCCGATCGGCAGCGGCACCGGGCTCGGGTTGTCGCTGTCTTACGGAATCGTGCAAAAGCACGGCGGACGCATCGATGTCCACAGCGAGATTGGCGTCGGCACGCGTTTTACCGTGTGTTTGCCGGCGGCGAAGATCAATGAAAAACGTCAGCACGACGCTGATTGAAATAACAACGCATATAGTCAAGAGGATCTTGTATGTCGAATAGCGCTATCGCCGCCACTGATACGAATACGGAAAATGCATTGCCGCCGCCGGTGATCCTGTTGGTCGACGACGAGGCCAGCATCTTGTCGTCCCTCAAGCGCGTGTTGCGGCCGAAAGGATATACGCTGATCACCGCAGAAAGCGGCGCCGACGGTTTGCGCTTGCTGGAAGAACATCCGGTGGACCTGATCGTCTCCGACATGCGCATGCCGGAGATGAGCGGCGCCCAGTTTCTTGGTAAAGCCAAGGAGCGTTTTCCCGACGTGATGCGGATCTTGCTGACCGGTTATTCCGAAATCACGGCGACGATTTCGGCCATCAACGACGGCGGCATCTATCACTATTTGCAGAAGCCATGGGATGAGCAGGATCTCCTGTTGACGGTACAGCGCGCGCTGGAACAGCAACAGTTGAAAAAAGAAGCGGCGCGGCTCAACGAACTGGTGCGCAAGCAGAACGAAGAACTCCAGACTTTCAATGCCCGGCTGGAAAAGCAGGTCCAGGCGCGCACCGAAGAAATCCGCCAGACCGTGATGTTCCTGGAAAACAGCCAGGCCGAGATCAAGCTCAATTTCCTGACGATGCTGAAGGTCTTCTCAAACATGATCGAACTCCGTTCAGGCATGCTCGGCGGGCAATCGGATCGTGTCAGCGCGTTGTCGCGCAAGCTCGGAAAGAAATTCAAATTGCCTGACTTGCAGTTGCAGGACCTGTCGATCGCCGGGCTGCTGCATGCGATCGGCAAGATCGGCCTGCCCGACGAGTTGATCCGCAAGCCGCTGGAAAAGATGTCAGGTGAAGAGTCGCGCAGCTTCATGGCGCACCCGGTGAAGGGACACATGGTGCTGACACCGGTGAGCGCCTTCGACGAGGTCGGCCACCTGATCCTGTATCAATATGAGCGTTACGACGGGCGTGGTACGCCCGAAGGCAAGAGTGGCGAGGCCATTCCTCTTGGTTCGCGCATACTGGCGGTCGCGCGCGATTTCGAGGCGCTGCGTTCGGGCGCGATTGCGACGTCGCCGCTGCCGCTCGACAAAGCCGTCCAGCTCATCAAGGCGCAAGGCGGTCACCGCTATGATCCGGAAGTGGTGCTGAATTTTATTGCATTGGTTGAAGAGGGCGATTCCGCGGTAGCCGAACGCGCGCGCGACATCAAGTCGCGCGACCTCGAAGTCGGCATGCAACTGGCGCAGGACCTGCGCACCAAGGACGGCGTGCTGCTCATTGTGCGCGACTCTACCATTACCGCCAACAACATCGCGCAGATACGCAAGTTCGAGCAGCTCGACGGATCGTCGCTCGAGCTATCGGTCAAGATCCAGGACAACGCGGCATAGCCTCTCAGTTCACTCATCCGGAGGTCAACATCATGCTGGGACAAATAGTTGCTGAACGGTCGCCGCGGACCTTGTTGCTGGTAGACGACGAGATCAACATCCTGTCGGCGCTGAAGCGATTGCTGCGCCAGGATAAATACGACATCGTCACCGCCAACAACGGCCGGGAGGCGCTGGAGGCGCTCAAAAGCGGGCCGGTGGACGTGATCGTGACCGACCAGCGCATGCCCGGCATGACCGGCGTGGAATTTCTACGCCTGGCAAAAGAGTCGTATCCCGATACGGTGCGCATTGTGTTGAGCGGCTACACGGAATTGCAATCGGTCACCGATGCGGTCAATGAAGGCGCCGTGTATAAATTCCTGACCAAGCCATGGGATGACGGGCAGCTACGCGGCCACGTGGCGGAGGCGTTCAAGCGCAAGGAGATGGCAGACGAAAATCTCCGATTGCAACAGCAATTGCAAACCGCCAACCTGGCCCTGGAAGACACCAACAAGGAGCTCGACAAGCTATTGAAGGTGCAGGAAGAACGCATCGAGACCGATGAGGTCAGCTTGAGGATCATCCACGAAATCCTGGAGCACCTGCCGACGCCGATATTGGGCATGGACGATGAAAAGAACATCGTTTTCGTCAATGCTGCGGCGCAATCGTTGTTCGGCGAGACGATGCTGCTGCTTGGTATGCGAATGGAAAGAGCGACTCCCGTCCTGGAGCCGGCGTGGGATCTCAGCAGTGCGGAAGTCGACATCAACGGCTGGACCTACAAAGTACTGACCCATCCGATGGGACGCAACTCGCGATCGCGAGGAAAGCTGATGACCCTGATCAAACTAACCGACGACTGACAGCCATGGCTTCGACCGATATTTTCCTGGAGATTGCTATTGATGACACCACGCCGGGAATGACCCTCGCGCAGGCCGTCTTTGACGAAGGAGGCGTGTGCCTCATGGCTTCCGGCAGCGTACTCACCGACAAGTCCATCCCAGCGTTGAAGAAGCGCGGTATTCACGCCGTGCAGATCCTCGCCCCGGCCGGCGACGAAAAAAAGGCGGCCTTGCTTGCGACCGCATTGGCAAGGCTGGACGTGTTGTTCATGCATAGCAAGGATAATTTTCCGAACCGGAAATTGTTCGAGTGCCTGTGTCGTTATCGGCGGGAGACGATGTCATGAGCGGGGTGACTGAGCAGGATATCGCCGGCGCCGTCTTGCGCCTGCCGGCCCTGCCGAATATTGTCCTGGAGCTGATCCACGCGCTTGACAACAAGGATGTCGACACGCATACCCTGGCGCAGAAAATTTCCTACGACCAGACGTTGACGGCAAAAGTGCTGCGACTGGCGAATTCCTCGTTCTACGGAATGCAAAGCAAAATCGGGTCGATCCCCCATGCCATTGCGGTGCTGGGCTTCAACAGCGTGCGCTCGCTGGTGCTGGCGGCAGCCGTGGTCGACACGTTTGCAAACCAGGCCGGCGAAGACCTTGATCATGCGCACTTCTGGAAGCATGCGATCGGTACCGCATTGTGCGCCAAGGTGATTGCAGCGCATTGCAGCGGCAACCAGGACCAGTCTTTCATCGCCGGCTTGTTGCACAACATCGGCAGGCTGGTGTTGGCGACATGCCTGCCGTTGCGGTACCGGGATGTGTTGCAAAGATGTGCGCAACATGATGAGGATCTGCTGGCGGCGGAGATCCACGTCTTCGGAATTGATCATAAAACGGCCGGGAAGGCAGTATTGGAGTACTGGAAATTTCCTGCCGCGATCGTCGGGACGCTGGTCTACGGGCAAGAGGAATCGCCGGCGCAAGGACATGCTGCAGCGATTGCTGCCGTTGCGGACGCGATCGCCTATGCCCTGGACCTGAGCGGCGGTCAATACGATCGCGTACCGTCGATCCCGTTCAGCCATTGGGACAGGCTGGCACTGCAAGAATCTGTGCTGATGGAAATTTTCGCAACAACGGAAATGCAATTCGAAGAGGCATGCGCGATCCTCGGGGCCACGGGAAAGGCATGACCAACCGATGTTATTCATTTCAAGGAATATGCCGTGTCATCAGTTCAATCTCAGCACGCCTTGCTTGAACCGCAGATATCCGAATTTTTCGACGGTTGTCCGGTTCCCGCCTTTGCCATAGACAGCCATCACGTCATTACCCATTGGAACAAGGCGTGCGAACATGTGCTGGGCGTGCAGGCATCGCAGATGGTCGGCACCAGGAACCAATGGAAGCCGTTTTACCTCTACGAACGTCCGGTGCTTGCCGATCTCATCGTGGCCGGATCGCTGGAGAACGTGGTCGGCGTCTACTATCACGACGACGACAAGTTTCGCAGTTCGGTTGTGATTCCCGGCGCGGTCGAGGCGGAGCGTTTTTTTCCTCATCTGGGTGAGTCCGGCCGCTGGCTGTATTTTTCGGCGGCGCCCCTGCGAGCCCCGTCCGGACAGATCGTCGGCGCGATCGAGGTGTTGCAGGATATCAGCGCCCAGAAGACGGCAGAGCTGGACTTGCGGCGCATGCACCAGGAGCTTGAAATGCTGGTCGTCAAGCGCACGCACGAACTTGCCGCCACCAACGCAAAGATGGAAGAAGACATCTTGCGGCGGACGGCAGCCGAGGCGGAGCTGGTTCGGCGCAACGCGGAGCTCACCGAACTCAATCGCAAGTTGTCCATGACGCAGGAGCAACTGATGCAATCGGAAAAGCTGGCGTCGATCGGCCAGCTTGCGGCCGGCGTCGCGCACGAAATCAACAATCCGATCGGCTACATCTTTTCCAATTTCAGTACTCTCGAAACGTATATCGGCTCATTGCTGAGAATGCTGGGCGCCTATGAAGCACGGGAGCGCGACCGCAGTTCGGAGTCTGCCGCGAGCGAGCTGGCTGCGGTACGCGATGAGGTCGAGATCGATTTCCTCAAGGAAGACATTCCCGCCTTGATGAGCGAATCCCGCGAAGGCATCGTCCGCGTGCGCAAGATCGTGCAAGACCTCAAGGATTTTTCACGCGCCGATACTGCGTTGGAATGGCAATGGGCGAATTTGCACCAAGGGATCGACTCGACGTTGAATATCGTGAACAACGAAACCAAATACAAAGCCGATGTAGTCAAGAACTACGGCGACTTGCCCGATGTGGAATGCTTGCCCAGCCAGATCAATCAGGTGGTCATGAACCTGGTCGTGAATGCGGCGCACGCCATCGAGGGGGCGCGGGGCAGGATTACCGTCACGACCCGGCTTGTTGACGAGGACGTGGAGATAGAAATCGCGGACAACGGTTCCGGTATCACGCCGGAGAACCTGTCGCGGATATTCGATCCGTTTTTTACCACCAAGCCGGTCGGGCAGGGGACCGGGCTGGGATTGTCGCTGGCCTACGGCATCATGCAAAAGCATCGGGGCAGCATCAACGTGACGAGCATCCTGGGCGTGGGAACGACGTTCACGTTGCGATTCCCTGTCCGGCACGACGCCGGCGACGACGATAGCCAAGGAATATCCGGAAATCCTTGAGATACGACTTCCGAATTTCCTGATGCCGCGGCTTGGCTGAAACGACTACTCTGGCAACAGGCGTGGTCGATACGATGATCCGGGTTGTCGGCGATTGCGCATAAACAAGCAGCCGGGAGGAGCATGTCTTTTCATTCTGGATTGGTGGCGTTGACGCTTTGCCTGATGGCGGGGCAGTGCCACGCGCAGACGAAACCCGCCGGGCCGGCGATGCCGATGGCAAAAGCGGGGCAAACCGGCGAGGCGGCCGATGCCGCCTGGCTCAACGACATGCAGGCACAGGTCAGGAACGCCAGCGTGCACGGACAGCCTTGGCCGGGACCGCAATCGGGACCGTCGGCGCGTGCCGGGGTGACGGTTGCGGTATTGAGCGAGGATTTGAGGAACGGCGGCATTCTGGGCGTGGTCAAGGGTATCAGCGAGGCGGCCAAAGTCATCGGTTGGAACACCAAAGTCATCAATCTCGGGGGCACTTCCGCCAATCGTAGCGCCGGTTTCGCTGCAGTGGCCGGCTTGAAGCCGCAAGGCGTGATTTTCGTCGGTATTGACGCCAAGGAGGCACACGCCGAATTACAGGTGCTGGCGAATCAGAAAATTCCCATGGTCGGCTGGCATGTGGGACCGCAGGCCGGTATCCCGGCCTCGGG